>WLWD01005901.1_pt1 | contig 106969 bp, 77 predicted proteins | sample 6712731 | NCBI WGS metagenome assembly WLWD01 (sample SAMN12718690, study PRJNA576275) | sponge metagenome | isolation source: marine sponge | host: Mycale hentscheli | place: New Zealand: South Island, Marlborough, Capsize Point | collected 2014-11-01 | reverse complement strand
TTCCATTCAGAGGCAGATTTGTTATGACCAAATTAGTAAAAATAAACATACAAACACTATGACCTCTCCTATAACACATTCATTCTCCTGAAACCAGAGCACCAACACTGCATAGACATACTGTGCTACAATGCAGGCAGGACATGCTGGTGGATTCTGCCCAGTTGTTATCTTTGCGGCAAGCTTCCTATTTCTGCCCAACTTCCCATCTTAATTACCTGTAATTTAGTTTGGTGCATTCCAGTTAAAAGTATTCGAATTCATTGAATGCGTGTTGTCGGTCCTGGGTTCGATTCCCGGTGGCGACCAAATATTTTTAATTCTGTATGTTTAAAAAGAAAGAGAGAATACATCTAATGAGTAAAAGAAGGCTGACAAAGAAATTGTGAAGTGATAAATTAGATGAGGAGAAAAATTCAACGAATAATAAGAATCTTTGAAAAAAGAGAAATTTCGTTGGTCTGTTGAGAGTGAGACTGTAGCATAGCAGTATCCCTCAGTATAAATACAGAATTGGAATGTTTGTTCGCCGGGTGGTTGTCGTAGCTCAGTGGCAGAGCGCTTGTGCTATACAAACGGTCCTGGGTTCGATTCCCGGTGGCGACTAAATATTTTTAATTCTGTATATGTGACCGTCTACAGGAAAACCGGGCACAACGCGGCGTGCGTAAATATCGAGAAAAGATCGATCGATTTCTTAAAAATGTATTGTTTCAAGCCGACGGAAGGGAATGGTTAGGTCTATTATAATGGGAATGACTTAAGCTACGACGATAAAACTTGGAGAGCTCAATATCTGGACGCCGACAACTCTGTAAGTGCACAATTTTTTTCCCCGAAGGGTGCCGCGTTGTGCCCGGTTTTCCTGTAGACGGTCACATATATAGAAATTGTGAAATAATAATAAAATATTGTGTTTTCCTCAAATATTGCCAGCAGAATCTTAGAAACATATATCACACTCTTGTGTAGTCTCGCATGCCAGACCCTTTACCTAATCGCTTCGCTCGGAACTGTCTGGTCAATTGGCTACACCAAATTTGTTCCATTCCTCCAGATTCAGGAGGAATGTATAAAACGTGTATAACTTAATGGGAAGGGTGTGGTTTTAATTAAAAGTGGGTGGGTAGATTATTTCGCAAGTACTTTGGTTGCTTTCTATTCTTAGGTGGTCGAGTAAGCTTTATTCGTGCGTGCAACTGTTATTAATGAACCCGCGGCTAAACATTGCATTTCAGCAGAACAAGTTTGGTGTGGGCAATTGACCAGACCCTTCCATGCGGAACAATGAGGTAAAGCTGGCATGCGAGACTAACTCTTGTGTCTCCCCTACAGCGAAAATGCCATCACAAGTAATGCTTCAAGTGTGAAACAAACCACCTACTGTACATACTAAATGAAGAAACCAGGTGAAATAAGTATTCAGACACTAGTTTACTAGTGATGTGCTTGAGCACAAATGGCGAGCGAGCCTAAAGACTATATACTATTTTGATATGAATAATTTTGACTTCTAACACTGAAGCTACTGAAAATAAGGTCCAGTCTTTAAATTTAGCATACACGGTAAAGGGATTTCAGTGCCATAGTAACAACTCTCTGCAACTGCTTGAATTGAAGGGGAAAAAACAACAACAAAACAATACACGTTATTTAAAAGTTTCTTTGTGATATTCTTTAGCTAAGTAGTGGTTGTAACACACAATGATTTGACACAACTGGAGATGCACCTACACAGACTTACCTTCGCGGTAGTCTAGTGGACAATGTATTTTCAAGTAAATACTGTTGCGCACGGCTTATAACCATGACAAAGAGAGCATTGACTTACCACCGCCACTAACTCGAATAGAAATGGAAGTCCCTTAAGTTTTCAAGTTTTAACTGCACCCGCAAAAGAATTCAAAACGGTAAACAATTCAATTTCTGGGGTGATACGGGTACTGATCGATAAACCAGAGGATTCTGTTTAGTGCAATTTGGGACGGGGTCGACCACATAACTAACACAAAAACGCGAGGGTCAAAGTACAAAATGACATACGTACGTCCATACATATATACAAATAAACAAACATCCCCGATTTTCAATTGTGTTACCCCTGTAAGTGTCTCGCTCGCTACGCTAGCTCGCCAATTATAACTATTGGCTGTGAAACCAGGTGAAATAAGTATTCAGACACTACTTTATTATAACTATTGGCTGTGAAACCAGGTGAAATAAGTATTCAGACACTACTTTATTATAACTATTGGCTGTGAAACCAGGTGAAATAAGTATTCAGACACTAGTTTATTATAACTATTGGCTGTGAGGAAAGGTTATTAGATACAACTCTAAGTGCTTAGTCGAAATAAAAGCAGCAGGTATGTACGTACCAAATTTTGATATCAATTAAAAAGGCAGCCACAACAAAACAAATAACCACTATAATTTATTTTACTTGCTCTTACTGCGATGTATAGCATGCAATAAAAGACATGAGCTATAAGGAAGTCCAGGAGCACGATAAAATACGTAATTTGAACTCCTGAATAATGCACAATTAACTTGTGCTAATATGTAGCACTTATTAACACCAGCATACATTCTGAGACAAACTTACCAGCAGAAAACTCTCTATCTGAGGGCAGACAGCCTAGATCTCCAGAGCCAAACTTGATCTTACCAAATATCTGCGCAAGTCAATAAATTAATAATATCATGCACAACTACAGACATTTAAATATATAAAAGTACACAGATATCCACAACAACAAAAACAACAATAATATAATAATAATAATACACGATTAATATTGTTGGAGGTAAATACAATACCAGTGTTCATGGTCTACACAGAAAATGTTGGTAAAGTATCACTGAAAGTGCAGGTAAGTTACTACAATGTAGGTAACATAATCTGTTGACAGGTAAAGTACAAGTAAAGCATAACAAGAAGTACAAAAAGTAAAGTACTATCAGGTAAAATACCGAATAAAATAAATAAAATACCGATCAAAATTAATAAAATACCGATCAAATAAAATACGGAATAAAATTAATAAAATACTGAGCAAAATTAATAAATACCGAGTAGAATTAATAAAATACCATAGAAAAAATGTTGGTTGAAAATGTGGGCAAATGGCAAATTAATTGAAGGGCTTACACACTGTGTAAGTAATTAAGATATTGACCAACCTTTTCCAGGTATGCTATGGCCTTATCAAAGGCGGGGCTATTCAGGCCTCCGTGACACAGTCTCATAGCAGAAAACACATAGACAGGGTTGAGCATGAAGTAGCGAACGCCCATGTTGAGTTGGTCTGTCATGGTGAAGTACTCCTGAGCCCACACAAACTGCTGCTTGCCTCTTGTTACAAGCTTCAGGATTTTGTCTATAACCGTGTCCTGTGAGCCATACCTATTTATATACACAAGACATTGTATACAATTATATATTGTATAAATATATTGTACGTACACACACCAATCCATTAAGGAAAGAGGAGGGGCATTATTATTTAATCAATAAGTAGTAACTTGTGTTCTTTCAACCCTAGGAACATGGTTAACACAAAGTCAGTTCTTGGACTAAAACTATAATATACTATAATACTGTACATGTACATGTAATTTGTTCTCATATTTTAGTGCAAGCTTGCACTAACCAATGTGACAATTACTTCTTTCTTTAGACAATAACATCCACCTACTCAAATAGGTAAAGGGTTTTGTCAGACCTATCCCCTCTACAAAAGTAATTTCTTCTTCTAGCCCACCCAACAGATAATTTCAGACTTACCCATCTGCCCGGTTGTTGAATGAGTTGTGACTTCCCACCCATTGCACATAGTTGAGAGGCCAATCTTTGGTAAGAATACGCTGGAAAGTAATAGATTTGTTTACCCAGGGATCCATGACAACCTGCCCTCTCTCGCAGATGCCCTTGGAGCCATTCAGACACTTGGTATTCTCACACATACTAGTCAGAATATCAATATCTACACACAAAATGAGGCAGTTGAAAATAATAATAAATAGAACAAGAACAAGAATACTACTACTATTACTACTACTACTACTACTACTAAAGTTTTCACATGCTTGCCACTCTCTATACCCAATTGTTGAATTTGTTTTTTATTTAGTAAAAAAAATTGGGCAGACAAATGCCCAACAGTAAGCATTCAAATTTTTTTTTTATAGTACGGGGTTCTGAAGCTCAGAATTCAGCCACTAGAAGGTGAATAAGCTGTGCACTCTGTTCGAACACTAATTGAGCTTCAGCGAGTACTGTTAGAAATGGTAAGTCCGAATGTTTAGCTCTTCTCTTTGTGGACGGACATACGTTAAAAAAAAAAGAGGAAGTAAATATGTAGTTTAGTCTTGACGTGCTTTAAAAGTTGACAGGGAAATGGTTAATAACTGCTAAGTCTATCAGCAGTATATAAAATGAAGGGAAATTGAACTACTTCAATTAGGAAATATGTCGACATACATACGATTAGGTAGTAACCACATCATAACAAGTGCTGCGAACATAAACATGTTTGCCAGCACTCACTATCAATTCCCGTGCAAGTCCCAATGTAATTTAGTGTAAATTCAATAATTCATTTCTAGTCCGTCCACTACTACACACTGATCATGTGATCCTGCACACCTACAGTCTCAGCCAATGCTGTTACTGCTGTATTGCACCACACAATGTGCATTTCAACAAAATTAGCACGCAATACAACAGAATAATGGCTGATGAAAAAGGATCTTTTGCTAATATTAAAGTCTGGTCAAATTGTAATAGTATAGTATTTTCATTTACTTTAAAGGTTTCGACTCTAAAAAAGTCTTCTTCAGTTAAAAAAAGAACAAAACAAACAAACAAAAAAACAAAAAAAAAAACAAAAAAAAAAACAGAAACAAAAGAAAAAACAACCACAGTTTTCTTTTTTTGTTTGTTTCATAAAGGGCTCATAGCTGAAGCCTTCAAAACAATAAAAACTACAGAAGTTGTTAGCATTCTATTCAATAGCTGAAGCCTTCAAAACAATAAATACTACAGAAGTTGTTAGCATTCTATTAAGTGTCAATAGACACAGCTTAGTCTACAGAGTAGAAAATCAGGTCAGTAATTAACTGATAACAAGTGCCACCTACACATACACACGCGCACACACACACACAAATAAAAAATGTAAACTCTCTTGCTGCCGCTAGGTGGTCACGCACCTGGCAGAGCCAGGATGCCTGTGCACTAAGCTGGCACTATGAGCCATGCAAGCAAACCTTCTAGAGCCGGGCTAGATATCGATTATGTACACTGCAACAGTACTAGGAACGGTAGATATAGGCACACTGTACAGTACAGCCATGAACTACTGTGTTAAGGATCCTAAGCACCCTCACAGCATTCTAGGTCATAAGGAGGGCAGGGCATGTATTCATGAAGTACCACGCAGCTGCTGAGGATGTTTCCTGTGGGTGTGCTAGCAAAGCATCATGAATATATCAATCAGAAGGACTAAGTATGAATCAACATGTATTTTGATACTATCCAGGGTATATTTTTGAACCAAACTTGAGAGGGGCTAAATAAAAATTTATGAAATTTCATAGGGGGACTTTTAATCAATGATATTGAAGAAAATTTGTGGTAAAATGTCACCATGGAGGTAAAAAATAATTATAAGGGGGGCAAAATGCCCCCCTCCTCAACGGCAAAAAAAATTCTGCTATCTATGATAATTATGATACTATTTAAAACAACAACAGCAGCTAAAACTGAGTAACTTTTAACCCCACATGAACGTACATATATCTAATAAATACTTCACGCTGAAGTCTTTACTGCAATAAGACTATATTATGTACGTACAAAAAATTGACATATTAGTAAATGAATGATGTAAAATTGATGAAAGCATGATAAATACTAATCAATCATACCCATTAGCTAATTATACCTTGTCAAGGAGTACTTTTTAAGTTAGACAGAATCTTACAGAGCATTCTCCAAAACAAGGGAGGCAGAACCACGTGACACCTGTATCTGAGTCAAACAGAAAGTGCCGGTGCACTGTAATTTTAACTCAACTTCTGTTGACTTATTGGACAACAAGAGTGACCTCAGTCACATGACTTGTTGACAAGACTATGAATCACCTGACCATGACACACACACTCTAACACATCTTGGGAATGGCAATCTTCTATTCAAAAATAATTTTTTGTTTCAATATGTGCAGTGATTGTGAACATCTACAGGATACACGTAAACCCCCAACTCACAGTGCTTGTGTGGGCAATGGACCTACATGACTGTGTTTTGAAAGTAGAGCTTCAGTAGGAATCAACAATATAACTAATGGGAGAAATGATATTTAGTTAGATGCAGCAAGTCAAGACAACTAATTCACTTACTAAAGCTAGAACTGTACAAAATATGAAATTCTGCTTGAAAATAGCAATGATAGTAAAAATTGATATATAAAACTAGATTGTGAAAATAATTTGGTTACACCCAATGTATAAGGACAAACACAATCACTTTTATCTAGCTATGCATGTACATAAATAGGTAGTGATGATTGCTTTCCCAATAGTCTCTGCAGCTCTAGCCAAACTTGTTGCAATACATGGTGTGGGAGGTGGAATACATACATCAGTGTGGAGTGGATAGAGAACTATAGTAAAGAAATCCTTGTCATCAACTGGCACTCTTAGGAATGAACTAATCACTGGTACAGAGTGTGAATTTGCTGAAGGACGGTATAAAAAAAAAGGATATGGCACTGATACTTTTTCATCCGTCTTCTTGCTGCTGTTTAGTCAATGCCAAGTTCCACAGGAATTGAAGCACAAAGCATGAGGGGGGAGGGGGGGAGGGGGGGGGGGGTAGTGGAGAAGGCAAAAATGGGTGTAGTATGTGCATCTCACACCGCACACGAGAGAGTTATAATAGTCATCCTGTCTGTCTGTCTGTTTGCCTGTCACACTCTGATTTTGGAGATTATTGATAATTAACTGCTGATTTAGGTATGAGCTTATGCAGAATGATGATTTAAGACCTTTGATTGTGCTACTTTTTTGAATTTTGGGCAAATTTTTGAGGAAAAAAAAAAAAAGCAAGCTGTTTGCATCGGCGCAGGTTCAAGCTTTGGTAGGTAACGCCCCCTATGGTCACATCGCAATCACGTGAGCAAATAATTTCTTTTCCTGCCAGCGGTAGTTTTTCCCATTATGATGAAAAGTTAATAATTCAGGAGTTTTATGTTCAAACTATATACTGGTGAGAGTCTCCTGCATGTTTAGCTACTTCTCTTAGACAGCCATTAGCTACATCTACGGGTTTCATTTCTTGAGCTGTATTGATACCTGATTAGGAATAGCCAAATACATTATTTTTCTAGGTCTGAAAATTGATTTTGTTATAGCGAGCTGTGTATAGTGGCACTGCTCCCCCCCCCCCCCCCCCCCCCCCCACACACACACACACACCTCTGGTGCTTCATTTTTCTCAGAACTCATCAGGTGTTGTTACTACAGTGTAGATAGCGACAGGCTGTTCTTAGAAGTGACTGGGATGATAGACCTAGTTTTTAAAGGGTGGCTCTACTTGCTTTGTTACAGGAAGTTATAATATAAAAAGGATCTTTTTTTCATAAGTGTCCCAAAGAACGAAGATTGAAAGATGAATGGATAAAGAAAGGAATTCATTTCTTTTGTTAGCCATGTGTTTGTTCAAAACATTTTTTGACGGAAGTGTGGTTTGTCTCCTATTCTATTTTTCCATTGCTTCCTCATCCCAAAACTAGGAAAAGACTTGAGCCCAAACATGATAATCCTCCATGAAAACTGAAGTTGGCTTATTACCTGAAGGAGCTTCTGCCAATAATAAAGATGTGGAGGAAGTCCGCACAACTTGAGTTTTATACTGAATTTACTAATTATACACTAAGTAAAGTTGTATTTTTAAAAGAGTTCTTACTTTACCTCCAGCAGCAGGTCAGCATAACTATTGGGGTTCTGAAAATTCTGAAAACCGTACTGAAATGAAACATGGTCCTCAACACAAAATTCAACCAATAGAAAAGTTATTTATGGTTTTGTATCAACTAAGATGTGACACATACTGTCATTATGCAAGTCTTCTACTCCAGTAGGAAATAACATATCTATCAAAAACTTCTCCTTTCCATATCACATGCTTTTAATCAGTCTCACACTAATGATAATACCACTTAATACAATCAAACACTTCACTGTTCATTACAAGACTGCATTAAAAAACAAAGTGGGGCACTGTTATGGATGGTTTTAAATAAGTATCAAGTAGTAAACATACAAACATGTAGTCAGACAGTTTCCAGCAAGATAAAATCGTAAGCCCATGATTGTTCACTGCATAAAAATACAGCTTTTCTTAATAGCAATATAAATGAGCACTTATCAGGTTGATTAAGCTCACACATAGTGAGTTATGACTAAAGGTGTGGCTGAACATTCCATGCCCCCATCAACTGACTGCCGACGTTGTATCACAGGATATCATCATTGGAATGTAGCCAGCACGCCCACTACATGTTACTACAAATAGAACTGCATAGATGGCAACATTAAATTTAACCTATAACCATGAGCTGGAGCTGCAGCTGAACTATCATCACTTTCTCTTATTACACACACACACTCAATTTTGTTTCCTTTAATTTTTCAAAACAAGTTTTGATAAAATGTATTACACTTAACAGTATTCCCTTAGTTTTTGGCAGTTTTTACATACATAATTAATATTATGCAATTTTTGCACCCTTCCCTCATTAAATTTTCTGGTATGCTATAAGAAGCACATTTTTTAGTACACACAAAAAAATATGTATTACATATTGTAATCTCTACCTTATATTCTCAATCCATTTTGATATGCAGTGTGTATGTACGCAATATCTAACAAGACGTGCAGCACACCCAACAGTTTAATGAAAAAAAGCCAAATTTGGTCTTGCATTGTTGGTTCCCTGCATGGTGCATCCCTTCACAGCTTGTAGACTGCTGTTAGTCTATCTAACTGAGCTCAGTGAACTGAAGCCTCACAAAGGAGGACTTTTACCATATCACAGGGGACAAAGGAAGAAGGAAGTAGAGAATAGTTTTATAATAATACTCATACACTTGGCAACGAGACAGAACATACACACCCATGAGCATGTATACTCCAACACACACACACTATATTATTTATTTGAAATAAATATTATTGTTTGCAGCCCTTATAATATTGCTCTGTATCCCTAACCACACCCTTAGTAACTCATATTTGTATGAGAATGATATTCATGTCACAGCATTCACCAGAAAAACTTGTAACAATGAAATTAAATGAAATTTCACCCTAACGAACATATCAACCCCACTGAGAAGCACCAGTATAGTAAGTTTTCCCCACCTTTGCTTCCATTGTTGAAACCACTTGATTCATAGCCGACTTTCTGGTACCAGCCATCAAAGAAAGACGGTGTAGTCATTTTGATCTCCTTAAACTCGCTGCTACTGATTTTCTTCTGAATCCTTATATTTAATTTAAGAGTGTTCATATCTATATCTCCTTCTAAATGGTAATATTCATTTCCATTTGCTAAGGAATGAAAAACGACAAACACGGAAAACAACCCATTGCGGTCGAGCTTCTCCACCACTTTATCTTTAATGTTCACTAGTTGTCTGGGAGTACTTTTGTAATTCATAATGTTTATCAACGATCCAAAGAGAGCATACTCCATGGTTTCATACTCCGCCACACCCAGGGTTGGATCAATGAAGCCTTGACTTTCTAGTTGCTCATAGATACTAAATATGTGTTTTAAGTGAGACATCTTCTCTTCTAATTGTTCCACCTCATAATTGGGTCGAATTCTCGTTCCTTCCACCGAGTGCAAACAGAAGAAACACAATTCAGCCAGGAGGAACAATAAAACAGTGCAAGACTTCATATTGTACTCCTTCAAGTCGAGGGCTCCAATCGTCGGCTTCAAATGAGCGAAGACAAGACCCAAAACCAAACTCATAGCTTTATAAATAAATTCAATATTCACTATTACAAATTTGTAATTTCAGCACCTAGATTCCCTGGCAAGATCACCCCATCTGTTGTTTCTCCGGTCTGCATGTTGGGTCGAACGTGGGTGTGTTGTCACGTGAAGGTTGTCACGGAAGTTAAGTATGTGGGGCATATTTGCGGCATATTTGCGGCATATTTGCGGGTTTTTCAAAGAGAGGGTATACGGATTCCACGTGTCATCGCGGTTTTATTGGAAGGTAAAATTGGTCACGCTAGTAAGTAGTACTTACGGTGTCTAATATTCTTCGTCTTTCTTTGGAAACTCTTGATATCCAGTAATTGGTTTAACAATGCCATCGGACGCGGCTAAAAAGAGACAGGCTTTAAAGAAAAAACAGGCGTCAGCCCGCTCATCTGGAGGACAGAAGAAGCCAAGTGTTGGAGCTAAAGGTTCTCCTGTCTTCTCTGGAGAAGAACCCTCTAGTTCTGGCGCTTGTGCTCCAGTTAGTGGAATGGAGGCTCTAAAATTGTCAGAAAGGTCTTGCACTGGTAATAAATTTAACACTTATTTTTAGTGGATAAAGTATGGTAAAGGGTCATAATGTGTATTTAATTGATAAGAAGTGAATGACATGGCAAAGGCCACTGTAAATGCAACCCTGCTGATATTGAAGTTGTCAAAATAAATCAATAAAAAGTTAATAAATTAATTCAGTTGCTAATAGGTCACTTCAAAGTTCCCAATGCGATACTGATTAGTTAGGCGCTGCCTCGGAGGGAACTACCAGATTTAGGGTCCTGAAAGTCCTAAGTTGTAGCGTCCTGAGTGTAGCAACCCTAAAAGTAGTAGTTCATGACGGCTGCGCAGCGCCTAGCTAATTAAGAACGTAGCGACTGCTCCTAACAAAGGGACACTAAGCGCAATCAAGGGACACTAAGTGTCCTTGTCCTCAAGGCGGAGTGTCCCTTTTTGAGGGACCCAAACTGTTTAAAGTTCCTCTGCCACAATAAAAAAAACAACAACTTCAGTAGCTATGTTCTAAACCAAAGATGTGAAAATTCCTTACTGTGTATTCAAGTACACCTGAAATCTGGTTGATGTGATTTTTGGCATAAACCAATATTTATCATAATATTACACTGATAAATCACTGCCAGAATTTTTTTAATGGTTTTTTATGCCACTTCTCAGGTAAGAAAGTGAATTCCGTTTGTTAGCTCACATATTGTACATGTATATGGTCAAGGGGTCTACATTTATAACTACTTGTAGCTACTTTTATGAATAAATGGAGTGAATGATACCTTCCTAAACTAGGTGAATAGGAGCTAGAACATTGACTTCAGACAAACTAATGTAGCCGGTTTTTTATTTTGCATACAGATGACGTAAAGGCAAAAATATACTCATTAGAATGCATTGCCATTGTTTGTTTGTTTGTATGTCCTTGTACAGGTGTGTTAGCATCACACCCGTCAGCCCTAGATGTCCACATACACAACTTCTCTCTCACTTTCCATGGGACAGAGCTCCTCATGGACACACAGTTGGAGCTCAATCTGGGAAGGAGGTATGGCCTGGTTGGACTCAATGGAAGTGGTGAGTGTGTGTGTGTGTGTGTGTGTGTGTGCTTGGTGGCATTATGAGGGTAGTTGAGTTATCTCCTGTCTAGCATTGGAATAGTAACATTAATCATTGAAGTCAAGTTCATCTAGAAGTTGTGGTGTGCTTGGTGCACTAATGGCAACTGAGCTTGCCCAGATTCTAACAATTAACACACTATTTACATATGGACAATGAACTTTCTGTTATTAGATGCAGACATATATTTTGTCTTTAAATGATTGTCTGCTCCCCTAAAAAAAGATACAGTGAACCTCAGTAATCATCTCACTAATCAGAAGTACGCCAGATTGAGCCTCACCCATTGAAGCCACACCCCCACCTTTGCTTTACCCTTTTTACAGCTGCCTCAGTTACTGAAATTGTTTCTTTGCAGAAACATTGTAATTCAGAAAGCTCAAGCATATTACTTCAACACTAGCTAATACGGTAAAATTGATTAAAATGACTGATTTTGTAATTCTATGTACTAAAACTTAATTTTATAGTCATAACTTTATGATTCATGAAATAATAACATTACCCATAAAATTTTAATTACTCGATAATCTGAACCTTTCACTAATTCGAATGCCCTTCGGTCCTTTAGTGTTAGGATTACTGAGGCTCTACTGTATATATATACACAATATATATAAATACAATACAAAATGAAGCACCTAAGGTGCGAACCCTCAGCGCTATTAAACACTACCTAGCTATTACAACATAATCTCCTTCCTTTAGCTATTTTAATGAGGCTTCAATATAACTCGAGCAATGAAGATGGTACATGGAAACGCTGTTTTCATAAGAGAAGAAGCTAAACTGGCCAGAAACACTCACTGGTATACATTTTCAATGTTAAACTTCACTACTTTCAACATCGTTAACTTCCCTTCTTTTAACTCCGTTAACTTCGCCGAGCATAAAGCAAACTACATCGCTGGCAGCAAGAAATTATTTGCTCACATGATTATGACGTGACGCTAGGGGGCGTTACCCACAAAAGCTGGTGCTTACGCGGAGCTGAAGCTTGCGTTTTCTTAAGAATCAGCCCGAAATTAAAAAAAGTAGCACAATAAAAGGTCTTAAATCGTCATTCTGAGTAAGTTCATACTTAAATCAACAGTTAATTGTCAGTAATCTCCAAAATCAGAGCGTGACAGACAGACAGACAGACAGGGTGACTACTATAACCTTGCGCATGCGTTTATGTGAGGTTCACCTATAGTTTGTCCAAGTTTAGTTGGCATGACCACAAGCCTGGTAAAGGAGGAAGCACTAATACTATTAGGAACTAATTAGGTCATGTGAATCTAGAGGCAATGACGTGCTAGTACATACGTCAGTGTTGCACAAGGAATAAGGGCAGGTACATGGATGAGTAGTGATGCTGTTGCTTCTTGCAGCTGTGAAAAAAAAATTTTTTTTGCACAATATTCAGATGCTAAGCCATAACACTGATAAATTCATTACTGGTTTCCATTTATTGAGAGTTGCGGCACCAGTTCTGTATTAGTGGGTCAGCCTAAAACAAAGCCATAGTCTGCACTAATAAACAGGGACCATGTACAAGTAAATACATAATTGACAATGTACTAGTTTTTCATTACACACTCCTTATAGTGTCTCTCTTGCCTAATACTTTTAAACCCACTTCAGTTTTTTATTGTTGCAACTGGCAGTGGTTGTTGTATGTAGTGGTAAGATTACACAGTGAGTGTTGTGTGTGTATGTGTGTATGAAGGGAAGTCCACCATGTTGAATGCCATATCTTCGCGAGACCTGCCCATCCCTCCTCATATTGACATCTTTCACTTGTCTGAAGAGATTGCCGCCAGTGACAAGACAGCTCTCCAGTGTGTCATTGAAGTGGATGAAGAGAGGTGGGTGTGGCATACATGAATGGCTTGGCTCGTATACTTGGTGGGAGCATTAGGTTGGTGTGGGCATGAGAGAGAGAGAGTATGGCATGTGAAGAAGGTGTGGCACTTCTTGTGGGGCAGCTTATGATGGGTTAAGTTTTGACATATGTGAGGATGCTTCACACAAGGTGGGTGTGGTACATAGGTGGGTGTGGTTTTAGATAGGTATAGTTCTTAGGATGAATGTTGTTATTTGGATGGGTGTGGTATGTACATGGGTGGGTGTACTTTTTGGTGGGTGTACTTTTTGGTGGGTATGGTTCTGGATAAGTGTGGTGGTGGGCGTGGTTCTTTGAGTGGGTGCTGTTCTTTGGATGGGTGTGGATCTTTGGATTGTTGTAATATATAGGTGAGTGTAACTTTTGGTATATGTATATGTGTTTTATTTTGGGTATGGTTGTTGGCATCAGTATAGGTCCTGGGTGTATGTGGTTCTTTGGATGGGTGTGTTTCTTTGGAGGGTGTGGTTCTTTGGATGGGTGTGTTTCTTTGGAGGGAGGGTGTGGTCCTTTGGAGGAAGGGTGTGGTCCTTTGGAGGGAGGGTGTGGTCATATTGGCATTGATGTAAATAGATTGTAGACCAATGGAAATGCGGGACTATAAGCATTCTTTTGTTGAACTTGTCAATTTAGGTTTGGGAAGTTTCAATGTTTGGCAACTTGCCAGTGTTAAAAAGTTCCACTTGAGCTAATGGATTGGTATTAAACTGGGAATACTCTCGTGGTGGTTAGGATGAATAAGTGTTTGTATATTCAAAACATCTCTAGCTTATTTTATTGTATTTGTTATTGGTGTGCATAAAGTTCCTTCAGTTGGTAAGCCAACTTCAACTTTCTTTCGTTTTTATGAAGGATTACCATCTCTTGGCTCCAATCTCTTGATAATTTTCTGATTAAAATGTTTTGAAAACACACAATGGCTATCAGAAGGAATTCATTTTACAGCATTTGTCCACTTATCTGTATATCCTTTGTCTTTGGAAATTTATGGAACAACAACACATTATTATTATTAACCCTCAGCGCGCATGCATGAGAGGGTTATAGTAGTCGTCCTGTCTGTCTGTCTGTCTGTCCGTCACGCTCTGATTTTGGAGAATACTGACAATTAACAGTTGATTTAGGTATGAATTACTCAGGACGAAGATTTAAGACCTTTTATTGTGCTACTTTTTTTAAGTTCGGGCTAGCAAAGCTTTCAGCTCCGCGATAGGTACCAGCTTTTATGGGCAACGACCCCCTAGCGTCACGTCATAGTCACGTGAGCAAATAATTCAGCTAGCGGTGTAGTTTGATTTAGTCTCAGGGAAGTTAACGGTGTTGAAAGAAGTGAAGTTTCGCGTTGAAAATGCGTATCAGTGAGTGTTTCGCTTCTTCTCTTATGAAGACAGTGTTTCCATGTACCATTTTCATTGGTCGAGCTATTTTGATGCCTCATTTAAAAAAGCTAACAGATTGCTTGAAGGAGATTATATTGTAATAGCTTGGTAGTGTTTAATAGCGCTGAGGGTTCGCACCTTTGGTGCTTCATTATTATTATTATTATTATTATTATTTTGTATTATAAATAATAGCATCCTGTAGCACAACAAGTATATCCACCGCTCAAACTTTACAGACTTTTTTTTAACAGTACGAGCTGTGGTTAGAGCAGAGTGGGTGGGGCAGCACTTCTATCCAGGTCACTTCCAGCAACAAGCACAGCTGGCAAGTCCACTTATCTCCACAGGTAGTAGCAAGCCTGGCACATTGGGTGCTGAGAAGCAGTAGGTAATACTAAACACACTCATTCTCTGCCTTCCATTTCTCCACAACACTGCCATTTAAAGCCAGAATTTTGGTATGAGTGTTCATAAAATTTTGTAATCCATCTACACATTTCTTTAATTTATTAGCTCTGCTATAAGCTCACTGATTAGCAAGAAATAGAGCCAGCAATGAGAAAAGCCAATGCATTTGTTACGGTACAGGTACGTAGATCAGTGATACCATGAGTGGGCGTGGCTCGGATATGTGTGATGTCATCATGCAAGTGCCCAGTTGAATTATTTGTTCATTAGCTGTGACTACCTATTCTGGGAGCCCAGTTGATGCAGGACTAGTGCAGTGCATAGTGTCTCCTGTACATATGTATACGTAGTACTACACTTCTAAGTATTTCATTGGAGGCCTTTTACATGGTCAAAAATAAAAATAAACAACAACAACAACAACAACAACTAAGGAGTGTATTATGTACGTAGTTCCCTTGAAATACCAATTTCTTGGTATATTACGTTTCCTTGAAATGACCAGCTCCACTGCTTTTTGGTGAGCTGCAGCCCTTTGAAGTTGCAATGTCCTGTAAGTGAGATACATACACTCACTGTCCTATGAGAATTACACGTGGCTTCTATTTTGGTATAATCAGTGGGAAAAAGTGGCATGCTTATAATTGGGCTAATCAGGGAGGGGGGGGGGAGGCACACGAGGGGAACCTTCTTCCCCCAACATTTCCAGCTTCCTACATTGTAACTTCTCTGCTCTCCTCCCCCCCCCCCCCCCCCCCAATTAGCAACATTTGCATGAACATGTGCAGTATGATGTTGAGGCTGAACCCTGATTACAGTATTTAGCTCATACAGCATCTATCAATATTGGTACCTTTAATAATGTATATATATATATGTACATATAAATGGCGGTGGACTTTCCCACAAACATACACACACACAAACAATTTTTTTTTTTTTGAGATAGGACCCTAAATGGGTAACACAGTTACATTTTGGCAGTCTAGTTAATGGGTGACTGGCTGTTCCATTCTATTAAACCTGTAGTACCTCTACAGTGTGTTTTACTGTCCAGTTGCGTTTCACACAAACAGTGAGATAGTAACTAAATAAGTAATATTTATATTGTTACAAAATAATATTCTACATGTATGTCAACAAATTGTAAAGTGTAACATTAACAAGATCTCAAACATTTTAAAAACAATCAATACAAATAAAGGTAGCAGTATATATATATATATATATATTAAGCTAGCCCTGGCATAGTGTGATCTGCAGGACACACGCCTCCATCCTCGATTCATTCCCAGCGGCGGGAGCTTCTTTTTTGAGGCCATGGTGGTAGGCACTGATGCCTCTGGTACATCTGCAGTACACTCGTTGTGAAGGGGTTTGGTGGAGGGTGGCTGTGGTGGTGATGTTTACATGGTCCGTGTCAGCGTGCCCCTCGTTGTACAAGCATGTTGCCAGGGAGGTCATATAGCCCTGTAGGTGTGTATGTGTGTGTGTAGTGTATGATCATCTCATTGTCAGTTATTAATTGAATTATTATACATTAATGTTGTTTTAATATGTATTTTATTACTTCACCATTTTTAAAAATTTAACATTATTAATACATGTATAACATTTAGCAGATATAATTTTCTTAAGTAAGACCTGGAGTTATAGTACTGAAGGCTCTTGTCTACATTTTTAGTAGCACTTGACAAATGCATACTTACTCTATCTCATGCTGTATGAGCTTTAGTTCTGTTAGGGTAGTATTTAGGTGTGAGAGACAGACATTAGTGTTAATATTATTGTAGTTGGTGTCATGGAGTCAGCAGTGACTCGTATTCTCACTTGTGGGTGATATTTATTATGTGTGTGTATATACTGCAGGCGCCAAAAAGTTTTGAATTCTGTTGTTTAGAACATAGGCTGTCGCACAATTAAAAAGCAATAACAACAACAGGGGGGCGGGAGGTGGGAACAGCACACCATTTGTTGTTGTTTTTAAAAAGTCGTTCTGTCCGACTGTGTTACCGTTTTAATCTTTCTCATTTATGGTGTGCCTCGCTCTAAGAAATATTATATCATTTATGCTGTCTTAATCTATTGAGAGAGAGAATTTGATGTTTCTTGTATGTCAGTCATTTACTGGCCTCAGTTTTGCTTGACACTATTTATCACAATGAGTGCATTGATGAAGTGAAAGTCCATGACGAGTCAAACTAACAACACCAGCCATTGTGGAGGTCAGATGAGAAGTAAAAAACAGAATACAGTGGCCTACACAGACAGGCTGCAGCAGCGTGACTTTTTGTTGTTTTAGTAATGTGCTTTAGGGTATCATTGTTGTTGCTTTGTGATTGATGTTGTTGTTGTTGTTCTAAGATCAAAGGGACAATGCAATAGTACTATTTCAACCATTCACGGTGTTGATTATATACACTGATATACTGTATACACACACATAACATAAAGAAGAGTTTTTTGTTTTTTTGTTTTTAATCTATGGACAATTTTGGGAATAGTTTTGTAAGAACTTTGTTTAAAAATAGTTACAAGCATTGAAATATTTGTGTGCCACAATTTTTTTTTTTTTTTTTTTTTTTTTTTTTGCACATGGATTAGGTTAATTCAAAAGATAGGATGAAAATCAATACACTGCTGTGTTGTTATGAATAGTGAGTCGGTTTGATATTATTATCACTATGTGCGAGAGGGTTATAGGAGTCGTTTTGTCTGTTGGCATGTCTGTCTGTCTTCTGTGTGTACTATTGTAGCTAACTTAAAACTTGTGGCATTGTCATATACATACATGGCTAATGCTTTAGTAATGTGAACACCAGGGACCTAAGGACAAAGGCTGTTTAGAGAAGTGAAAATTTTGTGAATATTTTGAATTATCAATATATTATATATACTTTTGAAGGTAAAAGTTATTTAATGTTTTATAAATCATGACGATATGAATGTTCCGAGAAACAACTGGCTGAATAGCACAGAAGCAGCTATAAAAAAAGGGTAACATAACCAAACTGCAGCCTCTCAAGGGGAAGGGTGTGGCTTTAAAGGGTGGGGCTCAACCTGGTAGCTGTTTGGATTATTGAGTTGGATTACTGAGGTGTTACTGTAAACTCAGAGTAGCAACTAAAACACCAATTTATGAATTTTACTACTGTGGTTGTTGGAGAAGAATTCTAGGAGTTTTTGTTAGTTTGCACTGGAGTCTAGTGTAAACTGTATCCATCGGCACTATCACTCTCTAAATGCTTGACTGTCTTGTCTACTGGTCCCAATGTTTATGGATCCTGTCCGAGTGCCAGTGTTGCTGGTAGGCTCAATTATAAATGGTCATTAATGTAATGACAGATTCTAATAGTTGTTACTACTAGAACACACACACACACACACTATAGTAACAATTGGTGTAGCTCACCGGATAATCCATGGGAAACTGTTTTGTGATGACGGTTTCATTGTGAGACAGGAAAGGTGACATCTCTGTGATTTGATGGCACTTTAGATTGCCTTTCATGACCAAAGAAGTGACAGCTATGCCAAAAACAACAGTAGTGACAATTACCAAGACAGCCAAGGTCATTCCGATGGCTATTCTCTCTGGCTTGCCAAATCTTTTTAAGCAATCCTTGAACTCTGGTCTTCGTGCCACCTTGTCCGGTTTGAAGAATGGCTCTGCTCTGCTGAGTGAGTTGTTCTTGCATTTGGTGTACACACGATCCGTGGGGTCCATCGATTCAGTGCTGAGAGGTTCGTACACGTTTCCCGTACCCGGAGGAAACGACTGGTCTGTAAGCTTGCTCAGCATTGATTTTGCATTACTCGTCTTATTTTGACGACCCCCAGTTGACAGAGGGAGGTTGCTCTTGCTAATTTGTCCTTCTTTGCTGCTATCTGTGGATGTTTGTGAGGATGGCAGTATTTTGCTGGTGGAAGGTTCTTTGCTGTTGTCATTATTCGTAGCAGGATCTGAAGGAGTGGGGTCAGTGTTTATTTTTGTGGCGGATGGTTGACTGAGTTGCTTGGCTTTTGCAGCCTCTGCTCTCTGCAAAGTTGAGGATTTATGGTGAATGGAGCTTTTGCGGTTTTCTTTGTTGGTCACCACATCTAAAACATCTTTAGGTATGTTTTTAACCGGTTTTGGAGGCTTGAGTCCGTCTGCCATTGCTATTGGTCCACTAGTGGCAGAATTACGTTCAGTGGTGCGGATAATATTAAGAAATGACGTTGCATGTGTGAAAGCTCATAATTTAAATGGGTTGTAAGGAACCCACTTCCTTCCGTGGCATGGCTGGTTTGGAAAAGTTAGAGATTGTCAACCATGCTCCTGCTATGGACATTTCTAGTATTCTAAAACAATACATAGATTACTAATTAGCATGGATTGAATGCTGGTAGTATTTAGGTTTGGGAGTCTACGCTGAGTTATGCCTAAAGCAATTCAAAGTTTAGTTTATATAAATTCTGAATTGATGACGGTTCTTTGGGAAGTGCAAAGGGAATGGATCCATTCAAAACACCGTTGTGTCATGAATTAGTGGGAGGTTTTATCTATTGTTGCAAGTTATATGTTTATAGTTACTTTCAATTTCTGACTGAGTATGGACCGCAGGGGGTGCACCATATTTTACCTTATATAGTAATAATTATCCAGACTGGTACATACGTAGTTACCTGAACGTTTCAATAAACTAAACAGTAGATCAATCTTGAGCATAAAAAATGTTTTTCATACCCTCCTCGTAAGTTTCCATTGTGTTAGTTATTCGACCCTTTTTTCTGCGTATTGAATAATTCGAAGTCCATTTACACTGCTTTGAAGTAGGTATGTTATCGATTCTTATCTTACATTCATGAATTGTGTTGAAAAGACAAAGGACAGACTTTGCATACTCATGTAAATTACCGTTAGGAGGTTAACTTGTATACGAGGCATCATTTCCCCCTTGTTGAGTTTTGTGGGCACTTCACACACACTCACACACATACAAATTGGCATGGGGTACGATTCATATTTCCCCCTTCCTTGTTCAGCTTGTATACCCTTTACCAGTTCTTTCTTCATTTCTCCTGTTTGGGAAAAGCTAATGGTTAAAGGGAAAGAGAGAGAGGGGGGTGTTGGGAAGGGGATGGGGAGATAAGTTGGGGTAGAAAACTTTCAATGTAGTTGATAAGCTGCACTTTACGAATCCTTTGAAGACTGGGACTATAATGTAGTTCAGATTGCATTCATATTGCTACCGTACGGTACCTAGCACAATATCCCAGAGTGTAGGCTAGTTTGTACGCACACACATACATACATTGAGGGTATACATTGTAGTATAATTCCCCATAAATTATATAGTGACATGAAAATAGCAATAAGGCACTCACAGGAGTATTCTCTGCTTATAAAGCCAGTTATAATAACCACTCGCCCCAACTGTTGGACTTAAAAAAAAAATTAACAACAGGCATTTATAAGGAAATACCTCTCAGGTTTGTACCTAACCCTATATCAAGACATGCTTACTACTGTAGGCCGGAAAAGCTGTGTAAAGGCAGCTAGTGTATTTATTTGTTAGTTAAACATTTATTTTATGCTAATTTTTAGTTAAGCAGAAGCTGTGATGCACAACACTTTCACATTGTGATGCACGACACTTTCACATTGTGATGCACGACACTTTCACATTGTGATGCACGACACTTTCACATTGTGATGCACGACACTAACATTGTGATGCACGACACTAACATTGTGATGCACGACACTTTAACATTGTGATGCACGACACTTTCACATTGTGATGCACGACACTTTCACATTGTGATGCACGACACTTTCACATTGTGATGCACGACACTTTCACATTGTGATGCACGACACTAACATTGTGATGCACGACACTTTAACATTGTGATGCACGACACTTTCACATTGTGATGCACGACACTTTAACATTGTGATGCACGACACTTTCACATTGTGATGCACGACACTAACATTGTGATGCACGACACTTTCACATTGTGATGCACGACACTAACATTGTGATGCACGACACTTTCACATTGTGATGCACGACACTTTCACATTGTGATGCACGACACTTTCACATTGTGATGCACGACACTTTCACATTGTGATGCACGACACTTTAACATTGTGATGCACGACACTTTCACATACATACCGACACAAGACTTACCTTCATGGTTAGACTATTGGACAATGGGTTTTCAAGTAAGAATGGTGTTGCATAGGGTATATACAAGCTATGACCTACAATACCACTAGCCACTTAGAAAATATAATCCGGTAAGTTTGTAAGACCTAACTGCATCCTGCTATACATTCAAGTCATGTCAGAGACAATCCAACTGTAATTAGAAGGGGTAAACAGTTAGTTTTCTTCCTATGATTCAGGTATAGATCGCAAACCTAAGGATTCCATTTAGTAGGAGTATCAAAAGGAGTCGACCTCCAAGTAAACACAAGGGTCAAAGTTCAAAATGACATACGTGTGTCCACACGTGCACACAAACGAATTTCCCCGATTCTCGATTGTGTTACCCCCGGATAGTGTCTCATTTGCTTCATTTGCTCACTGAAAAGTAAAGCTGGTGTGTATGTAAGTACATTGTATAGTCCAGCGGTCAATCCAAAAAGCTTGCAATAGGGTCCACACAATGTTTTTTTGTAGTTTTGGCACCTATAGACCCTCTAGATCAAGAAACTGAATGATGCCACCTCAGCATCTTCGGGCATTTTGTGTAAAATGCCAATTTCTGCCATTTCAGCCAATTTCAGCCGTTTTAGAGTAGTTATCTTAGAAAATGTGGTCTGTGTTTAATTTTTTTCAATGATTTGATGGTCAAGGTAAGTTTGATAGTCATAAAGAAGTGTTGCCTGAAAAAACAGCAACGGTGTCACATAATTATAATGCATAAAAATTATGATACATAAATTACCAGTCCAATTACTGCATAACAGTCGACTCAAATGTTCTCTAGAGTATCATCATCATTATCACCACCATCAGCATCATCAGATTCAGCTGTGTTGTTTTGATTCCCACAAACTGCTTCTCGATGGCAGGTACAGAACAGTGTGCAGGGCAGTTTGGAAGCCGAACAACTGCATCTTGCTGTAGAGCATGGATTGCTTGATGAACAGCCACACCGGATGAGTTCAAGGACCTCTGGTGGGGCCATTTTCACCTCAGAGGGCACAATTATAGGGACGAGTGACTTGGACGCTTCATCACGTGCCCAGCCATACTCTGTGGGTTCAAGTTGAGGTGGATCTGGCTCATTAGCTGATTTCCAGATGGCTGTCTGGATGTGCGCCCTTCGAACATTTTGTTCAAATGCTTCAGTGGTTGGTGGAAGTGACTTGAGTTCAGGTGCTTTCGAGAGCTTTGGTTTAGCCATTTTACGTGACCACACATCAATTCGTGCCAGTGACATGTCCCTTTTCTTAGAGCCATAGCATGCAGCGATAAATTGAGTACACTCTGCTGCTATGTCCTTCTGACTTGAGCCTCCACCAAGCAGTTGCAGAGGTTGGCCAGCCAGGAGTGTTTTGATTGCAGTGATTTTCCCTATTCCAGGCAGTTGTGCCACTGTGTCACAGCCAGTGATGGCATGTACTGCTAGCAATTGGGGGACTATCGCAGCATGCTTCTTGGCAGTTTCTCCAATGTCCACAACTGTTCTTCCACTGCTGGTGCCCTCCATGATAACGGTGCATGTCATCTGTTGGACTGCATAATGATGAACTAGAAGAAGGAAAACATCTGTGTCATCACACACCACAGTGATGCACCCTGGATTGTTAGCTACAAGTTCACACAATTGGTGGATTATGATTACATCAGCCTCCTCTTGTGATGTTTTCAAATCTGTTCGATTGATAACAATACCCCTGTGTACCTCCACAGGAACTTCATTTTTACCAGTGATTACCAGTCTGAATGGTGCTGTTGGTAGATGTGATTAAGCTGCTCACAGATGATATCTATCAGCTGTACTTTATTTCTGGTCACTGTAAGCATGACCTTCTGAGGAGGAAGTGGGGTTTGCAGGCTCAGTTGGTGGCATCTGCTAGCAAACTGACCAGCTCGTTCTTGTCTGGCTCCACTTTTGATACTGTAGTCATGGTATCTGTCAAACACTAGGTGAACATGACTATGGCCTGTTCTAGTTGAAATGTAGCTCACAAAATTGTCCACACAGTCTTGCACAGTTCCCTTGTTCGGCCAGTGAATAATCCATAATATGGCACATCCATCAACGATGGTAGTATCTGGATTTGTTGATAATCTGGCGACTAGGGTGTTTCTGGTCATAATCCATGATGCATAGATCACCACAAAACACACACTGCTCTCTGAAGTTGAACTTGGGGGAGCTTGAACGACAGCATCTCTTGTCAGGAACTGTTGGTTCCATGTTCCCCTCTTCACGAAGCCTTTTCAATTGTCTTCTAATATGGCACTTTGATGTATATGTAGACACACAATCTCTGTGGCACTTAATAGTCAACTTGTCATTTGCTTCAAGTTCCTGTTCTAAACTGATATGAATGCCATCCTCACGGAGCTTACTTGCTTCGATAATACTCTTGATACGTCTAGAGCCCGCATCGGTGACTGGTTTTGTAGCTTGATCTTCTCCGCAGGGCCTGAAGAAACATTCACCGCTGGTCGTGGTCGCCATATTTCTACTAGTGGATAACATTGAACTTAAGTTACATGCAGCTGCAGTCCTAAGCACCCTTCCATATACCTTCAAGATCTCTTGCTGAAGCCACCAAGTTCAGTGTGAAGTGTTCCTCTTGAAAGCTATTCTTCTTTGCTTCTTTGCCAAGTTCTGGTCCTACTTGAAAGCTATTCTTCTTGGCTCAAGGTCAGCACATGCCTTCCTGGTAAAGGATAGCTATGTGTGTAGCATTGACACTGTGCACTATTAGTTGTTAACTAATTACCACATTAGTTAGGACATTCATGAGAATTTCAATTATTTTCTCAGTTGGCTGTGTTTTTTTTTAAATGCCCAAAGATGCCAGTGTGGCATCATGCAGTTTCTCAATGTAGAGGCATTCAAGATGTAGAAACTGGAAAAAAACATTGTGTGGACCCTACTGCAAGGTATGCATCCAAATTCCAGTTTGACCACCTGACTAGTAGCATGTGTTGTGTACATATCACAAACTAGTGATGTGCTTGAGCACAAATGGCGAGCGAGCCTAAAGACTATACTATTTTTATATGAATGATTTTGACTTCTAACACTGAAGCTACTGAAAATAAGGTCCAGTTTTTAAATTTCGCATACACGGTAAAGGGATTTCAGTGCCATAGTAACAACTTTCTGCAACTGCTTGAATTTGAAGGGGAAAAACAACAACAAAACAATACACGTTATTTAAAAGTTTTCTTTGTGATATTTTTAGCTAAGTAGTGGTTGTAACACACAATGCTTTGACACAACTGGACATGCACCTACACAGACTTACCTTCGCAGTAGTCTAGTGGACAATGTATTTTCAAGTAAATACTGTTGCGCACGGCTTATAACCATGACAAAGAGCGCATTGACTTACCATCGCCACTAACTCGAATAGAAATGGAAGTCCCTTAAGTTTTCAAGTTTGAACTGCACCCGCAAAAGAATTCAAAACGGTAAACAATTCAATTTTTAGGGTGATACGGGTACTGATCGATAAACCAGAGGATTCTGTTTAGTGCAATTTGGGACGGGGTCGACCACATAACTAACACAAAAACGCGAGGGTCAAAGTACAAAATGACATACGTACGTCCAAACATATATACAAATAAACAAACATCCCCGATTTTCAATTGTGTTACTCCTGTAAGTGTCTCGCTCGCTCGCCAATAAGTAGGAGTGCCTTATCACTTTCTCTAGCCATTGAGTTCAACATCTTCTGAGAAAACTAGCTAAATTCAAGTCACGTAGTTTTGGTTACGTAAAATTGGAGTTGCCCTTAAGTCTAATGATAATTAGCTTCCTCAAAAATCTTAGCACCTACTATGAAGTTGTACTCGTGATGCCATGCAGGCTGAGTTTAGAGCTAACTTCCATTTCTTGGGATAGTTTAGGCCAGGGAGTAAACCACTATCACTATGATTATGTGTCAATGGCTATAGTTTAGGCCAGGGAGTAAACCACTATCACTATGATTATGTGTCAATGACTGTAGTTTAGGCCAGGGAGTAAACCACTATCACTATGATTATGTGTCAATGGCTATAGTTTAGGCCAGGGAGTAAACCACTATCACTATGATTATGTGTCAATGCCTATAGTTTAGGCCAGAGAGTAAACCGCTATCACTATGATTATGTGTCAATGGCTATAGTTTAGGCCAGGGAGTAAACCGCTATCACTATGATTATGTGTCAATGCCTATAGTTTAGGCCAGGGAGTAAACCGCTATCATTATGATTATGTGTCACTGCTTTAGCCTTGTGCTTGGTTTTTTCAAGCAAGAAATAATTTGGAATCCACACAATCGTACTACTTAATCATATTATTACTAGAAAATGCTCGTGTAGCATTGGTTGGGCGAGCGAGGTTCTGGGGAAATGTTGACACTTTCAATTGCATTGGGGTAGTTTGATTTGAATTTGCATTGGTTTTCTTCCTGCAGGTTGCCAAATCTGAATTCACATCTCATTATTAGTAGTAGAATATGTAATGACATGTAAAGGGGGAAATGATGATTGGTAAAGGGTAAAGAATGGTACTCCTCATGATAAAGTAACAATTGGTAAAGGGTAAAGAATGGTACTCCTTCTGGAATGCGCGCGCGTTTAAACGACGACGGACGACGTATTCAGGATTTCCATAGACTACATCTTAAAGTTGCTCGCTCGCTTCGCTCGCTCGCCAATTATAGGTATTATGTTATGTGTGACCAGTCATATCGACCATTGTGACAATAAATTAAAATTGAGTAAACACGCAGTATAATGAATTTACCTTAATTTTTTCAAATTTTTTTTTGACGCTTCATTATCAAACTACTGAAGGTTAAAATTTCTGCTGATCTGGGCATTGGGTAGCATTATGTGAGTGACCATTGCGAGCTAGAATAAGCCCACACACTCGCAGTCCTTCAGCACAGTGGTAGAGTTCCTGTAGAATTAGTGAACAAGATAACTAGACCTTACTACTGCTAATATTGGTGTGAAGACTCAGTCTTAATACATTTTTAATTTTTACCATGGTAGCTTATAGCAGGCATGATAGGCGTGCCCAGACAAACAAGAATATTGGGTGACAAAATATGCAAATTTTATATATGCTGTCTGTGAAAGGAAAAACACTGAATTCTGAGTCTGAAAAATATCATGGCATCTGTCCATCCACACTGTCTCAGTCACGGTAGACTTGCACCATCTAGCAGGCGTGGTCACTTGGGGATACTTACACACAAATCTAATTCCTTCTGCAACTAAGTCTATTTCATGAACTGGTGTTGCTTGTGTATTGCTATAATACACTTATCTGATAAACAGTTAAGATGTACGCACTAAATTGAATTGAATCTATAGTACGGCAAGTTCATAATTCAATTTTCACATTTCTGTGGTACACGCTCATTTCGGTATTTTACTGCAATTGCTATACTCAGACTTATCTAGTAAAGCATTTGAGGGCTCCAGCCTATTGTCTGAAGAAAAAAAAATATCATGAGTTAAGGTGACTAGTCTGTGTGGAGTACTTGAACCAGCTCATTTGATTCAGTCCTCTTACAACTATGACTAAGGGAAGCTTTTAGTTGAGGTAAAAACCAAAATGGGCTGCTGTATAGGAAAGAAAGAAAGAAATACTTAGAATTCAAAGTGAGTGAGCCCACAGTTATGTGGGGGGGGGGGGGGGGGGGAGCATTATCCAGCTCAATGATTCAGTCATTCTCGGCTGAAATAATTATAATAATAGCAAATTTTCTCATTCCAACAGCCAATATTATGTTAATTAAAACTTAACCCGACCGAAGTGGCTGTTGGACTTCCGGTTTGTATGCGAAATGACTACAGCAGCTAAAGTATGATGAGTGTAACGATGTGCTCTTGCCATGTGTGGTAACTCAGATGGCATGCAAGCAACTATGTGATGAATTCAACTACTACCTTGCGCAATACTTTTCGTATTTGCTGCAAGTTAAAAACATTCCTTGGTGTTCCCTATGAAACATCTAGTACTCTAAGTATGTTTATGGCTATAAGTACTGTAGGTAGATGGCTAGGCTAGTCAGTGACAAGGTGATAGTATTGAAGTTATAATGGCATACAGGTACGTGTATGTATGGCTATAAGTACTGTAGGTATATAGCTGAGTGACAAGGTGATAGTATTGAAGTTATAATGGCATACAGGTATGTATTCGTGGGCACGAATCTTCAATCTAAGTCAACTAAAATGATCTTTAGAAACAAGAATTAGTTCATCATGGCTGAAGGCAACTCCTGCATCATTAGGAACATATTCTTCCTCTCAGCACACAAGTGAGGGAGGAGATGCTAGTTTGAGAGGAGCAGACGCAGGAGACCTTGTTGTGGGTCTGGTTGTAGTGCACTCCAGTTTGAACTGCTAGACGAGAATCAGTCACTTGATAGAAGCAGTTGATTTCAACAGTCTGATAGCTCTGCATATGTATACATTGAAAGTAAAGAACTGAGTATTAAACAATCTGAAAGATGCTGAAGTAACACATTAGAGAATTTACTTATTACTAAAACAACAACCGCAGATAGCAGAGACGAAGTTTTGTGTTAATACCCTACAGAGACTACCACCGGAGAACATAATCTGTAAGGTTTGACTCTAAACTACAGTAGGCTTTCGGACTCTCTCCCCAAACCAAACTTATCTAAGTGCAGCCTTTTGTATGTAGTATAGTCTTAACTAGGCTAGGCTGGCAGAAAAGCAGGTGATCTTTGTGTTCATTCACACTCACCTTATTGAAGGACATAACTGTAAAGGGTTTGACCCTAAACCCAAGTCTCTCGGACTCCCTCCCCAAACCGGTCTTATATAAATTTGGGTGTATGTATAAATTATAGTCTTAACTATGCTGGGAGATAATGGCAATAGCAGGCAATCTTAGTGTTCATTGACACATGCATGCATACCTTACTGTAAAGATGGAGATGGCGTGTTTCGTATTTGTGAAGCTAATGTGTCCTAATATTTTGATGGATTAGTTCTGACGGTCAATGATTACTTAAAAATATTATCACATATTAACTTATACTCCTTGTTTTCATCAGACAGAGTCACCAAACTTTATTAACTGCTTTATATGCTGCCACCTCAGCTTCTGGCAAGGTAGAAGACATACCTTACTGGGGTTGAATGGAACTGCCGGTGTTTCCACTTCCTTTGTGTTACTGCTGCTGTTGTAGTTATAAGTAGAGCAAGAGTTATTGCTTCTGGAGACAGCAACGGCAGCCATGATGAATGCGATGAAGAGGAACACTGCAATGATAGAGATGGCCACTACTCCGACAATGAAGCGTATGAAAGAGTATCTTTGCTGAGTAGAAGAGTAGTTGATGTCTGTTAGCTTGTCCATCCTTGCAGTTTGACTGGTGAGAGTTTGTGGTACTTTATCCTTATTCTGGCTTGGCTTCTCCCATGGAATTATATTTATATAGATAATTTTGTGTGTATAAAGTTAGTTTAAAAAAAATTTTTTTTTTGGTGTGGTTTCTGTGTTATGTTGAAACTGACTGGGTTTTAAGGAGTATGTTTGGTAAACTTCCACAATTGAAAATGCTTTAATTTAGAATACATAAGGTTGGATTTAGAATACATAATGTTGGGTAAATTTGAAATTTAGACAAACTTTTTTTTATAAAACTGGAGTTTGTCATAATTGTTGTATTATTGTTATGATGATTATGGTGATAGCTAAATGGAGTTTTTTGTTTCGCTTTATTTATTTATTTATTTTATACACATATATAATACTTATAGCACGAGTCAGAGTACAATATGGGAAAATATTTTACGAGCACGCAAAATATTTTCACGAGCCAAAGGCGAGTGAAAATGTGGCGTGAGAGTAAAATATCATTCCCATATTGTACGACGAGTGTGATAAGTGATTTATTGCTGCCTTGATATTTTTTCTCAACCGGTTACAATTCAATTTTCATTGATTTTACTCGCTACGCGCATGCGTAGTATACCGTACAATATAAACCGTACAATATGGGAGAATACAGAACGCTCGCGTGATGCGGAAATATTCAATTAAAAATATCAAAGCTGCAATAAATATATATATATATATTTTTTTTTTAAATTTTATCCAAAGCTTGAGTACAGAAGTTGAACATGGTTCCATACATAGTTAGAATTGCTAAGTTTGTCTCCATTCTTCATACTTGTCATAGCTGCTACTCTTGCCCGAATCACTTTTTTCGCCCCTTAAATGCAGCCAAACTTCTAAATCTTTAAGTAACATCATCAGGTGAAAGTTACTACGGAGTATTTAATGACCTAGGCCACCAAGCACCAGTAGATCCTGTATGACCGTACATAGCAGTGTGACAGACTTGTACCATAGCGCTAGGCTATAGGAAGCGCATTATAACCACTTCTTGCTAGCAACAAAAATTGTTATGGACGAGATCAGCTTGACACACTACTGTCTGTAATTGATTGTAACAGTTTACTGGCACAGTAGTTGGACTATATGAGCTAGACTCCAACTCTTCAAACCTGTGTCAACTATGCATCGCCTCTCCAGTCATCTCACTACCCTACTCTAGTCAGTGATAGTAAGATGCAAGAAGCATAAAGAATTCTGTCCTAAAAACTGGTAAGACAGATTCCAATTCTAGATGTTTCCTGTTCTTTTTGTTTTAAGTAACGTTGCAGTGTACTAAGTTTGGTTGCACACTCAGGGTCTAGTCCTTGGGCAAAAAAATTGCTTCCTAGGAGAGAGGTATGAAATGTATTCACCATGAATTGAGCAATCTAATTAGATGGTTGGAATGTGCCATTACATGGTACAAATATATATACAAAGATAATATTTTTTGAGATACAAACTGTAGTATTGCTGTATTGTGATTGAAGAAGTCACTGACTAAACAAAACCAGCCTTGCCAATACTTGTATGCATTTGTCTTCATGAGAACTCCTTACCAAATGGTATTCAGAATGCGTATTTAACATTAATGTCCCTTTACCAGAAATGTAAGTGTCCCAATGGGAGAGAGAGGAAGGATTAAAAACCATTAAGTCATCGCTGATTCTGTGTAGGTGGAAACCCTATAATTAAAACAAGATACTATATGTGGTGCACTGGTGAAGTTACAGATTTGCAATCAGTACTACAGAATTCAGTAAAATAGTTGGAAATATTATCTACAATGAGTTTTGCATCTTGTGCATGAAGAAAAGCAAAGGTGTGATTGTGTCTATAGTGTAAATATGTAAGAACACTGTTGTGGCTTTGCTAACAAGGAAAAAAAATTCCACTTCCTGAGGAAATCCTCGTTCCAATATTTTTAAGTAACTTTTATTTATAGACTTATTAAGGTAATCAAACGTTATTGTAATAATATATATTATATATATATAATTTGGTAAGCCTTAAAAGTGCACAATATGTTTTAGAAAATACATAATCACTTGAAACATTTTCTGCCCATTATCGTACAAGTGAACTGATATCTATAGTGAGTTGTATTGGCTTTTGGTTGATTGACGAGTCCAATGCAGTGACATTGAAATACTTGGACTGTCTCATCTTCTTCTATAGCAGTCTGCACAGTAGCTGGGACAGCCTTGAGTGGGTTACTGACCGAGTGTGCCTTCAGGTTGTAATAGCAGGATACATGAACCGCCTATAGAAGTAGATAAGAATTGTGCATAGGAGAACTTTATACACACACAGTTCTGTAGGCACTGCCTCCGAGGGACCTACTGTTTTAAGGTTTTGACAGTCACAGGCTGTAGCATCTCAAGCATTGCGAGGGCAGTGCTTAGGCATGAGGGGCCTTAGAAATTAATTCATGCTTTTGGTATGCTATGTATGTGTGAAATAGTATAGTCAAAGTGTGAATGGTTGCTTCATTTTAGAAATTAATATGTTGCAGTATCTATCAGTATAGGGTATTTATGTAATAAGATTGGCACTGATCGAGTGGATATGGTAGCTGTAATGTACATATTGATATCACTGACCTCCACAGAAGATATAGTTCCACTCGCCAGCTGGAAGAAGTCTCCATTTCTGACAGTATTGGTGGGCGTGGTTGAATAGTTAGACACTGCAGAGCAGTGGCTAGTCCGAAGGAAAGCTATAGTACTGAGGACAATTGCTGTTATCATGTTAACTGCAATCACACCAGCAGTGGCCATGGTGGTCAGTAGAACAGTCCTGGCAGATACTACATTTCCTACTTTCTTATTAGCGTCTTTATCAGACATATGTTTCCAATTCTCCACTTTTTTTCCCTCAGCAGATACAGTGATTGTAATATGACAGAATCGTTTTTTTTTTTAAAGACCAGTTTTATTTTATGTAGAATAGTGACTATATATGATACATTATATCTTATCATTTGGGGATACAATGAATAGCAGGATCACAATAGCAACAGCAAACGTGAATTAAAAACAAAGTAGTCCCAAATAAGCAAACTAAGTTGATCTACTGCTGAGGTAGTGAAAGCAGTGTGGCCGCTATATAATGTTTGTTTATGACTAAGTACTAACTTGAATCACACCTAAGCTACTAAACTCAGCTTAGTAGTCTGAAGTACATATAACCTATATTTTTTATTAGATTGGCCTTATGGCTTTCTATGTATAAAAAACACTGTTGACTCTCTTAAGGCATATACATGTATGTAGATTTTAACATCCATTAAAGTATAATAGACTCATGAAAGAATGAAATAATTGAAGAGGTGGTACACACGACTAATCTTGATCATCAAGTTCGGTTTATTGTAGCCACGACTCCTAGAGCAAGTCCAACAGATCCTATTAGCACAGCTATTAGTGCTAGCAAACAGACGGCTGCTATACAACACTTAACACCTGTAGCTGTAGCAGGAGGAGGTGATTGGGAGATGAGGGCATTAGTACTGGCTGTGGAATTGGCAGTGTTGGTTCCCTTAGGCACTGTATACAACTCATCTTTCTTGCTAGTCAGTGCAGCGTAGCCTTGTGAGGCGTGAGGTTCCGCTGCTTGCATCTCCACTTCATCGCTGTCTATGGGACGGTTGGATAGAACTGCTCGCGGTACATCATAAGTGTCCATCTTTCAGTAGATACTCAAAATCTAGCCAATCTGTAACAAGCTAAAATTAGTAATACTGGAAAAGTTTAGTTAAGATAGCTAGCTAATGTGAAGAGCGTTGATATCTGGTTCAATCGATAATTTCCTGTACAGTTTTAGGTTCAGTACTAGATTAGAACAAGTATTCCACTGGTACCATCTAGCGTGTATATTCACATATAGAATAGATAGTGTGTGTGTGTGTGTGTGTGTGTGTGTGTGTGTGTGTGTTGCTTACTGGTTCAGTACTATTGTAGTTTCTTCCATGGCTTGGCTTCTGTTGGGCCCACTGTATAATGTACAGAGCCGAGAGTGAATAGGGACATCCAAACACATGAAGCAGTGCCAGGGCAAGACTTGTCTGTGACGAGATATTTGGTACACTATTAAATGTCGTTTTGTTTCATTCAGTAGCTGCGTAGCTTCCTTGTGGTGGGAGAAATATAGTTGCAGAGCTTTTGTTAAACTCTTTCTGTCTGGATGTGTTTGTTTTAGTCAGTTGAGAAACTGAATATTGTTTTTATACAGTCATAATATGTACCTTCTGCATTGTTTATCATGAAGAAGTGAGCATAGTGAATTTAATAATAGCATTTTTTCCCCCTCTTTTTTTCCTCTTGCTTATTACCCAATAATTCTTCCAATCTATAGGTATTCCATCATTGAGATAAATTGTTGAATTATTTCACAATTGTGTTTGGATCGCTACATAGAATTATTTCACAAAGATCTCTGAATCATTTTATTTAGAGCTGTATTGTTTACCTGAATGTAGTATTTCATCCCTTGATAGACCCTGGCTACATACAATAGAATACCGTACCCTTGATAGACCCTGGCTACATACAATAGAATACCGTACCCTTGATAGACCCTGGCTACATACAATAGAATACCGTACCCTTGATAGACCCTGGCTACATACAATAGAATACCATACCCTTGATAGACCCTGGCTACATACAATAGAATACCATACCCTTGATAGACCCTGGCTACATACAATAGAATACCGTACCCTTGATAGACCCTGGCTACATACAATAGAATACCGTACCCTTGATAGACCCTGGCTACATACAATAGAATACCGTACCCTTGATAGACCCTGGCTACATACAATAGAATACCATACCCTTGATAGACCCTGGCTACATACAATAGAATACCGTACCCTTGATAGACCCTGGCTACATACAATAGAATACCGTACCCTTGATAGACCCTGGCTACATACAATAGAATACCGTACCCTTGATAGACCCTGGCTACATACAATAGAATACCGTACCCTTGATAGACCCTGGCTACATACAATAGAATACCATACCCTTGATAGACCCTGGCTACATACAATAGAATACCATACCCTTGATAGACCCTGGCTACATACAATAGAATACCTTACCCTTGATAGACCCTGGCTACATACAATAGAATACCATACCCTTGATAGACCCTGGCTACATACAATAGAATACCATACCCTTGACGTTTGGTTGTCCCTGCTATTTCTAGCAGTTCATAATTTTTCATAATTTTTTTAAATTTTTTTTACAAACATTGTCATCGCACTGAGGATTTTTTTTTTCCAGACTATATGTATATTATTGGGGTATGCTATTACTTCAGTGAATAATGTTTAAGCCAATTGAGTGAGACACTATCAGGGGTGACACAATTAAGATTTTTTTTGTGTGTACGTTTGGACGTGTATGTCATTTTATACTTTGACCCTCATTATTGTGCTCGTTTGGTGGTCACCTCGTCCCACACTCCACTAGATCTTTTGGTTTATCGATCCTTACCCATGTCATCCAAGGAAATTTATTACGTCTTTAAATGAGATATAGTCTCTGACATGACTTGAATGTTTGGGATGCAGCTCAAACTTGCCAAAGTTCATTCTTATTCGAATTAGTGGCGGTGGTACGTCATCTTTGTTAATGTGCTGTTAGTCATAGCTATACGCCTTACCAACAGTATTGTTCTAATGTGAAAATCAATTGTCAGAGTTTCATACAGGATTTTTTGTTGGAAGGGGATAATTAGAAACTTTTACACATATAAACATCACTCTCGTACTTTCAGTAGGGACTGCAAATGTTGAGAGAATAGGCAAATATCATACTTGACCCTCAAAAACAAAATTGTTGATGGAGTGGCAGTGGCGTAGGGGAATCTAGTTTTGGTGTGTGGGAGGGAGGAGGGATACTTTCTCTGGAGGGGGAACATTTTTCTGTGGAGGGGGAAAATATTTTTCTGGAGGGGGAAAACTATTGCTGGGGAGGGAAAATTCCACGGCGTCCCCCCCTCTGTATGAAACCCTGATTGTCCAATAGTCAACTTGCAATATAAGTCTCGAGTAGGTATATCCAGTAAGCAAGTGTGTGTGACAACATAAAAGCTAGGGTAACTTGCTTGCCATGTGCTAAAGTGTATCACTAGTAACAAATTAATTTTTAACGTGTGAAATTTAGGATTCGATTAGAGAAGGAAGCAGTAGAGCTGACGAAGTCAGGTCAGACTGAGAGTGAGCGTCTGATGGATGTCTATGACAGACTGGAACAACTAGACAGCACTACTGCAGAAACTAAAGCTGCACGCATACTACATGGCTTAGGTTAGTGGAAATAGTTGACACCTATTTATATTGTTTTGTTTATCAGCTGGTAATAAACTGATTGAAATTGGTATTGTTGACTTGTTGCCATTACTAGTAGTGTGCTTGTGCACAAATGGCGAGCAAGCTAGCCTACATGTAGGTACGTACATACATTATCCTTTACAGCTTAGTATAATGTCTATCATCTTTGAAATTAAAATGTTTTGTATTGACTCACCTACTCAGCTACAATGAATAGCAATGTGTATCTTCCTGGGTCTGCTATACTTTATATAAAGTAAACAAAAGCTCGGGCATTTAGGTCTCAAACGCCATCCTGCTTTTCAAAGCCCATAACTGAACAGTCTACAGACTTTTTTTTGTATCAGTACGCTTTACCAACATATGTAATATAATGGCACGGGTGAAAGAAAGGGGGTGAAAGAAAGGGGGTCGCATGTACCATATGAATAAGCAAATAAATAAACATCATTCAATCTCGATTGTGTTACTCCTGTAAGTGTCTTGCTTGCTCGCTCGCTCGCCATTAGTCTTGTGTGTATGAAGGTGTACACTTCCTTTTGGTTGCAGGATTTGATGCTGGAATGCAAGAGAGACCTTGCAAAGATTTTTCAGGAGGTTGGAGGATGAGGATATCTCTGGCCCGTGCCCTGTTCGTGCGTCCAACTCTCCTGTTATTAGACGAGCCCACCAATCACTTGGACTTAGAGGCATGTGTGTGGCTGGAAGAAGAGCTCAAGAGGTCAGAATTGAAAGGGAATAAGTATTGGCTAAATTCTAGTTGTATTGAAATGATTTGAGTTTGCACTATTTGCTTTAATGGGTGGTGGGTGGTACTTTGTTATGACACACCTTTACCGTCTGACCTCACAATTCCCATTCCCCACCCCACCCCCCCAATAGTAGGTAAAGAAGGTAAGATGCAGATATTTGAGCTATATGGAATTCAGAACTCTATAATAATTTTCACTACAATTTCGTAATTTTAAGTTCAATAAATAGATTGTTTTATTTCATTCTATTAACGACGCAATAATGAATATATATGTATGATATTAATGTTTTGTTTGTTTTTGTTGACTACATACTGTGCATGTATCCCTTGCTACAATGCTATTGTTATTGCCAGGCACTTGAATGAGATATAATGTGTGTGGATACATATGTATGTATGTCCTGGGATGGAAAGTTCGCAGTCTATAGCACAACAAGATCTTCATTCATGCCTTTTTCCTTGTTGGCTAAACATAGGAAGTTCCACTCGCACTTTACTGTGGACAATGATTGTTCCTGAAAGCCTAACTAATACCAGAAATACATTTACATATCTGTGTGTGAGATAAGTAGTCTGTTATGTAGCTCATTGAGAGTTCTAAGTGACTTGTTGGGTTATCGGGCTGTATGTGATTTTTTATCTGCGGTATCTGAGCTGATGATGAGTAAATCCGTAGGTAACCTGTGTACTAATATACCTGAGCCTAAGAAGTCGAAGAAAGTGTCGGCTGACCCAACTCCTCTGGAAAGTCGTTATGAAGTGTCTCCGGAGACATACTCTGCCATAGAGAACAGTAGTATATATTCAGTATTGGAGGATACAGGTACAGAGATGTATTCAGTATTGGAGAATACCAGTACAGAGATGTATTCGTTGCTAGATAATCATGCTGCCCCTGCACCTAATGAGAATCAGGAAGATATGTTGTATTCTAAACTCTCTGTCGAGAACAACTGCAGCAATAGTCATGCCAGCTTGGAAGACTTTTATTCTAGTGCTGATGCAATCCTCTCAGCAGATTCAACTGGTAATTCTAGCACTGATCAAGTCGTTATGTGCAATCAAGTGTATTCAAAATTAGACAGAAGTCCAAGTTCTTACAAGCGATTCATACCACGAAGTGAAGTGAGTGGTCATTCTGATCCTATTCCTGAAATACGAATTGAAGATACAAACGAAGAAGATAAACACATGGAAGATGTAGTCAGTGAGAAAAAGTGTGCCACGCCCATGTGTCTGATTGTGGGCGTGATCATTTGCTTGGTGGGCGTGATCATTTGCTTGGTGGCCGTAATAGCAGGGACTATAATTCTGATAGTAGTATTCCTGCTAATTGGTGAACTACGTTCTGAAATTTCTAAGATGGCTAGCTCACCTGCGTATCGTTTAAGTCAGGAGTTTCAGAGGTTTGAAGAAGCAACTTTGGACAAGTTTGAGGATTTGTTTAATCAAATCAGTGCAAACATGAGTTCTATTGATGCCGAGCTCACTATTTTGAACCAGTCGAGTAATCAAATCTCAGGCCTTCAGAATAAACTTGATAATAACCAGACAAACTTGGAGAGCAGCTTTGCAATGCGCTTCAATACTTTGAGGACGAGTTATGAATCTGACCAGTTGGCTGTGGAGGAGCATGTAACACAGGAAGTCACATCTGTAGAGTCAAATGTGCGCCAGGAAAGTGACCTTCTGAAGACGACTATAGTTGATACTATCCAAGCTCTTCACACCTTTGCTTCTTGTGATTCAGTCATGAACATCACTTTGCCGTTGCCCTCAGGCATGTACTGGGTCAGCAATTCCACTGGGACCACACAGATATACTGCAGCACCAGTATAGCTGCATCTTGCAATGGAGTGGCCGGGCAGTGGAAGAGACTGGGCTATCTGAGCACCATTCACACTCCTCGTTCACCTTGTCCTCCAGATTTACAGTTTAGAAGTAGCCCACCATCTTGTAGAAGAAGTCTTGGTATTCACGGCTGTTCGTCCGTACTTTACCCAAGCAACGGCATGTCGTATTCCCAGGTTTGTGGTAGGGTGCATGCTCAAGTTTCAGGTAGTCCGGATGGCTTCCAATATTTCGGGAGTAGGTCACTAGGTGTCACTCTGGACCAGAACTACGTGGACGGAGTGAGCCTTACTTATGGGAACCCGAGGAGTCATATCTGGACGTTTACCGCTAGTGTCAACTTTGCAGGAGGAGTTTGTGCAGTGTGTGATAGGAAGAAACCTTCTTATGTTGACTTATTCTCATGTGAGTTGGTGACACGAGACAATCCCCAAGAGTTCTGCTCTCCTGGTTCATCCTGCAAGCAACTCTGGGATGGAACTAATCAATGTGTGGGCGGAGGAACTTTCTACAGGATACTGTCAGAGCCCACCAGTGAGGATATTGAAATGAGAGTGTGTAGAGCTCAGGCAAGACATGATGAAGACATTTTAGTAACTTTTGTGGAAATATTTGTGCTGTGATTACAGAGTATCATTTTACATTAAGATGGTCATAAACCACATCAGCATGCAAGCATGTGGGCTTTAATGATGCTCTTTCTCTTTGTCTGTTTGTTGCTTGTCTGTCAGTCAGTCTGTCTGTCAATTGTGAAACTCTACAGTGTCAGGCACCAGGGTTTATATGTGAGAGGGTTATAGTAGTCATCCTGTCTTAGCTATTTCATAAAGATATATTTTTACTACGTACGTAAAATATATAGTTACAGAAAAATATATATTTAAACTTCCATAGTATCTGTAATAATTCAAATGTTTTGGCTCTGTGGAGCCTTCATCAGTGACTTTTATAAAGTGAAAATATTTGTTTATTTTCTCACTTTTTAAAAAGTCACTGATGGAGACTCCATGAAGCCAAAATGTTTGAACTATTATCACAGATATTACAAAAGTAAAAATAAATATTTTAGTAAATCTATTAACTGTTGATTTATTTATGAACTTACTCAGAACAACAATGGAAGACCTTATTGTGCTACCTTTTTTTTTTAAATTTTGGGCCGATTTTGAGAAAGCAGGAAGCTATCAGCTTCGCATTGGTACTAGTATTTGTGTGTAATATCCCTTTGATCACTTCATAATCACGTGAGCTAATAATTTCTTGCAGTGCACAGTAGTTTTGCTTTATGCTGAGAAGTTAATTGAGTTTTGTTTCACTTTGAAACTAAGTGGGAGTCACTTGTACGTTAAGCTTCTTTTGTGAAGACAGCATTTACATCTACCATTTCATTACACATTCTCTGGGAAATGATTTAATAACTAGTAAGGGTATTTATACAATCTTCTATTGCTAGGAACAATATCCATAACTATTTGTTTTTATCTTTATCACTAGCACATAACAATGAAACAATACAGACATTTCAACACCTATGCAGATGTCATCATCAGTGAGAATAGTACAGAATCGTACGAATAAGTGAAAAATGCCTAGGGAATAAACAAAAAGTAAACATGTTTCTTTCTCAGCCTTCTTTACTTCATTCGATTCCCGGTGGCGACCAAATATTTTTTTAATTCTGTATTGTTTAAAAAAAAAAAAGCCTGTAAAAGAGAGAATACTTCTAATGTTTGTGCTAGAGGGTGGTTGCTAAAGCAAATATCTTGGGGCAAAAATAATTGTAAAGCTGACTGTTCGCTGTTTTGCTGTTTTCTGATTTTCCTGACCGGGCAATCGTAATCACTGGACAGAGTGCCCCTGGTCCCTGTTCATTCTTGAATCCAGCATTTTAATGCACCAAGATTCCAATGCACAACATTTGTTCTTACTTTTACAAATAGACAGAACCTTAATGCCCTTCCAATTGATGTAGTGACCTGTCTTCATTGCATTGCCACTGCTGAATTCATTGGAAATCCTGATGTCAATGCATGCCTATGCTCTCTTGACCTGTCTAATGCAGTTCTCTTTGTCTGTCCTACACACAATTCTTCACAACTACGTAGAACATGAAATTCCTTAAGCCACACCATTCTGTTTTAAAGAATCAATAGTGTCCTTTTTGGATGCACTAAATGCACTAAAGTCCTGTGTGGCTGGAAGCACATTCTGATATTTTGTTCTTAGCATCCTTCCTATACTTTCCGAAGTATTCTTAACATACGGGATTGCTATGTTTCCTTTGATGTCCTGGTTCTCTTTTTATTTGGATGTAAACTCCTTTTTGATGATGTGAATTGAATACCCATTCATTATCAAAGCTGTTTTAACTACGCTCCCAATGGAGGATGGGACTTACCATAACAACATACCTACCGGTTTGGCAATCTGGGCTCACGTGCGTCCTGCGGTCCTGCGCTAGCCTTGAGCCCGGGATGGTTCCCGTCCGCAGGTCTCCCCCAGCGGCGCCTTGGGGGGTGAGAGGCGTGGCGATGCTGTACCATGTGCATTCCCAGCATCGGCAAGTCCCCCCTCACACATGAGTCCAGTTTCACACCCTCTTAAACGGGTGGATCTTATTGCTAACCCCTACCCTAAGATTGGGGTGGATTGAAGGGGAAGGTGGTGGGCAATGTAATCAGTACTATAAGCGTCGTCGCTACTGTCCACGCCAGTGCCTTCGACTGCTGCCTGACTGGCTACAGACACGAGGTGGCCACGAGGACACGGTCTCACGTGAGGCTACTATGCGTGCGCCTGTCTAGAGCCACCGAACCCCGCGGATGTCTAGGGCCACCACACCCCAGGATTACCTTACCCCTTATTCATAATCCCAAGCTGTGGCCTGTGGGCTGACTGCTTGTACTCTTCGTTAACTACGTTTAACTACTTTAAACTACATTTAACTACGCTCCCAATGGAGGATGGGACTTACCATAACAACATACCTACCGGTTTGGCAATCTGGGCTCACGTGCGTCCTGCGGTCCTGCGCTAGCCTTGAGCCCGGGATGGTTCCCGTCCGCAGGTCTCCCCCAGCGGCGCCTTGGGGGGTGAGAGGCGTGGCGATGCTGTACCATGTGCATTCCCAGCATCGGCAAGTCCCCCAAGGGGGATGGGCCACTAGGAGGTGCCCTTCCCACCCCCAAGGCAACGATGATAGGAGTAGGGGGGTTGTTGCCACTAGGCCCCGCTGCCGCTCCAGATTGCTACATGACTGAGCATAATTAGATCACAACCCATTGCCACTACTTAAACCCCAGTGCAAATAATACTACAGTGCAATGCACAATAATTGATATTCAATGGTGATCACAACTACAGCTGTAAACCAGTGACAATGCCATGCTATATAGTCTCACAGAACCACATACACATCATGTTCTGGGTCCTCTACACTGGACCCGAGTTCCTGGCCAACACCATTGAAACCCTTGCCAGACTCTCACTTGGTAAGCGGATGTACTGGAGGTATGCAGAGCTTTGCCAGCGCCCCAGGGTTTGGATTGTAGAGTCCTCGATCCCAGCTATAGCCGCCGTCGTAGCCGCCCCTATTCGGAAGCTGTGTCCGGCGTACTGCTGCCGAGGCAGGCCCACCGCTGCCAACATGTCCCGCAACTGGTCCACAAACCAGGGTTTTAAGACCGGTTGTGTGGGGGATTTCCTAAAAAACAACCCTGGTGTGGCACCCCGAGTCCCAATATACTGAAGAATCGCTGTGACCGGGCACAGTGGCAGGCCTGTTGCCCCCATGGTGATGTCCGCCCCAGTTCCGAATTGGTCACACTTGGATCTCTTCAGATGCACCTTGATCATCGTCGGTTTCTCTCTGCTATCCACAGCCACATCACCCCACATGAGGGATACTGCCTGGTTGATCTTGGCCTTAGACTCTGGGAGGAGTTCACCAAGTCGGAAGAACCCGAAGAAGGCCGTACAACAGATCGCCCACATGAGTTCCTTGTGTGGAGTATCTGCTGCATCCAGATGAGTCTTGATTCGCTCCATGACACTCGCTGTGATCGGTAGGCGGAGACGCGAGGGAGGACCCCCCATTGATCTGACTCGCTGGATTCCCGCCTGAACCCGCTTCAGGATCGGCAGTGACGAGTGGTCCCTAGGGTCTGGGAATCCCAAGGCTAACTGTGTGTTGCGGACAGCCGAAAGGTAGCTTCTGATTGTCTGTGGTGCCAGGCCTTGGTCCGCCGGATATGCAGCGAATGAGCACAGCAGATGTTCCGTGACCGGAAAGGGTGCCTGAATGCTGAAATGAATGGTGAAGCTGTGAAATCTCCTCATTGCCGCGTCGTATGTGCGACGTGTGGACGGCACCAGGCCCTCCTGAAAGTACCGCTGAACCGCTGACGCCATTCCTGGGACACCCAGTCGGCTTGGGGGTTGAGGAGAAGGTCCAGGAGATGGGGTGGCACTGGTGTGGGTGTGTGACTTGCTGACGGAACCTTAGAGAGGAAAGAAAAGGCACGGTCACGAGACAAGTCGTCGGCCAAATGGTTAGCGTGTGTGTCAATGTACGATCCGAATAGATGACACCCCAATTGCACCTCGACAAAAATCAGACACCTTAGCAGGTGCATCACCCCTGCATCTCTACTGGCTCTGGATTGCAGAGCTGCTACGACTACCTGGTTGTCACATCTGCAATGCACCCTGTGGCCATGCCACGCCTGACCCCAAATAGCACAAGCTAGGATAATGGGGACGAGCTCTTTTGCAGCGATTGACAAGGAGTCAGCTCTGCTATCCCAGGGAACTTGGCACCATTCACTCAAATGCCAAGCCCCGCAACCCCAAGACCCCGACGCATCCAACGTCACCTCCACTGTTGGTAGTTCCTGGGTTGGGCATAGGAAGGACACTCCATTCCATGGCCCGACAAACTCCCTCCACCAAGCAATATCTGCTTGGCAGGACCTGTTGAGGCGAATGATGCATTTGTTGCCCCGCCGTGTACCTGTAGCATGCAAGAGGTCTAGCAGCCTCCGGAGGAATGATCGTCCGGGTCTTACCACCTTGCAGGCATGGGACAACACCCCAATCAAGGATTCCAGCTCTCTCCTCTGGCACGACTTTCTAGCGCCCCACTTATTGAGTAGTGTAGTTAACCTCGACAGCTTCTCAGCTGGTAGGCGGAGCTCGCCCGCGACTGTATCGATCTCGATACCTAGGAACACCAGACATGTTGTGGGACCATCTTGTTTGTGAGGAGCCATTGGCACCCCCAACTGCCTACACACTGCATCCATGGTCTCCACCGCTTCCTTGCACTCGCCTGACTGTGGGGGCGCCACTACGATAAAATCGTCCAGATAGTGCTGGATATAGCGAATGCCAGCCTTTTGCAGACACCAGTTCAATGCATCGGCCACCGCATTGAAAATCTTGGGGGCTGAGCGGAGGCCGAATGGCAGCATGGGGTCCACATAGAGTTTTCCTTCCCATTCCACTGCCTGCAAGATTCGGTCCTGAGGATGTACCGGAATAAGGCGGTATGCGGCCTCTATGTCCATCTTGGCTAAGAGAGAGCCCTTACCCATTTGTTGTGCCATCTTTGCAATGTCGTCCACAGTGACGTAGGACAGGGATGTGAGGGCTGGTGAAATGCCATCGTTCACGCTACATCCGCTGGGATAGGACAGGTCGGTAATAAGTCTGTATTTTCCCGTGTTGTGGCCTTTAGGGATGAGGCCGAACCTGTTGATGTGCACCTGTGCCCTCCATGCGAGTGGGAAGGGGCCGAGCATGCGACCCTTGGACAGTTCGTCGGCAATGTAGCCCGATATAGCAGCAGGCCGGAGTCTGGTGGAATGCATGTTGCATGTGGCTGATGTTAGGGGGCTCTCCCATTTGAATCCAATCCGGAAGCCCTCACGTAAACCCTGAGTTACGTAGCCTACATATGCCTTGTCCGGGTGAGCTGCCAGGAAGAGTTCCCATGCGTCGACCTTCAGCTGGGTTGATACTATACGGAGGTCTGGGATAGTAAACTGGCACAGAGGGCGACAACTGCTTTGGCAGATTAAATCTGCCGTGTAGGGGTACATGTCTTCCCAGCCTAAATGAGATTGAGGCTACTATAACAATACGCACTTTATGGTGGTCAGAATGACCGTCACACCACGGAGGTGGATACTTAACTACAGTGGGACTCCAGTTACCCGAACACGAGGTTGAATAGCCATCTAGTTCAGAACCAGGTTAGTAGAATACTCATGTGGGGATATTACCCAGCAACTTACGTCTGCACGTGCTACTATTGGGTTTCAGGTGTGTCACCAACATGGTGTTTAGGTAATTGAAGTTCGCATAACTGAAGTCCCACTGTACGTCTCCCTTGCCTACCCTCTCCCCTTACCCCACCGACCTTACCCCCGCCCTTTTGACAGATATCAATGCCTCTAATACAGAATAATCAGTTCCATCACATCATAATAATTGTGAATTTGTCCATTATGTTCAGCGGCGTGTCCAGCCTGTTGACTGCCCTTGCGAGGGGGAGGCTGTGGGGCGGTGAGGGGACCTCGCTCGCGGCCGAGTCCTGCCGCAGTGCATACTGGGGTGGTCCCCCCCACACTCCTTGCAGGCGTGCACGTACCGACAAGACGGCAGTCTGCAGCGGCCCTCGTTGAACCGTCTGCAAACGTCGGCTGCCTTCCTCGGTGCCCGGGGCAGCGTGCCCTGATTCCCCTGTGGTGGTCCTGCTGGCCCCGAGCCGAATGGCCACACCCACCATGGCTGGTCCCGGTTCTGTGGGCACACGTTGGCCTGGTGATCGTCTTGCAGGCACAGGGAGCAGCGCGGGATAGATCGTGCCCTCCCCGTAAATGCCTCGCTATACAGCCTTGCATCCGGGACTGACCAATCCAGGCACTTCTTGGCCAGTGCCTCCCTCCGGAACTGCCGGTCATAAGCTACCCACCTTCCTGGCTCATAATTCCGTTCAGCCCTCACGATCGTTGCCAAGTAGGCCAGCAACTCTGGGGCCTTGTGAGGGAAACGGGTGGTGAGAAGAGCCGCCATGGTAGCGTATCTCTCCACCCAGTGGGAGATGTCCGTGATCATTGGTCGGGAGGGCTGTAGGGGGCGGGAGGGGGTTGGCTCTGGGGGGGCATCCATCGTCACCTCCGACATTTCCACAAATTCCAATCCCAACACCTTCGCCACTTTCGGTGCCAGCGTGGCTGCTGGGTTGAATGGACCCACCTTGCTGAGGGGAGTAATGCCTGTGCTCCGCCCAGATGCATCGTCCACGCACCCATCCTTCGCACCCATCCTTCGCAGCCGCTGCTGCCAGCAGGTCGAGACCCGAGCCGCTCCCCGGGTTGGAGTGAAGGTTGGGAGCTCTGCGAGAGCGTCCATGCCCATGAGAGCGTCCATGCCCATGGTACTGCTCGTGGAAGCAGAGACAGCTGGGTGCCCAGTGGTTGGGGGAGTCGCTGAGGTTGATGCTCTCAGGGGGGCCTGGAGTCACTAAAGCCTGGCCCTCTGTACTTCTCAGCCAACCAGGCCAGCTGCTCCAGTGAGAAAGGGGTCTCTGCTGGAGAGTCTTCCATCCAGGGGGAACCTTGTTTACCTAAATCAGTACTATAAGCGCAAATGTAATAAATGTAATCAGTACTATAAGCGTCGTCGCTACTGTCCACGCCAGTGCCTTCGACTGCTGCCTGACTGGCTACAGACACGACGAGGACACGGTCTCACGTGAGGCTACTATGTGTGCGCCTGTCTAGAGCCACCGAACCCCGCGGATGTCTAGGGCCACCACACCCCAGGATTACCTTACCCCTTATTCATAATCCCAAGCTGTGGCCTGTGGGCTGACTGCTTGTACTCTTCGTTAACTACGTTTAACTACTTTAAACTACATTGAACATAAGATAGTTTGTCTTTCTTATCTTTCTCATCAGTACAGATGTTGTTGGCTCTGCTGGTCAATGTCCTTACTACAGCAATCTAATTTTCAATGGGGTGGTGAGAACTGAAAGATAAGTGATTATTAGTGTGTGTAGACTTCTAAACACCTTGGTTGAGATTCTTCCGCCTGGATTACGAATTCAAGAAAGGCCAACTTGTTGTTTGACTTGACTTATTCTAAAGAATTTAGATGATTGGCAAATAGTTGTATTTGTTGTTGTTGTTGTTTTTGTTGTTGTTTTTTTTTTTGTTTTTGTTTTTTGTTTTCAGAAAAGTGCAAACATTGTCAACATCTTTTCCCAAACCTTAGTGGATCAGTAAAATGTGATAGGCTCATTCCTCAATGTTAGCAACACCAACTGAAACAGGGATCCCATGGCAGTGCCAAAGGTCTGCTGATAAAAATTCCCCCTTGTACGACAAAAAGAGGCACTTAACTAAACTCTAATAATTAGCAAATTTCATCTATAATTAAGCTTGTTCTCTCATCAAGAATGTTATCTTCATATAATTTCTAAGTAGCAATTTCTACTGCTTTGTTTACTGGAATCAAAGTAAACAGATACTGCATCAATAGAAATCAAAACTTCATCAATTCCAATATTTTGTTCAACTATGAATGATGCAAAATCTGTAGAATTTTTGACATGTGAAAAAAGTTCTTTCCAATGAGTGGTGCTAAAATGTGTACAAGATGGTTTGATAAATGGTAGGTTGAGGAATTATATTCTTTCCAGCTCTATACTTACTCCAATTTCTGGTTAAATATCCACCTCATCAATTGCTTCCAGCCAACAAGCGAAACTGTCTCGATAGGCATATGTGTTACTTATTATAGGGTGGAGCTGATTACAGCTATTTTATTATTAGTTTAAAATTTTTATGTGTTTATGCTTAAACAATTTTTTTTTTTAACAGAGGACCTGAATGTGTTATGTACGAAAGTTGGTACAAACCTTGCAGCTTTTCAGTGACACAGTCGGAATATTTTCAATGTTTGTGACTAGATAATGGTGGTGATATATTTATTACTGTTTTATTGCTACTTGTTAGCAGCTGTTATGCATATCAGCAGTCATGACTGTTAATGATTTTGCTGAATATTTATTGAAATTCAATCTCTAGTACTTGAGAATCAATTGGAGAGCCTATGACTACACTGCTGTGTGGAAAGTTTAAAAAAAATGGTATTGATCTTGCAAACTCAAAAATAAATAAAATTAAAATTAACATAAACAAATTCTATAAACAATTTTACTAATCCTACACTATGTAAAGATCACAAAGTGAATTTTAGAAATATAGTGTATAGGATGGATTTTTAAAATTCAGTTCGTTTTTTTTTTTTTTTGTGACCACAGAAATCTCGATGACAAATGACATCAGGCTTTGTTGAAGCCTTCTTTGTTTGTCTGCAGGTCAGAGTGGTGAGGAAGTGTGTCCTTGGCAGGGAAAACACAAACACTCACACGTAGTAGTAGCTGGTCCACCAATACAATCATTATTATAAGAAGGTATGCTTTATTGAATAAACATAGCAGAGGAATGGAAGTCAGGAAGCTAAACATTGTCTGCCGTATACTCTGTCAACATCAGGACTGAGCCTCATCCTATTATGGTGGGAAGGTCTACAAGGCATAAACAATACAATGCCAGTCTGGTTAGCTGCACTTTATCTGGTTCAATTGTGTTTTGACACACAAGCAAGCCAAGATGTACCACTATTACTGAAATGATTGCTTGTCAGGTAGAGCCCTGTAAGATACAATGTAGTCTACTACCATAGGCCTGGTTATTATGTCTTAGATATATCATACACGTTAGTAATATAGGAAATTTATTGTAAATATATATATACAGTATAAATATATCAGTTGATAGATATTTAGTGAATGTGAATGGGGTGATCAATAATGTAGATTTCCTTATCTATTTTAAGATTATGTTTAAGTAATGAATAGTAGCCAAACTATCACTGCTGTTAGACACAATTCGTACAGAAAGTGAGATTTAGCAGAGAGAGAAGTAGAAAATCATTAAGTAGTCATTAAGTAGTGACTCTGCTTATCAAATACTTCGTATAATATAATTTATTGTGTGTTGCACTGAGTCCAATAACTATTGTTATGACATCTAATATATACATAGAGTCTAAGTTGAAATATCGGAGGCATTTCTGTTAAGTATTATTTAGCTGTATATGTAAACTGCCAACTTCCTACAGGCTATTGGGACGATGTTTTAGGAAGTGTTTTGTTTTCGTACTGTCTCATGAAATACAAATAAGTTATTGCAGGAAACACAATATTTTAAAGCTGAATAGAGTATTAAAGGGCCTTACCATAAAGTCAGTCAAGCTTCGATTGTTGTAAAACAAGTGAATTTCTACACCGTGTAGTTTTGTGTACTATATCTTCCGTTGAGCTAGCTATGAGTGGTCAGTTGGATGGCCTTTATTCTGCTGTGAAAAAGCCTAAGAAATTAAAGAATGATATTAACGAGTCCTTTCCCTTTGAGCCTCAGGAGTACGAGACTCCAGTAAGTTCCTATTCAGCACTGAGTGATCTTGCTGTGGAACCACACAGCCAACTAGATGCTTCTGCAGGATCGGCAAATAGGAATCCGCATTTAACAGTTCCTCGAATCGTGGGTGCTGGGCAAGACCACAGTGCTTCTATCCAGCTGTTCGATGACTATGAGCCTACCAGTAGTTCCACGTATTCCAGATTAAACAGGAGGAGGTCGTCCAAGCACCAGACAGACATTAGTGAGGCACAGGGTGAAGATCTGAATAATATTCAAGTTTCTAAGAGTCAAAAGAATGAGAGCGGACTTCCATTCTGTATTATACTGTGGTTTGCCATAGTGGGCGTGGCTCTGCTGGTAGTATTAATAGCTTTGATCGCAGGCTTCGTTCTTATGATTAATTTGCGTTCTACTGTTGCAGATGTAGAACGATCACGATCCACTTCAATGTTGCAGAATGCAAGTTGCTCTGAACAACCGAATTTGGTAGACTTGCAGAAGCAACTTAACAATTTGCAGATGGTAATTGAAAATATTAGCAACATAGACAACTCTCTGAATGCTTTGTCTTTGGAACTACAAAACTTGGTGAAACCACACAATTTATTAATAACCTCTTTAGTTCGGCTTCGGGGAACAGTGTTTGATACTGAACAGCAAGTAACTAGATCGTCAGAGATACTTGACAACCTCTCTCAAAGTATTTCAGGTGTTAATAAAATGTCTCGAAATGAAATCAATAATTTCACTGCTACATTAGTCACGATTCTTCACAATGAACATATATTTGACTCCTGCACTGCTATCATGTCCCTTCCTCTTCCCTTTCAATCTGGTTTGTATAGAATCAGATCTCCCGGTGGGTCTTTTGGTCTAATGTTCTGTAGCATGGAAATGTCTTGCAGTCGAGCTACCACAGAAGGTGGGTGGAGAAGATTGACCTTTTTTGATGCCAGTAGTCTTGCTGCCGATTGTCCGGATGGTTTCCGGCGACGATCATCTACGCCACACTCCTGCATTAGTTCAAGCTCCGATCCAGGGTGTACTTCAATTAGATTTGAGAATGGAGCTAATCTTTATGATCAAGTTTGTGGAAGAGTGGCTGTCTCTGTAACAGGTCGTCCAGAAGGCTTTTTTTCTGCTTCACAGGATATTAAAGAAAACTATCTTGATGGAGTTAGTCTCACTTATGGAACGCCGAGACAGCACATTTGGTCTCACGCAGTTTTGCCATTCGACAGAAACTGTACATCCTGTGTAACGGATGGTGAGGATTTTGTTGGGACCAACTTTACCTGTTTTGGTGTGTCTTGTATTGGTCCACAATGCAATGGGGATCGTTGTGGCGGTAACCCCTCGTTCTACACAACTTCCTAATGCCACTTCTGAGTTCATTGAGTTGAGGATTTGCAGAAATCATTTCAGGTTTAATGAAGATATTTTGCTTGAACAAGTAGAAATTTTTGTACGCTAATAATTTCGATCAGCTTTTCATATTGTAAACAGTACAATCCAATGTATGTTCTTTTGTGCATGTGTTTCTGTGTCAGTGTTGCATTTCTTGTGCATTTTTTTTAGTCTGAGCATGACCAGGCATATCACACATGCCCACTACACATTTTTCTATTTATGTTTCACCCGTGGGTGGTGAATGTATGTATATAAACTGAGCCACCCATGGTTTCATAGAGATCCAATTAAACTGATGTATGACTTGCGCATATATTATTTTTACCGTGCGACTTACTCTGTCTAAGGGTCAGTTAGCTTGAGGGTATAGGGTGCGTAGTACAGTTGCAGGTGACTATAGGATCCTGGTAGCAGTATTACTACAACTTTGGGTCCCCAACATTCACCCTGCACATTGTGATATTGAAGAAAAGGGAAATGCAGATAAGCTAAAATTCTTTGGTTTTCTGTAGCATAGTAAGAGTATAGTACTGGTCAACATGTATAGGCTATAGAAAAGAAGGCATACCATACTGTATACCCTAATGCAATTCAGCTACAGTCGAGGACTTCAACTATTCTCCATGAAAAGTATTACATGTATATCACATACATGTATGTACATATGTATCTATGTACTGATTTCTGGAATGAGTCAAAAAGCTTGATTAACCACAGGACACAACATTGAATTTCCTGTAGTTACGTATTTAGGAAATTTTATGTTACTCCACTTTTTTGGTAGAGGATAGGGCTAGATGTCCTATAGTGCAGGGCATTTAGCCTATCCTCTACGGGAAAGGTGGTGAAAGTATGAAATGTCCTACCTACAGGAAGTTCAAGTTTTTGCCCTGTGAACAACTTTACAGCTCTGATTTGTGTGCAACTTTATGAAACTCGAAGCTATAACAAAAATGTCAGCTGTTATAGCTCATTATTTAACTCAAAACAACAACAAATTTCAAGTACATATAATGAAGTTTATGCTGTAATAACTTTCTTTGTATGTTGTGTTTCATGTGCTGTAGGTATAAGAGGATTCTAGTATTAGTTTCTCATTCTCAAGACTTTTTAAATGGAGTCTGCACTAACATTATTCACATCCACCAGAAGAAGCTGGTCTACTATGGAGTGAGTGCCTAGCTGCTCTAGTTGGTGTACTGTGGGGTGGTTGCTGGCTTTTTGTAAAAAAAAAAAATTTTGTATTTATTTCCCCCACTGATCTATGCTTTCACTGGGAGGAGGTACGATGGTTTAATTTAGGGGGAGAGGGCGGGGGATCAATCGATATTTCTATGATTTGAAAGGCAAAGGTATGTTGGTCACTCATAAGCAGTGTTTGAGTGACACGTTACACTATTGCTTAATAATTTTAGCTATATGCAACGTGAGAGACAACATTCTCACCACAATCATGTGAAATTAGCACTCTGTTTAGGAGAAAATATGATTAATCAAAGGTTACTTCTGATATTAATTCGTCTAGATTGCCTATTTCTCTATCCATGTGTTACTGTGGTTCTCACTACTGCAATGATTGTTATAGGGAAACTATGATGCATACATCAAAACGAGGGCAGAATTGGAGGAGAATCAGATGAAGAGGTATCAATGGGAAAGAGACCAGATGCAGCATATGAAGGTGTGTGTGTGTTTGTTTGTGCGTATGTGCTCTATTCTATTGTAAGTTTAAGTAAGATGCTTTCTAAGGTATGGGGTGCTTCTCTATTAGTTTCTACCACTGAGACTTACACTGCTCACAGCTTACACTAGTATTGGAATATAAGGCTAGAAGAGCACCCACTGGAGAAGTGACAAGTTTGTTGTTTACAAGCTCATTGAAAATGTACACATGATTGATTGCACCGAATCACGTGACAAAATTCGGGCACATGCTGAGCGGGAAAGCTGTGGTTTTTCTATTCTCATAAACTTTGTATTGAGTTTTGGAATAACACTTTTTCTCCAGGAGTTTACTGAGGGAATATTTTTTAACCACTTCAGTGCGAGCTTTCCAATGGTGCAAACCCTGGGTGCATAGCTGCTTCCGTTCGAAAGTTATTCAAGTTTTTCTTGCAGCCAACTCAACTTGGACATACTATAATGCTGTATTTGTTTGTTTGTTGTTGTTGTTAATTGTTTGTTTGTTGTCGTGTCATAGGACTACATTGCCAGGTTTGGTCACGGCAGTGCTAAGTTGGCAAGGCAAGCTCAGAGTAAAGAGAAAGTTCTAGCAAAGATGGTCTCCTCTGGACTGACAGAGAAAGTAGCAACGGACAGGGTAAGAAAATTAACTGATTCACTATAATAATTTCGGAATAGCTACAGTATATTAATAATGGTAGTCATTATCAGACTAATTATAGTCACTGTTTTTACAGAATTTTATCTTTCCATTAAGTGTCAATGAAGGACACAATGTGTGTGTGTGTGTGTGTGTATATAAGTGCGTGAGAGGACTTTAACATGTCTTGTGCCAGAATTTTTGTTTCGACTCCATATTCTAGAAAAGTCAACCACAAGCAGTGCAACTGCAATATGTAATGCCCCTACAGTTTAACCAGAAATATTATGATTAGAAAATTTTACTCTTGTGGGTGTGGTGGCTCCCAGAGTTAGCAAAAGTTCAATTTAAAGAAGCAGCTCAACTTAAAAGGTACATTTTACACTAGCACTGTTTGTATAGCTCAGTGCTGAGGGTTCGCATCACTGGTGCTTGATCATGATTATACTGATGCAACTGAAATTATGCTTAAAATACCTTCAATCTCTCTAGTCTATTCAATCGGTTACTTGGATGACTGTGGAGCTGTTTAACATAAAATGTTCTCCTACCATAATTGTAATTGTCTTAATCACACTTCATACCAATCATGAAAGTAATTCTTCCAAAGGTTTAGTTTCACACAATTTAAGAAGCACATTTCCCCCCTTTAACTTATTCTCTAAATCCTGGTGTTTCAGGTGATAGCATTTGCCTTTGCAGACTGTGGTGTGATTCCTCCGCCAGTGATCATGGTGCAGAGTGTGAGCTTCCGCTATAATGACTCCTCCCCTTTCATTTACAAGAATCTGGACTTTGGCATTGATCTAGAGACCAGAGTGGCACTGGTGGGGGCTAATGGTGCTGGCAAGTCAACACTACTGAAGCTAATTGATGGCGAGGTAGATGATACTCTGCTATGACATTCCACTGCTTGTATTCATTCGATGATATCTATATTGCATGATCTTCTTTTTGAAGTTATTTTCTACTACTAGTATTCATTAGATGATTTACCTGACTTTAGCTTTTGAAGTTTTTGTTCATGCATAAATCAAGTTCTAGTCCAATTGCTAGTCTTACTTTTTTTCTTTCAGTGTTGATTTGGTGGTAAGTTGATGTTTTTGTTATTGTATTACATTAATTGGCCATAGCAGATGATGCTATGCCCATTGATCTTACTTTTACTCTGTGTTTGCTAGCTTGATCCAACAGAAGGTATCATCAGGAAGCATGCTCATGTTCGGACAGGTCGCTATCATCAGGTGAGAGAGTTGGGATGAAAGATGGGAGAAGTATATACTCCAATTGTGATAACAAGTAACAAACTGCTCATTAAAATTAAATTTATTATCTTTTTGTGACAATCATTTGTTCTCAACGTATGCATACCACTCAGCTCTGGGTATGGTGCAATAATTGTGTGATGTACATGTGGCAGTATTGCATGCACTGTATGTATGTGCTACTAGTGATATCCTGGGATACTAATGTCATATTGTATGTCCTTCCATCAGCATTTGAGAGATCATCTGGAGTTGGACTTGTCAGCAGTGCGATACATGATGAAATGTTATCCAGAGGAGAAAGATGAGGAGCAGATGAGACGATCTCTAGGAAGATATGGACTCACTGGGAAACAACAAGTGAGAGAATGTTGATTTTTTTTATGATTTTTTTATTATTATTAATATTATTATTTATTTTGTGTGTGTGTGGTTGGGATGGTGGGGGGAGAGGGATGGGGTGAGGGAATTGATTGAACAATGGCTACCTTATGTATGTATCTATAAATACTTTTAAGCAAAATAATGTTATATTGTTTGTTTGTTTTCTTCTTTGTTTGTCGAACTCTCAGATATGTCCAATGCAGAATCTCTCAGATGGACAGAGATGTAGAGTGGTGTTTGCATGGTTGGCCTTTAGGAAGCCACACCTCCTCCTTCTGGACGAACCCACTAATCACTTGGACATGGAAACTATTGATGCTCTGGCTGACGCTATCAATGCCTTTGAAGGGGGAATGATGCTGGTCAGCCATGACTTCAGACTCATCAGCCAGGTGTGTGTGTGTGTGTGTGTGTGTGTGTGTGCTGGTCAGTCACGACATCAGACACATCGGCCTGGTATACACTGCATTAGTATTTACACTGCCATTCATTGATGTGTCAAACAACAACAGCATCTTTAGTGGGAGAATGAAAAATATTGGTATTACTTTATCTGTTGCCACCTACATACATCATTACTATCTTGGTGTTATATTCCTCAGATGAAGAGCAGCATTTGTTGTTGCTGTAGTGCAGGCTTACTTAGTGTAGCTGGTCATTATCGTTTGTCAGTGATTTTAATTCTAGGACTACAACCTTGGTGAAGTAGTCTAATAGCTGAGTAGTAGTATTCTAGGACACTACAACCTTGGTGAAGTAGTCTAATAGCTGAGTAGTAGTATTCTAGGACACTACAACCTTGGTGAAGTAGTCTAATAGCTGAGTAGTAGTATTCTGGCTTTGTAATACTTGATATAGTATAATACTTGTCACTGATATGTTTAAGGTTGCACGGGCTATTTGGGTCTGTGAGAATCGTGGCGTTCATATTTGGCCGGGGTCTATTAAAGATTACAAGAAAGAACTGAAGAAGAAAGTCATGAAATAATCTCACGTGATGAAATTTCCTTTCTCAGTAGCTAGCTACATTTGTCTGTAGTATTATTTTATTTTTACTTATTTATTTATTTATTATTGGCATTTTAAGTCACCCGTTCTAATATTTATTATTATTATGAAACAATGAAACTGAATTAATTATAGCTATTTCCTTTTCTTTAGTTGCTACCAACTGCAGAAAAGATTGGGCACCATATGCTCTTTATCACCTGTTCTCCAGCCTGTTTTATCAATGAGTCGGTTCACCTGAATTTGGTTTGGGTAGATTATATTTGGTCCCTCCACAGTATCCCTTGCCCCAATTCCAGCCTGAGGTGTACATTAGAAAAGACAAAGGTCCTGCTGAACCGTTTTTACCAGAACATGTTTTGTTTGTTTTTTGACATACAAACTTATTTGTTTCAGTATTAGCTATGAGGGTAGAACTAGAATAGAGACGAAGTGAACGGACTTTTATTGTACCCTTTCCCTTTTTGGTGTTAGAGACGGTATAAACTGGGTATTGCACAAACTTTTAGTCTGGCGTCGCGGTGCACAAACTTTTAGTCCGGCGTCGCCGATCCTTTTCCTTCCCTATATTGGTGGGCGGGGAGGAAGGAAAGCACCAAGGGAAGGTAAAGGGTAGGCGCCGCCAGATTGTGGTCGCTCGCGGCGTCCTTTACCTAATTGTTGCGCTCTTAGTATCGTTTATTGGCGGAGCGACTATCTTTAATTGGTGGTCGGTAAAGGGTGGCGATTCTGCTGCTGGAAAATGATTACAACAAAACTTGTCTTGACTTCATGTTAGTTAAATGTGCTTTTAATCGTCGCTGTGGAGGTCTATGGTGCGGTTGAAGTACACAGTTTTAGTTGTCCTACTTGGAGCAGGGCTGCTCAGTGTTTTGTTTTACCTAAAGCCAAGTGGATCTCCAGATATTTCGAAGGCACCCGGATTGGAAAGGAAGGACGTATGCCATAATACGATAAGTTCAAATGTAAAGGAGATATTTCAATTAACTTCTAATTGTTCCCAGGCGGCTCACTTAAGCAATGTTGACTACAATTGTGAATCTTTGATTTTATGCAAATTCAAAGTAGTCAGCGCCATTTCTGATAATCACTTCCAGGAAGCTGTGGATTCCATTGGTTCTTTTCAAGCACACATGCCGCAGACTCCAATCCTGGTGTACGACATAGGACTGAGCAGTGACAATCTTAAGGTCTTGCAATCTTTCTGCAATGTGGAAACTAGGAAATTTAACTTCAGTAAATACCCACGCCATGTCTGGAACTTGATTAACTATGCTTGGAAACCTATTATTGTCAACGAGGTGCTCTCAGCAGATGATGTGGAAGTTATTTTGTGGAGTGATGCTAGCACCAGACTTATGCGTCCTCTAATGCCTGCCTTTCCTCTGCTGTCCCAACAGTCCATACTCGCTGGCGCTATCGGGCGTCATCGTCCATTCATCTCAATGGTGCACAGAGGCATGATGGATTATCTCAAACTAAACAAGACAAGAAAGTTTTACACAGCAGTGAAATCTTCGCTAAATGCAAATATTATTATGTTTTGGGCCAGTGGGAGTTTAACACGCAATTTTCTGCGCCACTGGCTGGACTGTGCTATGCATGAGGAGTGCATCGCACCAGCAGGGTCCAGCAAGTCTTCCTGCCATTGGTCCACGTGGAAATTTGGAGAGTACGCCTGTCATCGATATGACCAGGCGGCCTATAATTCCATATTAGTCAGAGAATATGGGATTGAGTTTGTGAAACGAATGACTAATAATAGCATAAAGAAATATTTCAAAGTAGCAAGGCACCCAACTAGTTTATACACAGCGAGAACTAAAGGAAATTGTCTCACATTGTAAATTCATTATTTGTAAATTATTGGTAGCTACTGAAATAATTCATACTTAGTGTCTATTGTTAGTTGTACAATACCAACTGCAAGACATGTTCTGAAGAATGGGTATGTAGATTCTGATTGTTAGCGCCCCCGCTTATAACTCCGAATGGTAAGAAAATGGGCACTTAATAAAAAATGGGCACTTAACAGTGAGTGGTAACCTAAAAACTGGGGCAGTGTGCCAATTAGCAAACTGCATATAGCACTTACAAAAAGTGCTAAAAAACAGGTGCTTAGCTAACAAAAATCAGAGCTTACAGAAGGGAGTGCTTGTGCCCAGCAGAGAAGCATGAGGTAAATACAGTACAGTGATCCAACATAATTTTCACTAAGACCTTGTGTCTGTGTGGGCCAGTGGTGAACCTCTGAAATGCAAGATTGTATTGAAACATCAATTAGCTATGCTCCAATACAATTGGACACCAAGTGATAACCTTTATTTGTACTTTATTTCATTTAAATAGTCAATAATTTTAGCTAATGTTGAATTTCAAGTATAATAGGCAGAATCCAAAGCGCTATAGCTTGAGTATGAGAATTAGGGAATAGCATTATAGGGAAAATTTGAAGAATGATTTATTGAGAGCCCTAGATACCTGTAGCTAGCTAGAATACTTCCTGATATAGCTAATTAATATACACACTTTCTCCACAGCCAACACTCCAATCTACTTCCATCTTCACTAGCTACATTGCTTATGGCTAACACGAAAGCCAAATGTCAGAAAGTTGTGTAGATGACCTCGGGATGAAAAGTTATGGAAACACTGTCAGTAAACCACCATCCTATGCATACCCAGCCACTTGTGTGAGTTTAGATGATAGTTTTCTTCACCTCACTTCTGCCTTTCCGCCCTACCCCCGCTTTTTTCATCATTTTCATCATTTTCATCAATTCATAAGCCAGTTAGTTCAGGTAATTTGTTATGAATTCATAAGATAAAATGTTATGTAGTTACATGACATTCAGCTTCATATTTTCTACTAGCTATATAACTGTGGCATGTAGCTAGCTATGCAGGGATACACACAATCAAACACACATACACTTACACACCAACAAATATTTACAAAGGCAAATGTAATACATATCTATTTAGTAGGTAAAAAATAAATTATTCAGTCATTCTTGGATGAAATAATTATAATAATACGAAAATAGATAAAATTGCGATTATTAAATAAAATGTATTAACTGTTTTGTGTTTATAGCTCTAGGGCACCTGGGTAGTAGCCATAACAGCTAGCTAACTTCCCACACTAGAGTACACATGATCATTGCCACAGTGCTGTAATTGCTAACTTCCCACACTAGAGTACACATGATCATTGCCACACCACAAAACAAAAGGCTGTAATTGCTAACTTTTCCACACTATAGTCACATTATCATTGCCACAGGGGTGCTGTAATTTTGCTAACTTTTTAACTTTCCCAACACTTAGAGTACAACATGATCATTGCCACACAACAAGTGCTGTAATTCTAACTTCTTCCCACACTAGAGTACACATGATCATTGCCACAGTGCTGTAATTGCTAACTTCCCACACTAGAGTACACATGATCATTGCCACAGTGCTGTAATTGCTAACTTCCCACACTAGAGTACACATGATCATTGCCACAGTGCTGTAATTGCTAACTTCCCACACTAGAGTACACATGATCATTGCCACAGTGCTGTAATTGCTAACTTCCCACACTAGAGTACACATGATCATTGCCACAGTGCTGTAATTGCTAACTTCCCACACTAGAGTACACATGATCATTGCCACAGTGCTGTAATTGTATTTTTATTATTCATCTAGCTATAATATACATTACAGTGGAAATCCTCTACCTCCAAACAGTAACTTGAACTCTCAACAACAGCCAACATGAATAAACCAAAACAAAACAACCTCTGAAAGCAGCCTGCAAACTCTCTACAAGGGCCACAACTTGCCCTCAAGCATGGCCTAAGTCACTGCTGTTAAATAAAAAAAAGTTTTTTGTAAAAATAATGGTTTTGTTCTGTTTATGAACATTAATGTTAACATCATACTTAGCCATCTATATAATTATGTTTAAGCTATGGATTAATGTGGACAACTTTAGTCTTGACAGTGTACAGAAATTTATCCTGACAAGCTGACGCGAGGCTATTCAGCAACCAATAAAGTCCATGTGTGCGGTATGAATAGGAACAGTCAGACTTTCTGACGTGCATTTCTTTGGAAGGGCAGGCATGAATGACAGAGAGATTACTGTAACCCTCACATGCATGCACACTGAGGGCTAATAATTAATTTTAAACTTATAATTGTCAAAATGTCCATGTCAACTCCACCATACCTCCAGATACTGCAATGACTGATATAGTATGTATAGTAAAGTGCCAATACAATACAATGGCCAGTTGAGTGTTACTATGGTGATGATACACTAGTCCATTCTTGCCTTAAGGTTCTTCACTGTCACTTTATCCTTTTCACTACACAAAAATCAGACACACATTATACAAGAACTCTATATATGCATATGTAACATGAAAAAAAGTCTCAAAGATATCCTTTGTGGTGTCACATCTTATGCGAGGCTACTTAAACTGTTTTCACATAGATGTCCACACTAAGTACAGTATAATAGGTAAGGTGTGGTCTCTAGAGTTGCACTTACATGATGTAAACAGTGGCACCCCACCCACTCAGGGCATCTCTGTCAGCAGCATTCAACAAGGCCTGAGAGATGGTCTCAAACAAGTCCTCTGGTTCCTAAGGCAACCACGTGCAATCATAACAACTTCACAAATATGGAGTTGATCATTCCCAATCACGACAGTCCTTAATTAGAATGTAATATAAGTAAGCCTGAACTTCACTTCATATCTACTCATGAAGACCGAGGCCTACACATGAAGACTGAGGCCTACACATGAAGACCGAGGCCTACACATGAAGACTGAGGCCTTCACATGAAGACTGAGGCCTACTCATGAAGACCGAGGCCTTCACATGTGTGTAATCAAAGTTGAATTTCTTCTTGTCTACAACAAAGTCTTTCCACCCCATTGGTTGCTAACTTATTGATATGAGTGAGCAAAAATGACAACAATTGCATTACTTGGTAAACTGATGACACCTTACCACTCACTCACACACCCACCACAGAGTCACTCAATCTATCCATAAGCAGGGAAGAAAAAAAAATTCCCCTCTCCTCATACTGCCTTTACCATATCAGGGTTCCACAAAGACTCGCACATGCCGTACAGCTGCTCTGTGCACGTCCCGCCCACCACAAAGTCTTTGGTTTCCATTGGACAACCTATCAAGTCCATAGTAGCAATGTAAGGTTTTCCAGTCTTACTGTCCAGGCCAGCTATAATAGGCTCTACAAAATAGGGACCAAACCTGCACACACACACACACACCACATGAATAATATAGCTACAGCCAAAGAGGTCCATCACGAATACACTCTCTTGACATTAAAATGAAACACAAATACAGTATAAGAAGCAACATTCAAACATACATACTACACTGTGCTTGATGACCCTTACCTTTTGGAGTAGAGATACATTGAGACCATGTGCATGAATGTCTTGGGAGTGATTTGTCTGTTCTCTCGGAGTTGATACAAGTTCAGTTGAAACCTTAGGTTATTCGCTCTGCAAAGCAATGCACAACAACAATAGACAAGTGTATTATTGTAATAATGTAGATAATAATAATAACTAGTGATGTGCTTGAGCACAAATGGCGAGCGAGCCTAAAGACTATACTATTATTATAGGAATGATTTTGACTTCTAACACTGAAGCTACTGAAAATAAGGTCCAGTTTTTTAAATTTCGCATACACGGTAAAGGGATTTCAGTGCCATAGTAACAACTCTCTGCAACTGCTTGAATTGAAGGAAAAAAACAACAACAAAACAATACACGTTATTTAAAAGTTTTCTTTGTGATATTGTTTAGCTAAGTAGTGGTTTAACACACAATGCTTTGACACAACTGGACATGCACCTACACAGACTTACCTTCGCGGTAGTCTAGTGGACAATGTATTTTCAAGTAAATACTGTTGCGCACGGCTTATAACCATGACAAAGTTTTCAAGTTTTAACTGCACCCGCAAAAGAATTCAAAACGGTAAACAATTCAATTTCTAGGGTGATACGGGTACTGATGATAAACCAGAGGATTCTGTTTAGTGCAATTTGGGACGGGGTTGACCACATAACTAACACAAAAACGTGAGGGTCAAAGTACAAAATGACATACGTACGTCCAAACATATATACAAATAAACAAACATCCCCGATTTTCAATTGTGTTACCACTGTGAGTGTCTCGCTCGCTACGCTCGCTCGCCAACAAACTTTTAACTCTTATAAAGTGTTTGGTGTTTCCAGATCGTATTTATTATTGTGGTATCATTTCGTTCCATCCATGTTGATTTTTGTCGAGAGTTGGATTGCTTTTAGTAGTCCTATTGCAGACTACAACTCGTTCAATACTGAAAATTCTTTCACTCAGTTGTGTGGTGAAGATTAAAAATTACAATATCATGCATTCACCAGTGCTAACTGTACCAGACAGCCAGCCAGCAACCACCTGTGCAGTTTTCTCCAGGAGCTGTCTGCTATAGCAATGACAAACCGAATCGCTGCCTGTCTAAACACATTGAACAGACAGTTATGACCAGCAGAGTGGACTTAGGCCAGCCTGTGACAACATTAGAGGCCATTTTGAAACTACAAGAGGAGTGATAAGATAAATCAGGAGTGTTTATTTTCACAACTGCCAGCACTAAACCAATTCTTGCATTGCAACTCTAATAGGTTATGATATCAAGCAAGATAGGATCAACAGGGACAAGGGCAAGATTGGTACTTAAAACTACATAGCTTTTCTCCCCAAAATCCAACTCCGTGTGTGTGTGTGTGTGTTAATAAGTGCAAATTGTTCTAATTGGCAGGTGCCTAACTGGCAGTGTGTGGTCGTCTGAAGGTGGGTGTGGTGTGGGTGTGTAAAAAACAAAACAAAACAAAAACCATGTGTAGCTATGAACCCAAATGTCTGCTACAAGAGTTCTGTCAAATAATTTGTCTCTAAGTGATGATAAAACTTTACAAGTGAAAACAAGACGCTCACAAACCTGACATCTCGCCGTGAAAACTACCAGTAGCTCGAAACAAATATCTGCACTGCACTAATATCACACTGAGGAACAACCTACACACCCTCACAGTTAGACAGGCGCATTCACAACCCAACTGCCCATGTCACAGGAGGGCTGCAAAAATAGAAGGGGTGGGGGGTGGGAAAGGGGGAAATTGTCTCTGCTGAAAACAACAACAACACATTCGCAACCCCTTCCTTCCACCCCTCCCCGAAATAAATTCTTCAGTACTAGTAGTTTGACTTGTGCAACATGAAATAACAAAGTTTTACACTGTTGTAAGCCCTGCAAAGGTCTCTCTTATAGACAATAAAATGAGTCTTTTTTAGTCCATTGCCTCTCCTAAAATCTAAAAATTAATATTTTTTTTTGACTTTCTATGGTATGTATGTAGATATATTTTCTGTATGCAGCTCAGCATGGACACCCCCATAAGACTACTTCACGTTACTAAGACCACACCCATCACAAGTATGCGAACTTTAAACCCATCCTAGGTCCTTCTACCCGCCCACTCACACAGTGTTGACATCAGTAGCTAACCCAGGCAGTCCCAGGTAGAGCTGGTCGTTCATCTCAAATATCTTCTGGAAGTTAGTGGACACCGTCTGAGCCTGCACGCCCAGTCGTTTATCTGCTGCTATGGCAACGCAGTCCTTGCCCACCATGGCCACAATGGCCGCACCGTTCATTTCCATGATAGACTATACAGGAGAGAGAGAGGGAGGGAGGGAGAGAGAGAGAGAGAGGAGGAGGAGGAATGTAAATTTCTCCAAAGAATGCAGGAAATAAATGAAAACACAATAAGTAGATCCAACATGTACTGTATTACGAACACTGTCAAGCATACAGGGAAAAATGTTACATTTTCAACTGCCACATTTTATTTCCTAACTCAAACTACATACAGCTGTATGCTGCACTCTTACACTGAGGTTTCGAGTAGCGTTAAAACAACACTAACAACAACAATACACAATACACCTTTATGAATGGTTTGGCTTTCCAATTCACAGCACTAGGCAACAAAATGGAGGAACTAAATGTCAGTACGTAGTGGTGAACAAGAGTTGTTACATGTCAACCAACACAAGTACTGTGGTAGGTTAGGAGTATTCTATAAATAGAATGTAATTCATGGAAGAAGGGAGTCTCATTTCCTCTATGATTTACATGCTATTTATAGATTGAAAGAGAAAAACCCCAACAACAATGGAAGAAGAGGGGGTATGAGGAGCTGAACTCTAAGGAGTGCTCCAGCAGCTGTATTGTAGAGGAAGAGTGAAAATAAAAGTAAGATGGTTGTTCAACACATGTGGGAAATCGAGTCATTAGCTACAGTTAAATGCAGTATGCCAGGTACATAGCTCAAGCAATTCTGCAGGAAATTTAGTCCACATCTAAAGCAGATTTATAACATGTACATAAGTGCAAACACTCCACCTATAACTAACAAACAAAAAACACCACATATACCATTTTTATTTCAAAATATACAACATCCTGGTTGGCATTAATTGGAATATGCTAGTTATGTACGTAAAGTATTACAAGTCTACTGGAAAGTCTCTTCTTTTTCCCAGAGTAGTATTTAAAAGGGTGCATCTCTTTAATGTAAGGGTATGATGGTTATAATACATGTGCTGGCAGCTGGCTTGACTACCTACTGTCATGGAAACATCATTGTCAGATAACGAGAATGTGTGTGTGTGTGTGTGTATGTGTGTGAGTAGAAAGTTCACAAACTGAGTGATAATTTGTGTTGTACATAATCTGACAGAATTCAAGCTTTCACTCAATGTGGGACCTGCAAATCTACCTTGATGATGCCTTACCAATTACATCAATCCTCCTCTCTCGCACACTCACACACAACACACAATACCTAGTATACTAAACTTCTGTAAATGAACCAGCCGTAGGCATAGACAACCTTGCACTAAATGACACTCCTTGAATTCAAGTGGTAGCGTCTGATCAATAGTTGAAAGCTTGTAGGGATGTAGACATAGCTACATTACTGTTGGACTTCTAGAAAACTAGAGATGAAAAACTATAACTTCACCAATAAGGGGTTGTACCTCTGAGCCATCTCTTCCTTAGTTACTTATATACTGAACCTGGATAGAGTCACTGGATAGTGAAACACATGTGCTCGTTGCTTAATTGCAAGATTTACAGAACCAACCATCAGTCTATAATATACCAGAACATTACCTGTAACAGCATACTGAAGCTAAAGTGTTTCCCTATTATAACAAGCAAAGGTCTAAGTGTACTCCACGCAAAAGAAAAGTATATTTCACATGTAGATTCTTATCTGTAATTTTCTAGAAGCCAGAGTAGTAGTGTTTCACAGGACACCGAAGCCAGTGTACTTGCCCTGCTTACAACACTTATGATGGCCACTATGCATTGTTACGCACTTGACAAGCAAAATAAATAAATAAATAAAACAATAATTAAATACACTAGCAAGTACCCTGCCACAAAGTGGCGCTTTACGTATTGCAAAGTTAGAATGCAATAGCACAAGTTATCTTGCTCAGTTATCATTCTCTACCCCTGGTTAAGGTCTCCTGCTCTTTTTTTCCCCCTAAACTGAATTTTTCTTATAATCCACCTCTCATTTCTTCAGCTCTTCCTCTTGAGTCATGAAGTCCCCTTAACCTTTGTCTATCTCTCCTGCTTCTGAATTTCTGTTATACTTTGAGAAACTTTTGTCTTCTATTTCGTACTTTCGCCTTCCTTTTGGAAAATAACTCCCTCCCCGCCTTTACTCGTCGACTCCACCCGCTTTATAGCTACATCCCTTCCTTTTTAAACATACGCTGCCTTACCTCACCGATTCCACCCACTTTTTACCTCCTCTTTCGCACCGCCTTTCATTGTCTATTGCACCCGCTATTTAGAATTAGCAAGCACTTTCTACTGAATGTAACGACACTTTACTTACCATGAGACGATGACGCTTTACCAAACCGTACACGCCTCATGAATTATTCACGAATACACACCCCATCATTCACCGTCGTCGTCGGTTGTCATCGTTACTGACACACAAGCGTATTATTATATAGATAAACAAATTCTCACATTAAACTCTCCTCAAGGCTGGCTTGCATACCATTTATTAAAGCTTGACTATTAACCAAACGCTCATCAATTTCATTACTCTACTAATACCTACATGCATGTCAATTGTATGTATACATAACCTCTGGCCCAATTCGTACACCTGTCTCTACACCTGTCCCTATACCTGTCCCTACACTTGCTTGAAAGTCATTTGATATTCCAACCTCCATTACTCACTTGTTGGTCCCCACCAGTTCACAGCAGCTCAATTTATCTGTCCATTAACATTCTGTATTGTGACAATTCTTACCAAAATCTCTCTGTGTTGATATCACTAGGAGCTATATCATGTAGAGAAAGATTCCTGGAGCTGTTTAACTTCAGTTATGTAAGTGTCAGATCTAGTAACTTGTACTCCGAATTTTTAGTATGGTAATAAGAAAACAAATTTGAGTTGGAATTTATTTTTAAAATTTTGCTTAACATATCATACTCAATCTTTAAAAGTTAAAATAGTTCATTATAAAATAAGGGCTAGTTAAATGAAAGGTCAGCACATAGTCGCTAGCAGCTGTAAAAACCAAGACAATTTTGCAGTTTTCCTAGAGCATGATTTCATATAATTCAACCTAGCCTTGCAATTTCATTAAAGTAAAGTTCCACATTACTGAGTACAAAGATATGTAAAACAGGAATTACTGATCGAGTCTAAAATATCTGGCGTTTGAATCACAAAATTCCTTCAAATAAGCTACATACTACACTACAAGCGAACTCACCATCTCTTCGGAACCTCTTCCTTTTCTTTTTTCTGGCTACTCAGAGATTTTGCACAGCTTAGCCCGCTACAAGTCAGCATAAGATGAACAGGTAAAGCGTCTTCATTTCATTATTTAAGATTTAAGCCACGCCTGCTAAATCAGTCATCCGTTGTTGTTTTTTCAATTGAGATGAAAAGGGGTGTGGTGTTTGACCTGCTGGTTTCTGTTGATTTGGAGGTCAGTCGTTGTATGTATCCACACTAGTCTTGACTAAAAGACAAGTTAGAGTTGGATTGTAAAGTTGTGTGTTTGTCAGTCCTGTAGTTTGTCGTCCCACTCCGCTGTGGTTGTCACTATTTCGTAAGACTGACTACATTTAACTATTTCTCGCCGCATTAGCCAATCAATACGCTGCTAGTAGTGGCATCATCATTATCGTGCGCTACGATTTTACAGTTGTAATTGTGTCTGAGATAGACTGCAAGGTAAGTGTAGCAGCTGTATTTAGTCTAACTAGTTTCCTAGCTGAAGTGATTCTAATGTCTGCAATACCCTAGTGGCATTTATGTAGCTGCATGGCTAGATGTTTATAACCTGGTCAAATTTTGGTGCACTTGCGTGCCTGTTACTCTATATAAGGATATAGTCTATTTAAGAAATTCCATTTCCACACTGTGAACTACTGTCACCTTGTGTTAATGAATAGCAGCTGTTTTAATTATGCTTTGTATTTCCCAACAGTGTTTGAACACTATTCATTATATTTATAGCTGCTCAATTGGGCCTCCTTAGAGCTGTGCTCCTTCTGCCATGGCCAAAGTAAAGGCAACCTACAACTACTCTTACAACTATGAGGGTAAGAAAATTTCCTTCAAGAAAGATGAGGAGTTCCAGCTCTTGAGCAAGTCCAACACGGACTGGTGGCAAGTCCGCAGGTACATGGACGGTTCAGCGCAGGACATCTATGTCCCAGCTGTCTACGTGAAGGAAGTCAACGACCCACCACCTGAAGTCAACAGCCCTGACCCAACCTATATGAACTTGGATGACATCAAGGTGCCAGCTTCGAGTGACGAGGGGGCCAAGAAACCAGAACCTACTAGCAGCCATCCCGTGGCACCGAAGGTTCTGAATAAACCCAAGAATCGCCCGTCGTTTAAAAGAGCGACCCACACCCCTTTGGCGAGGAAAGACAGAGCTGTTGTTGACGATAAGGAAGCGGATGATGGTAAGCTCACGTCACCGACACATAAAAGTAATGGAATCAATCCTGCTAAACCTGTATCTCCATCCATGTTGCGCAAGTTGGGTCGAGGTGGGGGCGGGGCAGGGCTATCATCCTCGCACGCACAAGAGCCGAGCGTGCTGTCTGGGATTCAGAGAAATCACAGCACCCCAACCCCGTCCGGACCAGGGACTGTTACCTCCTTACCTAGAAGTGAGAGACTGGGCCCTCCCCCAACCTCTTCAAAGCCGAGAAGCAAGACTAATGCCGATGTATTTAACGACACTTCGAATCTTTCAGTGTCAGGAGGGGCTGAAGGGAGCAAGGGTAAAGTTCAGCCTCCCATTCAGACCAAGCCCAAACCAGGGAAATTACGACGGCCGTTGTCTGCAATAGGAGGAGATCAAGATAACCCGTCAGGCGAAGCAGGAGGGAAGCCACTTGTATCAGAGCTGTCTAATATCTTGATGAAGAAGAACCCTCACTTGGCCGGTGAGCACAAACCTCTGGCTGGGACGAAGTCTCTGGGATTTACTGATACACAACACACCAGTCAGCCAGCCAAACAGGTGAGTTGTGCGTTTATATTTACACACTTTATTAACCTTTTTTTATTGCTTTACTCACTAAGCTATCCTTTAAAAAAAAAAAAAGTAGTTAAATTCAAGAGTGGGCGTGGTTGTGTGTGTGTAGATTCACAATGGCAATAGTCACTAAGTGGACATTTCTCAGCACTTGCCATTAATACATCCTAAATGTGATTTGCATTAATTTGTATCCTAGTGGGCAGGAGCATGTATGTAAAAAGCACTATTATACAATAAGAACAGAATTGGAACTGAGTTTTCCAATTTCTACTTCACATGCAGTATTATACAATAATGGCATAATGGGAATGGGCTTTTTTTGCATTTCCTTCACATGTTGGCATTCCTCCACAAGTTTTCCAGTGTATATTGTTGTTGTGTGACACATGTAAACCAGCATTTTCTCACGTACTTAGCTGAGCTCCTCAAGCACAAGTCCTTCAATGGCTTCTGGTGTTTGTTATTTGTTATAATTACACAATAGACCATTGTACTCCCATTGTTTTATTTGTAGTAAATAGCAAATAGGATAAGTTGGTATGGTGGGAGGGATCGAACAAGGCCAAACTGTAAAGTTAGAGATGTCCATGTGTAGGGCAATGTGTCTGTGTAGGTTGTGACATGGTAGGATACGTATGTGTGTGTGCGTGTTGCACATGTGCATGAGTGTTTGTGGAAGAACACAGCAATGTAGTTATCATGCCTGTGTATGTATGTGTGTATGTATGTATGTATGTATGTATGTATTTAGAAGTACTGTATAGTAGTTGGGTGCAAGTTTGTGTGTGCACCCATGTGTGTATGTGCGTATGTTTATTTGTTTGTGTGTGTGTGTGTGTGTGTGTGTGTTCCTGAGTGTTCAATAGTTGGTATTGTGTTTCTCTCAACATTGAGATCTTTTGTGTGAGTGTTTGCTAGTGTTTTCTATTTCTCCTTGTGTCCAGTCATCCTTGCTATTGGCCAATATTCTAGTGCACTATTCGTAGAGTGGTTTGTGTGTTTGTTTGAGTTGCAGTGTGTGTGTATGTGTACGGGAGTTTGTCCGAGTGTTTCATTGTTCTGCAGCAGTGGGTGTGACTTTCTTTTTTTTTTTCTTTAAAATTTTCTCCAAAAAAAGTTTTCTCTTCCAATCTAAGTTAAAACTTGTTGTGCTCTCATCCTTTGCCTCCTTCAGGTGTAAGAAGTGATGGTTGTCAATGGTTCAGAGCACCAGGTCATTGTTTGTGATTACTCACGATTGTGTGTGTTTTTAGTAATTACTTGCAAGAATAGTGTCACTTCTCACCTGTGTGTGTGTGTGTTTGTGCGTGTATGCTCGTTATATCCTCCCAATATTGTCATATTGAATTACTCAATGACTTTGTTATTCAAACATTTGTCTGAATACAGTCAGCCTGGTACAGCTTACAGTGGGATACTGGGAGGGCCGGTAAGGGAGACCATTCTACGCTAGCTTGATCCTGGCACTGTGGAGAGAAGTGGATAAGTCCATATATGGAGCATTGTGTGTATATATACTTTGTGTGGTGCTTATGCTCTTTACAATTATCAAATAAACAGGTATCCACGCAATGAGAATACTTGGTATCTCTCAGCGTGCATGCACAAGAGAAGTACAGTACTCAGTTTGTGTGTCTGCCAGTCAGTCAGTCAGTCAGTCAGTCAGTCAGTCAGTCAGTCAGTCATTCAGTCATTCTGTCACACAACAGCGGATCTTGAAGACCGCAGCCTCCCAAAAATTGAAAAACATCAAAATGTTGTCAGAATTTTTGTTTCGACTTATTGTTTCGGATAAAGCTAGTTATTTTTTGGCCGTACAATCGTACATTTTTATTAGTAGCACCCCATATTGTCACGCCGTAATCACGTGAGCAAATAATTGTGCTTGCGGTAATTTTGCTTTACAGTCTCAGTGGTTTATTGAGTGCTGGAATTGGAGTTTCCTGTTGAAACTACTGGTAGGTGAGTGTCTCTTGCATGTTTAGCTTTACTTGTGAAGTCGGTATTTACGCGTATAGTTTCATTGCACACACTGAGGGTTGGTACTTTTGGTGCTTCATTGTAAATGGCATTGCACTGGCCCTTCCATGGCTTATACTCTTGTCATTGCACATATAGCTAGTAGCAGACCATCGTTGCCATGCATACCACAGACTTCCTCTCAACACTTACTAGCAATCCACTAAATTATAAAGATTCAAGTTTTTGGGTAAAAAGTCAATTATACACATACATACTGATTCTTTATCTACTTGCTATGTTCTATGCCCCACATGACCACTTCCTTATTGTATCACCTCAGTAGCACCACAGTGTACATATTCATAGAGCTTACTTCTATCTGTGATGAGTTCCTTTTTATTCTACCAAATCAAACTTAGCTCTAAGTTAATGTTACCATAGTTGAGGTTGATCAACTAGTCTGATATAAAGTAGGGAAATTGATCCGTTGAGAACAGATCCGTTGAGAACAGATCCGTGTGCTGGTACTGGTATGCTTCAAGGAAGGTAGGATAACCTCTCCTTTGGAGTGTTTCAATGAGAAGCCCCACCCCAGGTGAAGTATCAGTTTCCAACAATGAGGTTGGTATGTGAGTTTGTAGATATAGAGGTATAGTCCAAGCAGGTCTTTCTGTGTTGCTGTTAGTGCCATATGGTGACTATTGGCTGGTCTGTGTGTCTGCCGGAGGAAGTGATGACACAGGGGAGGCTCTTGTTCCCTTCTGTAACTGGTGATGCTGGGTGTTGCTGGAAGCATTGCAGCAATGGAGTCCTACTTGTAGTGAGCAGGTGTGGCTTGTTTAGGACAAGGTGTTGTGCAATGACTCCTATTGCTACTGGTAGCCATTCCTGCGAAACATGTACCTCAGCTATGTCATCTGGTGTTCCTCTGTCTGCTGGTATAATAGAGGTACCTCAGCTATGTCATCTGGTGTTCCTCTGTCTGCTGGTATAATAGAGGTGATGGTGTTTGCGTGCTATGAATTTATTGAGTGAAGGTATTCCTGCACTCTCCACACTGGATACAGTGAGCACATGCCAGTACAATGACATTCTTACTTCTAGTCGTCTGTGTGTGGGGAATGGAATTGAGTTTTTCTTTGTGTTTTTGTATGTTTGTGTGTGTATGTGTTGGTGTTAGTGTGTATGTGTTGGTGTTTGTGTATGTGTTGGTGTTTGTGTGTGTGTGTGTGTTTGTGTGTTTGTGTGTGTGTGGGTATGTGTTGGTGTTTGTGTGTGTGTATGTGTTGGTGTTTGTGTGTGTGTGGGTGTGTGTGTGTGGTATGAATGGAATTCCATTGTTCATTGTCCTAGTTTCATTAATACTGCTGTATGTTGATTGCTTGCCTTGCCTGTAATTATTGGGTGATGTTAGTGAGAGTGCCACTGGGTACAGGGAATGCACATGTAATTATTGGGTGATGTTAATGAGAGTGTCACTGGGTACAGGGAATGCACATGTAATTATTGGGTGATGTTAGTGAGAGTGCCACTGGGTACAGGGAATGCACATGTAATTATTGGGTGGTGTTAGTGAGAGTGCCACTGGGTACAGGGAATGCACATGTAATTATTGGGTGGTGTTAGTGAGAGTGCCACTGGGTACAGGGAATGCACATGTAATTATTGGGTGATGTTAGTGAGAGTGCCACTGGGTACAGGGAATGCACATGTTCAAGTACAAGGAAGATAAGTAGTGATCTGCTACAATTGCATTTTTAATCTCTCGCGTAGGAAGCTTAATGAAGACTGTGGACCTCAGTTTGTGGCTGAGTAGAGGAAGCTTTGCTGAACTGTGTGGGTTAAAAATAATGTACAAGTAAAAGCGAGGGAGCAATGTCAGAGTTAGAATGGGAGGAGCAGGCAGAGTGGGCGGGGCAGTGTCAGGGAGTTAGAATGGGAGGAGCAGGCAGAGTGGGTGGGGCAGTGTCAGGGAGTTAGAATGGGAGGAGCAGACAGAGTGGGCGTGGCAGTGTCAGGGAGTTAGAATGGGAGGAGCAGGCAGAGTGGGCGTGGCAGTGTCAGGGAGTTAGAATGGGAGGAGCAGGCAGAGTGGGCGGGGCAGTGTCAGGGAGTTAGAATGGGAGGAGCAGGCAGAGTGGGCGGGGCAGTGTCAGGGAGTTAGAATGGGAGGAGCAGGCAGAGTGGGCGGGGCAGTGTCAGGGAGTTAGAATGGGAGGAGCAGGCAGAGTGGGCGGGGCAGTGTCAGGGAGTTAGAATGGGAGGAGCAGGCAGAGTGGGCGGGGCAGTGTCAGGGAGTTAGAATGGGAGGAGCAGGCAGAGTGGGCGGGGCAGTGTCAGGGAGTTAGAATGGGAGGAGCAGGCAGAGTGGGCGGGGCAGTGTCAGGGCAGTTAGAAGGGAGGAGCAGGCAGAGTTGGGCGGGGCGGCAGGGCATGTGTCAGGGAGTTAGATTAGAAGGGAGGAGCAGGCGAGTGGGCGGGCCGGGTTCAGGAGTTAGAATGGGAGGAGAGAAGGCAGAAGGGAGAGAGAGCAGTGTCAGGGAGTTAGATGGGAGGAGCAGGCAGAGGGGGCGGGGCGAGTGTCCGGGGTTGATGGGAGGAGCAGGAGAAGTGGGGTGCAGTGTCGGGGGTAGGAATGGGAGGAAGCAGGCAGAGCGGGCGGGGCGTGTCAGGGCGTTTAGAATTGGCGAGCAGGCAGAGGGGCGGGGCGGCAGTGTCAGGGAGTTAGAATGGGAGGAGCAGGCAGAGTGGGTGGGGCAGTGTCAGGGAGTTAGAATGGGAGGAGCAGGCAGAGTGGGCGGGGCAGTGTCAGGGAGTTAGAATGGGAGGAGCAGGCAGAGTGGGCGGGGCAGTGTCAGGGAGTTTGAATGGGAGGAGCAGGCAGAGTGGGAGGGGCAGTGTCAGGGAGTTTGATGTGGTGAGAATGGTTTAATGGAAGGTGATTGACTAACTTACTCCATGTACATGTGATATTACAGTGGTATTTGCAGCAGGGTAATATATTACAGTGGTATTTGCAGCAGGGTAATATATTACAGTGGTATTTGCAGCAGGGTAATATATTACAGTGGTATTTGCAGCAGGGTAATATATTACAGTGGTATTTGCAGCAGGGTAATATATTACAGTGGTATTTGCAGCAGGGTAATATATTACATTTTAAACTAGCCCAAAAGAACATACATACATTGATTTCAAGAAGGGCAATTCTGCTGAGTCAGCATTCACTGTATTAGTTTCCCATTTTATATATTTATTTATTTATTTTTACAAAAGTGGTAATTACTGTAGATATGTACCATTAACTTCATGTGAGCTAATGTACATACACACATAAAGAGAACTGACAAGGCTGAAGTGCGTGTTGGTACTGTGGAAGCTATTACTAAAGATATCTCAGTATTTTTTTATTTTTTATTTTGAATTGTGCTCTGCTTACTTGTTGCAATGAGTGAGTGTAGCACAACTTATTGGTGGAAGGTGTGGTTTAATTATTGCAGCTAGTTTTTTGTGTGGGTTGTGAACAGCCATTGAGAGTGCCTGACCATCCATTCAATCCTCTGTCTTACTTCCTGTTGGTCTTCAGTTGTACACACAGAATCTCACCATCACATTCTACCAGCTACTTCAAACACTCTGAGTTCCCACTAACCACCGCTGGTTGAATCCCCTCCATTGTATGACTGCCGCAATGGTTGGGGGGGGGGGGGGGGGGGGAAGGGTGGCAAAGAAGAAGGAGGGAGGGGTGTTGTAGAAGGTCGTGAATGGAGAGGGGATGGAGTGAGTTATTCTTGACATTGTGGGATGGGAAACAAGATTACGATTAACTTTTAATTTGTAGCTCCTAATTTCAGTTGTGTTTTGTGTTTGTGGAAGTATTTTGTTGTTTACTCTGTGTGTGTGTGTGTGTGTGCCTGTGGATTTAAAACCATTCAATAAGAATACAATTCCCTTCCACTTCACATCCTTTGACCAATATACTTGTCTGTTTGTTGTCATCCTTTCTGCTCTTGGTTGGGATTTAAAATCTTAGAAGACACTGCATTAGTGGATGTTTACAATAGCAGAGTGGAGGATTGTTTGTTGTTGTTTTCTGCCAGGCAACGAATCTTTTCCAGTAACTCATGGGCAACTTGTGTGGTTACTGGTGGCAGTTACTCAGTAAATACATGCATATTTACAGTTCAGTTAGACGTGTGCATGGATTAGTGCGTACATACCAAAATAAGTGTGTGTTTTTCAACATTGGACTTGACTAATCTGACACTAAACAAAACATTATATTGTCACTGTAGACAGGAGATGACCAACAAGTCCTATTAACTTGCTGGAAATAGCCTCAATCTGGAGAAGAGAAATGTAATGTTCTTTATCTGCTTACATAACTTTCTACATCTTCACATTTACCAAGTCTATATATGTGCTAGTTGAGGTGTAGATTGTGTCTAGTAATACTATATGATTGTGGATGTGTTGAAATTGGCAACTCTCACCTTTAACTGTATTTACTTCTAGCCTTATGACATTACTGCATAGGCTGATGATGTCTGTCTGTCTGGTTGTGCAGCGATAAATGAATGTGTATTCTCTCTCATCATCAGTGGTTTATAATTAATTCTGTCTGCTCCAACTGTTGCTACTGGCAACGGTCACACCCACTATGTGTCATCCTAGGCGGGGTGTCGGTGTGCAATGGTCACGCCCACTGTGTCACATCCTAGGCAGGGTGTCGGTGTGAAATGTTGAGTTGCCATATGAAGAATGATGTGTCTACATACATAGACTTCCTTGTAGCATCTTCTTCCAAGACAATGTGAGCGGATGATAACAATTACTTGAGTTTACTTTGCAATTACATTCAGGCAAAGCTCATGTTCCACATGTGCTTATGGTTGCCAGTGTTGGCTTACTTTTTGGCACTTCCCTTTTCTCTTATTGGGAAAAAAATTTTTTTTTTTTTTTAAGTTAGAGGTACTTGAGGTAATAATATATTTTATAGAGAACTCTATTGGGAAGTAAAGATGTTGATGAAGAGTTATATTTGTGGGTACGGCCTTGGTACCAAACACAAACTAAAACACAGAGAGGACAACAGTTCAGCCACGTTTATAGTTGAGTCACATCACTGGTCGTAGATGTGTGTAATTGTTTCTATAGCTTTTAATCACTCTCCCAGTGGAGCCATGTCATCATAACAATGCTCCATTAGTGTGGGATGTATCAACTCTCTAACAGTCACTGTATATGGCATAGGCCTGGGGACTCCACTGTTATTGCTAGTCACCTGCTTTGTTCTTTTCATTCGCCTGGAATTCTGATTCCCATTTTACACAGCAAACACCCTATCCTTTATTCTCTGCTATATTGACAGAGCAATACGCTGCATAGAATGATGATTTCATAAATCTTTATTGTGCATAATTTTGGTTAAAGCCAGTAAAAGAGATATGTGAATTGTGAAAGCCTTGTAGCAACCTGAGATAGCCTGCAATATTAAGCACATGGCTCAAGTGGCCCCCTTGCAGCAACAACAGGTCAATCAGGTCACTGCACAGATGCAGAAGATCAGAATGAATCACACAAGACCAGTAGGAGCACCTCAGGGATCCCCTGGTGCTGTGAGTGCGTGTCTGCATGTGTGACACCGTTGTGTGTTGTCTGTGTTCACAAGGTGCTAATTAGATAAATACCACCAGTAATGTGTTCTAAATCTGGATCCAGGCCAATGATATCATCAGATAAAGTGTAGTTTACAGCTATGTGCTAGGGCGGCCGTATGAACGGAATGCTGTTATAGTACCTGTATATATATATATTTATTTATTCCACCCTAGATATCTTCACAATGATATTTTTAGGTACATGGACCCTTGACGCGCTGCTTTCACTGCTGTTATTTCACGCTACTGTCACGCTATACTGAGCAAGCTCATTACCCCTGCAGTTATAGCAACCAGCCAAACTTTTCAATTTTCTAGGTTTTATAGCTACCTTCCTCTGGTATACCCTGCTCTTTACCCTGCTCAACAGGGTTAGAGCAGCTGCTAAAATATCGGTTGGGGGTGTGGGTAGCCCCTACAACCAACTTTACCTGTGTGTTACCCTTCCTCTAGTACTAACTACAGTAGTGAAGATATCTAGTGTGGAATAAACCACTTATTACACTTATCAGAGTGTTATGGCAAGATATTTCACTCTCAGGCTTTATTTTCACTCCGCAGGCTCATGAAAATTAACTAGTGGTGCGCTCGAATAGCGCAAATGCATGGCGAGCGAGTAAATATATGAGTATAGGTAAAGATGATTTGTGAAGGAAATCGCTAAATAATAGCAATGATTAGGCATGAAGAGTTAACAATAACAGAATTACCTGAATAAACTTCGAAAGCAGTGGCAAAGAAGCGCAGCTTGACAATTTGCCATTCAGTCTTTCGCCAAGAAGAGAGTAGCTATAAACGTTTTGGTTAAAACAAAGTTGCTTAAGGCAGTGCAGCAGGATTCTCCATGCTCGTTAATTGAAAAATACTGGAACTGTGAACGCTTTACCTAACTTACGTAATTAGAAGCGCGGGAGAAAATTTTTGACGTACGCATACATACCTACATATATATATATATCTGAAATCTCAATTGAACACGACTTATAGTCAGCTTCGCTCGCTCGCTGAATTAGCCTGCTCCACATCTCACCTATCACACTCTGACTCATGTAATAAGTATTATATATATATAATATATTTGTATATATAATATATATTTGTGAAGCTTTGTATTGGACATATTCCTAAGAGCAACTGCTGTCAGACTTTGTTGCTGGCATTTTTAGTTGGTATTCTGACATGATTGTCAACTAGCATGTCAGGGCCGCAGATGGAAAATGAACCTAGGAGTCGAGTGCAGGAATAAATATCAGAGGGGCAATGAGAAAACACACATTGTGCTGTGTGACTATTGCAGTACTTTAAAACTAGCAAACCTATGTATGGTGAATCATTTTGCATAGTCCAGTGTTGGTTTTGGGGGTGAAAGCCCCTGCCCCACCCTCACCCCCTGCCCCCACCCCCTGCCCTCCACTTAATAGCAGCTCTGCAGTTGAAGCTGTTGTTTAGGTTCATATGTACAATTCAAGTGCGACATTTTTGTGACTCCCAGCGGCGGGCGTATGAATGTTGCAGCTTTCAATGAAGTGTGTGTTTATTTAATGCATTGCTGACTCATTTGTTGTCAGGCACTGATTAGTAGCACGTGCTTTCTTTCCTACCAATATCTTGCTATTTTTCCAGTTTACACGGAGGTGTGGAATTTATCGGTGTGCAGTGCGAGTGTATCAATTTATAGGTGTTAAATCATCTTTGGATATTTGGTTTCCATTTAACATTAATTAAGTGTAAATGGTCTGGAATATGTTAGTCTGCAAGTAGGATTGTAATATATTATCTGTGTTTCATACATGGAAAGGGAGGGAGGGAGATACACATACGAATTACTTTAGCTAATATTGAATTCTATGAGTTGAAGATTATCAAATCCTGTATGTGACCAAACACTGATTAGTATGTAGTATACGCTTTCATATGTATGTAGGCATGTGCATCGTTTAATAATGGGTGTGGCTAAGTACAGGATTATTGTCACCAACCCCTCAGTGAACTATCCTGTTAGCCCGGGTTATGGCGTGTAAAAAATGAATGGAAGTGAATAGTGTTTGGCACTGCGGCCATGTTTGTTCCTGTATTGTCTGACTTGCAACCATCTCTGCTAGTAGGCAATCCTTACAGGCAGTATGTCACAGTGTCTGTCTAGTGATGTTTCAGATGCCTGGACAGAGCATGCTTGTCTGTCACCTACTACATCAGCACATGATGTGCCCAAGTTGACTGACACTGCCTTCACGTGACCTACCTTTACCAGCTGACAACACACATGCACGAGTTACTGTGCCAGTTGTGTGTGTGTGTGTGTGTGTGTGTGTATGCGTGTGGACTGAATTTACAATCCAGTTGAAACTCAAATTTTGCATTATTGAAAATTGGTTGCCATCCCTAGCCCCACCCCTGCCATGACTACATCGTCCCTTCCTAATGGTAAACACTTAATCCGTGTTACTATGTTAATTCAATGCTCTGCGTTCAACCTGCAGTGCATACATACTTCTGTGGCTATTATAGTGTTCCTGCAGTTGACACTAGCTTTGTGTGTTGAATCTCCCGCCATTCCTTTTTTGGGCAAGTCATTTGTATTCATTCTCATAATTGAATTGATTCAGTGTTTTGGGTCAGCCTGCCGGCATGCATACGCACACATGTACGTACATGCGCCACACTGGGACAAGCAAGTGAAAGTTAGTTCTGTGTCAACAATACCACACATGCTTGAGCCCTGATTGTTGCTATGGGATACCAAGCATTTTTAAATGGACAACATTTTTAAATTTATTTTTCATGTCATTAAAAAAAAAACATTTCATAGTTTTGATGTATACTTTGTCAGCTGTTGCATACGACACTTGTTAACCGACCGTACAACAGGAAAAATATTTTTGTTGAGTACGCTGAGATAGTGAAAATGGGTTGTGCAGCGTTGTACAGCTACAAATTGAACCTTATTTCTTTCCATGCTTCTGTTCCTATCTAGTGTGTGTGTGTGTGTGTGCGTGTGTGCATATTCGTACTGATTTTGTCAGTTGCTAAGTGAAACGCTGTGTTTAAAACACTGCAGTGGTTTTGCCAGCCCTCAGTGTTAAGATCATTTGTAACTTTAGCACGAGAAGCTAATCTTGGTTAATAATAATAGATGTATTGGACTGAGCACATCAGCAGTGTCCAGGTGGCCTGCCAGTTTGGAATGGAGGAGTCCCTGGAAGATATAGTTATAGCGAGACGACTGAGATGGCTGGGCCACCTGGCAAGAATGGATGACCTCAGACTGCCCAAGAAGATACTGTTTGGTTGGCTGCCTCAGCACCGCCCTGCACATGGGACCAGAATGAGATGGCGAGATCGTGTCAGAAAAGATTTGAAAAAGTTTAATATTGATGAGAGGAGGTGGTATCAGTTGGCACAGGACAGGAGTGGTTGGAGGAGAAGTTGCAGGACAGGACTCGAGGATGTGACTGAGGCTAGAGTGGCAGAGGATGAGAGAAGAAGGACACGTGTGGAAGACAGTATTGAGATCAGTGGTAGCAGTACAGCTACAGATAAGCCATACCAGTGTAGTGTGTATGAGAGAGCATTCAGATGAAAGCAAGACATTGATAGACACATGTGTCACCACTCGTCAGAAACATCAATAACTGTGATTTTGTCTGTCACTTGTGGCAGAGAAGCATCATCCAATGGGTGGCTTCCTTTCAAGGTCAAGGTCAAGGTGTGTGTGCAGTGTGCTACATGTACGTAAGTACATGATATAAATGCATTTTGAGTGAAATGAGAATGTCCTCTTGCCCCCCTCTTTCTCCCCTCTCCCCTTGTACACACACGCACACACACGCGTGCACACGCCCGCCACTGTTATACAATGACCTCATCCATATGCCAAGGATGTGGAAAGGTGGTGGTGGGACTTAATGAAACTCCCTCACTCCCCCCTTGGCCCTAATTCTAACTTCCTTTTTTTCCTTTCCTTCCCCACCAGTTTTCTTTTTCTACTGGCCACTCTGGTCGGATACAAAGGACACTACTTCATTTTCAATTAGGAAAACACACACACACACACACACACACACATGAATGGTATGGCAGTTACCATGACTACTGACTTTCATGTATAAGCTTATGGATTTTCGGTGAGTAACAGAAATAACAAACAAACACAAAAGACATCTTGTAGCCTGTCCCAGACTGACTAGAAGGTAAATACTAGTTTGTTTGTGCATGAGTAGTGGTTTATTTTATCCATTCATCTTATGAACAACTGCTGGTGGCTTGCCCAACCACAACAAGCTTATTATTGGAGAGCCTTGCAAACTCAACAAAGAAACTTTACTTGTATGTCAATGTTTATTTGCAGCTGAGAATGAAATTCTGATTGGATTCCTCTCTTTTGACATCACCAGGTGTAGATAAGATAGGATAAGGATTGGTGTAGGTATTTGTAGGAGATGTGTGTTCATATTGTTCTGTGTAGTCTTCCACCCACCTGCAAACTCCCCCCCCCCCCTCCAGTCACCTAACTTTTGTGATTTACTATCAGTGATTGGATTTTTTTGTAGAATAAACTCTTTATTCTTGTTATTTCTCTCTTAGACTGCTGTGATTATCCTCTGTCCACGTGGCCACAGTTGCTAGCCTGTGTTTGATGCCCCTCCCCCCTATATTCCACACCTACAAATGAAGTTTCCTCAATATTACATACCGATATAATTTGATGTATATGAATGGATTGGTTGACAAAAAAAATTGTTTTCCATAGTTACAATTGAATGCTCAGGTTTTGCTTTGACAACATCGACTATAATTAGGTAACTGCAGCACACGTACGAGCAAATGATGTCTCCCCCCTCCCCCAAGCAAACATTTCTCAAACCCTGCTAGCTAATCTTTAGGTTTTCATTGTCCCTGAGTCTTGTTTATCTTCCGTGTGCGTAAGGGTTGCTGCAATGTTCATCCTGTCTCTGTCTCTCACTCAGTCGTTCATCCTGTCTGGCTGTTGAGGTCATTGTTTGTTCGTAGTCTATTCTATTATGTTTGTATGACTTTTTTTGTTTCTTTGGTTGTTGTTACTAATCAGAAATGGGTAATTTTACAACCGATAAATTGATGACCCTTTACCATATTCATGTCTCTTTATGGGATGTATTAACTATTTGTGGCAGCTCACTTGTAATACATATCTTCTATTGATCTCTCTTACATTCGAACACTATGAGGTGTTGTTATGATGCTATCTTGTGATACTTTCTAAACATCATAATTTGTATAAACAAATTGTATGAATAATAGCATCTTTTAGTTGCCCATATTGAGCAGAAGATTTATCACAAATTGTGTGTGTATGGTGGCTGTGTGGTGTAGTGGTTGTGTCCTTGGCCCAGGGCCTGAGGTCCCAGAGTTCAAGCCCAACTCTGGCAATTTTCCAACTGGTTTTCCATCTGCCTCCCACCAGCCCCATCAGTCCACCAAGCTGCTTTGATTGAGTACCTGGAATTTGCTGGGATGCAAATTCAAGGCCTTTTCTCGTGAAACAGCAATGGTCCTGGTGGGACTTCGGGTTCCCACACCACTTGCTGTGAGGAAAGGCCTGTTCTCCTGCGAGTTCCTAGCCCGGCTCCAGGAGCTTTGCTTGCACGGCTCACAGTGCCTGCTTAGTGCACAGGCATCCTGGCTCTGCCAGGTGTGCATGACCGCCTAGCAGCAGCAAGATAATTTGCATTTGCGTTTGCATTTGCACATGTATGTATGTATATGTGTGTGTGTGTGTAGAGTTGAGTAGTTGTAAGGGTTGTCCAGCACTAAAGTGGCTTCTGCTTGACTTCCATAGTGGACATTTACACATGCACGTGTGTATACAAACACACACATTCATATATTATAGATGCAGCAAACATAGCATTCAGGGTGTTTGGGAAAACCCCTGTCATTTATGCTCGTTTACATAGAATTAGTTACAGCACCAGTCCAGCTAAGCAGTGTGTGGTACAGCAATGTAGAGCCTGTGAAAGTGTTAATTTGACTAAAGTGTGTCCAACCATTTCTTTTAGATGTACATTATGCATAATAGATGGTTCATTGTATTATGTGTCTGACTAAACGTGTGTGTGTGTGTGCGTGATTCTGCATTCACATGCATGTAACTATGTGCCTGTCCTGTCCCATTGCTGAACTAGGTCATGCTAGTTCTATCAGTCAACAAGTCATGACCACCATCATGCCAGGTACTAAATCCCTGGAGGTTTAAACTCTAAGAGTCAAATCTCCATATGAACTTTTTTTGCCTCAGTTGAAGAAACAATATTTGTGTATTGTTTGCAAGTTTAGTGGGATGTCTTCCCAACTGGTGAAAACTTATTTGAAGTTGAATCCTTTAGGTGTTTTTTATGAAGATTGCTGTGGTAAACAACATTTTTTTTATATATATACTGTAACTAGAAGAAAATGAGTTGTGAAATCTTTAAGCAGTTCTGTACAAGTTTTCTTAAAAAGTCCACTATTCATCCATAGTAGGACTTTGTTGATGATCCATACCACATTGTAACCCAAAGAATACCCAGACCAGACCACAGAGCGGGCAATTACCTGCACTGGTTTCAGTCCAGACCACAGAGCGGCAATTACCTGCACTGGTTTCAGTCCAGACCACAGAGCGGCAATTACCTGCACTGGTTTCAGTCCAGACCACCTTGACATTGAATTAGAAACATGACACCAGAAGGGCTATCACCTGTTAGTCATGAATGGTGTTGGGTGGACTATGAATGTGATTAACTGGTAATTGGATCTGGTTCCCTACTCTGTATTTGGTGTATGATTACCCATCAATGAATATTTTTTTTTACATTTGGGATTTTCTCCCAACAACCACTCATTTTATATTTGTGTGGGATGTATTCCCTTTCCCATTCTACTATTAGTCCACGCTTTACCCATTCTACTATTAGTCCATGCTTTACCCATTAGTCCATGCTTTACCCATTAGTCCACGCCTTACCCATTGTACTATTTGTCCACACTTTACCCATTCTACCGTGATTGTTCACCATTTACCAATCTATCCTGATTTGTCTTTATTCCACCCTTTACCCATTCTAACCTGACTTGTCTTTAATCTACCCTTTACCAATTCTGATCTATCTATTTAACCCATACCCTTTACCCAAGATTTTTTTTCTTTTTCCAGGCAGAAGTACCTGCTGTTACAACACCCCCGGCTCCAGTGCCAGCCCCACCCCCTTCCTCTGCCTTGCCTGCAGGCTGGACTGAATACAAGACATCATCAGGTCAAGTCTACTATTACAATGCGGCCACAGGGCAGTCCTCGTGGGCGAGACCGAGGGCAGACTCTGCAGAGGCGGACAAATACTTGGAGGTGAGACATGAAAGTTTGAGGGTGTGGGGGGGAGTCTGAAAGGTGGGTGTGGCAAATATACGAATGATTTTAGAGGAAATAAAGTGGGAGGGAGCATTGGTCTGCCCCTATTTAATTAGGTAGTTATTTCATGTGTAAATGTATGCCAGCTTTGAGAGGCATAGGCTGAAGACCATCCATAATCCAGTGTTGTTTTGGTTTAGCGATTCCAGACTTGCTTGGTTTTAGTTATTCATACTAAAAAAATTTCTTGGAATGCTTAGTTTTAGTTTTTTCCCCCAAATTCTCTCTGAAGATTTAGTTAGTTTTTAGTTTTTCTTCAATATCATGTTGAAGATTTAGTTAGTTATACATAATATCTCAGGTATTTTAAATAAAGTATGATATTTTGAATAATTACTTGATGGCAATTTATATCTTTACTTAATTATGACATAATTCAAGGGGAATTGTTTAGTATAAAAATTGCTTAGTTTTAGTTTTTGTCATCAACTCTACTGGTAGTTTTAGTTATTATCAAATTTACTGTCTTCTAAATTATTTAGTTTTAGGTTTTTCATGTTCTCTACAGCTTAGTTTGGTTATTCTTAAATACCTCAAAACTAAGGGGTTTTGGTTTTAGTTTAGTTAACTAAAACAACACTACCATATTCCTTAAATTAATTGAAGGTTGGTATTGATATCGTTAAAGTTATACTTAGCAAGAGAATAAACATTCCATGATAAACTTGGTGTTTAACTGCTTTTAAAGTAGCCTCATTCCCCCAGCCTGTGATGTGCCATTTTAAGTTCTGAGATGAGTACTACAATGTGGGGAAGAAAAAATGCTAGTGAAGTTTTCATAACTCTTTCTATTGGTAAGGTGTGGTCAGTTTGAAAGTGTGTGGCTGTTAGACAAGCTTGGACTAACGAGAAGCAGTGAAGTCATGTGATGTTGTGGCTGCAAGACTCTATACAGATAATGTGATAGGATATGACAGCCACCTTTCAAGTATTTCATTTTCAATTTCCTCTAATTAGCATGTATAAAACAAGAGATTGTTGAATGCCCTGAGGCTAGGCATCACAACCGCCTGTAGTGCTGTGTATGCACACACATCGTTAATCCCATTCTAATTAGTAGCCCTGTCCGTCGCTATAATAGCCCGGTCCATATCTCTTTCCCAATGATGTGTTTCCATTAGGTGTTTGTGTTAATAAAGAAGTGATGAGACAGTATGGAGCCGTCACTGTATGTACATGCATGTGTGTTTGTGTGTGCGTGTGTGTGTTGATATGAGCTAGTTGTGAGGTTGACTTTAAACAGAGCCAAGTTTGTGCGGAACTGTTCCTTTCCTCTTCAACTTCACTGACTAATATGAATCAGTTTGTTAGCTCGTGAATTTGCTTCCTTATTTACTAGCCGCCTCTCCACTCCAGTTGGTAGTTGGAATTTGGTATGTATATATTTTGCTGGTAAGCCCTGGTGGAGAAAGTGCAGCAATGGTACAGTAAAGCTGGCATTTTATTGTCTGGATTTGATGGAAGGTGTTTTAAAATGAAGTGTTTGAGTTGACTATAAAACTTTAAATACTATATCCTCAGCAGTCTTTGTGAGTTAAAGGGGAGATTATATTCATGTGTTTGATAGGTACATAAGGTATGAACAAGCTTTTCCCCCTGAACTATTGAGTTTGATTTCTGGTTAGTTATTTTTTGAAGTGTTTATAAGTCATGGCTATTGATGATTTGATAGGGATTAGTCCTGTATGGATGCTGCCTGTGATCTCCTGGGTTCTCCCTGTGGAGGTGCATGTATGTATGTATGTATGGATGTATGTACATCTTCTGACATGCCATTCAATTATTGTTGTTCAGAGTTGTACAAAAAAAAAATGGAAAAAAAAAGGAGAGAAAAATTATGACCCTGTATAAGATAGTACTGAGTAAGGCTGTGAGGTATACCTGTATTAGTAATTACCAAGGTATCAAGTCTCTGGGCCAGCGGTATTTTTCAAGCCTACCAAAGTTTGTGATATAGTTGAACTACTAATACCTTTACCACGGTTTTAACTGTAGCGGTTTTTGTACTTTTCTACTCGGTAGGTTAGCTGCTAGCTGCTCTATAGCCCTGGAAATATTTCTATTATCTACGCTGAGCAGCTGCAACTTGTAGCAGGTTGGCCTGGTTGGGTAAGCTCCTCCCCTTTACGTTTAATACTTTACCACCAAGTTTTTTTTTGTCATAATTATGGCTACCTCTGAAGTACCAGTACCTGAAGAACGCTATATTGCCGAAGTACCCCCTCCAAGCGATTATTTAGCTGGAGTAGCAAAATTGTAACTCCATTCATACTGTTCAAGAACTAGTTTTTCTTTGGCAAACCTTTAATTATACTTGTATAATATCGTAGTGTTAAAACTTCTATATTTAGTAATACCAAGGTACTTCGAAAATACCTTATCTAGGTATTATTTAAGCAATACCTCACAGTCTTAGTACTGAGTCTATAGGTAATCATGCACAGGAAAATCGATCACAACATGGGCCCATAAAAAAAAATTGCATTGAAACTGTGTCAGCATCTAGTAGGCTCTCCAAGTTTTGTAGCAGTAGTTTCAACCGTTGCTGACATACGGGGCGGGGCCTAACTGTTTCAATCTACAGGCTTCTTCTTCGATACATTTATAAGAATTAAAACGATCTTTTCCCTACATTTATACGCACCACGTTGTGCCTGATTGTCCTGTGTGTGGTCACATATGAATGTAGTGCTTGAGACTTATATTGCCTTGATTTGTAGTCTACATACACACACTACTGACACTGTCACAGTAGCTAATAGTTCTTATTGTATCATTGCAGAAAGTGGCACCTCGTGGTTGGACGAAGGAGATCAACCCCATCACTAGCACGCCAGTGTACACGAACAGTCGTACGGGAGAGAGGTGGAGTCTCGCCAGTGACGGGAAGGGCAACTACTACTACTACAACATGGCCAACTCTAACCTCACTATCGGAGAGTTGCCTGAAGTCTCGGATGTGAGTGATGGGAGGAGGGGAGTTGGTATCCTATCGTACAGAATAGTCTCGCAGGCCAGACCCTTTACCTAATCAATTCACTCGAAAGGGTCTGGTCAATTGCCGCACCAATCTCATTCTGCTGGAATGTAGTATTATTAGTGGGTTCATCCATCATTAGCACGTACTAATATAGCTAATTGACTGCCTCGCAAAATGATCTACGCACCCAAACGCCATGCCCTTCCCATAAGCTCTTCACTTTATATACATTCCCCAGAATTTGGGGGAATGCAACGAGCTCGGGGTAGGCAATTGACCAAACCTTTCAGAGTGGAGTGATTAGGTAAAGGGTCTGGCTTGCAAGACTACATGCAGAGCTGCAGTTCAATATTATTTGTTTAAACACTCAAAGCTCTCTTCTAGAGAAGGACTCTTAGTATGCAGAGGAGTGGGTGGGTGTGTGTGGGGGGGGTGCAGCGCTTGGCTTTCAAAAGTATCGGCTAGCTATGTGTGTGTGTTTTTTGTTTTGTTTTAATTTTCGCATTCCAGTTAGCGTATGTGTACATACAATATAATTTATTCTGACTTTGTGTTGTGTTTAGACGCCACAAGAGAACATGTATGACACGTTAGGACCGCCCACTAATCAGGTACGATAGCTAGACCAACTTGATAATCATGATACATGACTCATTTGATTTTTTGATATTGGAACCAGAATTCATCAGCTCCTTCTAGTTCCAACCCCAGTACTAGTTCTGCTGCTGTGACAGACTGTATCGCTACTTCTCTCACAGATGTGCTGGTATGTATGTTACTGTACATGTATGCATGCAGATGTATGTGTGTATGCTTGTATGTGTGTGTATATTTATATGTGTGTATGTTTGTGTATATAGTTGTGTGTATATGTAGTTATGTGTATGTATGCATTTGTGTATGCATATCCCAATTCGTTTATTTGTTTTAATTAAATATTATGTTGTTATTATGTACAGAAACGTCGTGGCAATTTACATAGAAAGAAATTATTTGATTCAAATGGCAAAAAGTGAGTTTGTGCAGTATTACAAATTCAATGATATTTGCTAGGAATTTGCTCAAGCTTTGAGATATATACAACGATAGCTGATACTAATTTAATGGTCTTTATATAAAAATATATGTACATGTCAGGGTTTGGTACAAAAAAATTCACTGGGAGGGAAGGGGGGCGGGACATTAGTATAAGAGGGTGGGGCTATATACTTTGCTCTGTGTACACATGCAGCAATTTACAAATGGATTAACCAGAAAGCAATTTATATCATGGGTCCTATATATATGTGAGTGGGTCTAGGAAAAGGGACCTTATGGCGCAAATCAAAAAAATTGAGTTATTTATGCTAATAAAAAGATACAATTTATCTCAACTTAGTGCTAAAATACTGGAGGGTAAAACCTTCGACACGCAGAGAAACTGGCAGTTGAACTGGGCCCTATTCAGCAAAGCAATTGAGCTAGAAATCGAGAAAACTTAAATTGAATTTCCACTTCCGGTATAATTAACGTTTCCGTATACTTAACGGCGTACTCCGCATACGCAATTAAATCGTACAGCCGCTTTTTCGGCGACTAACGAAGTTTGCGTAGAGTTCTTTTTAGCTTTCAGAGCGTCTCACGACCTGTCTTGTTGGAATCCTTGGCTGCTCTATTCGCTGTAGCGGTAAACTTTAAGCCAAAGGTAAGCTGTAGAATGCATGCAGTAGTCTCAAAGCTATGCCGTTTTTTTTAGCTAGCACTAGAAACTCCGCCCATTCCCCGTTTATTGTACTTCGAGAATGAGAGAGAATAAAAAGTAGCTTGTCTTTTCACGGCACGTTTCGGGGTCTTTTAAGTCGTTTTGACATGCGAAATTTGGCATAGACGTAGAGTAAGGGTCACTAAGACTAATTCTGCAAAAAACAAAAATAGGAGAAAGAAAGAATTTTTCCGATGACTTAGTTCTGGAGCCTATATCTCAATTTCAATTTTTGCGCCGTAAGGTCCCTTTTCCCAGACCCGCTCACATATATATATCACATTTTAACAGTGAAAATACATATGAGTTATTAGAATTTCTAGATCGTCACCCACTACCCATCCAATCAGAGTGTGACATGTAACTGTAGAAAATAAAAATAACATCCAATTATACCTTATGTGTCATTGAGGACGCTTTAGTGTGTGGGGGTTCCAGTGTCCTTTCCCCTCTCACCCTTTGTATTAAACACTGATGTGGATGTGTAGTCTCTCTATATACATTGTAGCTCCCAATAAAGTATGTACATATTGTATGTATGTATGTATATATGTATGTATGTGTGTATGTATGTGTATGTGTGTGTATGTATGTATGTATATTTGTATGCTATTCCTTTCCTTTTCCTCAGAGTCAAGGACAAGAGTTGGCAGAAGCTCTATGTGTGTCTCCAAGGCTACGAGTTGTTATTCTATCCGGATATAAAGGCCAAGGACAACGGAAATAATCCCACCACTGTGTTCTGTCTCCTGCAGACCACAGTGTCTCCTTACAACAAGGACAAGAGAAAAAACAATGTGTTTCAGGTACAGTGTAATCAATGTGAATGCATTGGTAGAATGGAAGAGTGGTGGGTGGTGTTTCATGTTGTGGTTGTTAACTTTGTTCATCTTGCACGTTGTTTATTATTATTGTTGTTGTTGTTGTTGTTGTTGTTGTTGTTGTTGTTGTTGTTGTTGTTGGTAGTGGTGTTGGTGAGTGGAGTGAAATGAGAGATAACAGTCTATTAGATACTTGTATAATGAAGTAAATATAGTAATGAAATTACCCAGTTGGTGTTTAAATCTCTATCAGCAGTATCTGTTCCAACCATGTCTAGCTTGATAGTATTCAATTCAGACCAATAACTTTTATCATAGTTTAGAGTGACATTTGGTGTAATGTGAAGTACTCAAGTACCCTGTCACACAGATGTATTGCAAAGTAAGAATGCAGTAGCATAAGCTATTTTTATTATCATTTTCTACCATTGGTTAGGTGCTCTTTTTTTTAAATTTTTATTTTATTTTATTTTTTAATTTTTTTTTTCTTTTCCTGAAATCTTTCAGCTTTTCTTATCCCTCTCCTTTCCTTTCTTCAGCTCTTTCTTCTTAAGTCATGGAGTCCCTTCTCCTCCTTTTGTCTACCTCTCCTATTTCTGAAACTCTCTGCCCTTTTATCGTGATTGTGGACTTAGGGTTTGCAAAACGTTTGCATTCTCTTTCGTACTTTCACCTTCCTTTTTGAAACCTACAACGCCTTTCCTCGCCTATTCACCCGCTTATTTTAGTTACGATTAATCGCCTTCTACTGAATGTGATGACACTTTACCAATCGGGTAGTGACTCTGCTTTACTTAATTGGTTAAGCTCATGAATTATTCATGAATACACACTGTCATCGTTGCTGAGACACAAGCGTATTATATACATACATACATACATACATACATACATACATACGTATTTATTGGTTGATGTGGGATGTGTTTGTCATCCATAGGTGAGTGCTCATCTCGGGGAGCAGTTCCTGCTACAGGCAGAGACGTCTAACTTGCACAATGACTGGTACTCCACTATTCAATCAGCAATAGATCTGGCAGTGAGTCAAGGAGGGTGATGGTGTGCTTACACTAATGCCAATAGTAAAGAGTGAAGTGGGCGGGGTTAGTCTGGATTTCTGCTCATAATTAACCCTCAGCACGCATGCGCAAGAGGATTATAGTAGTCATTTTGTCTGTCTGACTGTCACACTCTGATTTTGGAGATTACTGACAAATAACTGTTGATTTAGGTGTATGAACTTACTCAGAACAAAGATTTAAGACCATTTAGTGTGCTATTTGTTTGAATTTCGGGCTGATTTTTTTAAGAAAATGTGGAGCTTATCAGTTTTGCATAGCTACTAGTTTTGTGGGTAGTACTCCTATTGTCAAGTAGTAATCACATGAGGAAGTAATATATTAATTTTTTTAACTATACTAGCAAGTAATTTTGGTATTCCAAAACCATCAAGCAGGATAAGAAATTAAGATGTAGATTCGTAATTCGAAAGGTAAAAATGTTAATTTTTCCAATATACAGAAAGAAGTACTAGTATTCTAACTCTATATGATATGCTAGGAGGTGTCGGTTGATAGTCGCGATAGAGTCACAGTTGCTATGTATGTGTGTGTTCTATTGTTACTTATAGAATCATGACTTCAAGGAGGATCCCGACAAGTTCAAGAAGTCTCTGGTAGAGCGTATTCCAGATGAACTGGAAGAAGCTTTCAAAATTGGCAGTATGAAGAGAGACAAGCGACCCAGCAAAGGACGCAACCTCAGTGTGACAGGTATGTGCAGACACGCCCACTAAGGGTGGAGCTGGAAGATTATAGTACTTGACCACTTTGCTCGTGTATAGGAGAATGTAATTTTTTCCCCACAAGTACAAAAATGGAAATTGCTAGAACTTTAGTATATCTTTCTCCAAGTTCTATGAAATTGGAAAGTGAATGGGAAATGTATAGCCTTTGACTTATGTAAAGGCAGTTTACGTAGTGTATAGAGTGTACTCACCGTGCGCTGCTTTATATGTATGTTGTTGTTTGTGTGTGTGTGTGTGTGTGTGTTTGTTTGTGGAGCAGAAGAGACTTTGTTTGAGGGAGAAGATGAAACCATCAATGACTTTGACATCAGTGCGGCAGACAGAAGCAGTGAGTTAGATGTATACTGTAATTGTTTTATTGTTTGCAATTAGGTTAGTCTGTGGCTGAATCTAATGCTATAACTGCAATATTCTCAGTGTTTACAACCAATGTTTATGTATTAAATTTCATTAGTGCAAGTTATCTTCCAGGGGTTATTGTGCTGTGTATTAATCACAGGTAGCTAAAGTCAATACTGCAAAACCTTGCTCTCTCTCTCTCTCTTCTACTTTATTTGTAAACACAGATTCTAGTTGACCTCTAATTAAATAAATTGCAACTATACATCTTGTTTCAGACATACATGAGGTGCCTACAAAACAACAACAAACCTCCCCCCCCCCCCCCCCCCCCACCCAAAAACAAAAACAAAAACAAAAAAACAAACAAACAACAACAACAACAAAAAAACAGAACAAAACACAGTATAAAGTGGGCAGTGGCGTACTTAGTACTTGCTGTAATTTTACCCAATCCAGAACAGGTTAGTGAACTACATATGAAATGTAGGAGGTATTGTATGCACATATGTACGTGATTATTTCACTATCAGGAGAGGTTTTTAGCCAGCTATGAATGTATAAATAATGAGGTGGGACATCAAGTGAATTTTTTCTAAGGTCTTGTTGTGTTTGGATTACTCACTCTATTTGTTTATTTATTTTGTTTGTATGTTGTAGCTCACATAAGAGGTAGGCTTCGTAAACTCATGGCTAAAAGGCCAGAAAAAGAACAGCTTAGAACGAAGGGAATTCTGCAAGGCAAGTAAATTACAAAATAATGATGTAATATACTGGAATCTTCTTAGGACATCAGAGTTATGGAATCTTAGCGAAATTGGGGTGTACGTAAATCTGAAGACTTTTTAATAATCCTTCTATCAATACTAATGTGCAAAATTTATTGTTAAAGTGGTATGTGTAATGGACATTTTAATAAGAGTTAATCTTTTCAGGTACATGTGTACTTTAAATGCCACTGATTCTTTTTCCTTCTACGGTACACACAATATGTGCATGAGATATGATTACAGTGATTTGTGATGCTTTTCCATAGATCCTGTGTTTGGGTGTGAACTTGCGACGCTGTGTGAGCGGCAGGGAACGAGTGTACCGAAGTTCTTTGTTCAGTTCATTGAACACATTGAGAAGGAGGGACTCGATGTGGTGGGCATATACAGACTCTCTGGCAATGCAGCGTCTGTCAATAAACTCAGATATCTTGTAGAACAAGGTAAGATAATATACAGGCATACATACATGCGTACATACATGAATACATACTCACATATATATATATATGCTTACATATACATACATAACTAGTGATGTGCTTGAGCTCAAATGGCGAGTGAGCCTTAAGCTACACTCTTTTCAATGATTGATTGTAACTTCTAACACTTAAGCTACTAAAAAAAGGTCGAGTTTTTAACTTGTGTATAATATTGATGGTATAGGGGGTTCAATGCCATAGTAACCACTCGCTGAATTGAAAAAAACAACAACAACAACAACGTCACGTTATTAAAAAGGTTATCTTTGTTATAATATTCTTTAGTTAAGTAGTAGCTCTAACTCACATCACTGTCACACCACTGGACATACCTACACAAGATTTTCCTTCGTAGTTAGTCTAATGGCCAAGGAATTTTCCAGTAAATATTGTTGCGTAGGGTTTATAAATGTATGACAAATAGCGCATTAACTTACCACCACCACTAACTCAAATAGAAATGGAACTCAGCTAGTTTTAACTGCACCCGCAAAAGAATTCAAAACGGTAAACAATTCAGTTTTTAGGATGATACAGGTAATGATTGATAAACCAGAGGATTCTGTTCGGTGAAATTGGGACGGGGTCGACCATCGAACTGACACAAAAACGCCAGGGTCAAAGTACAAAAATGACATACGTACAAACATACATACATATATACATACAGACACACTCACACATACATACATACACACATACATACATACGTAAATTCACAGATGCATACTTATACATGCTCATACATACACACACAATTCCCTATTAGCTTGTGTTTAGGCGTATTATACTGTATTTTGATTGTTTTTCTGATAAAGTTTTGTTTTCTTGGTAATCAACTTCTTCCATAAGCATGAGTAACATGGTTACTACAATCGCACCTAACTACTTATGACTCTCTTTATCCCTAAAAACTCGTTATATTGTAGTTTTAGCCCACATTGTAGGCTAGTAAGAGCTAAACATCATTCCGTGTGGTTGTATTAGATGAAGCTATAGACCTGGACAGTCCTGACTGGGCAGATGTGAACATCGTGACAGGTTGCTTGAAACTGTACCTGAGAGAACTGCCAGACCCTCTGGTACCATTCAGGATGTACAAGCCATTCATCGATGCAGCGAGTGAGTCTCTAGAGGGCAGTTCTACACCTGTCATTGTATTGTGCCAAGTGTGGAGAATATCCAGTCTTATGTACAGAAACTTGGCAAACTAACAAACTCCATTCTTTCAACTAATTTCTCCCTTCCTCCCCTTTAAAAAGAGTAGTATAGAAATGCACTTCTATTGGCTAATCCACTGCCTGCACTTGTTAATGTATTCTTTTATGACTGGGTTCATTAGACACTGCTTGTCACAAAGTTGATATAGCACCAAATGTAGCCATTTTTACAGTAGCCATCATCAAGTTTGTAAAGATAGATGTTGTCAGCTTTTCGCTATGACAGAGCAAATGTTGACATTAATGCTTTATGAATTCATAGGAGCTTCTACTCATGCTCAGAGAGTACAGAATATTATAGGCAAAGTGAAGGAGCTTCCCCCGGCCAACTGCAGCACTCTCAAGCTACTTATTCAACACTTGAGAACGTGAGTGAGACTTTAAATGCTGCCGGATTCTTTTAAATACTGTGTGTGTGCGTATTTTATGTGTGTGTGTATGTGTGTGTACGTATGTGTGTGTACGTATGTGTGTGTGCAGGGTTGTGGAGAAGGGTCACATCAACAAGATGTTGGCTACCAATGTTGCCATAGTGTTTGGCCCCACGGTCATGAGGGCTGAAGTGGACTCCATTGAAATGGCCACTCTCATGCCCATTCAGAATGGTATCATAGAAATCATGGTGAACGAATACGATTCCATCTTCCGCAAGTAGTTTTGTTGCATATTCTTTTGATTTTCAATAATGTAAATTATTCTTTTAGTGTTTGATTTTTTTCCCTCCACTATTTCTCTCTCCAATCCTTCTTTTTTATTTTTGCATATAAATCTGATTTATCTCGTGGCACCTTCATTTCTTATTATTGTGATGTTAAATTTTCATTACTACAGATCCAATGATAATTTGTCGTTTGCATTTTCTTCATCTCAATTGTGATGTTTATTATATAAAATTTTATGTTTTTTCATCATGCTGGTACAATTGAATGTGTTAATTCAATAAAATGAATAAGAATTAAACACACATGAAGGATACAATAACTATGATAGCTGTGTAGTAATGGTTTACCATTGCAGCTGCTCCAGATGTTATTGTAGGGGGGCCTAAACTCTGAATACAATTAGGAGCCACACCCACTAACTAAAAGCAGCTGATAAGCTACAAAGTTCAAGCTAATTAGAGCTTAAAATGTAGGGAGCTATCACTACTAAGGCATAAGCCTTATTCCTATTACAACTTGGTTTTATGAAGTAATTTCAAGCTTGTAAGTAGGTTGATCATGAATTGCTACTGTTCAATGAATTGGCTTTGTGTGTATGTGGGTGTGTTGGGAGGCTTTTTAATACAGTTACCAGAATATAATATAGAGAGTATACTCAGTCACACTGCATAGTATGTTATCCCCATTCCTTTCCTGTTCAAGTTTACCACTACTGTTGATATTTTCTGAAATATCTATATATTGGAACTGAACTGACGAATAAATTGCTTTGACTAGATAAATGTTCATTCTCATTGTAGAATAATTAAAGGGGGGGGGGGGGGTTGTTGTATAGTTGGTGCATGAACTAATGAGTTCAGCTATCTGACTGTTTAAGCCTAATATATTGATTATCCAGTGATTGGTTTTAATCACCTTTACTCTTTCACAAATCATGGAACTACTGAACAATCTATGTTATAAACCTACTCCTATAGGTATAGTTTACCTGGAGGGCACAATGCATTTGCTATGGCAACAAGGCCAGGGGTTAGGGTTTGTTTACTTCACATCTAACTGACTAGGTAAGTAAGGTAAGGGTAAGTTTTTTGTATTGCTAATGGTAGAGACTTACTTGTGGAGTAGGAATATACTATTACTGTGTTCTTATTTGTGTTTAGGAAAGAAGGGTACCACCAGTGGCTTCTCCCATTAAACCAGCTGACTAAGCCAGTAAGTTATTAAATTTAGGCAGATGTACAGAGAAGCGGTTTGATGGAATGCATAAATAAAAAAACAAGAAGATTAAATGCTCCACTGGTTTTAATAAAATCCAGCTGTAATGAGACAGCTGGAATTATCTCCCTCATCTGTAGCAGCTACCCAATAAATGCCCAAGAATATTAATTAACTCAACACTATCACTTGTACTGGGTAAAGGAACTTTGAGACAGAAAGAAAAAGACATTATAGTCAAGACAAGTGCTTAGTATTACTTGCTATATTTTTATTCCTACCAATTAAGGAATTAGTCTATTATCTCTGGGTTTGTTGTTGTTTTTGTCTTTGGTATGTTTTTGTCTTTGGTATGTGTATGTGTGTGTTTGTATGTGTGTTTGTGTGTGTGTGTGTATGTTTGTGTGTGTTTGTTTGTTTGTGTGTGTGTGTGTGTGTGTGGTGTGTGTGTAGCATTCCTAAGTGCCACTGCAGAAGCCAATGGATGGAGTTCTGGAAGGTAAGATATTTCACCAAATTACAAGCTATGTAGTTGTAATTTAATGGGAGGTTAGAGAGGATAAATGACATGAGAGAATAGAAAGAAGCATTAGGGATAGGGACCAAATTTGAAATTAATATTTTCTAAATATTTGGAGTGAAAGTTTATCTTATTACAACAAAAGCTCACAAATAAGTGTTACAATAATTAAATAAATTCTATATCTTTTCCCAACTGACTTTTAAAATCAAAAGTGTTTTTTTTCCTCATTGCACAAGAGCAGTCAGAAATAGTACTATAAGAAAAAGAAGTCTTATTATTTTTTAATATTCACGACTTTTAATTTATAAAAAATGATCGCATGAATTTCATAAAGGAGCAATAATGCAAATATACTTGGTATTTGGATACATTACTTATTATCTCCATTGTGTAATTAGCACGTGTGTTTGGTGGAGATCTGTCAGCACTATGTGAAAGCCAGGGTGTTTTGATTCCTCCTTTCCTTACTCAGCTTATGGAGTTCATAGAAGAGGTGGGAATAGATGTACAAGGCATATACAGGCTATCTGGAAGCAAATTAAGAGATGTGGTGCTTCAAACAGCATTAGAAACAGGTATGTGTTCTTAAATGATGTGTTCCTAGTTTTTCCATGTTTTTTTTTTGTAGCTTATGGAGATGAAGCTAACCTCGATGATGTAGATGTGCACTCAGTCACTTCTAATATGAAATTATATTTCAGAAGATTGGCACAGCCATTGATACCATCCAACATGTATAGAGCTTTTATAGAAGCAGCAAGTGAGTTTGGTTTTCTAGCTCTAGTAAAACTTCACGTCAAATTTACTTATTAATGTGGTGCATGTTAGTCAATGTTGTTGAAAACTGTTGAGAGCAATAGCTATAAGTGGAGTAAAAAAAAAATACACTTTTCCTATTCCATATTTTCCACACCCCAAATATTTAGCAAGTACTATTATTAAACTTATTAAAGTATGCCAATAAGTTGTTACTTCATTTTTAAACTTAGTAGCAAAGTCAAAAAATTCATTTTTACTGCAATAATCAATTCAGTTGGTTATGTTGGGAGGAGAAGTTGCATATAATAGCTGTGTAATGAAAACAATAAATGCTGTATTCATGAGAGAAGCTAAACATTTAATTATTGTAACACGTATTCATGAGAGAAGCTAAACATGCAAGTGATACTTGCCAATAGCTTCAACGTGAAATCTCTTCGCCTCGTGCTATTTCAATCAATCCTGAATAGCACAGTGCTATTGCTATTGATTAGTATCTTACATTTCCTTATGACTTTTTTTTGGTCTTTTCTACTTGTTGTAATTTATGTAATTGTTCTATTTTGCCTATACAGGGGGTCCAGAAGAAGAAAGATTAGAAAAAATTGTAACTTTGGTGAAAAACTTACCTGAAACTAACTATTACACTTTGTATAAATTAATGCAGCACTTGAAGAGGTGAATACAAATTAGTTTAAATAGAAGTAACTTAAAATGTTTATTTACATCTTAGAATTGCTGATAACCAGGAAGTTAACAAGATGAATTCCAAGAATATTGGTATTGTTTTTGGGCCAACATTAATGAGATCTGATGAGTCGACACTAGAAGCTGTACAGTTTGTGATGTTCCAAAATGTTGTAATAGAAACTATGGTGGATGAATGGGAATCAATATTTTTCCCGTTTGGTAAATTAGATACTTTTTTTTATTAACTGTTGCAGTCAGAATATTCACTTGCAAATAGTTTCTCTCTCTCTCTCATTCTCTTGACATACATACATACATACATACATACATACATACATACATACATACATACATACATACATACATACATACATACATACATAGTGTAATGCAGTGTTAAGGTCAACTATTTGAAACAAATTAATTGACAATTATAATTGTTAGGCATTGTAGCAGCCATAATTATTATTGTAAGAATATAATTTAAAAATAAAAATAAAAATAATTTTTCCTCAAAATTAATGTCCATTCTGTCATGAAAGCAATGTGTTATATTTTGCAGAACCGACTTTTGGCTGTGATCTAGATGAACTCTGTACTCATAGTGGGGGAGTGCCACAATTCCTCACTCATTTTATGCATCATGTTGAAAGTGTGGCATTGAATAAGCCAGGAATATATGTAGGAACAGGAATGACCTCCAAAAAGGAAGAGTTACTCATCAATACACTAAAAATGAAGGTTGAATTGCGTAAGAACTTCATTTGAATTTGGGAAAATGTATTGTGAAAATTTTATGATAGAGAAATGAAGTATAAACGAGAAATAGCGTATTCAATAGATTATGTTTATTATGTTTGAAGGTATTGTAATTGTTATAGTTTTAAAATGAATATTCAGCTTTTATTGTCTCTTTGGCTGTCCATCGATAGTTACAGTACCATTTGACAAATTTGTGCTGTGATTTGCATATTATTGCCATTGTGCAAGCAATTGCTGTATTTATGTACATGTTTTTACAATATAATAATTCTTACATGTAATGTAACATTTTAGAGGACTATGACTTGAGCAAGTGTAAATGGGCTACACCATTTATTGTGACAAGCTGCATTAAGCGCTTCTTTGTAGAACTACCAGAGCCTTTGATTCCACATTCCATGTATCCTTCCTTCCTGGTTGCAGTTAGTAAGTTATTCCAGTTTGTGTCATGACTATTTAAGGTATTTTTTTTTGTAACTTACATACCTGTGATAATATTGTGTAATGTGTTTAGAATCTCTACATACTCGAAGAGCACAGAACTTATCAATATTAGTAAAAGATCTTCCTCGTTCCAATTTGATTACTCTCAGGGCCCTGATGCGTCACTTGGCAGCGTATGTTATTTTTAGGCAATTTTAATTGGTAAACTTTTTTATATAGTGAAATGTGAGTAGTTAATTTGGTTACACAAATTTTATGTATTATTTATTTTTATTCAATTTTATTAGCAGGCTTGCATTATATATTATATTATGTTTTTAGGATAAAATAGTGTTAGTGCACTATATACATGTAATACATAACTGGATGAGGGGTGAGGCAAAAAGACAAATGATAAATATATACGTTTATTTTAGAATGTTGTTTATGTGGAGAAAATTGCTTGTATAGAATTTGTGCCATGAGTGATCAGAATAAGATGACAGCACCAAGTATAGGACATATGTTTGGCATGTTATTGATGCGTCAGAAGGAAGAAATGACTTTAGAAGATGTGACAAAATCTTTACCACTCCAAAACAGAGTTGTTGAAGTAATGGCATCAAATTATGAGGCTGTGTTCGGTATTGTTTGTAAGTTTATAACTTATCAAGACATACTATGGACACATTAAAAATATACTTCTTTAGTTTTAGTCTCACAATAAAGTGAGTTAATATTAGAATTCTTTGAATAAATCTGTAATACTTATATGGGAACAGAAAATGGTTGCGTAAGTTAGTTATGCATTAATCTAAAATAGTTTTCTACTCCGACCAAAAAAGCAACAAATAGGGTGGACATGGGACATACAGATGACTCAGCAGAAAAGTTGACAGTTTGCAACTATGGAAACAAACCAGTAGCATTATAGAATTATATGCTCATATTTTAGCATTCTTGCTATAAATGTTTTATTTGAAGCATCTAGGTTACAACAAATGAAAAGACGAACTTCATATCAACCAGTTGCCAAAGGTGTGTTCATATAATAGAAACTCAATCAACAGCTTATGACTAAGCAATGTTGTAAGATGAGAAATATCAATTAATACAATATATCTTATAGAACCAGTATTTGGAGTTGATATAACTGCCAAGTGTGAAAGAGATGAAGTAGAAGTGCCCACATTCCTTACTGAATTGATACAATACATAGAACAGAAAGCATTAAATACAGCGGGATTATACAGGGGTCGTGCCAAAGCTGCTACTGTTGAAACACTCAGAGCAATTCTAGAAAGAGGTAATCAGTATTAGATTAAATAATGGATAATATAATTATGTCATTTTTTGGTCTCCTGAAGGTGAACATATTGACTTCTACATAGCAGATTGGATAGATTATAATGTAGTAGCTGACACCATTAAACTGTATTTCAAAAAACTGCCAGAGCCTCTGATTCCTAGTGACAAGTACTACGATTTCATCAAAGTAGCAAGTGAGTGAAATGTAATTAAAGCTGGGCTATATCAGCAATATAGATAGTATACTATATTTAATAAATAGTATACTTACTATATTTATATTTTATTTCTGCTGTAATCATACTGCTTGGGACATCAACAAGAGATAACTGTGAAGCTATACTTGAAGATGAGCTCGCTGCTCTTGAGTAAGCTTTCTTTTGTTCAACCTTACTGAATTTAGTTGGGTGGTGAGTGAGCAAGTGACTGAGGAAGTTGCTGGTGTTGCTTCATCTTGCTATAACTCACTTCTTACACAGTTCACCTTAAAGAATCCTTGTTTTTTGTCTTTCCATGGCCATCAAGAGAACAAAAGAACTTGGTAGATATTTAGCACCAGGCATTGTTGAGACTCACGACCAATTCAGCATGCTTGAAAAGTCAAACTGGCTGTGCTAGATGTTAATTTTTTAAACTTACAGTGCCATTAGAATGTAGTCTAGTGCTAATAGTGGAATTACAATGCCTAGAATGCAGCTAGAATAGCCAATCCAGCTACTTATTACTTGGAGTAAACCAGCTGCATGCAGTTTGAAGCAGCTGTATTGAAATACCTGTTTATCAGTTTCTTTCCAAAGCCAATATAGTCATATCCTGTCCCCAGAATACCGGTATTAATACAAGTAACTACTAGTGATGTGCTTGAGCACAAATGGCGAGCGAGCCTAAAGACTCTACTATTTTTATATGAATGATTTTGACTTCTAACACTGAAGCTACTGAAAATAAGGTCTAGTTTTTAAATTATGCATACACTGTAAAGGGATTTCAGTACCATAGTAAAAACTCGCTGCAACTGCTTGAATTGAAGGAAAACAACAACAACAAACAATACACGCTATTTAAACGTTTTCTTTGTGATATTCTTTAGCTAAATAGTGGCTGTAAAACACAATGCTTTGACACAACTGGACATACACCTACACAAGACTTACCTTCCCGGTTAGTCTAGTGGACAATGCATTTTCAAGTAAATACTGTTGCGTATGGCTTATAACCAGGCCAAAGAGCACATTGACTTACCACCGCCACTAACTCGAATAGAAATGGAAGTTCCGTAAGTTTTCACGTTTTAACTGCACCCGTGTAAAAGAATTCAAAACGGTAAACAATTCAATTTCTAGGGTGATACGGGTACTGATCGATAAACAGAGGATTCTGTTTAGTGAAGTTTTGGGACGGGGTCGACCACCGAACTAACACAAAAACGGGAGGGTCTAAGTACAAAAATGCCTTACGTACGTCCAAACATTATATATAAACAAACAAACATCCCCGATTTTCAATTGTGTTACCCCTGTAAGTGTCTCGCTCGCTACGCTCGCTCGCCAATTATATAGCCCAACTTTAATAGTGTAATATATCACCCAGAGAACAGAATTCTGAGTTTTAAAGATGTTTATGTAATGAAGCACCATGAATCCTCAGCACTACTATACACTGACTAGCTATATTATAAAAACCAAACTAGAATAGTTTGTTTGGCCACAAAGTAGCCCCTGTTAATTAATCTGCCTGCACCCCTGGCTTCCAGCAAATAAGCTCTATAACTGTTCTTAAAGTTTCATAATGTCACTTTTAAAGTATACAAGACTCTTTCAGTACAAAATTTTGTATTTCATGTCTAAACTTCTGTTTGTAACTTTGCCAGAACATACTGATGATTAAGTTACTTTATTTAATTTTTTTTATTCATTATTATTTTGTGCCAAATATCTGTAGAGTCTAAATTTCTTAGTAAAAAGATTAGTCAATTCAGAAGCCTCATGATGGAACTCCCACAAGCTCATTACACAGTCCTCTGTTATTTCTTGAGACACTTGAAGAAGTAAGTGAAAGTGGTACCATTTTACAAGTAACATATTTTTTCATGATCATTGGCCTTTTTCCAGGATTGTACAAAACAAAAAGAAAAACAAGTCATCAGCTGCTAATATGGGAGTCCTTTTTGGTAACATTCTGATGCGCACTCCAGAAGATGCTTCTGCAGATAAACTTGTGGGCCTGCAAAATACTGTTATTGAAATTATGGTCAGGAACCTAGACAAGCTCTTCATTAGGACATGTGAGTATGTGTCACTACATAACTTAGAAATGATATGAATTAGTACTGTTATGCTGTACATTTAAGTTTGTATAGCTGGACAAGCAATATAAGTACTACTTGTGCACTTTGGCACATGAAATAACTGTAATGCAAAAAGCCTCTAGACATTTTATATTCTTTTGAAGCTTGCTTTCATCTTAAAAAATTGAAGGGCCAGAATAGTAAGTTAAATGTAGTATCATTCCTGAAGATTGACTATAACTTCATAGTTGAGTAAGGCATTGTACTCCCAGCTATCATATCTAAAGTTTGCATAGAGCTTGTAATGCTTTTTTATTCAAGACAATGATAAAATAGCTTGTGAACTAGATCTCTTTACGTCCTCTACTTAGGATTTCTTGACAGCCATGTAAATTAAGTTACAGATGACTACAGATGCCAACCGCTGATAGTCTGATAAGCAATACGTACTTCATTAAAGTAATTATGTTATTTCAATGTTTTCCCACAAACAGGCTACATCCTGATATGAATGTCACTCTGAAATTTGTTTCACTTGAGATTCACTCACTTTCCAACTCATGAACTCTTTAGCATAAGGAGCTTGCTACCGATAAAATTTATAAAGTTGTATGGATATTTTATAGAACTAATATTTTTCTTTGTAGTCCCAGTGTTTGGCTCTGATCTGACTTTATTGTGCAAGCTAGAAAGGGGATCAGTACCTACATTTTTTACTCAGTTTCTTGAACAAGTTGAAAATAAGGGATTTATGCAGGAAGTTGGTATATACAGATTTTCTGGCAGACAAGCTGAGGTTCAACGACTTATAGGTCGAATCAATAAAGGTAAGATATTATGTACTATTTTTCATGAAAATTTGCATTATGACAATCATTGTGTGGCAGACTCTATTAAAGTTATTAAATGACATTGTCAAGTAGATTCACTGTGAAAAGCACATGTTATCACATCACAATGAGTGAGGATGACATTTCAGATCTAATTCAATTTTATCAGTTTCAGTATAGATATTAGAGATAATTCAATATACTCGTTATTCTGCTCTATTTCATTATACCATTCTCTTAACTTTCTCTTTATACTTTTCTTGCATGTTTGCTTGTTTTTAATCTACTAGCTATAAAGACACAGCATAGACAGTCATCATCCTGGAAGCTCTATACCAGTTGCCAAGCATATTGAGTGACAGCTAAAACCATCACATCTTTATACTTCTTTTACTCTCCAGTCTAGGTTTCTATAACTTTCCCTCATCTGCATGATATGCTCGATATGAAGGATTAAATTTAATTAAAAAAAATTTTTTTTATTAAGTTTACAATAATGTATATTATTGGGTATTTAAATAGCGAAGTTTGAAGTAGGTAATCTTTGGTTTTTGGCAACTTATATCATTTTGTTATTTTTTAGGTGAAGAACTTGATTTTGAAGAGACAATTTTATTGGATCCAGGAAATGTAACTGCAATAGTAAAAAAATATTTGATTCAGCTACCAGAACCACTGATACCACCTGATACATCTCAGGATTTACTTGCAGCATCCAGTAAGTGTTTGTGTGAGATTCAATAGTATGCAGTTGTATTAATTTTTATTTTTGCTTTGATGAAGTATATACTCACTTCTATTTGCTACATAGCTGTTAGTTGGACTATACACATCAATAAACTTAATTCTAGTACAAAGTTTCAACCAACTTTGCTAGTCTTCTTCCGGTACAGAACAAAGAAAAAAGTGGAGTGACTGGCAACTTGGTCGAAAGGTTGACCTAGAATTAAAGTTTATTGACAAGTGACAATAGAATTATCTAGACCGCATCACATGTCTCTCAAAAATTACACTATATTATTTGATCACTGAAATTTTAGGACTGCATAACAACATATACACTTAATACAAATAAAACACTCTTAGTTATTTTTTTAAGTAGTACAAATAAAATTTATGTAAGAAACAAAAGAATTGTTTTTGCTTACTGATATGAAAAGGAAAAAGTTTTTAATGATATAGTTATATTATTTTTTATATTTATTGACTTGGCTATATACTGGACAACCAAAGTTCTCATATCTTTGAGGTTTAAGAGCGAGAGTTTGTGGTAGAAAGGAAGTGCGGTGAAGCAATGAGAAACTAACTAGCCACTGTTGTGATCGTTTTTTTCTTTTCTTTTTTTCAGAGTGTATCTTCAAAGATATTCGAAATGAAAAAATGGCATTGTTTTTGAAGAACATACCAGAATTCAACTACTGTACTTTAAAAGCTTTACTGGATCACTTTACGAAGTAGGTATTCATTTATTTACAGTGTATTTCATTTGCACTCATACATTATACATGTGTATGCCAATTGTAACTACTAGTATCTAATGGGTTTCATATTACATGTCAAAAGGACCTGAAATTGCATGATCAATTTGGTATCATTGGTGTATCTATAAAAGCTTTGCTGAATGGCTGAAGTAATATTTTAATACATTTTGGCTATGCAAAAAATGTGTTGTAATTTTGTCATAGGGTTGTTGGATTTAGTTCAGTCAATAGAATGACTGCAGCCAATCTTGGCATAATTATTGGCCCAGTATTGATGAGGCCAGATGCATCACTGTCAATGTTTGCACTCAGTAGTTATGCAAACACTGCGTCCTTTATGATAGAACATTGGCCAGCAATATCAAAAATCTGTCAAAAATACAGATATGGTAAGTAGTAGTAGTAGTAGTAGTAGTAGTAGTAGTAGTAGTAGTAGTAGTAGTAGTAGTAGTAGTAGTAGTAGTAGTAGTAGTAGTAGCAATAGTAGTAGTAATAGAGTGGTAGATGTAGTAAGTGGTAGCAGTAGTAGTATTAGTAATAGGCTAGCAAAAGCTATCTTTCAAATTTGTATGAGATAGCACGGGTAACCATGCTATTGGTATGAGTAATAGCACGGTAACTGTGCTATTCGGGATTAATAACATGAGTAACGTGATTGAAATAGTACGAGGCGAAGCTGAGTGCTATTTCAATTGCTTTATGAGTGCTATTGATCCCTAATAGCACAGGTTACCCATGCTATCACTCGCTAATAGTAGGCCAGCTTTTTAAAAAGTCATTTGCAATTGTAGCTATATTATATCGTTCACTCACTATCTCCTTATTTTAGGATTAGCTTCCGTTGGAACTTTGTTTTCAACGTATGACCCCTCCTAATCTGTGTAAAACATTCCGTCTAATGGTAAAGAATGACATTGTTTCCAACTAGAAACTACTTGAACTGTATGTTTCCAAGGTTTACGCTGCACGCGTGCGCACTTACCCGTACTATTTCACTTAGCCATTTCCACTTAGTTACTGGGGTATTTCAATTAGTTACGCGCTATTTCACTTTCCCCGTGCGATTTCAATTGAACAGCGATTTTTCCCATTCATTATTGAATGGGCAACTTACGCACCGTACTATTACATAGTATGCAAATTGTACATAATAACAGTAATAGTTGTAGTAGTAGTAGCAGCAACATCAATAATAATAATAATAATAATTGGCGAGCGAGCGTAGCGAGCGAGACACTTAAAGGGGTAAAAATGAAAAAATTGGGGATGTTTGTTTATTTGTATATATGTATGGACGTACGTATGTCATTTTGTACTTTGACCCTCGCGTTTTTGTGTTAATTATGTAGTCGACCCCGTCCCAAATTGCACTAAACAGAATCCTCTGGTTTATCGATCAGTACCCGTATCACCCTAGAAATTGAATTGTTTACCGTTTTGAATTCTTTTGCGGGTGCAGTTAAAACTTGAAAACTTAAGGGACTTCCATTTCTATTCGAGTTAGTGGCGGTGGTAAGTTAATACGCTATTTGTCACAGTTATATAAGCTTTACTCAACAGCATTTACTTGACAATTCATTGTCCATTAGACGAACCACGAAGGTAAGTCTTGCGTGGGTATGTTCAGTTGTGTGAAAGTATTGTGCATTACAACTACTATTATGAATATCACAAAGAAAAATTTAAATAACGTGACTTGATTTTGTTGCTTCTTTTTCAATTCAAACAGTTGCGGGGAGGAAACCCCTTTACCGCATTAACTTAATTTAAAAACTCGACTTTATTTTAGTAGCTTGAGTGTTTGTTGTTAAAATCAATCATTGGCGAGCGAGCATAGCGAGCGAGACACTTACAGGGGTAACACAATCGAAAATCGGGGATGTTTATTTATTTATTTATTTATTTGTATATATGTTTGGACGTATGTATGTCATTTTGTACTTTGACCCTCGCATTTTTGTGTTAGTTATGTGGTCGACCCCGTCCCAAATTGCACTAAACAGAATCCTTTGGTTTAACGATCAGTACCCGTATCACCCTAGAAATTGAATTGTTTACCGTTTTGAATTATTTTGCGGGTGCAGTTAAAACTTGAAAACTTAAGGGACTTCCATTTCTATTCGAGTTAGTGGCGGTGGTAAGTCAATGCGCTCTTTGGCATGGTTATAAGCCATACGCAACAGTATTTACTTGAAAATGCATTGTCCACTAGACTAACCGCGAAGGTAAGTCTTGTGTGGGTGTATGTCCAGTTGTGTCAAAGCATTGAGTGTTACAACCTAAAGAATATCACAAAGAAAACTTTTAAATAACGTGTATTGTTTTGTTGTTGTTTTTTTCCTTCAATTCAAAGTTGCAGAGAGTTGTTACTATGGCACTGAAATCCCTTTACCTTGTATGCGAAATTTAAAAACTGGACCTTATTTTCAGTAGCTTCAGTGTTAAATCATTCATATAAAAATAGTATAGTCTTTAGGCTCGCTCGCCATTTGTGCTCAAGCACATCACTAGTAGTAGTAGTAGTAGTGGTAATAGTAGTAGTAGTGGTAATAGTAATAGTAGTGTAGCATCAAAATCACACATTTTGGGGAAAGGAATTTCAGCATATTATTCTAGCAAAAGTTATTCCCTCTTTTACAAAATGAGGTATAGTAGAGCAGGAGAAGAAAAACGCCAGTTGACAGTGCTTCTCTTAGGGAACAAATGAAGCTTCACATTTTAATTCATATACAAATTGTATACATAATTATAATGTTTGTATGAGTAATAGCATGGGTAACAGCAAGGGTAACGGATTAATAGTACTAGTAACACGATTGAAATAGCACTTGGCTTCGCCTCATGTTATTTCAATTTCTTTATAAGTGCTATTGATCCCTAATGGCACAGGTTACCCGAACTATCACTCACTAATAGTAGGCCAGCTTTTAAAAATATTGTTTGCAATTGTAGCTACACTGTATCATTCACTCACTATCTCCTTATTTCAGGATTAGCTTCTTATGGAACTTCATTTTCAACGTACGGCTCCTCCTAATCTGTTAAAAACATTCCATCTAATAGGTAGAGCTTCTGTGGTATGACATTGTCTCCAACTAGAAACTACTCGAACTGTATGTTTCCATTTCACTTTAGTTATGCGCAATTTCACTTTCCCCGCACAATTTCAATTGAGTGATTTTTCCCATACATTTTTTAATGGGAAAATTACGCGCTGTACTATTAAAATAGTAAAGGTAGTATTAGTAGTAGCAATGATCACAGTAAGAGTGTACTAATAAGCCTCAATAACA
>WLWD01006271.1_pt1 | contig 106990 bp, 80 predicted proteins | sample 6712731 | NCBI WGS metagenome assembly WLWD01 (sample SAMN12718690, study PRJNA576275) | sponge metagenome | isolation source: marine sponge | host: Mycale hentscheli | place: New Zealand: South Island, Marlborough, Capsize Point | collected 2014-11-01 | reverse complement strand
GAGACTAGATACATATACTTTTATAAAAAAATTAAAAAAATAAAAAAATTCTCCATAGATTATGTAATAGACATTATGTTGTTTGTTGTGTGTTGTTTGTTTGTTTTTTCCTTGGCTTCATGTCTGATCATTTTAATGCTGTGGATTTTTTGTCGTATATAATTGACAAATACCGGCCTAGATGTGTCTTAAAAAGGAGTGCAGTTATATAGATAATATGCAAATAGCCAGAAGATTGGAATGTGAAGTTGTTTTGTTGTCATTTACTAACTGTAGTATTGTGTGTGTGTGTGTGTGTGTGTGTGTGTGTGTGTGTGTGCATTAGGAGAAATTGAATGGAGCCAGGGTGAGTGGAGGTCTGTCTAATTTCTCCTTCTCCTTCAGAGGTATGGATGCAGTGAGAGAAGCCATGCACAGCGTCTTCCTCTACCACGCCATCAAGGTGAGAGGAGCCGCCATGAGGTGGTCACATACACATACTGTACTTCTATCACTGGTTAAGTTGTCCTTCTGTTGTTGTTTTTTTGTTTTGTTTTTGTTGTTGTTTTTCTTCTTCTTTCTTTCTTGGTACCATTTAATAAAGTTGTGTCAGTGAATCTACCTTGAATGGGGTCAACTCAAGATTTTTGGAATTTCTGGGAAGTTTCTTGTTTCCTTGAAAGATAAAATTTTGTGGCAGATGTCACATGAAGGTCATCATAATTTACAGGGGGTTTTCAGGAGGGAGGGAGCAAAAGCCCCCCTAAGGGCCTAAAAAAAATCCCTGCTGGGTACAGTGTCGGACATTCTAAATGCACACTTCACTGAGGTATATTTTCAAATTGTTTGTCAGGGAAACTGATGCATGAACATCATATTACTATACTACAGTAATGTATGTATGTGTGTTTGTTTAGGCAGGGATGGATCTCGGCATCGTGAACGCCGGTAATTTGCCGGTGTACGACGACATCCCTAAGGACTTGCTGGAGATGTGTGAGAACTTGCTGTGGAACAAAGACCCAGATGGGACAGAGAAGCTGCTTCAGTATGCCCAGGTGAGTCTGGCGCTGTATTGAGTCAGTCAGTACAGTATGCCCAGGTGAGTCTGGCGCTGTAATGAGTTAGTCAGTACAGTATGCCCAGGTGAGTCTTGCGCTGTAGTGAGTCAGTCAGTAGAGTATGCCCAGGTGAGTCTGGCGCTGTAGTGAGTTAGTCAGTACAGTGTAGTGAGTCAGTCAGTACAGTATGCCCAGGTGAGTCTGGCGCTGTAGTGAGTCAGTCAGTACAGTATGCCCAGGTGAGTCTGGCGCTGTAGTGAGTCAGTCAGTACAGTATGCCCAGGTGAGTCTGGCGCTGTATTGAGTCAGTCAGTACAGTATGCCCAGGTGAGTCTGGCGCTGTAGTGAGTCAGTCAGTCAGTACAGTATGCCCAGGTGAGTCTGGCGCTGTAGTGAGTCAGTCAGTACAGTATGCCCAGGTGAGTCTGGCGCTGTATTGAGTCAGTCAGTACAGTATGCCCAGGTGAGTCTGGCGCTGTAGTGAGTTAGTCAGTACAGTATGCCCAGGTGAGTCTGGCGCTGTAGTGAGTCAGTCAGTACAGTATGCCCAGGTGAGTCTGGCGCTGTAGTGAGTCAGTCAGTACAGTATGCCCAGGTGAGTCTGGCGCTGTAGTGAGTCAGTCAGTACAGTATGCCCAGGTGAGTCTGGCGCTGTAGTGAGTCAGTCAGTACAGTATGCCCAGGTGAGTCTGGCGCTGTATTGAGTCAGTCAGTACAGTATGCCCAGGTGAGTCTGGCGCTGTAGTGAGTCAGTCAGTACAGTATGCCCAGGTGAGTCTGGCGCTGTAGTGAGTCAGTCAGTACAGTATGCCCAGGTGAGTCTGGCGCTGTAGTGAGTCAGTCAGTACAGTATGCCCAGGTGAGTCTGGCGCTGTAGTGAGTTAGTCAGTACAGTATGCCCAGGTGAGTCTGGCGCTGTAGTGAGTTAGTCAGTACAGTATGCCCAGGTGAGTCTGGCGCTGTATTGAGTCAGTCAGTAGAGTATGCCCAGGTGAGTCTGGCGCTGTAGTGAGTCAGTCAGTACAGTATGCCCAGGTGAGTCTGGCGCTGTAGTGAGTTAGTCAGTACAGTATGCCCAGGTGAGTAGTAATTATGTTGAACTCGGAATTGGATTATTGGAGAGCGAGTGAGACACCCTCGGGGGATAAGTAGAAGTATGTATAAATAGTTGGACTTCTATTCCACTTGAGTTGCCTACAGTTGGTCTTGAAAAAACAAAATCAACGGTGCTGGTGTTCCCACAAAGGCATGAAGTTTTGACATTTAATTCAAAGCATTCAAGCAAGCCCGTTTTACTTACTTGAAAAGTAATTAACTGAGCATACACGGTAGGGTGTCGTCAAAGTCAGAACCTCACTACTTTGTAATATTACAATGTAGTGACTTTTGATTTGTGAGTTCTGAGTTTAATGACACCTTACCGGGTATGTACAGGGGGCAATCCAAACAAGCTTTGCTGGTTATAACTCGCACAACTCTTTGGGAATACTTGGGTAGAATTACTTTAGCTAGCTGGCTAAACTGTAAAAGTATCTTCTTTTTTCTTTTTTTTTCTTTTTTTTATTATTGGAGTGTGTTTTGGACAAATGGCAAGCAATCCAGTCTAGTTACTCAACCCAGCAACTGTGGAGAGTTTACTAGATCTTTTTTCCCCCCCTAAGGTTCTTGTGTGTAAAGAGGTCATAGCAAAAAAAGGGTAGGGTATTCCAGCTAAGCAGTACATGTAAGTGCTGAAGTTTGCGTCACAATGCTGAAGAGTTGATTGATACGTAGATGGCTAAAGTGAAGGGAAACAAAAAAAATATCAGGGATGCCTCAAGTTTTTTTGTTTTGTTTTTAATGTAGTCATTAGGTAAAGGGACAAAGAAAGCTGTGGCAGATGAGGCATGGAGACAAAAGCCGGTGGAGGAAAGGATCGAATACTCGTTAGTAAAGGTGTGTTACGTCTGTGATGTTTTCTATTCAATGATTTATAGTTGCAAGTATAGGGCATTGACAAACACATTGTAGAAGACACTGAGGAGGCGAGAATCAAGACTGACCTTTATCCAAGGCCGTTAAACGTGATTGAGGGCCCACTCATGAAGGTGGGGTCATTGGTTCACTAGACAGTGTGTGTGTGTGTGTGTGTGTGTGTGTGTGTGTGTGTGTGATATGCGTGTGTGTGTGTGGTGTGTGTGATATGTTTGTGTGTGTTCCTAGGGTATGGGAGTAGTTGGTGATCTCTTTGGCTCTGGGAAGATGTTTCTTCCTCAGGTATGTGTCACATGTTCATGTATGCTACAGTATGTGTTGATCCAGAATGAAACAATGTGCACATGTGTTGTGTGTGGTAATGTGCACATGTGTTGTGTGTGGTAAACTAAATCTGTGAGGTTTGGTTGTTATTACAAGTATTTTTACCTGTACTTGTGTGCTCATGCAGCAGATAAAACAATCATATATTTTTAATTGTCCATTTATATAGCTTTGATCATAATTTAGGTATAACTTAGAGTTTTATGAATCTGACACTTGTATGCAAATAATTACTTTAAAAATTAACATCGCTGCTACTTCATAAACTTGAGCGGTTACGTCCTGCACAATCCTGGTATCTGTCAGTAAATTTGACATTCTTTTGGCTAACCACACCCACTGCCACACCTATTTATTGCAGTATATGGCAGGCCTAGTTCGTGTTTGTGCTAATTAAAGCTCTAGTCTAATGTGTTTTGTTCCGACATTAGAGTTTAGACTTGTTTGTATATTGATTGATTGAATGATTGATTGATTTTTTCTTCCTATTATTTCAGGTTATCAAGTCCGCCAGGGTGATGAAGAAATCTGTAGCTCACCTCATACCGTTTATGGAGAAGGAAAGACAAGACAGACTGGAGCAGCGTGCAGCAGAGGGGATAGAGGAGGAGGAGGAGGAAGAGGTGAGGTCATGGAGAAATGGCAAGCCAACTAGAAATCTAACTAAATGGCAGATTTGGTGAGGATGGTGTTCTTGTTCCCTTGTTTTGTAATCAATTGAGGATAGCTACACAACAGCAAAGCAAGAACTTTCCATACTCATCATGTGTCTCCATTTATGTCAAAAACTAGTAGAAATATTGTTATTAAGATCAAATGTAACTGTCACACAAGTTTTCTGGAAACTTGGCACGTCTGACTTAAGTTCCAAATTAGTATTGTAATCTGGAAAACTTTGACAGACGTAATCTAGCACTATACATCATGGCATCAGTGAGCACGTATATTGCTTTCTTTCATCTTATAATGATTTGCTAAACAGTCAATCAACTTTCTCTTCGGGCAGGCAAGACCTGGTACTGTTATTCACTTCCCATCACTATCCATTCTGATGGTTCTTTCCTACTGACTAATGCACCGGCTAGCGGAAGCCTTCCATATGTTGAGAAATCTGACCGTGTGATTTTCTAATGTCTGCTCCATTCATCTAGTGTTAATGGAAGGTCAAAGTACTAGTTTAGCCGTTGAAAGTTATCTTTACCGTTATGTGTGTATTAACTCTTGTAATACAATTTTCATTTGTGGTGGAAAATACTTTACTCGTCAATACCATGCGAGTCAAGTAATATTTACTTTGCAATCATGTACTAAGCTTCCCTTACTGTCAGGAATGCAGCATGTATTATACATATGCATAGTTTCATTTACATTTTCATGACAAACATGCAATTTTTAACATAGGTAATATTTTAGAAAAAGAGCTCACAAACCTTTAGCTATAGGTAAAGGGTCTACATTCTTATTTCAACTGTAGTTGTTGGGTTTTTTTTGTTTTGTTTTTAAGGTCAAGTGAACTCTTACACGGTACACGGAAGTTAAAAGTATGATTCCGTTTTCAGAGCATGACTATAATAAAGGTGAACTCACCAAACAGCTCTGAAGAAAGTAATGTCACCTTTCAGGGGCTCTTAAAGCCACTAAAATTCAAACTTGATAGATCTTGAATGATCTTGTCAGAATTTTTCTAGAATAATAATACATGCCACTTGTTTCTATTGGACTGACTGATCTTATCCATCTAATTAGGACACTTGAATCTCAACAGAGTCATGCTGGTAGTAACAAACTGTTGTTCTTCCTTTTGGTAGAGTCCATATTTAGGAACTATAGTTCTTGCGACAGTGAAGGGAGACGTTCACGACATTGGCAAGAACATTGTGGGCGTGGTTCTAGTCTGCAACAACTATAGGCGAGTATTGATCGTCATTAAATAGAATTGTATTGAACTGAGTTGTTGTTGTTGTTGTTTATTGTTGTTGTGTTGCAGAGTTATTGATCTAGGAGTTATGGTTCCATGTGAGAAAATCATCGCCACGGCTATCAAGGAAAAAGCTGGTAAGGTGTGATCATTTGGAATGACTGTCAAGTCAACTAGTCCATACACAAGTACTGGCACAATAACATTGACAGCACGTAACTGGCTAAGCTGTAGCAATAGAGTAAACAGTTACAGTAAAATTCCAATAAACAACAGATTGATTTGTTTAGCAACAACAACATTCCGTGGCTGATTTGGTTATTATAAAGTCATGTGACCTAGTTATACATAGGTTTGCGATAAAGTACCGTAGATGCAGCATGCTGAGATTAGGTTTAATGGCTAATAAAATGGAGGGAAAAGTTAGGAATATATTATTAGAGGAACAGGTTGTGTGTTTTCTCTTACAGAGAATTTTCCTTTCTTGACTTATTCTTCCTCCTCCTCTCTTTCTCTATCTTTCCTATTTGCACAGATATAATAGGATTGTCAGGTCTGATCACTCCTTCTCTGGATGAGATGATCTATGTTGCCAAGGAGATGCAGAGAGTGGGCATGCAGCTGCCTCTGCTCATAGGAGGAGCCACCACATCCAAGTGAGTCTGCCAGTCCTTGGCAAACCTCTGTGATACAGCAAACCTCTCTACAGAGGCCATGCTTAAGGGCAAGTCTTTTGACCCTTATACAGAGCTTGGCTGCTTTCAGAGGTTAATTTCTATAGTGGTAGATCAGTGTAGGCTGTTGTTGGGAGAGTCGGGTTGTTCAGAGTCTTCTTGTTGGAGGTTTCACTATGTGTAGCTCAGTGTGTTAGTTTTTTAAGTGAGAGAAGCTGTTGTAGTCATTTTTCCCCCTGCAATAAACAATATCAGCATATTGTACAGTAGGAAGACAGTGAAGTCGAACAGTACTAAAAGAAGACAACAAAAAGCAAACAACAGCTGGTGCATATGTACAATTAAGTCTACACAAGCTTCATATTGTGAGCGTGCTCCACAGAATGGCGATGTTTCCTTGCTGACAGGACCACATTAAAAAAAATTTTTTTTTTTTGTTTTAAAGGTATGCATTATCATAGCAGTCAATACGTTGTCAGCTGTTGAGTGCCATCTTCTGTAAGTCACTCTGACAAGTCGTTTCTATTCTAGAGTATCTGTGTATTTTTGGCAGAGTTTTCAGCAAGCAGAGCTGTTGCTGCTTGTTTGTTGTTGTTGTTGTTTTTTGTTTTTTGTTTTTTTGTTAGTTTGTTTTGTTTTTTATTTTTGTTTGTTTGTTTTGTTGTTGTTTTTTTACAACAGGATTTCACCACACTGGTTAGTTTATTGTTTTTGGACCCGCCCTTTTGTACTTTCTCCTTTTTACTGCACTGCCTTTCCTCGTCGATTTCCACCAGCTAATTAACCACTTTTATGCCTACTCTTTCGCATTTTAACCTTCCTTTTTGAAACCTACACTGCCTATCCTCGCTCGTCTATTCCACCCGCTTTTAGTTACAATTACAGTAACCATTTTCTACTGAATGTGCCGACACTTTACCCATTCTCCTGTTTCTCAGCCACTCTCATCTTCTTTCCATTCATTTATCCTTCCCATCTTCTGAGTTCAGTTTTGGGCAATGTGGGCCGTTTTGTTTTGTTGTTTTTTGTTGTTTTTTTTGTTTTTCCTTCCTAAGCTGCACACACACATAAATACATTGAAGTACAAGCTGTTAGTCATGGCTCCACAAGGAAATTACCGAGTGTATTTGTCATAACCTTTCTCACCTCGTGTCCCTCTAATTTAAATTAATAATGAGATGGTCGTCAGGCAACAGAAGAGAAGGAAACATTTCAGGGAACTTGTGCATATGTAAGAGTAAGAATGGCCAATATGAAATATATACAAAGAATCTTTGCATTTTTTTTTTTTTTTTTTTTTTTTTTTTCCCCCCTCTATAGGATAGGGTTTCGTAGTTTGGTTTTGAGGAATTGTGTAAATACGTATTGTATTTAGGAAGAGCTATGTAGTACTATTCTTCTTTAACTCTAATTTGAAATACTGTTTTTCTCATGATTAAGATACATACAAAAAGTGTGTATTAAATAGAATTCTGGACAAACATCTATAGGATAAATACAAATTTAATTGTGACTTAAAAGACTTTGTTTGTTTGTTTGTTTTTCCTGGAATTAACATGGTACAAAATGTTCACTGTCCAGTGGCTATGTAGAGTTCAATCAAAGACACTATAATGTCTTCACCACCTTCATCTCTGCACAACCTATGCTCCAGAGTGTCAGAGGTCGCCTGAGGCAATGTGGTACAGAACCACGGAGGATTGTTTTGCTGGCAACACGTACTGTGTGATCCACAACCTTGGCCATCCCAAAGAGGATCATCAGAAAAAATGGCGTCGTAGATACGTTCTGGGCCAGTTACCCGTCTCGCAGAAGTAATTGTTCCCTACGTATTGCGGCACTTGGAAGGGCCAGTCTCTGTTGGCATTAGTGCAGTTACAGGTTAAGCCTACTTGTTGAAGGCCAGTCTCTGTTGGCATTAGTGCAGTTACAGGTTAAGCCTACTTGTTGAAGGCCAGTCTCTGTTGGCATTAGTGCAGTTACAGGTTAAGCCTACTTGTTGAAGGGCCAGTCTTTGTTGGCATTAGTGCAGTTACAGGTTAAGCCCACTTGTTGAAGGGCCAGTCTCTGTTGGCATTAGTGCAGTTACAGGTTAAGCCTACTTGTTGAAGGGCCAGTCTCTGTTGGCATTAGTGCAGTTACAGGTTAAGCCTACTTGTTGAAGGGCCAGTCTCTGTTGGCATTAGTGCAGTTACAGGTTAAGCCCATTTGTTGAAGGGCCAGTCTCTGTTGGCATTAGTGCAGTTACAGGTTAAGCCTACTTGTTGAAGGGCCAGTCTCTGTTGGCATTAGTGCAGTTACAGGTTAAGCCTACTTGTTGAAGGGCCAGTCTCTGTTGGCATTAGTGCAGTTACAGGTTAAGCCCACTTGTTGCTCCAACTCTGGAAGTCCAGCGGCAAACGTCCAGATGTGCTGGCGAGAGCCTGCCGTGCCGTGCGTCAGAGAAACTCCGTCTACGTAAGCCATATTCAAGTCTCTTGCTTGGAAGACACCATTGTGGTAATTAAAAGCATCGTCAGTTCCTTTCTGGTAGCCAATAATTCTACCACAGATCCTGTCGTAAGAGAAGCCGCCCACGCTGTAATAAACGGAGTCGCAACCTGCTCCTGAAGTCTTTATAGAACAACCTCTGACTTGTTCTGTGTTCAGGAACCAGTTAGACGGACATTGCTGGGAGTGGTCTGTCATGTTGAGGAAGACTGCACGCATCCACAGTGTAGAGCTCAGACATGGACAAGGAGGGACCTCACCCTGTCTCGTAGGTACTCAGTAAGTAGCTGGTTTACAGCGGTGGCATTCCTGTTTGGTTGAGAGTAGCACTGAGTGGACTCCACTGGATCTAATCGAAGAGGTTGATGGTTTCGACAAAAGCAGAGATGAGGAATTATTATAAATGTAATTTTTGCAACCGCTGGAGGAAGTAACTTCATAATTTTACTCTTCTTAAAATTAATTTTTTTTCTTTTCTTCTTCTTCTTTGTATAAAACAAAATGGAAGAGATGGATATACTGCGTTTCTTGCTTGTCTTCCTGTTTTTGAAGTGACTGTTAGTCTTATATAGATTATGGCCCTAGTTTATTTTATTTGTGTGCCATGCATTTTCAAGTGCAGCAATTATTTTTACTGGAGTTGCATTATACACAACTTATACCAAAGCAATAAATATATGCTACAAAAAGAGTGCAGGAAATTTCTTTTTTTTCTTCCTTTTTTTAAATTATTATTATTATTTTTTTAATTATTATTATTATTATTATTTTATGTCCTGTAAGAAATAATTTTCTTAAATATATAGGACTCACACGGCAGTCAAGATAGCACCGTGCTACAAGCGTCCAACTATCCATGTCCTGGATGCATCTAAAAGTGTTGTTGTGGTAAGAATTAGTTTGACACATGTATGTATACACACATCCATCGGGTCATGTAATGATAGTGTGTAGACTGGGGTCCATTGATTGAGGAGAATTCAGCCTTTGTCCTAGTCATCTGCTCAAGCTGTGGTCGCCATGGCCACATGCCTTGGTCACCATGGCCACAAGCACTGCCAGCAGCTGAAATCAGAAGCCATTTATGTCTTAGATGTTGTTGTTTGTTGTTGTTGTTGTTTTAAGTAAGAGCCATTTGCATTTGGGTTTATGTTCATTGGCTGAGCAAAGCGAGTTAGACACTAATTTAAAATTGAATGTATGTTGTAATATACCATACTAGCAAGTACCCCGCCACACAGTGGCGCTTGATGTATTGCAAAGTAAGAATGCAGTAGCATAAGTTATTTTTATTCATGGTTATCATTCTCTACCGTTGGTTAAGGCTACATCAGTTTCCCTCTCCTGCTCTATTTTTTCCTGAACTATCTCATTTCTGTTTCCCCTACCTTTCTTTTTTCAGCTCTTTTTTCTGGAGTCATGGAGTCCCTCTCCTCCTTTGTCTACCTCTCCTGCTTCTGAATCGTTCTGTCCTTCTACCATGATTGTGAACTTTGGCTTTGCGAAACTTTTTGCCTTCTTTTTCTACTTTAACCTTGAAACTTCGCCGCCTTTACTCAATGATTCGATTCCACCTGTTTATTAGTACAATATTAATCGTTCCCTTTTTGCCTTCTCTTTTGTACTTTCTCCTTTTTACTGCACTGCCTTTCCTCGTCGATTTCCACCAGCTAATTAACCACTTTTTTTGTCTACTCTTTCGCATTTTAACCTTCCTTTTTGAAACCTACGCCGCTTATCCTCACTCGTCTATTCCACCCGCTTTTAGTTACAATTACAGTAACCATTTTCTACTGAATGTGCCGACACTTTACCCACTCTCCTGTTTCTCAGCCACTCTCGTCTTCTTTCCATTTATTGTTGCACCTGGTTAGGTTGCAAATGAATTCACCTACCAGTAGTCTAGCATAGCCAAACCCTTCACTTCTTTACAACTGCACTCTTGGTTTACTCGGTAATTCAGCGCTAGTTCACGAGTATTGTGCGTCTGCACGATCTAGCTCATTGGCTCATGAATTATTCATGAATACATACGTCGTCGTCGGTCACGGGGGGGTATTATTATGTGGATTATATGTATAAATGTACATTTGGTACATGGTCTCTCTATGCACGTGGGTGCCTTTCTTCTTTGGTTTGCCCCCCATTTTCATCTGCCAGTAGGCAAGTCTTATTCTGCTCAATATTGTCTTACAAATGCCAGTCACAAAAAGTTTGCTGTGAGGGATTACTATGATGTTGAAGACCTTTTACCAGATACAGTTTTGAAAACTGCCCTTTTTAGCAGCGGGGTGCTTGTTGTCAAGAGCTACTGGAGTTCTATAGTCAGAAATAAAAAAAAATTACTTCAGGAGCTATGAGCTACTATTCTGGAAAATTGAGATAAGAAAGTAATTCCGTATTAGTTATGTAACTAAATGTATGGTCAATGGCTGTATACGTGTACTACCTAGAAATAAAGCAGATCTTGTTTTCTAAAGTTACTGGTACTAGTAGTTCATGAAGTAAAAACAGCTAATTAGCACAGTGCAGAATCTACCATTGCTCAGAAAATTTGAACTAAGAGAGTGCTTGTCACATCACAAAAGTTTGCTGTGAGTGGTTACTGTGGTGCTGAAGATTTGGAAGTAAGAGAGTGTTTTGTACTAGTTACGGTTATACACTTGTGCTTTTAGAAGTGTGACTACTGAACTTAGTAATGCAGGCTTTATGAGGAGGAGCTAGAGCAGTAAATTAAATACAAGTTCACAATGTTTGTTCGCCAGGTGGTTGTCGTAGCTCAGTGGCAGAGCGCTTGTACGCTATACAAGCGGTCCTGGGTTCGATTCCTGGTGGCGACCAAATATTTTTAATTCTGTATTGTTTAAAAAGCCCGTGAAAGAGAGAGTACATCTAATGAATACAAGTTGCCCAGTTTGTTACACCAATGCTTAGTCTCGTGTAATAGTTAACTTCAATCTAGCTGTTGTTTGAACTGCAGCCACTGGCTCGCTCACCGTTTGTTCACAAGCACGCCACTGGTGATATTTAAAGTATGATATTTAAAATATGAGCCATTTAGATCACGTAGTTTTTATGGGTTTTTTTTTTGTTTTTTTTGTTGTTTTTTTTGTCTGTTTTTAATATAAATCTCAGGTGTCTTCTCTACTGGACAACGTCCTGTATGATGACTACGTGGAGGACATATTGGAGGACTATGAGGCAGTCCGAGAAGATCACTACGACTCCCTTAGTGTGAGTCACCTCTGTTTGTTGGGTCTTACTCTGTCAGTCTTGAAATAATTGATTACTTTAATTTAACAGACTAATACCATATTCACAAATTAAATAAACTACCGTTAGAGGAATATTTGATATCCTAGAGTATTTTAATTGCCGCTTTTCTTAGTAAAATCCAATAGCGGTTCCTTCTTTGTGTGTATTTAGGAGAGGTCGTATGTGAGTCTAGATCAGGCCAGAGCCAATGCCCTCTTCTTGGATTGGAGCAGCTACAAGCCAGGTATGCTTCACTTCCAACTGCCACTGAAGAATTTACCACTTCAACTGAACATCTATAGATAATCATAGAGTGTCTGCTGGTTTTATAGAGTGTCTGCTGGTTTTATTGAGTGTCTGCTGGTTTTATTGAGTGTCTGTTGGTTTTATAGAGTGTCTGCTGGTTTTATTGAGTGTCTGCTGGTTTTATTGAGTGTCTGCTGGTTTTATTGAGTGTCTGCTGGTTTTATAGAGTGTCTGCTGGTTTTATTGAGTGTTTGCTGGTTTTATTGAGTGTCTGCTGGTTTTATTGAGTGTCTGCTGGTTTTATAGAGTGTCTGCTGGTTTTATTGAGTGTCTGCTGGTTTTATAGAGTGTCTGCTGGTTTTATAGAGTGTCTGCTGGTTTTATTGAGTGTCTGCTGGTTTTATAGAGTGTCTGCTGGTTTTATTGAGTGTCTGCTGGTTTTATAGAGTGTCTGCTGGTTTTATAGAGTGTCTGCTGGTTTTATAGAGTGTCTGCTGGTTTTATTGAGTGTCTGCTGGTTTTATTGAGTGTCTGCTGGTTTTATTGAGTGTCTGCTGGTTTTATTGAGTGTCTGCTGGTTTTATAGAGTGTCTGCTGGTTTTATTGAGTGTCTGCTGGTTTTATTGAGTGTCTGCTGGTTTTATAGAGTGTCTGCTGGTTTTATTGAGTGTCTGCTGGTTTTATTGAGTGTCTGCTGGTTTTATTGAGTGTCTGCTGGTTTTATTGAGTGTCTGCTGGTTTTATAGAGTGTCTGCTGGTTTTATTGAGTGTCTGCTGAGTTTTCTGATAGAGTGTCTGCTGGTTTTATAGAGTGTCTGCTGGTTTTATTGAGTGTCTGCTGGTTTTATAGAGTGTCTGCTGGTTTTATTGAGTGTCTGCTGGTTTTATAGGTGTTGCTGGTTTATAAGTGTCTGCTGGTTTTATTGTTGCTGGTTTTATAGAGTGTCTGCTGGTTTTATTGAGTGTCTGCTGGTTTTATTGAGTGTCTGCTGGTTTTATTGAGTGTCTGCTGGTTTTATTGAGTGTTGCTGGTTTTATGTGTCTGCTGGTTTTATAGAGTGTCTGCTGGTTTTATAGAGGTCTCTGGTTTTATGAGTGTCTGCTGGTTTTATTGAGTGTCTGCTGGTTTTATTGAGTGTCTGCTGGTTTTATTGAGTGTCTGCTGGTTTTATTGAGTGTCTGCTGGTTTTATTGAGTGTCTGCTGGTTTTATTGAGTGTCTGCTGGTTTTATTGAGTGTCTGCTGGTTTTATAGGTTAATAATAATGGGGAAGTAAAGTGAAGTACAGAGAGAGAGAGAGAGAGGTGAAAGGTAGTATTTATGTCAATACTGGCGTTTATATACATAAGCAACTCAACTGGCAAGTCCTAAACTAAAAGAAAAACCCTCACTATTGGATTGACTTTTCAGTTGACTTTTTTGTTGTTGTTGATGATGAACAAGCCTATAAATCTGACAGGAATTCTGTAATTATCAATTGATGTTCAGTTAGCTATTGTAGCTTGTAAAAGTACCTAAACCTAACCAGTTAATTACTATTATTTATTATTATTATTGTTGTTGTTATTATTATTAATATTATTATTATTACAATTATCAAGTTCTGACCCTCCAGACCCCTTTAGGTCAGAAAGTTTCTATCTTATTATTATTATTATTATTATTATTATTATTATTATTATTATTATTATTATTATTATTATTATTATTATTATTATTATTATTATTATTATTATTATTATTATTATTATTATTATTATTATTCATTATTATATTCTTATTATTATTAATTATCTTATTATTCTTATCTTATTATTATTATTCATTATTTTATCTTACTTCTTACTTATTATTCTTCTTATTATTATTATTCTTAGTACTATATTATTATTCTATTATTCTTCTTATTTCTTACTTCTTCTTTCTTCTTATTAGTCTTCTTCTTATTATTCTTAATCTTCTCTTCTTCTTCTTCTTCTATACTTACTTCCTTATTCTTCTTCTTCTTCTTCTTCTTCTTCTTACTTCTTACTTACTTCTGCTTCTTCTTCTTCCTTCTGATATTATTCTTCGGCTGCTTCTATTTTCTTCTTATTTCTTACTTCTTCTTCTTCTTTTTATTCTTCCTTCTTCTTCTTCTTCTTCTTCTTCTTCTTCTTCTTCATTCTTTCTCTTTCTTCATTATTATTATTATTTATTATTATTATTATTTATTATTATTTATTATTATTATTATTAGTGCTGCTGCTGCTGTTATTATGAAGTATTCACAGTTTAATAGTGTAACCATGGTAATAAAACAATCATTAAACCATCCTAGTATATCTTAATTATCTTTCGCTAGATACATACCATCCAAGGACAACATGATTTAATAGTCTATTGTAGAATATCATCATTACTGTAGTTGATTTATTTATCACTTCAGAGTGTCCTCGTAGTCTTGGCATCACAGTGCTGAAGAACTACAGTCTGCAAGACCTGGTGAGGTACATCGACTGGAAGCCATTCTTTGATGTGTGGCAGTTAAAAGGCAAATACCCCAACAGAGGATACCCTAAAATATTCCAGGACAAAGATGTCGGTGAGTCGAGTGAAACTAGTGTGCTGTCAATAGTTTCGTTGTTACTATTGTCTTGGTATGGCTCATTGTTTGTTTGTTGTTGTTGTTTTGTTGTTGTTGTATAGGTTAGTGGCTTTTTTTATCTATGATACTATAATAGCATGTTTTCAATGTTTTGTTTTGAGTTAGTTTGAGTGTATGTGTGAAATAGTACAGTAATACTTGCGCGTAGTGCAGAAATTATGTGATTATTTAAATGCTACGTTTTAAGCTATGTAAGAGCACATGTATCAAGTTCCTCTTTGTCATGAGCTGTTGGATCTAGATATTGAACTAAGAGCATAAGATTTTATTCCATTCTGAGTACAAAATATTTGTGAAACATTTCGTATTAGTAATCCTTCTGGTTGAACTTTGAAGCCACAATTTTTTTTATATACCAAGTAATTTTTAATAAATAAACTGATAATAGTAGTAATAATAATAATATTATTATTATTATTATTAGTAGTAGTAGTAGTAGTAGTAGTAATGAATTTGGGCTGCACACAATGAATTAGTAGGTTTGTTTGTTGTTGTTATGTTCATCTAATTCTCCATATTAACAAATGAAAGCTAATGAATTCAGTGCTTTCTTTGTGTGTATGTGTGTGTGTGTGTGTGTGTGTGTGTGTGTGAACTGTTCACAGGAGCTGAAGCTAAGAAGGTGTTTAATGAGGCGCAGGCCATGCTGGACGACATCATCAATGGAGAGCTTCTCACCGCTCATGGCATTGTGGGGCTCTTCCCTGCCAATTCCACAGGCGATGACATCATCATTTATGAGGACTGGGCCTCTAAGAAAGTGAAGGGCACACTCTATGGCCTCAGGCAACAGGCAAGAATGAACTGAAATATTTGAAGTATTCCATTTCATATTGAATAGAAATGAGCGGATGCATTGAATGTATTTATGTGGCCAAATTTAAACTTATGATTTTTTTGTGGGCAAGTATCGTGCTCGATTTCAAACTACAATAACAGTTTGATAGGGGTAGAGTATTTATCCAAGTGTTTGAAGAAGTTAACAGTCTGGTTGTTGGTATTAAGATGGCGTGTGAGGTACAGACCAGTGATGCTCTCTTTGGCATCCTCTCACTTAGTGTTCTCTCTCCACTGCCATGAGAGATGTAGTGCTCTAATGTACCTCTTAGGTAGGGTCCCTCTCCTCCAACCCTCTCTCCTCCAACTCTCTCTCTCCTCCAACCCTCTCTCCTCCAACCCTCTCTCCTCCAACCCTCTCTCCTCCAACCCTCTCTCCTCCAACCCTCTCTCCTCCAACCCTCTCTCCTCCAACCCTCTCTCCTCCAACCCTCTCTCCTCAAACCTTCTCTCCACATCCTGTTCCTTGAACTGAGTCTAACCATCTATAGAAGTATCACACATGTACATACTGAAGTGGCCACTTGTGCACATGTGTGTGTAAACAGTACATCCTAATCCCCCCTTCCCCCCCCCCCCCCCCCCCCCCCCCCCCCCCCCACCTTTTCTGGAGATCAGTGGTTGTGAATAGTGGGTGTGGCAGTGGGATTCAATTATCACACCACACTGTTAATCTAACCAGCATGTAGCCACATAGGAAATCAGAAGCCTTCATGGCACCCTCAGTGACATGGAGAGGTTTGACCTTTGATTCGTATGAGCTTATTCATAATGATGATGATGATTTAAAGTACGTTCTTATTGTGACACTTTTAATTTCGGAGGGCCATTTTTTTAGATATAGTGAAACAATATGTAACATTGTACTTGCCTGTGAAGGAGGCAACACCCCTAACTGTTTTTGTGTCACATGACCAAAGTGTGATCAACACAAATCCGTTGCAGGCTCCCCGCCCCCACATTATTCTGGTATACTACATTCTCCTCCTTTATGAGGCAAAGTTTTTTTTCTTGTATTCCCCTACAAAGAGACTTGTTTATTACCATGACTTGCATGCTTCAGACACTCTCTGTTAATTCTCCAAGTACGATAAGTTTTCCCCTCAAAGATGAGCCCTGCATAGTTGGGTGTGCGCTGAGGGTTTTGCTTCATGGTACTGTCGTTTGTTCATCATCCAGACCATTTCAATCCGATTCATGTTTCCTCTTATGGAAATCAACACATCAGATCTGTTTTGTGTGTGTGTGTGTGTAACAGACTGAGAAAGAAGAGGACAAGCTGTATAGATGTATATCTGACTTCATTGCTCCAGTTTCGAGTGGAGTACAAGACTACGTTGGCATGTTTGCTGTCACTGCTGGGATTGGTGCGAAGGAGCTCGTCCTAGAGTAAGTCTTCTATTGCTTAAAGAATGAGTGTCATCTTTCCTTTGGTGTAATGTGTGCAGGTACGAGAGAGAGAACGACGTATACAACGCCATGATGGTGAAGGCGTTAGCAGACAGGCTAGCTGAGGTGAGGAGTAAGTCCATACCTGGATGTCCAGCCATGGAATGATAGTGTAGATTCCACTCCATCGTGTTAGATTTGATATCTTTACTTGGTCCATGCAGGCTTTCGCTGAAAAGCTCCATGAAGAGGTTAGGATTGATTTATGGGGATACGCCCACCAGGAATCTCTAGATCCTTCTCAACTTCACAAAATATCTTACAAGGTGAGAACAGATTTCAGTCTGAACTTTAATTATCCAAACCCTTCAGTTAACCGAACACCCTAAACCTATAATAGTAGTAGCATGTGCAGACTCGAAGAATTACTTGACTACGCCCCTTCATTAGTGTTTTATAATACATTTCTATAGTATTCAATTATGTATCTGGACATTTCAGTCATCAAAGAACCTCTCGGTCCCAACATGTTCAGATAACTGAACTCCTGTGTGGGCAAGTTTGGATCGTGATCCTGGTCGTAACCTGACGCTCACGAGTGGAGGACTTTAAGAGTCACTGCCACCAGAATCAACCTAGCTACACTATGTGTCGAGTTATGAATTACGTATAATTTAAAGACTGACTGAAGGTCACCTCATGAGGCCAAGGTTTCACGAGGTTACACGAAACAATGCAAACTTCCGGCTCTAGACAGCACCGGGGCACAAATCATACCAACACACGCACGCACGCACAAAATAACACCAAAGTGACAAAAAACAATCAACTGTTCTGACACAAAACTCATACACACACTAATTAGACACTAAAGTTAAAATGACATTGTTCAGGCTTGCTTCTTCATGTGGGCCTGGCCCACATCCTGCTGTTTAAAAAGCTTGTATGTATGATACAGCGTAAAAAAATTTTCAAATGGTTGTAATGTGATAATTTGTTGGGTGTGGTTTGAAGGGTATTCGTCCCGCTCCGGGTTATCCATCCCAACCAGACCACACGGAGAAGCAGACCATGTGGCAGTTGATGGAGGTGGAGCAGCACACTGGCATATCTCTCACGGAGTCTCTGGCCATGGCGCCAGCTTCTTCAGTCAGTGGGCTCTACTTCGCTCATCCTTCTTCGTCTTACTTTGCCGTCGGGAAAATCACTAAGGATCAGGTGAGAGAGAGAGAGAGCACTGCTAGTGGTACCGATTGGGGTGATTCAAGTTTGAAAGATAAACTTCCACATTTCTTGGTCTGAATAGATGACTTGTCAATTTCAATACATGTCGAGTGCTAAAATTGCCTTATTGTACGTATGATCAAGCTAGCAGAATCCTCGTGAGTAGTTTGCCACCAGAGTCTATCACAGGCCGATATCCCACGGGTATGGGTACGTCTAGGCACTAAATATTACTTCAGTGTTAAGAAAATTGAAAAGGCTAAAAGTGCAACATGAAACACACGAACATACAAGTCCAACTTGAGCCAACTGCGCATGTGCAGACTGACTCACATCCATTCAACCCTTTACCCAACCAAGCATACACAACTCCCATGCAAGTGTACACAACACTATTACAAAGTGAAAATAAATGGAGTCAATTATTCATTTTCCAATTCTCTTCTCTCTTCTTCTCTGGTCTTTTGTTGGGTCTTCCTCCTTTATGTCAGAAAGTAAAAGATTGTTTTAGAATCACATCCCATTTCCCTAATTAATCAGACTAGAGGTGGATCTTGATCCTTGCTTGCACAACAAAATGGTCGTACCTTTCAGAAATTGCACATTAAATCAGGATTTCCATCACAGGACCCACCCACCCTGGCGCAGTTGTGAAAAAGTGAAGCAAAACATTCCCTTATGCCTTGTGGGACTTCCCACACGTTTTCTTTATGATTATATTATGTAGTAAGTGTATATAGCTATTAGCTGTTATTATTAATGTTGTATGCTTCTAGGTTAATGATTATGCTGCAAGGAAACAAGAAGATACGAAGGTGATGGAGAAGTGGCTAGGGCCGGTGCTAGCATATGACACCAGCACATGAATGAAGAACAAGACACTAAACTAAAGCCTTTCTTATATGTTGTGTCACTTCACTCCCTCCCTCTCCACTCTTTCTATTTATTCTCCAGCTCTAACTCTAACTCTAGCTGGGGGAGGAAGGGGAAAAAAAAAAAACACTTGGTATAAAAACTAAATCAGACGCTATCTGAGGGCGTTAATGAATCGTTGTGACCATCCACACCCACACCCACACACACAACACACACATTTAGGATTAATGAAACATCTAAACACCAATTTGGATAATGATAATGGCCTCTTTTTCTTTTTGTTTCTTTTTCTTTTATTATTACTATCCTTTGCGGTTGTTTTTTATTAATATCCAACTCCACTGTACTGTTGGGCTGGTACGAGGCACCAAATGGCAAATATAATCTTTCTGAATCTATACGTTTGTGTGCGCGCGCAAACAATAGGTTATTAGGTAAAGGGCTTACAATTGTCACTTACTATTATTGAAAGTGGAACTCGTGCAGTATCGTACTAGCTAGGAGCCATGTCTACTTACAAACTGTATTACTTCAACCAGAAAGGCACTGTAGAGACCATAAGGTTTGTTTTTGCTCAAGCTGGAGTGAAATACGAGGATATCAGAGTCTCCACTGAAGACTGGGCGACAATGAAACCAACAACCCCGTCAGGAACACTGCCCGTACTGGAAGTGGATGGAAAATCTGAGGCAGGGAGTGGTCCTATTGCTAGATTTCTAGGAGAAAGATTTGGGTTAGCTGGAAGCAATGACTTTGAAAATCTACAGCTCGCTTGCATTTGCGATGTCTTAAGCGATTTGCTCACCAATCTTAGTGTTTGGTTTAGAGAGAAGGATGAGAAAAGAAAGGCTGACCTTAAGGAAGCAATGTCAAAAGAGCATATTCCCAAGTATGTTGGACTGCTGGAAAAGAAGTGCACCGAAAACAAAAGCGATGGCGATTGGATTTATGGAGAGAAGCCTACCTATGTGGACTTTGCTATCTACACTTACCTGGATCTACTGAGCAAGCTCTTTCCAGGGTTTTTGGAATCTTACCCAGCAATTAATAAAATGCGAGCAGCGGTTGAGAGCCTTCCCAACATTGCCGCCTGGATCAAAGCTCGCCCACCTACTGATCACTGATGTGTCAGCTATTAGTTTATACGTACAATTGAATTAGAAAAACTCATTTGTTGGTTTTTGTTTTGTAGTGCCCGATTATAAACAAAAGGTTAATGTTCTTTGAATGTTCTCCTCTAATGCCAATTTTTTTTTTTGAAATCGCTGATATTATATGTTTATGGTACACTCACTTAAGAATCAAGTCATCGTTTTAATTGGCGAGCGAGCGTAGCGAGCGAGACACTTACAGCAGGGTAACACAATCGAAAATCGGGGATGTCAGTTTGTTTAGTTTGTATAATGTAGGGACGTACGTAGGCATGTTTTTGTACTTTGACCCCGCGGTTTGGGTGTTAGTTTCGGTTTGTCGAACCCCGTCCCAATTGCACTGACAGAAATCCTCTGGTTTATCGATCAGTCCCCCCGTAGCACCCTAGAAATTGAATTGTTTACAGTTAAAACTTGAACAACTGACGTGACTTCCAGTTTACTTCGATGAGTGGCGGTGGGAAGTGCAATGCGCTCCTTTTGTCATGGTATAAGCCGGGCACACAGTTTTACCATTAAAAACATTGTCCACGAGACTACTGAGTACTGCTAAGTCTGTGTAGGTGGCATGTCCAGCTGTGTCCGAAGCATTGTGTGTTACACCGCTACTTAGCTAAAGAATATCACAAGACACGTATAACGTTGTATTGTTTTGTTGTTTTGTTTTTTCCTTCAATTCAGCAGTTTGCAGAAGTTGTTACTATGGCACTGAAATCCCTTTACCCTGTATGCTAAATTTAAAAACTTGACCTTATTTTCAGTAGCTTCAGTGTTAGAAGTCAATAAAAATAGTATAGTCTTTAGGCTCGCTCGCCATTTGTGCTCAAGCACACCACTAGTATTAATAAATATGTTAGCATTCAAAACAGTAATACTAGATCCTCTGACAAGATAACTCTAAAGCATATCCGTTGTGGTACCTACAAGGAACAACATTTTTACTTCAACAGAATACCAAGATTATGGAACAAACTGCCTCCCCTAAACTTATCACTATCAACCAAATCTATAAAAACAAAACTTTATGAAATATTTTGGTCGCATTTTCAATTACACTTTGATCCAAACAACTCTTGCACCTTTCATTATCTGTGCAGTCTATGTAGTTCATGTTCTAAGCTGCCATTATCCCATTCATTGTTTTCTTAGCTGCTCTCTATACTCATTTGTTACTTCTGTCTTTTATTTCTATGTCGGCAAGTCCAGTTTAGCCTTCAACACTAGTTGGCCTCTCCTGTCTGTTTCAGCAAAGAAATAAAAATAAAAAACACTACACTTCATCAATACACTTCTTAATTCCACCCACGTGTCTATATGTATGTGTCTGTATGCATGTGTCTATATGCATGTGTTGAAAAATCTTGATTATTATTATTATTATAATGTATTTGTGTGCGCAATGTGCTTTTTTCTTTGGTAAAGGGTTTATCTTATTGCAGCCGCGGTTGAAATTCCTAAACACAGAAATCCAAGGGTGTGGTTATCCTGAAAAATCCTCGCCGAGCAAAATAGGTGGGGCTAGCTTTCAGTAAAACGTCTCCGCAACTAACTGTTGGGTTTACCATTGATTGAAATGTCCAGTTATAAATTGTTTACAGCCTGAGAACGGTCGCTGGGTATCGCGGACACTTTAAGGCTAGTGTTCACTCAAGCTGGCGTAGAATACGAGTAAGCAATGAAGATTGGTTGAAGATGAAGCCCAACACCATCAGTGGTACGTTGCCTATCCTTGAGGTGGATGGGGTCACTGCATTTGGAGGATATCCTATTCTTCGATTCCTGGGAGAGAGATTTGGGTTTGCTGGCAATAATGACGTAGAAAATCTTCAAATTGCTGCTTTGTATGATGTCCTACAAGATTTGCTGCAGAAGCTAATAGTTTGGTATTATGAACCAGATGAACAAAAAAAGATTTCCCTGGCCACGGCCATGGAAACTGATCATATTCCACGATGTTACAGAAGAAAAGTGTTGAAAATAACTCTGAGTCTGGCTGGATGTTTGGAAGTAAGGCAACGTATTTAGATTTCGCCATTTATTGCTACTCAAAGCTGCTGATGCTGGTCTTTCCTGGGTCTAATATTGAATCTTATTCGGCTATAAGAAACTTACGAAATTCAGTTGAAAATCTTTCCAAATAAGCATGTTGATCTATGACATTAGCAAATGTACACTTAAAATTGCTTTAACGTAACCTTACACCTCCCATTAGTCTTGCGAGCCAACCTCCCATATGCACAGTTTCATGAGAAGTATTTCTGAATGGTATTAGCTATTATAGGTGTCTCAGTGATACTTGCTTTTCCAATATTTCTGGGGGGTACCAATTTGTATTCAATGTGGATTGTGGTACTCATAGATTTTTCTTTGTCTCTAACAAATATTAGTCTTTCTCTCTCTCTAAAAAAAAAAAATAATAATAAAAAAATTAATTAATAAATTTAAAAAAAATTCCTTTGTATTTCTGGTAAAGTGTCGCCTTGTAGATCCACTACACACAAAAGAAATGTCTACTTACAAACTCTTATACTTAAACGCACGAGCAGGAGCCGAAGTTTCCCGGTTCGTTTTTGCCTTAGCAGATGTAAAGTATGAGGATGTCCGACTGGACGAGAAGGAAGAATGGCCGAAGGTGAAGCCAACAACTCCTACTGGAACTCTCCCGGTTCTGGAAGTGGACGGCGTGCAAGTGCCCGGCAGTGGACCGATTCTTCGATTCCTGGCTGAAAGATTTGGTTTTGCTGGATCCAATGACCTTGAAAATCTTCAGATTGCGTGCCTTTACGACGTCTACGCAGACCTCCTGCAAAAGCTTGTGTTATGTTTGAGGAGAAGGATGAATCCAGAAAAGCCTTGTTGAATGATACTTTTACAAAGGAAGACATTCCAAAATAGTTCGGCATTTTTGAGAATAGATACAAAGAAAGTAGTAGTGGATGGATTTTTGGAAGTAAGCCAACCTATGTGGATTTTGCCATCTTCTGTCTGTTGGAGAATTTGCAGATTTTTTTCCCTGGGATTCTTGATCCCTTCCCAGGTATAAGTAAGATGCAAACTGCAGTTCTGGCGCTTCCTAAAATAGCAGCATGGATTAAAGCAAGACCAGTAACTGAATTTTAGAAAATATTTTTGCCAATTTTGTAGTTAGCTAGTAAATGCATGACTAGAAAACCTCATCTAACTTTGATATTATGCAAAATTGATACTATTATCATCATCGTCTTCATCATCAAGGGTAAGACAAGCTACTGGAAAAGTAAAGTGACCAGCTACCTCCTCCAAGCACTCTCTGTGTCAGTGCAACATGGAAATGATAAAATCTACACCACTATACTATATTATTTGTTTTAGTTATGTAATAGCTATTTTACTTTAATTTTTTTTTTCCATTTATTATTATTATTATTATTATTATTATTATTATTATTATTGATTCAGTCATTCTCGGCTGAAATAATTATAATAATAGGAATTTTTTCTCTTTTTAACAGCCACCATTAAATGGGAAGAGGTAAGAGTTGTAGACAGAACCAGTAAGAATCGTGAGTTGAAGATCAAGGAAGCTCTACACATACAGATGACGCCTGACAACAAGTTTAATAGAGACAGGTTTAGAGCTTCCAGGATGCTGGCTGTCCATGCTGCGTGCAAATCACCCCCCAGGATATAAATAAACAGTAAGCGTGCCCTCCAGAAGTCTTGCTGTTTATTTTGTGTTATTATATCACCACGGAGAGTTCTATTTCAGTTGACCCTGAAGAGGACTTAGGCAAGAAGTCAAAACGTCGGGTTATAATTAAAAATATTGGCTGTTAAAAAGAGAAAATTTTCCTATTATTATTATTATTATTGTTGTTATTGTTTTTGTTTTTTGTTAATATTATTGTTGTTATTATTGTTGTTATCATCATATAAACCAAGGCAGAACAAATGAAATGAAAGCAATAAAAACAAACAAAAAATCAACAACAACTAACATTTAGTTGGCACAGCCCATATAGCCATGGCATTCCCTTGCTGCACAAGTGGATTTCTCCATTGCCAGATTCTTGGGCAATACCCCAGAGATCTCAGAAAGGACAGTGAGAACCAGGTCCAACCACACCAGAGGTTTAGTTGATGTTATTATTATTATTATTATTATTATTATTATTATTATTATTATTATTATTATTATTATTATTATTATTATTATTATTATTATTATTATTATTATTATTATTATTATTATTATTATTATTATTATTATTATTATTATTATTATTATTATTTATTATTATTATTATTATTATTATTTATTATTATTATTATTTATTATTATTTATTATTATTATTATTAGTGCTGCTGCTGCTGTTATTATGAAGTATTCACAGTTTAATAGTGTAACCATGGTAATAAAACAATCATTAAACCATCCTAGTATATCTTAATTATCTTTCGCTAGATACATACCATCCAAGGACAACATGATTTAATAGTCTATTGTAGAATATCATCATTACTGTAGTTGATTTATTTATCACTTCAGAGTGTCCTCGTAGTCTTGGCATCACAGTGCTGAAGAACTACAGTCTGCAAGACCTGGTGAGGTACATCGACTGGAAGCCATTCTTTGATGTGTGGCAGTTAAAAGGCAAATACCCCAACAGAGGATACCCTAAAATATTCCAGGACAAAGATGTCGGTGAGTCGAGTGAAACTAGTGTGCTGTCAATAGTTTCGTTGTTACTATTGTCTTGGTATGGCTCATTGTTTGTTTGTTGTTGTTGTTTTGTTGTTGTTGTATAGGTTAGTGGCTTTTTTTATCTATGATACTATAATAGCATGTTTTCAATGTTTTGTTTTGAGTTAGTTTGAGTGTATGTGTGAAATAGTACAGTAATACTTGCGCGTAGTGCAGAAATTATGTGATTATTTAAATGCTACGTTTTAAGCTATGTAAGAGCACATGTATCAAGTTCCTCTTTGTCATGAGCTGTTGGATCTAGATATTGAACTAAGAGCATAAGATTTTATTCCATTCTGAGTACAAAATATTTGTGAAACATTTCGTATTAGTAATCCTTCTGGTTGAACTTTGAAGCCACAATTTTTTTTATATACCAAGTAATTTTTAATAAATAAACTGATAATAGTAGTAATAATAATAATATTATTATTATTATTATTAGTAGTAGTAGTAGTAGTAGTAGTAATGAATTTGGGCTGCACACAATGAATTAGTAGGTTTGTTTGTTGTTGTTATGTTCATCTAATTCTCCATATTAACAAATGAAAGCTAATGAATTCAGTGCTTTCTTTGTGTGTATGTGTGTGTGTGTGTGTGTGTGTGTGTGTGAACTGTTCACAGGAGCTGAAGCTAAGAAGGTGTTTAATGAGGCGCAGGCCATGCTGGACGACATCATCAATGGAGAGCTTCTCACCGCTCATGGCATTGTGGGGCTCTTCCCTGCCAATTCCACAGGCGATGACATCATCATTTATGAGGACTGGGCCTCTAAGAAAGTGAAGGGCACACTCTATGGCCTCAGGCAACAGGCAAGAATGAACTGAAATATTTGAAGTATTCCATTTCATATTGAATAGAAATGAGCGGATGCATTGAATGTATTTATGTGGCCAAATTTAAACTTATGATTTTTTTGTGGGCAAGTATCGTGCTCGATTTCAAACTACAATAACAGTTTGATAGGGGTAGAGTATTTATCCAAGTGTTTGAAGAAGTTAACAGTCTGGTTGTTGGTATTAAGATGGCGTGTGAGGTACAGACCAGTGATGCTCTCTTTGGCATCCTCTCACTTAGTGTTCTCTCTCCACTGCCATGAGAGATGTAGTGCTCTAATGTACCTCTTAGGTAGGGTCCCTCTCCTCCAACCCTCTCTCCTCCAACTCTCTCTCTCCTCCAACCCTCTCTCCTCCAACCCTCTCTCCTCCAACCCTCTCTCCTCCAACCCTCTCTCCTCCAACCCTCTCTCCTCCAACCCTCTCTCCTCCAACCCTCTCTCCTCCAACCCTCTCTCCTCAAACCTTCTCTCCACATCCTGTTCCTTGAACTGAGTCTAACCATCTATAGAAGTATCACACATGTACATACTGAAGTGGCCACTTGTGCACATGTGTGTGTAAACAGTACATCCTAATCCCCCCTTCCCCCCCCCCCCCCCCCCCCCCCCCCCCCCACACCCCAACCTTTCTGGAGATAAGTGGTATGTGAAGAGGTATGGTGTGGCAGTGGATTCAATTATCACACCACACTGTTAATCTAACCAAGCATTTAGCCACATAGGAAATCATGAAGCCTTCCATGGCACACCCTCAGTGACATGGAGAGGGTTATAACCTTTGAATTCGTTATGAGCTTATTCATAATGATGATGATGATTTAAGTACTTTATTGTGACACTTTTAATTTCGGGCCGATTTTTTAGATATAACGTGAAACATAGGTACATGTACTTGCCTTTGAAGGAGGCAACACCCCCTAACTGTTTTGTCACATGACCAAAGTGTGATCAACACAATCCGTGCATGCTCCCCGCCCCCACATTTATTGCTGTATACTACATGTCTCCTCCTTTTGAAGGACAAGTTTTATTTCTTGTGATTCCCACAATAGACTTGTTATTACAATGACTTGCAATGCTTCAGACACTATCTGTTATTCTCAGAGTACGATAAGTTCCCCTCATAAGAGAGACTGCATAGTTTGGTGTGCGCTGAGGGTTTGCTTCATGGTACTTCTTTGTTCATATCCAGACCATTTCAATCGAGTCATGTTCTCTTATGATAAAGCAACACATCAGATCTGGTTGTGTGTGTGTGTGTGTAACAGACTGAGAAAGAAGAGGACAAGCTGTATAGATGTATATCTGACTTCATTGCTCCAGTTTCGAGTGGAGTACAAGACTACGTTGGCATGTTTGCTGTCACTGCTGGGATTGGTGCGAAGGAGCTCGTCCTAGAGTAAGTCTTCTATTGCTTAAAGAATGAGTGTCATCTTTCCTTTGGTGTAATGTGTGCAGGTACGAGAGAGAGAACGACGTATACAACGCCATGATGGTGAAGGCGTTAGCAGACAGGCTAGCTGAGGTGAGGAGTAAGTCCATACCTGGATGTCCAGCCATGGAATGATAGTGTAGATTCCACTCCATCGTGTTAGATTTGATATCTTTACTTGGTCCATGCAGGCTTTCGCTGAAAAGCTCCATGAAGAGGTTAGGATTGATTTATGGGGATACGCCCACCAGGAATCTCTAGATCCTTCTCAACTTCACAAAATATCTTACAAGGTGAGAACAGATTTCAGTCTGAACTTTAATTATCCAAACCCTTCAGTTAACCGAACACCCTAAACCTATAATAGTAGTAGCATGTGCAGACTCGAAGAATTACTTGACTACGCCCCTTCATTAGTGTTTTATAATACATTTCTATAGTATTCAATTATGTATCTGGACATTTCAGTCATCAAAGAACCTCTCGGTCCCAACATGTTCAGATAACTGAACTCCTGTGTGGGCAAGTTTGGATCGTGATCCTGGTCGTAACCTGACGCTCACGAGTGGAGGACTTTAAGAGTCACTGCCACCAGAATCAACCTAGCTACACTATGTGTCGAGTTATGAATTACGTATAATTTAAAGACTGACTGAAGGTCACCTCATGAGGCCAAGGTTTCACGAGGTTACACGAAACAATGCAAACTTCCGGCTCTAGACAGCACCGGGGCACAAATCATACCAACACACGCACGCACGCACAAAATAACACCAAAGTGACAAAAAACAATCAACTGTTCTGACACAAAACTCATACACACACTAATTAGACACTAAAGTTAAAATGACATTGTTCAGGCTTGCTTCTTCATGTGGGCCTGGCCCACATCCTGCTGTTTAAAAAGCTTGTATGTATGATACAGCGTAAAAAAATTTTCAAATGGTTGTAATGTGATAATTTGTTGGGTGTGGTTTGAAGGGTATTCGTCCCGCTCCGGGTTATCCATCCCAACCAGACCACACGGAGAAGCAGACCATGTGGCAGTTGATGGAGGTGGAGCAGCACACTGGCATATCTCTCACGGAGTCTCTGGCCATGGCGCCAGCTTCTTCAGTCAGTGGGCTCTACTTCGCTCATCCTTCTTCGTCTTACTTTGCCGTCGGGAAAATCACTAAGGATCAGGTGAGAGAGAGAGAGAGCACTGCTAGTGGTACCGATTGGGGTGATTCAAGTTTGAAAGATAAACTTCCACATTTCTTGGTCTGAATAGATGACTTGTCAATTTCAATACATGTCGAGTGCTAAAATTGCCTTATTGTACGTATGATCAAGCTAGCAGAATCCTCGTGAGTAGTTTGCCACCAGAGTCTATCACAGGCCGATATCCCACGGGTATGGGTACGTCTAGGCACTAAATATTACTTCAGTGTTAAGAAAATTGAAAAGGCTAAAAGTGCAACATGAAACACACGAACATACAAGTCCAACTTGAGCCAACTGCGCATGTGCAGACTGACTCACATCCATTCAACCCTTTACCCAACCAAGCATACACAACTCCCATGCAAGTGTACACAACACTATTACAAAGTGAAAATAAATGGAGTCAATTATTCATTTTCCAATTCTCTTCTCTCTTCTTCTCTGGTCTTTTGTTGGGTCTTCCTCCTTTATGTCAGAAAGTAAAAGATTGTTTTAGAATCACATCCCATTTCCCTAATTAATCAGACTAGAGGTGGATCTTGATCCTTGCTTGCACAACAAAATGGTCGTACCTTTCAGAAATTGCACATTAAATCAGGATTTCCATCACAGGACCCACCCACCCTGGCGCAGTTGTGAAAAAGTGAAGCAAAACATTCCCTTATGCCTTGTGGGACTTCCCACACGTTTTCTTTATGATTATATTATGTAGTAAGTGTATATAGCTATTAGCTGTTATTATTAATGTTGTATGCTTCTAGGTTAATGATTATGCTGCAAGGAAACAAGAAGATACGAAGGTGATGGAGAAGTGGCTAGGGCCGGTGCTAGCATATGACACCAGCACATGAATGAAGAACAAGACACTAAACTAAAGCCTTTCTTATATGTTGTGTCACTTCACTCCCTCCCTCTCCACTCTTTCTATTTATTCTCCAGCTCTAACTCTAACTCTAGCTGGGGGAGGAAGGGGAAAAAAAAAAAAACACTTGGTATAAAAACCTAAATCATGACGCTATCTGAGGGCAGTTAATTAATCTGTTGTGACCAATCACACACACACACACACACACACACACATTTAGGAGTAATTAAACATTCTAAACACCAAGTTTGATAATGGATAATGGCCTCTTTTTTCCTTTTTCTTTTATTATTACTATTCTTTGAGGTTGTTTTATTAATAATCAAACTCCACTGTATCTGTTGGGGCTGTCCGATGCACAAAATGCAATATAATCTGTTCTGGATCTATACGTTTGTGTGCGCGCGCAAACAATAGGTTATTAGGTAAAGGGCTTACAATTGTCACTTACTATTATTGTACATGGTGATTTCTTGGTTGAAAGTGGAACTCGTGCAGTATCGTACTAGCTAGGAGCCATGTCTACTTACAAACTGTATTACTTCAACCAGAAAGGCACTGTAGAGACCATAAGGTTTGTTTTTGCTCAAGCTGGAGTGAAATACGAGGATATCAGAGTCTCCACTGAAGACTGGGCGACAATGAAACCAACAACCCCGTCAGGAACACTGCCCGTACTGGAAGTGGATGGAAAATCTGAGGCAGGGAGTGGTCCTATTGCTAGATTTCTAGGAGAACGATTTGGGTTAGCTGGAAGCAATGACTTTGAAAATCTACAGCTCGCTTGCATTTGCGATGTCTTAAGCGATTTGCTCACCAATCTTAGTGTTTGGTTTAGAGAGAAGGATGAGAAAAGAAAGGCTGACCTTAAGGAAGCAATGTCAAAAGAGCATATTCCCAAGTATGTTGGACTGCTGGAAAAGAAGTGCACTGAAAACAAAAGCGATGGCGATTGGATTTATGGAGAGAAGCCTACCTATGTGGACTTTGCTATCTACACTTACCTGGATCTACTGAGCAAGCTCTTTCCTGGGTTTTTGGAATCTTACCCAGCAATTAATAAAATGCGAGCAGCGGTTGAGAGCCTTCCCAACATTGCCGCCTGGATCAAAGCTCGCCCACCTACTGATCACTGATGTGTCAGCTATTAGTTTATACGTACAATTGAATTAGAAAAACTCATTTGTTGGTTTTTGTTTTGTAGTGCCCGATTATAAACAAAGGTTAATGTCTTTGAATGTTCTACCTCTAATGCAATTTTTTGAAATCGCTGATATTATGTTTATGGTAAACTCACTTAAGAATCAAAGTCATCGTTTTAATATTAATAAATATGTTAGCATTCAAAACAGTAATACTAGATCCTCTGACAAGATAACTCTAAAGCATATCCGTTGTGGTACCTACAAGGAACAACATTTTTACTTCAACAGAATACCAAGATTATGGAACAAACTGCCTCCCCTAAACTTATCACTATCAACCAAATCTATAAAAACAAAACTTTATGAAATATTTTGGTCGCATTTTCAATTACACTTTGATCCAAACAACTCTTGCACCTTTCATTATCTGTGCAGTCTATGTAGTTCATGTTCTAAGCTGCCATTATCCCATTCATTGTTTTCTTAGCTGCTCTCTATACTCATTTGTTACTTCTGTCTTTTATTTCTATGTCGGCAAGTCCAGTTTAGCCTTCAACACTAGTTGGCCTCTCCTGTCTGTTTCAGCAAAGAAATAAAAATAAAAAACACTACACTTCATCAATACACTTCTTAATTCCACCCACGTGTCTATATGTATGTGTCTGTATGCATGTGTCTATATGCATGTGTTGAAAAATCTTGATTATTATTATTATTATAATGTATTTGTGTGCGCAATGTGCTTTTTTCTTTGGTAAAGGGTTTATCTTATTGCAGCCGCGGTTGAAATTCCTAAACACAGAAATCCAAGGGTGTGGTTATCCTGAAAAATCCTCGCCGAGCAAAATAGGTGGGGCTAGCTTTCAGTAAAACGTCTCCGCAACTAACTGTTGGGTTTACCATTGATTGAAATGTCCAGTTATAAATTGTTTACAGCCTGAGAACGGTCGCTGGGTATCGCGGACACTTTAAGGCTAGTGTTCACTCAAGCTGGCGTAGAATACGAGTAAGCAATGAAGATTGGTTGAAGATGAAGCCCAACACCATCAGTGGTACGTTGCCTATCCTTGAGGTGGATGGGGTCACTGCATTTGGAGGATATCCTATTCTTCGATTCCTGGGAGAGAGATTTGGGTTTGCTGGCAATAATGACGTAGAAAATCTTCAAATTGCTGCTTTGTATGATGTCCTACAAGATTTGCTGCAGAAGCTAATAGTTTGGTATTATGAACCAGATGAACAAAAAAAGATTTCCCTGGCCACGGCCATGGAAACTGATCATATTCCACGATGTTACAGAAGAAAAGTGTTGAAAATAACTCTGAGTCTGGCTGGATGTTTGGAAGTAAGGCAACGTATTTAGATTTCGCCATTTATTGCTACTCAAAGCTGCTGATGCTGGTCTTTCCTGGGTCTAATATTGAATCTTATTCGGCTATAAGAAACTTACGAAATTCAGTTGAAAATCTTTCCAAATAAGCATGTTGATCTATGACATTAGCAAATGTACACTTAAAATTGCTTTAACGTAACCTTACACCTCCCATTAGTCTTGCGAGCCAACCTCCCATATGCACAGTTTCATGAGAAGTATTTCTGAATGGTATTAGCTATTATAGGTGTCTCAGTGATACTTGCTTTTCCAATATTTCTGGGGGGTACCAATTTGTATTCAATGTGGATTGTGGTACTCATAGATTTTTCTTTGTCTCTAACAAATATTAGTCTTTCTCTCTCTCTAAAAAAAAAAAATAATAATAAAAAAATTAATTAATAAATTTAAAAAAAATTCCTTTGTATTTCTGGTAAAGTGTCGCCTTGTAGATCCACTACACACAAAAGAAATGTCTACTTACAAACTCTTATACTTAAACGCACGAGCAGGAGCCGAAGTTTCCCGGTTCGTTTTTGCCTTAGCAGATGTAAAGTATGAGGATGTCCGACTGGACGAGAAGGAAGAATGGCCGAAGGTGAAGCCAACAACTCCTACTGGAACTCTCCCGGTTCTGGAAGTGGACGGCGTGCAAGTGCCCGGCAGTGGACCGATTCTTCGATTCCTGGCTGAAAGATTTGGTTTTGCTGGATCCAATGACCTTGAAAATCTTCAGATTGCGTGCCTTTACGACGTCTACGCAGACCTCCTGCAAAAGCTTGTGTTATGTTTGAGGAGAAGGATGAATCCAGAAAAGCCTTGTTGAATGATACTTTTACAAAGGAAGACATTCCAAAATAGTTCGGCATTTTTGAGAATAGATACAAAGAAAGTAGTAGTGGATGGATTTTTGGAAGTAAGCCAACCTATGTGGATTTTGCCATCTTCTGTCTGTTGGAGAATTTGCAGATTTTTTTCCCTGGGATTCTTGATCCCTTCCCAGGTATAAGTAAGATGCAAACTGCAGTTCTGGCGCTTCCTAAAATAGCAGCATGGATTAAAGCAAGACCAGTAACTGAATTTTAGAAAATATTTTTGCCAATTTTGTAGTTAGCTAGTAAATGCATGACTAGAAAACCTCATCTAACTTTGATATTATGCAAAATTGATACTATTATCATCATCGTCTTCATCATCAAGGGTAAGACAAGCTACTGGAAAAGTAAAGTGACCAGCTACCTCCTCCAAGCACTCTCTGTGTCAGTGCAACATGGAAATGATAAAATCTACACCACTATACTATATTATTTGTTTTAGTTATGTAATAGCTATTTTACTTTAATTTTTTTTTTCCATTTATTATTATTATTATTATTATTATTATTATTATTATTATTGATTCAGTCATTCTCGGCTGAAATAATTATAATAATAGGAATTTTTTCTCTTTTTAACAGCCACCATTAAATGGGAAGAGGTAAGAGTTGTAGACAGAACCAGTAAGAATCGTGAGTTGAAGATCAAGGAAGCTCTACACATACAGATGACGCCTGACAACAAGTTTAATAGAGACAGGTTTAGAGCTTCCAGGATGCTGGCTGTCCATGCTGCGTGCAAATCACCCCCCAGGATATAAATAAACAGTAAGCGTGCCCTCCAGAAGTCTTGCTGTTTATTTTGTGTTATTATATCACCACGGAGAGTTCTATTTCAGTTGACCCTGAAGAGGACTTAGGCAAGAAGTCAAAACGTCGGGTTATAATTAAAAATATTGGCTGTTAAAAAGAGAAAATTTTCCTATTATTATTATTATTATTGTTGTTATTGTTTTTGTTTTTTGTTAATATTATTGTTGTTATTATTGTTGTTATCATCATATAAACCAAGGCAGAACAAATGAAATGAAAGCAATAAAAACAAACAAAAAATCAACAACAACTAACATTTAGTTGGCACAGCCCATATAGCCATGGCATTCCCTTGCTGCACAAGTGGATTTCTCCATTGCCAGATTCTTGGGCAATACCCCAGAGATCTCAGAAAGGACAGTGAGAACCAGGTCCAACCACACCAGAGGTTTAGTTGATGTTATTATTATTATTATTATTATTATTATTATTATTATTATTGTACTAATTGAATGTTTCATAAATTATGAGGTAGGTGAGTATGTGAAGAGTAATTGAATTACTAAGTACTGGCAGGAACATGAGTAGCTTTTCATGCTGTAACCATCTTTGCGCGCGCAGGTTACAACATGAAGTGGTAACTAATGGGCGTGTACTTCAGACTGGGCGGAGCATTTATTACACCCCACTTCCTTCTGACGACCTTTTAGCAATTCCAAACCATCAAAGATCTCGAAGTCAGCTGTGGAGTAGCGAGTCGTAGGATTAACTAGTCGATATTAGGCTATTTATTAGCCGGAGCGGTCCCCTGCTGTCGTTGCTGAATCTGCCGGTGGCTGTGAGTAGTCAATGGCGAATGGTACGTAATACACAAATCCACAGAAGTGTATACTTCTCCATACATGTAGCTTACTTTGAGAGACAATGCCATCTTGTTTGTCCTTAGGTTTTACTCAAGCTTTTCATAGCTCTAATAAACTTGTGCATTTATTTTTAACCATGTATTTTTATAAGCTTTGAATTTAAATAATAATAGGATGTTAACTTCAATTGGTCTCAGATATGGTCCACTTGTGCAGGTCTGTGACATAAGTCAGATTGTGAAATCATACAATTTCTAATTGTTGTACCACAATTGTATTCCCCCAGTAAAGTAAGCATGTCTTGGGTAAGAAAAGTTAGGAGGGATAAAACATTGCCTTGCAACCACGCCTTTCATTCTTGCTGGTATTCATAGATTTCCCTCAAAATGTGGAGGTGAATAGCTGCGTACTGGTTGCGTGTAAAGGTGTTAGTTCCCCTCCCTATTGAGAGAATCAGTGCAAATAGTTTAGCACTTGGAAACTCTCTCAGTGGTTTCAGAATCAGGGGAGCACCAAATGGAATGTTTATTTGTATGTAGAATTCATTAGTACATGTTGTACTTATACATGTTCGTGTGTGTCTGTGAGAGAGCATGTATTAGATCACCCTCATCCTACTCCATTCTGCTCCTATCTCCTAACCAGCTTATAGGTGGTTCCAAAAAAAATTACTGAAGTAGTATGCATGGTTCTAACTTAGCAATTCTTAAGAGGGTAGGGGAATAAATAGGGGAAGCCCCACCCCTTATACTGTCCCGCCCAACCCCTATTCTTCTTCCAACTGGGAGGGGAGGTGGAATAGGAGTCGGAGTCGGGAAGAGAATGAGAGTTTATTTATTGAGTATTGATGAACCTAAAACACTACTTGTAGGAGGTCAATATATAGTTGGACGTAATCCTTCCTCCCCCTTCCTCCCTCTCTTTAATTGTACATTTGGTAGACTGTTTGCTGTGGATTGATTGACGCATACATGCACTACTATTATGATTATGATGCTGATGCTGATGATGATGATGATGATGATGATGATGATGATGATGGTGATGATGCTGATGATGATGATATGGATAGCAGCTGAAATGTTTGATTAATAACAAATTTATGACTAGTGGTCTGAACTTTAATAATCAAGCAAGTACTATGATTATAGTACTTGGCCATATATGGCTAATTTAGGGCAGTTGTGTTGTTGTTGTTTTGCAAGCACTAAATTGGCTGATGCACTGGAGAGTGAGTATAGTTGTGGTAATAGTGATAGCAATGTGAGTGTGTGTAGATGTGTGCATACATACATATATACATACATACACAGAAGTGAATGTGCACATCACATGTGTTTGTGTTGTGTGTGCGCGCATAAAGCTTTGCAATGCTGTTCATCATGTGGTAATAACGCACAATGTGTGCATGTTTGTGTGTGTGCATGGATAAGTCTATCTGCAAGGCTTGTCTTTTTTAATATTTTTTATCTCTCTAGCTTCCTAGTTGATATCTGCAAGCATACAACAATGGTATGGTTTCATGACTAATCCCATCGAACACAAGTTTCTATATCTTGTTACACGGTAAACATTCTAAATTGCTATCTTAGGCTGAGCCATTTCTTGTATTGTACTCGCTAAACATGCAGTAAGTGTTATGTAGCTTAGACACATTTGAGGACACGTGTAGTCCAGTGGTCCAGGAACATTTGAGGACCATGTGTGGTCCAGGAACATTTGAGGACCATGTGTGGTCCAGGAACATTTGAGGACCATGTGTGGTCCAGGAACATTTGAGGACCATGTGTGGTCCAGGAACATTTGAGGACCATGTGTGGTCCAGGAACATTTGAGGACCATGTGTGGTCCAGGAACATTTGAGGACCATGTGTGGGTCCAATAACAGTTTAGTCCACATACAGTACAGGGGCATTTGAGGATTTCCAGGCTAATATTATTCTATTAACTGGCCTCTGGACTCTGTTCCCCGATAGTGTTAATCCATTAGTAAGTGAAGAATTCCTTTGTTGTTGTTGTTGTTGTTGTTGTTGTTGTTTGGAGAAGGCAAGGATGGGTGTGTATCAGTTATGTATTATGTATGTTGTGTCTGAGAGTTGGTCTCTACTCGTCATTGGCATTTCACTGCATTGGGCAGCACTGGGCACCATTTCTCTCCTTATTTAGTGACCTGGCACACGAGTCACGTCATCCCTATCAATTAAAGTCTATCAATTAAAAGTTAGGGTGGGTTTTGTTTTTGATGTTTAGAAATAGCAAAACTATTGAGGTTTGCTGATTGTTTATCTTATGTACAAGTGTGTGTGTGTGTATGTGTGAGAGAGAGAGAGAGTATGTGTGTGAGCTGAAATATTCTGACATGGGCTGTTGGGAGGGGGTTAATGATCCTTGGACAGATGGCTATGTGATTAAAGCTAATTAACACATTTCAGTAGGGAGTGACTGAAATGTTACTGCTGAAGGCTGAAGGGTCATTAGTCCCTAGCTGGGGAGGTTGATAGTCAGTATATGATTTTAGGATCTTACTACTAACTTTAGTCAATATAACTATACATTGTCTTCCAAAACTTCGGGGTGGGGAGGGAGGAAGGAGACTACAGCTTGAGAGGCAGGGAATTTTTAGTATGATCTGTATGAAATCCTGTTAATACCAGGTCCAGGAGGGGTGTATGGGGGACTTAGCTGGGTGGCTGCCATCCAGTGGTATTTGATGTGCCTGTACTCAGTTGTAGTAATAGTGGCAACTAAGGTCCACAGAAAGTGAAAGCTCTGGTCCAACTGGCAGCTGACTTTGTAACCTAGTTGTAGAGTTATTGGAGTGAGTGAAGTTATTCTAGGATTATGTAGACGTCAAGGAGAATGAGTGTGTGTGTGTGTGTGTTTAGCAATGGATTCAGTAAGGTTTGACTTAACTCAACCCTTTCACCAGCAATAGCACCATATGGTGCTTCGCAATTCTCCGTTTTTCTTGTTTGTTTGTTTTTAAATAATTATCCTATAACATTACTATTTTTTGTTTTCATTGTTCTAACATAGTACTTCATGTATTAAAAAAAAATTATGAGAGAAGTTTTTTTTTTTTTTTTTTTTAACGATTAAAAAAAATACGGCTGCTAGAACACTTAGCCTATGTTTGTCTGTCTGCCCAATAGTTGTTTTTTTTTTTATAGTATGGGGTTCAAAAGATCAGAATCCATCTAGTAGAAGGTAAACAAATGCACTCTGGGTTCAGTTAGTACTGTTGGTAACAATAAGTCGAAATTTTTAAGCTCTTATCTGTGCAAACTGATATAATATTTTTTGCATAAGTTTTGTCTTAACTTGCTTTAAACATTCGTCTCTTACTAAAAAAAATTGCAGAAAAGAAATATTTAAATAAAACCCTAATATTCATACTTTTCATGTTACCCAACTGGTTGTCATAAATATGGCGGTGAAAGGGTTAAAAAGTAGCACATATTGTGGAACTACCTGAAACAGATTAATAAGGACGTTTTCAAGCAACATGAAAATTTTCACTTTGACTAAAAGACCTCGTGATATTCAATTCTGCTAGAACTATGCCATATTTGAATGTATTTCTCTAGTCAGCATTGCACTATTAGTAGAGCATCAGTCCCAATTGTAATCAAGCTTGTCTGTGGGGTCATTTATGCTTAATTCAGCACCATTAGTAGAAGGTACTGCAATAGAAGTCTGTGTGGGTGTGGTATCTACAGTGTTAATACAGTGGCTGACAGTCAGACATTCACATGTGTATAGAATAGCATGATACAGAGTAGCAATACTGAGAATACAACTACACATACTTAATGACATTGTGTGAAGTATGTATGTATGTACGTGAATTTACTTTTGGCCCCTTAAAAATCCAGTATTTAATGACACTGTCAACCCTGTTACAATATTATGTATATAGTTACAATATAATATATACAATATATTGTATATATCTATATAATAATACACTTGTGTGTCAGTAACGGCGACGACGGTGTGTGTATTAATGAATAATTCATGAGCTTTGTACGGTTCGGTAGAGTGTCATTATGTAAGTAAAGTGTGTCACAGTCAGTAAAATGTGCTGGTTACTTCTAAAAAGCGGGTGCAATAGATGATGGAAGGCGGTGTAGGTTTCATAAAAGAAGGCGAAAGTACCGAAGAGAAGGTAAAAGGCGATTAATCGTAACTGAAAAGCGGAGGGAAACGGCGAGGTAAGGTGGTATAGGTTTCAAATGGAAGGGAAGAGAAGGCAAAAAGGCGAGTGATTAATTATAACTAAAAAGTGGGTGGAATCGACGAGAAAAGGCGGGGGTTAGTTTTCAAAAGAAAGGCTAAAGTAGAAATAGAAGACAAAAAGTTTCTCAAAGTAGGACAGAAATTCAGAAGCAGGAGAGATAGACAAAATAAAAAGGGGTTCCATGACTCAAGAAGGAGAGGTGGGGTAGAAGAAAAGCTCAGATGGTTCAGAAAAAAAAAGAGAGTAGGAGAGGGAAAACTTATGTAACTTTAACCAATGATAGAGAATGATAACTGAGCAAGATAACTTGTGCTACTGCATTCTTACTTTACAATACATCAAGCGCCACTGTGTGGCGGGGTACTTGCTAGTAATATTATTGTGTTTTTATATCAAGTCATTAATTTTCCTTATTCTCTTATCCTTCCCCCCTCACACACACACACACACACACACACACACACACACACTTGTACACAGAGTTTGTGGAGGTCAGCATATTTCCTTGTTTCAATGTTTGATTACTGCTTTTTATATCCAAACATAGAGTCCACTTTCAATCATAATCAGTTCTAGCCCGGCCGATCCTGTGGCCCTCGTTACATCACCAGCTCTCTCTCTCTTGTTCTGACCTGGCCCCATCTAATATCAGCAAATTCTGGCCCAAATTCAGAAATAGCAGTGCCTCTTGGCCCGTGTTCCATCATAATTTTGGAAGCTCACATGCTCGGCTCTGGCACTCACTCCTGCCCCTTGCCGGATCCCTGATCTATTTTATTTTTATTTGAGTGTTCAAGAACCCTGGCAAAAACTCAACGACTGAAAATAAGTACACCACAAAGGAAGTTGAGGTTCTTCTGGTAGTATGTCCTTAACTACTACTTGCTAATGCCCTGCTTTAACAATGCATAGATAATAATATATTTAAACCATTAAACAATTGAACAACGAAGTATGGAGTAGAGAACATGTTTCAACACTATAGTTTATCAGGGTGTGTGTGTGTGTGTGTGTGTGTGTGTGTGTGTGTGTGTGTGGAAATATTGAACTAGAGGATTCATTATTGCTATAACTGTGTATGCCTGATAAACACTGGTAATAATTTGAGACCTCAGAGAAAGGTCCAAAGAAGACTAATGGGATAGGACCTGGGATGAGATAGGGGCTAGAGAGGACCTGGGATGAGATAGGGACTAGAGAGGACCTGGGATGAGATAGGCCAGAGAGGACCTGGGATGAGATAGGGGCTAGAGAGGTAGCCCAAAGGGCTAGGACCAGAGACTACACATGTTTGGTTGATCTAGGGATACAGTGATTAAATGAGCTTCCAAATTGTTTAGGTTTGTTATTGCATTCGATCAAAAACTTACAGTAGACTTTGGGACTATTTGTAATTTTCAGTTTACGTTAATGCTATAATAGAAACACTTGTTGAGTAATTAGTGTGTGACTAACGTGCTTCATAATATCAACATTCTCTTAGTTGTATGAGACCACATTGAAGCTTGTGATTTCATGACCTGAAGTCACAGTTGCTGTTGCATGTATTATACATTGATGAGTGTGCGTGTGTTTGTTTTTGAAAGGTTTTATTGTTGAATTTGTGGTTGATGAGTGATGGTACTATTGTTTGATGAGAACTGAAACAAGCAATTATGCTTTGAAAAATAACATTTTGTGTCACCAGTCACCCCAGGTAATGGCTTGATGTGAGCTTCTGTTCATAAAAAGCATAGCTGATAGAGGGTCGTTGTGACAGACCTGTTTCACAAGGAGGTAATGCATCAGTGTTGATTGATTGGCTCGTCTGCACATACTGGGCCTCCACTACAATTGATGAGGACTGTGGTAAACACCATACCCACCCCCATGAACCCCTTACCACTTTAGTGACTCTATATTGTGCTACAGGTTTATTGTTGCAGTTCCTCAACTAGGCAATTTTAATGGTGTAGCTGTAACAACTGCTGACTGTGAGCTTGCACTTCTGGGACCCCAGTTCCCAAACTAATTAAGTTTAGTAAAGGGTGTAGTAAAGGGTAAAGGATATATTTAAATTTGCTTACTAAGCCATTATTGATACAAGAGTGTGTGTGCTGTTTGTTCTACTGATTGCTGTTTAACCCACGCCTTCCCAAAGCCATGCTGATGTGTATACCTAGTACAGCAACTTACAAATTCGTGTATGTATGTGTGTGTGTAGGTGTGGTTCTGATGCCCGGGCTAGATGGCCACACCTCTGGACGAGATGGCCACACCTCTGGACGAGATGGCCACGCCTCAAACTCCATGAATCACACCACGGGAGCCACTTCTACCGTAGCTCAGCCGTCTCATGCAGACCTCACCTCCAAGCTCTTGGGCCAGGACATGAACGGGGTGTGTGGCTGCGGCAACTGCACGGTTCACACTTTTCTCCTTAATGGCTGCCAGCGACCGTGCCAAGTTCCTGCCCTCTCCCTACCGTTTGCCGACCTGTCTCACTTAAAAGACTCTCAGAAAGTGATCACGTTGGGCAGGCTCTATTTGGAATACCAGTATATAGTATCACTCTTTACCAAACTGAAAAGTGACTTATTCTATACCATTACATCTGCTAAGGTTACTGTTCAACAGTTCTCAAAGACGTTGGTGAGACTGGAATCCTTCATGCCTTCTTTGCCTCAGAACGACAAAGCTGCAGAGGTAAAGAAAGCGAAAACGTTAACCAAGCTCTTTGCCATGCTTCCTGACGACTCGTCTTTCCTGGAGTACCACGTCTTTGAAGACCTTGTAGCTCACGTCAAGTTAGAGAAAAACTCCAACTCCCTGAGGGCCTATAAGCAGGAGCTGGAGCAGTTTTGCCGCCGGTCGGTGTTCGAGTGTCCACTATTCTCGCAAGCTGGTAAGGAGGGGCATTCTAACTTCATCATTGAGATGAGTCGGAGCAGGTCTCGACTCAGTATCCACGACCTGGTTCTGGTGCAGGAGCAGCTGTGTAGCGTGCTGAGTGTCGTGACCAACACACTCAATCTTTGCAATGTATCCCGGCTCCAGACTGGAAATATTCAAGTGATCTTCAGGGTGTCCAATGTGGTCAAGGAAGTGCTGCCTTCGCTCACCAGAGAACAAGAGGCAACCTTCAGGCAGTTGGGTTTCATCGACTGGAGCTTTTACAATGGCCTGGACATCTCCTATAATCCTGTAAGTTTCAACTGAATTTTATTTTACAGTGAATCAGTTAGAATGGAATTTAATGGTGCTGTTTAGTTTGTGGTAGAAGGCACAGACATATACATACATATGATGTTATAACTTATAGGTTGTCTTGTTGTGGAGGCCATTAGGACATCTATGCTTGCTTGTTGTTGTTGTTTAACAACACTTTAGCAACAACATGTTTGTGGTTGATAGGAATTCTGTACTCTGTTCGTGGAATTCTTGTATACTTGTAACGTAGTGCAGCTCCTAGTATAACATTAGTGGAGTGCATGAGTGAATATGGAATATAATTTAAATCACAATGTGGTACTTTACCATGCTGCGCATGCACACTGTTGTTTCACATGCGTACTGTGGTTTCCTGGCAAAATGAACTCACATACTGACTATTACCTGAGCTACCTGTACATGTGCACTTGTATTGTGTCCACAGGCACAGTTAGCCAACCAACTTCTGTCTTCAGGTCGAGTAGATGACTCAAATCACACTTCAGGACATCCCTCTAATGTAAGTTACTACACTTAATGACATTGAATGAAGTCCCACCACTATCCACCATCCTCCTTCTTCCTTCTCTTAGTCCTGTAACTATTATCTCACACCTGTGTTTACTGAGGTAGTAAGGGAGGGGCAAATGTTGTGGTATTGTCATGCTTTATACCCAATGTGCTTCAAAAGCTTCATAGCAACTGTTAATTGCAGTGGAGGGAAGTAGGGTACTACCAGGTCAAAATCTAATGTCCACACATCGTACACTGTTTTCCTAGAGTGCTGACTTGCAAAAGATGGACGACTTATCATCAGAGGATGACGATGATGATGATTCTCCCTCCAGAAAGAAGTTGAAACCAGCCCCAGGCAAGAAGACGAGAGGTCGTGTGAAAATACCCATGGAATACATAAAGAACAAGCTGAGGCGATACACTACCTTCTCTAAGAGGAAGTCCAATATCATGAAAAAGGCTTACGAACTGAGCACGCTCACTGGAACTCAGGTATGTAGAGACAAGCGTGTATGTGTGTCCTGTTGTGTGAGGATAGTGATAGCTCAAAGGTATTGTGTGAATGCATGCAGAAGTGTTTACGTCCCATTCTTTCATGCTAATGGGTAATGATAGTGTTTCAGCTAGTTCATTCAAACCCAGTTGACTTTTTTTTTTCTTTTCATTTTTCCCCCCTCCCCCCACTTCTTCATATACATCTTCTTCCATTGACTCAGTTCAGTACATCTTCTCTTATCCAGGCAGCTAAATCAGGACAAAATTAATTAAATGAGGGAGATAATTTATTGAACTGATACATTATTTCAGAGTGGTGGGTACTTACTAAGTTATTGAAGTCCCAGGGTATGTATGTAACTGGATAAAAGAGACTATGTAAATTAGCAACAGCAGCAACAATGATTGATTGATTTTATTATACTATTAGAGGGATTTATGGAGGGGGAGGTTATTTAATGTCCAATGTAATGTAAAAGTACTGTGTTTCGACACAGCTTATCTACTATCACAGGTGTACAGGCACAGCTTATCTACCACAGGTGTACATGGGACATTTATTGGCTTTGTGTAGCTACACACACACACACACACACACACACACACACAGTTCTACACTATGGGAATCCTGATAAGACAGTTTTAGTAAACTATAAATACATTATGTGTAATTTCTTTCTCTGCCTTCTTTTACTCATAATATGTATTATCCTCTCTCTTTCACAGGCCTTTTTTTTTTTTAACAATACTGAATTTAAAAAGTTTGGCGCCACCGGGAGAACAGGTTGCCAGCTGGTTGTTGTAGTTCAGCTGGAGAGTGCTTGTGGTTAGCAAGGGTCCTGGGTATGATTCCCGGTGGCCAACAAATATTTCTTCATTCTGTATTTTTTTAAAAAAGGCTGGTGAAAGAGAGAGAATACATGAGAACCTTGCAGTGAAGAGAGAGAGAGTAGACTGTTATTATTACCCTCAATGTGTATGGTAAAACTTCTTATCTTTACTGATAGTTGGATACCTGAAAAATCAACCCAATCTTAGGCCATGTAGCTTTCACTACATGTGACATGCATAAAGGTTTCAATTTTCTTGGTGTTTCGCTTGCTCTGTGAGCTTAAGTTTGGGTTTGAAGGTATTTATTAGGAGGAGCAATAGGAGACAACACAACTTCCAGTTGCATGAAAAGTAATAGCTAACTACCTCAGAATTGTCTGTGTGCATGCACAGCATTTAATTGGATACAAGAGAATATCATAAGTGTATTGGTTTATTTTACTGCAGAGACGAGTGTAAATATGGCCAATCAGTCGAGTGATTTTCTCTTGTATCAAATGAATAATAATTTAATTGTGTACAATACACAATGAGCAGGTCGATAACCTGGGTAACCTGGGTAACATAACATTCCCCAAAGTAATAATTTATATCACTGATTATTTCTATTATTTCTTGGAGTATGTATAGATGTGTTGTGACTGTAGTCTGGCGTAGCTGACCCTTTACCTTTTCTGGGGATACGGCAGTACCAAATCTGTTTGAGCTGCCCGATTTCAGGCGGCGTCAATTAAAAAATGTTTGAGGACAAATTGGCACGGTAACTGGGCACCCACGTGGTGAAGTTAGATATGATTTTATGCAAGATGAACAAGGAGGCTTCTAACATGGCAGTTGTTACAGTGACACAACTTTTTGTTTAAAAGACTTGCAGTTGAAGGTTATCACTTCCTTCTTTGTTGGGGAAGGTTTTTTTGTTTGTTTTGTTTTGTTTTTGCCATACTTCCTACTAGATATTGGAAAGGTCCTATGTCCTATATTTTATCACCTCCACCAACTTCTGGAGTCACAACAATCACAAGTTGTTACTCCACTGAATGCCGTAATGGAGGATCAGGCATTGTAATACCTACCATGCATGTTGTTGTTCAACCTGATCTATAGGTAGCTTCATGGGCATCCAAAAGTTTGTCTGTTGCTGCAGTGAATTTAGCTGCAACACAAACCTAATGCGTGGTTTGTTTTGAATGATCAGAATACAAGATAGCTTGGGTGCCAATGCTCTTGAACTGGCAATTTCACATTCCTCCAGAATAGATTTATCACATCCATGTCCCCAGACTCTTTCCTTCCCCACTCCCCCAATAATAGAAGGTAAAGGGTCGGTATATTTTGCAAATATAGAATGTAATATACTATTGAACTTTACTTCAAAGCAAAAAGCTGTTTTTATATGTTCAGTCCTATTTTCAGTTACTTTGTACATTTGTGTGTTAGCAGAGCTAAAAATAGCATGCGGACATCGGTCAATTGCCGTACAAAACTTGATTTGGACCGCACAATCAATGATATGCATGGTCATTGTGTCCGGCCAAAAGGTGTTGCATCAAAAAGAACCAGAAATAAAGTTTTCTCACTCGCTGGGGAAAAAATGCGATACGCGACGGGCCAAGAAGCAATAATTATGTCGGTCGCGTGATCCTTCCGATTGTGCTGAATCGATTGCAACCTTTCCCTCAAGTTTTCTGCAGTGTTCTTCTGATCTAGCTTCTTGTTAGGCTTGTATGGTTGTGTCCAAGAAATCTACGATCTCTTCGGTAAGTTTATTTCCTGTTGTCAGCAAAAAAACTTGCTATTAGCTGTAGCTTCCTTTATAGCTAGTGCTTGTAATAAATGAAGCGCTACTCCACAGATACTGAAGCTAGACCTGGACCTTCTAAGCAAAGGTGAGTTTATCACTCAACGTTTAAAAAGTGGCAAAATGAGCTGGACAAAGAGTTTCAGGCTGTCTTGGCTTGATTGTGAGGTGTCTGGAGCAAAAATAACAAAGCTTGCTTGCAAGGCTTGTAAAACGTTTGAAAGTAAAATTGTTGGCAGGAGAAACTATAGCAATAATTATTGTAATAAAATGGGTTGACCACTCAAAATAAGTCAATGTCCAGGCAAACTTTGATTTGTTCGGACAAATTGTCCAGACAATTTTTGAGTGTTATTTTTAGGTCTGTGTTAGTGATTGATCTTAATGGAATGATGAAAACAGAATAATTGAAACACCTCAGCGCTATTATACACTACTTAGCTATTACAATATAATCTTCCAAAAGAACAAGCAATCTGTTAGCTATTTTTAATGAGGTATCAAAATAGCTCAACCAATGAAAATGGTACATGGAAACCCTGTCTTCATAAGAGCAGAAGCTAAACTAGCCAGAAACACACACAGCAACACACACGCGAAACTTCACTTCTTTCAACTCCATTAACTTCCCTGAGCATAAAGCAAACTACACCACTGGCTACAGAAATTATTTGCTCACGTGATTATGTCGTGATGCTAGGGGGTGTTGCCCGTAAAAGCAGGTACCTACACGGAGTTGAAAGCTTCACGTTTTCTCAACGATTAGCCCTAAATTAAAAAAAACGTAGCACAATATCCTGTTAATTATCAGTAATCTCCAAATCAGAGCGTGACAGACAGACAAACAGGTAGGACGACTACTATAACCCTCTTGTGCATGCTCACTGAGGGTTAATAAATAAAGCTCACTATCCAGCAATTACTAATTCTCTGGTACTCCCAAGATGTCCTCTGTCCTAGAACTCATATTCTGGAACTACATGTTCATTTTTTAAATAATGCCCATTCTCTCACCTTACATAAAGAAATCAATAGTAATCAAACGTTAGTGTAATTTGCTAAGTTGGACTCAACTTTAGTTTTACCAAGTTATAGCAACTACATCTCAACAGTAATGTTTTTTTTTTTTTTTTTTTTTTTTTTTTTTTTTTTTTTTTTTTTTTTTTTCCTTTTTTTTTTAATTTTTTTTTTTAAGAAGGAGGAGTAAGGGAATGAGCTAATTATGCCTAGTTTGTATTGAAAACGTGTTCTGTGCTTGATACATGTGTTTGTTTTGATCCAGGTGATGTTGATGGTGGCATCTGAAACAGGCCATGTTTACACATTTGCCACACCCAAGCTGCAGCCTATGATCACGTCAGAGGCAGGCAAGGCTCTGATTCAGACGTGTCTGCACCAACCTGACCCCGTCCAGCACAATTTGGAGGGCCCCGAGCCTCGCACCAGAGGTCGCATGTCTTCATCTGGCTACGAGGAAACTGATCTTGGAGCTTATATTCCACCCACTGAGGAAATACCAAAGAATTCTGTGAGTGTTTTCTCTGTAACTTAAAGTTAAACTTGTCTAATCTGTGGGAGAGTAGGATTTATTCATACCTACATATTTGTCCCTTTGTGGAAAAGTCAAATTTACATTGCAATTTGTTGTTGTAGTTTTGGGGTTGTTTTTTTTTGTTTTTTTGTTGTCATTTTGTTTTTGCTCTGTATTTTTAGCAGTCTACCACATTCATAGCAACAGTAAAGCTTTTGTTTTTTGTTTTTGGCTGGGGGTGGGGGACACTGCATGTACTTAGCTGCAAACATTTTTAAACCATACTGCCTACAGTAGGAGACAAAAAAAAAGTTTCGAAATCCGTTCCATAGTACGGCTGTAAAACGGTAGTTTTTTTACCGTAGTTTTTATAGTTGCATTCCATACCGTTTGGACTAAACGGCTGATGCCGTTTACTAAAACAGTAAAAAACAGTTAAGCTTTTCCGTCGATTCACTAAAATATTTTCTAGCTAGAAGCTCTTCCATAACTATATCAGCAAGCTAAGGCCTTGTATCGACCATTAAACGCTACGGGGATAGTGCAAAAAAGATTGTACAAAACTTTAACTTGCTTCAATAAAGCTGCAGACCGAAGTTCCGATGGACACAGAGCTATAACGAGGTCCGCACTTCGTAGATCTTCTATTAGCTACCGATAGACCTCTAGCAGTAAAAAAATCTAAGCCCAAGAAGGCCCTAACATCAAGAAAATGTCGATACTGTACGGTGGTCAAACTATATAACAATTCCGCGAGACAACTTCAAATAGAACGGCTTCAATTTTTTTAGCTCAAAAAGCTCCACCTCAGGAGCCTGTAAACAAAAATCGGAACGTTTTATTGGATGAATGATCTTTTTATATTTCTTTGAGCGAGACATACGGTGAACGAGAAAGATTAAAATGGTAATGTGGTTGAACGGAACGTTTTTTATTTAAACAAACGGTGTACCATTCCCCCCCCCATTTTTAATCGTGCAACAGCTGTTCTACAGAACGGAATTCGAAACTTTTTTTTTGTCTTCTACTGTATATCAGATCCTGGGGGGCCCCTCCCCTTGTATGAAACCCTGGCTAATGTTATTTGTCGGCAAAAGCTACCACAATTTTCTTGCAAAGTGTTTAGATCTATCCCAAAGCTAGCTTGTTTGCAAAGCCCAGAGTGATTGTTTTTACGGTATGGTATGGTATGGTATGGCTGCGAGACAAATATGCCACATCTACAATGCAAGGATAGGCACACATTGGTTCACATTAGCACATCTGATAGTGTCTCTTTACTCTGCACTCATTTGCCAACTATTGTGTGCTTGACACGTGTGTGATGTACAGAAAATAAGGGAATCCAATGGAAATAAATTTAAGGGTCAAGAATTTAACGTGTGATGGTATGGGATCAAACACAGGCTGGTTGTGAGATTACCTAGCATGTATGCACAACAAAAATTTATTTTCAGTGATAGCTCCTCAGATGGCACAATTAAGTATTTCATATTTTCTACAGCCTTTGGTACAACTCATCCCGTAGCCGTTACCTAAACCCCTTCGAGTTAAATCTATCTGTCTGGTAAAGGGTTTCAATGCCAACGACCACTTTCCGCTTTATAAAGTTAAAAAAAAAAACAGTCTTATTCTAATGAAAGACAGAAATAAACTCTAAATAATGCAGATACCACCTGCGTTACTAAAGAGGGGCCACCATTAGATGTCAACATACCTTAGAAAAATTCAAGCCAGTATTCCCTATCTCTGCTAGCTCGATAATATGTGTTAGACCTTAAACTGTACTACATGTACTTGCCTATCAGTGTGGAGCAGAATAGTGTACTAGTTGTATTGACTTTTTCCTTCTCTCTGTCCTTGTTGTAGCAGCATGACCACCTGGCTCCATCCACATCGTCTTTGTTCTCTTCAAGTGGAGGTAGCCACGGAGCCGGAGGTGTTTTATCCATGTTTGGCAATCCTCAATTGTCAGGCGACCTTCTTCCTAGTGGTATCTTGCAGTCCCTTGTCTCCACAACCTCATCCTCTCTTCTTCCTCCTCCTCCATTGATCTCTCCTGACAGATTCTCTGCTGATGAAGATGATGTGGATCATTCCAGAGAGAGCAGATTGGATACCCACTCACCAGTTCCTTGAAGGCTTGGTCCTCACACATAGCTCAATTCTGACTAGTGTACAATTTTATTTTTCTTTCTTCCAAATTATTTCTGTATTTTTACGGCTATTGTAAATGCGTGGGACAGCCATGACTGTGGCATTTTTCATTTTGCAAATAGACTTTTTCCTTTCCCTTTTCCTATTCTTCTTGGTCAGATTACAATGAATGTATGCATGTGTGTTATGTATATATGTCAATTAGCTGTGTGTTTGCAAAAATGAAATCAATTTATTATTTATTTTGTTGGTATCCAACTAGCACTTTACTGTAGCACAAGGTGGTAACTCAGTGGGTGACAAGGTTTGGTCGAGGAAGTATGTAATAGCTAAAGCTAAATTTTTTGCCCCATAGCTCGGAACCTTGCAATCCGCATCCACAGCAACAAGGTGTGATAGTCAAATGCTTGAATTGAAATTTTCACCAGCAATGCAACATAAAATGTCAGCACTAGAAATAAACTTGACATTGTAAGTTGTCCACCAACTAATGGCCTTGTCGTTCAGTCTTCTTACTGCTCAGCCATCAGTTGTTTCAGCTGTCCACAACTGTTTTTTCAACTAGTCATCAATTCAGCCATTAACAAAGAGCTAGAAAAAAATCTTACTTGAAATGACCTCTAATTTGTGCCCTGGCAATAATACAATGAATTTTTGTGACTGCGAATCTTTTGCCACATGTTTGAGTTGAGTTGTTACTGTCCAAGTCTAGTGTGAAATCGCACAAAGTCAGTATGAAAAGACAAAGAAAGCTTCTAATTAGCTCTACTATGTAACCTACATTGAAGTTGAATTGGGCATTATTGAGATTTTAGCTTGTCCTAATCATATGAGTACAATAAATCGCAATGTTGTAAAAATTTTAAATGATATATATATTATGTTTTTAATTAGCTATATCAAAATTTATAAGCAAAATAAAGACACACAAGTGTAATATAATGTATCAATACAATCACGTGATTTTTCAACGTTCATACATTGAGCACTTTGTTAATGGCTGAGAATGAATACCTCCCACCAGTTGGTTCTTCATCTAGAGTAACTTCCATCCCATCAGGAAAGTTGTTTAGATCAAACTCTTGCAGACAACTCATGATTTCCAGTGAAGAGAAAATTTGGCCTACACTGACATTGCGAACGATGGAGAAGAACAAGACTGGTTTCATGATGAATACCACTTGGTCTCCAACGTGGACGTCTGGCTGCGTAAGAATGAGGCGGTCATCCTTAAAAATTCCCACGTTGAACATTCGACCAGTCCAAGCCTTCGGAATTTTATTTTGGACCACAACAGATCCATCCAAATTGCTATTTACACCTTCAACTGCAAAAAATTACAATGCATGAAACAATTGCTGTTTACACCTTCAACTGCAAAAAATTACAATGCATGAAACAATTGCTGTTTACACCTTCAACTGCAAAAACGTCAACAGCTACATGAATCAATTGCTATTTTTGCCTTCAACTGAAAAAGATTACAATGCATACTGCGAAACTTACAATACACCAACCAATTTTCTATTAATACCTTAAACTGCAAAAATAGACATGCATGACTGATAGAAAATCAATCTGCTAACATGAAATAAGGAAAAGTCATACTTTGAACAATGGAAAATAAAAAAATTTTTTAGCTGGACCTTACCTTTATTTAGAACTGCAGTATCTCTTCTGTCATTTTGAACAATGGTCCATGTACTTCCAGACTCGGCAAGAAAAGGTCCGGCTCTGATAACTAGTCCATTTTCTTTATAAAATGCTCCAATGGACAAGTTACTGGAGAAAGAAAAGTCCACTATGGATTGAGCTCTCAGCACGTGCCAAGCGACATAATATATCTTGGGCGTTTTAGTGTTATAGTTTTTTGTGAAGACCATAACTTCAAAGTCAACTTTTCCAGTATTGTTAATGTAGCGGATTGGTATCCGGGTGCCATCATCATCATCAAAATCCATATTCATATTTAGATGGCTTACTAGAGTGCTCCTCTGGTTTTCTTGGTGCCTGGACTCTTCCAACAATGTACTAAGAGCAGAAGCAATGGGAACCTCTTGTCTATAAGTATCCTCGTCTGTATTATGGTCTAATAGTTTTATAATGCTTACTTTCATCCTTTATGAAAGAGAGTAAATGTAAAGTTTCTAGTGGTTTGTTCTCTATTCATTGATAACAATGTATATGGAGTACCATTAGTATTGAAACCTTGGTTCAAGATAAAGGGACCTAAACAAAGAGTTTTCTCAATGGTTACCTATTGTTTAGTTTCAAAAATTAATAAATGAAACAAACAATTGGCAGGACAATTCCGTGGGTTTGAACTGGGGCATTGTTCAATACAAGGTTTACAAATGATCATAACAAACCCACAATATTGGATGTTTTTGTTTATTTTCAAGTTATTCATATTATAAAATGTCAAGGCCATTTAGTTTCACTTTTTTTAAATAAAAGCCAGCCAAAATCAAATTTAGTCTCTCTCTAAAAGGATATATACTATCTCTTGGCAGTTGAAATTTTCATACTTTCCCTTTTTACTTTTACCACTATCACTTTTTTAAATGAAAAATGAATTGTTTCGTTAAGCATAAATAAATAAACATACTAAAATATAAGAGAAAGATGTAGCATAGGTTATTAGTCAGCTACACAGTGTTGATTGAATTTTATACTGATACTATTGACGGTCATGGTTAACACTTTGCTGATGAGCTAAAATATTGATACCTTCACAGTCTTCACCATTGTCCTCTGGATTAGAATGAGGTTCCGTTTCATGCAACATTTTTATGTAGCTGAGGCATTGCTCTTTGGGTTTCTCTCTACAAAATAAGACGGTATGAAATATATTATATACAATCGTCATCATTAATTATTATCACCGTGTCTGTCTTTCTGTTTGATCACTTAATGTGCAAGAATTTTTACTGCCAAAAGCAAGTGAAATATAAGGATATGCAACCATTGTTTAAGATGTCACCTCTTAAATTAACACCATAATCATGTGACTAAAATATTTAAATCAGTAGCTGGTTTATTCTTAGTTACAACTGCAAAATTCAGTTTGGAGTTCCTAAGTAGATACCGCAGGGGAAGGAAGATTTGACCCTGTGATGTGTGCTGAAGCATCAAGGATGAAGCATGGGAATTGTATTAGCCATTACCTCCATTGGAAACATGGTAAATGAGAAATAAGATAGACGGCTAAACAATATGAGAAGTCTACTTAGAAATATCCGAACTAGTATTTTCACTGCATTTTCATAGACACAGTATATGAGCAACTATTTCTAGTTCAGACAGAACATTTAAAATGAAGACTATCATACAAAGGTTGTGGCCCCACCTAGTACCCCACAAAGCGATCTCATAAAAATCAAGCTTACAAGCTCCCTTTCTCACTAGTACTTATGCCATTGCATTGCATCAAATACATACCAAGCTCTAAAATTATAAGAGTGCACTAAAAATGTATGCTCAATTCTCTCTTAACCAGATGTCGTCATTGAGGGCACACCTCTTTACTGGGCATTTATCAATTTGATGATTATTACCGACTGCAGAAACATGTATAGTTAGTGCGAGTTTCAGAGAGTTATGGAGAAGCCAATGGAGAGATGCAAGAGAATTAGGACAGCGCTTACGATTGAAATGAAGCCTGAAGTCTTAAAAGAGGATATTTAGAATTTGGACATCAATGTCAGTTTAGACTTTGGGGTGAACTCAAAATTATTTCACACTAGTTTATTATTTCACAATTTCTTTCTCAGCCTTCATTTACTTATTAGATGTATTCTCTCTCTTTCACAGGTTTTTCAATTCTGTATTGTTAAAAAGCCTGTGAAAGAGAAAGAATACATCTAATGAGTAAATAAAGGCTGAGAAAGAAATTGTGAAGTGATAAATTAGATGAGGAAAAAAATTCAACGAATAATAAGAATCTTTGAAAAAAGAGAAATTTCGTTGGTCTGTTGAGAGAGAGACTGTAACATAGCAGTACCCAGTATAAATAAAGAATTGGAGTGTTTGTTTGCCAGGTGGTTGTCGTAGCTCAGTGGCAGAGCGCTTGTGCGCTATACAAGAGGTCCTGGGTTCGATTCCCTGTGGCGACCAAATATTTTTAATTCTGTATTGTTAAAAACCCTGTAAAAGAGAGAGAATACATCTAGTTTATTATTATTATTATTATTATTATTAATATTATCTATATAGTAATACATGTGACCGACGGCATACATATTCATGAATAATTCATGAGCTAATAAGCTAAAACGCGCAGGCGCACAATACTCATGTGAATTCACGCTGAATTACCAGGTAAACCTAGAGCGCAAGGCAAACTGGTTAGTAACCAAACCTGGCACAAAAAAATGGATAGTAGGAAACAGGAGAGCAGCTTTCATGAACAAGTGCTGAATTACCGAGTAAACCAAGAATGCAGTTATAAAGAAGAAAAGGGTATGGCTATGCTAGACTACTGGTAGGTGAATTCATTTGCAACCTAACCAGGTGCAACAATAAATGGAAAGAAGACGAGAGTGGCCGAGACACAGGAGAATGGGTAAAGTGTCGTCACATTCAGTATAAAGTGTCGTCACATTCAGTATAAAGTGTCGTCACATTCAGTATAAAGTGTCGTCACATTCAGTATAAAAGTGATTACTGTAAATGTAACTAAAAGCAGGTGGAATAGATGAGGATAGGCAGTGTAAGTTTAAAAAAAGGAATGCTAAAGTGTGAAAGAGAAGGCAAAAAGTGGTTAATTAGCCGGTGGAATCAACAAGGAAAGGCAGTGCAGTAAAAACAAGGAGAAAGACGAAAGAAGTCAAAAAGGGAATGATTAATATTGTACTAAAAAGCGGGTGGAATTGAATCGTCAAGAAAAGGAGGCGTATGTTCCAAAGAGAAAGGTGAAAGTAGGTAGAAAAAGAAGAAAAAAGTTTCACAAAGTGTAAGTCCACTCATGACAGAAAGACAGTAAGATTCAGAATCAGGAGAGGTAGACAAAGGAGGAAAAAGGACTCTATGACTCAAGAAGAAAGAGCTGGGGAAAATGAAGAAAGGTGGGTGATACAGAAATGAGATAGTTCAGGAAAAAATAGAGCAGGAGAGGGAAACTGATGTAGCCTTAACCAACAGTAGAGAATGATAACCATGAATGAAAATAACTTGTGCGACTGCATTCTTACTTTCTAATACATCAAGTGCCACTGTGTGGCAGGGCACTTGCTAGTTATTATTACTACTATTACTACTACTACTATTATTACTACTACTACTATTCAGTGATTCCCCAAGAAAAAGTAGAGTTATTTTTGACCACATCCCTAACTACACCCATTTAAACAATAGAATAATACATCTATGTTCATAGGTATGGCTTTAGGTGTGCAATATTAGGCCAGCTGGAAACATTACTAGGGGGTAGACTGTTGCTTTCTTTTTTTCTTTCTTCAAAACTAGGTGTAGGAGTACCATGCTAACTGCTTTGGGCAACCATTGTTGTTATTGTTGTTGTTGTTATTATTATTATTATTATTATTTCAATGATTCAGTCATTCCCGGCTGAAATAATTATAATAATAGGAAATTTTTCTCTTTTTAACAGCCAATATTTTAATTATAACTTAACCCAACGTTCATTTTTATTATCATCATCATCATCATCATCATCATCATCATCATCATCATCATCATCATCATTATTATTACTATTACTATTCACTAGATGTACTATCTGCCTTTGCTTTAAATAATACAGAACTGTCTGGCTGTCACCAGGGATTGAACCCAAAAAATGTGACTTGATAAAATAACTGAGTAAACATTTTCATAATTCTTGCTATGAAAAAAAACCAACAAAAAAAAAACAAAAAAAAAACACAAACAAACAACAACAACAACAAAAAAAACCACCAGCCATATTCATTATACACTAAAATGCTATTATGCCCAACATATTTGTACTTACAAGCAAGCCTGGTGCCCTGTAGACCGATTTCTAGGAAAAAGCAATACAATGTAAAATATATAGTAGCATTTTATAACCACTTACATACAATGGGTACACTTCATGCAGTCAGGCTTGCTACAAACAGAGCACAGGTACTTCAACTTTTTTGTACATCTTGCAAACCTAGCACGCTTCGTATAAGACTTGACTTTGCCATCACCAGTCAATGGCCCATGAGTTTTGAATTCCTTGTTACTTCTGTCCCCGTCACTATATGGCTTTGCTCTTTTTTTCCCAATCAACTTCTCTGTGTGCTTGGGTAAAGAAGTGGCATTCCTGGAATTGCTGCCATGGAAGAAGTTCACCATTGACTGAGAGACAGGACCATCATACTTCATGGATGGAGGAAGCTCCTTCGGTGACATGATGGGACTTGGGCCAGGAATAAGTATGAATTTATTGTTTGACATTGGCGACTTCTGTATCGAACAATGGTTGCCTAAGATAGAAAAAAAAAAAACAATAACAAAAAACAAAAAAAAAAGAAAAAAGAAAAGCAGCACTAAAAAGTAGCTAAGATATATAGTCAATAAATATAATACTATTATAATTACACATAATAATATTGTTTAAATGTATAAAATAATGATAATGGGAAAAAATATTTTTTTTACTCGACCATTGGCAATTGTCCACACTATAAGCCCAAATAAAAAAAACAGTACCCATTGGAGGAAATACTCTCTCTCTCTCTCCTTCCTGTAAATATGCATAGTGAAGTTGGCATTCAGGGCACAAAAAAAATCACTCATTGCGAGCTACTGGAACTTCAGAGTTGTTCCAAACTGGAGTGCCAGAAAAGACTATCAAATAAAAGACTGGACATCACCAGCTAGAAGCCCTATGAATGTACGAGAGAACCACATCAGAACAACACCTGGCTGTATCAATGTGCTATCGACAACAAAAAAGTGACAATTCACGAAGCACCAAATGTAAACAGAGTACAATACAGCTGTATTCCATTCTACATACATAAGTACTTACACTTAACATTATAATAATGTTAATAGTTATTAATACTTTGTTAATAGTGTCAAGATTGAGTTAATACAGTATTTAATGGGATTTCTCTTTTCATTCCTTTTACTGTTTTTGTTGTGTCACTGTTAACAATGAAAGTGAAAGTGTGGTAACAATAGGATGGGTCTGTATGCTGAACGTGTCTTAGCTCTCTTATGGTCATTTTCCCCATCACTTTTATAGAACAACTTCCACCCAATACATTTTATGGGCCTCAACTGTAAGCTTTTATTTGACTGCTAATTTCCACTTCTCACTCACCCAAATCTTGACTTACTAACCATGCTATCTCATTTTCCATATCTAACCTTTATCTCATAGCTAATATACCAGATGTTTATTCAAACAATAGCTTATAATGTTGTCAGTTTTACTCGAATGAGTAGCCATTAATTTGACCAACATAATTCTTTAGCTGATTGCCAGGACCATTTTTGTTGGTGAATAGGCCAAAACACTCCCATACTTATACTCACTTCTCAGCAAGTTATTGCCTGACCGCCATATTCACAAAAATCTGTTGTATAATTCTGCACATTGCGCATGCACACACATATATATAATATATATATTTAGAATATTGCTCAATGCCTCCGACTAACATAGCCTCCCTACTTTGAAAACCTTCCAGAAGGCTCTACAGCTAATCACCTTGATTCTCACTAACCACTGTCCAGCAATGACTGACTCAACACTGTAAGCATAGACTTCTTCATAATCCTCTTTTTTTCTTTTTTTTAATTATCATCAGATATGTACACAAAAATTGCTATCAAAAATGAAGCACCAAAGGTGCGAACCCTCAGCGCTACTATACACTAGCTAGAAATTACAATGTCATCTTGGACCAAAACAATAATTTAATGGCTGTTCTAATCAGGTATCAATATTGCTCGAGCAATGAAAATGATAGATGTAAACGCTAGGCCAGAGACACTCACTGGTTAATCATCGTTCTGAATAAGTTCATATCAAAATCAAGGTTTAATTGTCAGTTATCTCCAAAATCAGAGCGTGGCAGACAGATAGACAGACAGACAGACAAACAAACAAACAGGACAACCACTACAACCCTCTCACGCATGCATGCTGAGGCCCTCAGTGCGCATGTGCGAGAGGGCTGTAGTAGTCGTCCTGTCTAAGGGTTAACAACTTTTATAAGCTCTTCTATTGTATATTACCCACAAAGGCTCCCTATTTCCTTGTTTTACAAGTCACTTAAAGTTGCTGTGATTGCGGTTGCTATGACATTGAAGAGATATAAATGACAAATAAGAAAGTAATTGGTAGAGCATAATAAAAATGGATAAAATTACCTTATGCTACTGCATGTGCAAAAGTTATGCATCTGGCACCATTGTGTGGTGGGTACTTGAGGAAGAAAATAATCATTAAGGGTGGCCGCACACCGCTCAAACTATTTTTTTGTTTTTGTTGATGTTTTTTTTTTGCCAGACCTACAGTAGGAGTCAAAAAAAAGTTTCGAATTCCGTTCCGTAGAACGGCCGTCGCAAAATTAAAAAACGGGGAAAAAACGGTACGCCGTATGTTGAAAAACGGCCGTTCCGTTCGACCGCGTTACCGTTTTAATCTTTCTCGTTCACCGTATGTCTCGCTCAAAGAAATATAAAAAATCGTTTATCCAATAAAACGTTCCGATTTTTTGTTTACAGGCTCCAGAGGCGGAGCTTTTCGGGTTAAAAAAAAAAGAAGCCGTCCTATTCTAAGTTGTCTCGCGGAGAATTGTTAGTTCGACCACCGCACAGTATCGACGTTTTCTCGCTGTTGGGGCTTTCTCCGGCTTAGATTTTTTACTACTGGAGGTCCGTCAGTAGCTAACAGAAGATCTACGAAGTGCGGACCTCGTTATAGCTCTGTGCCCGTCGGAACTTCAGTCTGCAGCTTTATTGAAGCAAGTTAAAAATTTATACGAGCTTTTTTGCACTATCCCCATAGCGTTTAATGGTCGATACAAGGCCTTAGCTTGCTGATATAGCTATAAAAGAGTTTCTAGCTAGAAAATATCTGTGAATCGACGGAAATGCTTCACCGTTTTTTACCGTTTTAGTAAACGGTGTCGGCCGTTTAGTCAAAACGGTACGGAACGCAACGATAAAAACTACGGTTAAAAAACTACCGTTTTAGGTCCGTACTACGGAACGGAATTCGAAACTTTTTTTTGACTCCTACTGTATGTAAGTAGTAGCCCTGGTTATCTCTTTCCCAATGACTTCTGAAAATATACCTCTTATGATACTGTATCACAACATGTAATATTGCCCAAATGATTGGTACAAAACATTGAGGGGTCAAAAAGTGGGGTGGCTTTGTCCCACAAAGCCACACAGTTTCTACCGCCATGCTAATGACAAACATGCAAGCCCAGAATACTGCAAATAAAACCCTGAAGTTCTGAACAAGACCCTTGAGTTATTGTAGAAGTTTTGATACTCGTGAGGAAACCTGGAACGCCACAGTGACAGTGCTTATTTTGGTAATATTCATAATGGTTCTAGTGGATGCAATATAAGATAATTATACAATTTTTGTTGATATTCATAATTCAGTGGTGGTCACTTAGGGAAACATAAAATATTATTTTAGTACTCTATACTCTACAACATTTGTTAAGTAATTTGTATAGCCCTCTATGTGACACTGGGTTGACCACATTTGCAAGTCACAGTGAAAGGGCTAAAAAGGACCACAAACTACTGTAACACACAAATCACATATCTCAATTGCACACAACACTAACAGTTATGTTTAAAATTGGGACCTGATTTGTGGCCTAATTTGGTACAGAATACCTAGATCTAACACTGCTAATTTGTGGCTATTCCCCCACCTCCACAAGGTTAAGCCTACCCCACTACTATAGATATTACCTTTGACACACAAACCAGATAGATTGTTTGATAGCAGACAACACCTGACAATGTTACATCAAAGTGGCAACCCTTTACCACATTTAATTTGTAGGTGAAGACACTTTACCTGGCCAAATTAAACTTAATACAAGCCCTGGCTAATGAATGTTCAATTGCAGAATACAAATTATAGCACTAACCAATTTGTATAAATGAGTGCCGCACCAAAGCCATACAAATTCCTGAACATTAAGGGTGGCCGCACACCGCTCACACTATTTTTTGGTTTTTGTTGATGGTTGCTATGCATAATTACTACTATTATATACTTATAGGGGCTTCTCCACTACAACACGAGGACAAAGTATCTGCCGAAGGCACCAGCGAATCTGGAGGAAATATCGAAGCCTGGTTATACAACTTATTAGCACTTTTTTGGAACGATATGGTAAGTTGGAGCTCCGCAATTTGATGCACTACTAGCCAAGCCAATGCCCTACTGCAAGATGAGTTCTTTTTCATTTCAATATTCATTCGCACCTGCTGGATCCATCCGCTCAAGCTCAGATTTAGCAGAGCCTGGAGAACGGCTATAGGAGGAGGGGCAGCCTGGTGAACATTGCTGCGTGAGGTCAGACGAGGACTACTATATGGAATGTTACTGTAAACAGCTATGAGACAACCTGAAGCTAAAGACACCACAACTTCGCGAAGTATATACTCCTGCTGCTACTGTGCGATTGTGCGTGCTCACATATTATCGAATGGTAGGTTATTAGCGGGAGTTGTCCAGCTTTGCCATCAACTGTCCATGGGTATTCCTGGGAGGCCCCACCCACTTTATATAGGTGTGTACTATAGTCATATTGTCAAATGAACCCAAAATAGCTCAAAACATGCATTTGTGACAGTATCTGAAGGGTGCTCTCCCCCCCCCCCCCCCCCCCCTATATATAAACCAATAGCCCCGATTTTCAATTGTGTTACCCCTGATAATGTCTCGCTTGCTTCACTCGCTCGCCAATTTAATTTATAACTTTTACTGCAGGGAACCCCTCCTTGTGGGGTTAAATAGTCGTAGTCACATGCCTGGTACACCCAATGGGGGGATTTGCCCCCCATAATCCCCCTTGATGCTCGGGGGGGTGTTTGGATGTACGCATGTCATTTTTGTACATTGACCCTGGCACTTTGTGTCAGTTCGGTGGTCGATCCCGTCTCAAACTTCACTAAACGGAATCCTCCGGTTTATCGATCATTACCCGCATTATCCTAAACATTGAATTGTTTACCTTTTTGAATTCTTTTGCAGGCAGTTAAAACTTAAAAACTTACTGGAGTTCCATTTCTATTCGAGTTAGTGGCGGTGGAAAGTTAATGCGCTATTTGTCATAGTTATAAGCCCTATGCAACAGTATTTACTTGAAAATTCATCGGCCATTAGACCAACCATGAAGGTAAGTCTTGTGTAGGTATGTCCAGTTGTATGGAAGTGTTGTGCATTAAAGCTACTACTTAACTAAAGAATATTAAAGAAAACGTTTGAATATCGTGACTTTTTTATTATTTTGTTGTTGTTGTTTTTCAATTCAAACAGTTGCGGCCATGGTTACTATGGCGGCATTGCATGCCGTTTACATACGTAATTTTAAAAACTCGACCTGGGGCATCCCATGGGACTTTTGTATTGTCCCATGGGATGACCGACAGTGTTACTGGACAATACTCATAAATAAATGTCATCTACGGGAGGTACGTGTTGCTATGTGCGGTCAACCTTAAAAAAAACAAAAACAAAAAAAAACAAAAAAACAACAACAAAGCAAAACAACAACAAAAAAGACACACGTGCATGCACACACACATATACACACATACACACACACACAAATGCACACACACATACACATACACAAGGAAGGACACTCCCATACACATAGTTGAAATTCTCAGCCTTGACTCACAACTACTCCATAATATTCTTCACTTTTCCTAGGGCTGACCTATGCATATTTGTGACCGTCTACAGGAAAACCAGGCACAACGCGGCGTGCGTAAATATCGAGAAAAGATCGATCGATTTCTTAAAAATGTATTGTTTCAAGTCGACGGAAGGGAACGGTTAGGTCTATTATAGTGGGAACGACTTAAGCTACGACGATAAAACTTGGAGAGCTCAATATCTGGACACCGACAACTCTGTAAGTGCAAAAAAAAATTTTTGAAGGGTGCCGCGTTGTGCCCGGTTTTTCTGTAGACGGTCACATTTTATCACTTCAATTATCAGTTTCATACTCTAGTAAAGTAAATTCTCCTCAGTACAGTTGTGGACACCCATGCTATTCTAACCAAACGTGCAACAACTAAGCAATTATTTCATAAAGATCCATTCTTACTACACAAATTTTATAGCTAGCTACTAAATAATTTTTTTAAACTTTCGTAGTAATAATAATTACGTAATAGTACTTACGCTTAGACTCCGTGGAGACTTCATCAGTGACTTTTGAAAAGTGAGAATATATAATAAAACAATATATATTTTCTCACTTTTCAAAAGTCACTCATGATGGCTCCACTCAAAATGTACGAACTGTTCATTTTTATTACTATGAAATAAAAAAAAATTAGTAGCTAGCTATAAGATGCATATATACCTGATAATTTTTTTAAATGATGACACTGTTGCCCGCTTGTATTGACTGGTAATGTAATGTATAGTAAAAGTAAAATCAGAACAACAAAAATAAATATAAAATGGCTACAAGCTCAAAATAGGCCCTGTAAGTATTATGAATATTACTACTTCAGTGTGATTTCTAAGCTAGTAACTGTCAGAATACTGTCTAAACTTCACCATTGACATTACTAACTATTATCTACAAAATGAATCAATTCCTTTTATCATTAGCTATATCTGTTTAAAACTATTTAACTAACCTAGTTTTAGTTATATATTTCAAGCATACCTTTAGTCAGAACATTATTAACTGGATGCTCTTGAAGAAGAGATGATGGAAAATTTTCACGATTTTCATACGTTATCAATATGCCATTGCTGCTTTTAGGACCTGTAGGAGAAATAGATCTGTCTTCATCTAATTTAGACAGCTTCTCGTTACTGATTCCATCGTCTAATTTTCCTGGAACTGAAACAGGAACTATACAGCATGCCTCCACCTTGTCATGCGAAATATTTTGCTGCTGATTATGGAAATCAGTTTTGGAAGACTGAAGAGCAGTGTCACTAATTAGCTGAAGGCCCACATCAGAATTCTCTGGCAAGCTTGCTGTAGGAGTGTTACCCAGGCTAGTTTGATGCCGAGCTGCTGATTCAATACTAGACTGGAGGGCACTATTTAATTCTGATTGGCTGAGGCTAGCTAAGAGAGATGTGATGAGGCTATAGTGAAGATTATCTGTGTTGGCACAAGTGCTTGTTGGAGAACTGCCATTGTCAGAAACAAGATTATTACTTGGCTGAAAACTGTCCCAAGTAGTGGCAACAGTGTTTTCAATATTTGTTTGTTCAGTATCAGGCTGGTTGCTAGGTAAAGTGAGAGGTTCATGTAAGTCATCAGGCAGTCTGGGGCAAGGGAGCTGCTCATTCTGAACTGAAGCTGCCACGCACTCAGCCGCTCGGAGAAGTTCTAATACGAAAGCTGGGGGAGCCTCGTAGACTGACGAACGGCTCATAGCCGTACTCCTTTTATCCACGTAGATGACGACGGCAGTTAAAAAAGAAAAACAGCTGCTTTTTCTTCTACGGCCGCAGGAATTTGAATTCGCGCACGCCCGACCGAATATGTGCGCAAACTACGCAGGGCTAAATCCCTTTACCATATGCCGCTTGTGCCCGGGTCAATGGGGGGGGGGGGGGGCAAACCGTAATGTCCGACCAATCAGATTGCACTAGCTCATAGCTCTTCCCCCCTATTGTTGGTTGAAGAAAGCGGTCGTAGGCCGAACCTTTACCTAACTGCTAAGTGGTTGAAGTCTGGCTTGCAGCTTGAGAGACGGCGAGACGAGCTAGAGCTTATGCGGATTTATATAAGGGTTGCATTTCAGCAATTCCACGAAGGGGGGGGGGGGGGGGGGGGGGGGGGGGGGGGGGGGTGGAAGGGGAAAAGGGTTATTGGCGCATGCTTCAAGGGTTATAAGACTACAATCTCTATGTACACGCACCTAAACAGTTGCGGTTATCGTAATGCTACTCCAAATTGTCACCTTAGCAGTGCTAATTCTGAGTGTGTCTAGTAATAGAAATGTACCTCTTCGGTTGGATGCAGTTCAGACCACTAAGTGCAATTTTCAATTCAGACAGACTGATGCTATACTGCAACTTCTGAATGCATATCAGTTAAAGAAAGATGAACTGTCTCCTTGTCCATGTCTTAACTCTACACATTGGATGAATGCAGCCTACATGAATATGACAGATCCATCCCAGCAATGCCCCTCTAACTGGTCACTTAACACAGCACAAGTTAGAGGCTGTGTGTTCTAAAATGACACCAGGAGGAGGTTGCGATTCAGTTTATTATAGTACTGATGGATTATCATATAACAAAGTCTGTGGTAGAATTATTGGCTACCAGAAGGGATCCACTGATGCTTTCAATTTTTTGCAGTATAGTCAGGCCAGAAGTCTAGAGGATGCTTATGTAGATGGAGCCTCTCTGACTCATGGTGCAGCAGGTTCTCGTCAACATATTTGGACTTTTGCTGCTGGACTTTCAGAGCTGGACAACCGAGTAGGTGTTACCTGTGACTGCAGCAATAGAAATTTGGAATGGCTTTACCAAGTACCTGCCTATGTGGGGAATAATTATTTCTGTGAGACTGGAAATACTGGTCCTTCTCATACTTTTAATCATATTCATTCAAATGATCCCCTTTGGGACGGGAAAGGTTGTGGGCTTACTAGCACATGTTGCCAGCAAAACAACCCTCCATGGTTCTGTGCCACATTACCTCAGGCAACCTCTGATGATCTGGAAATAAGGATCTGCAGGGATTCAGATAATACAGATGAAGATATAATAATTTCTTTGATAGAAATTTATGTAGCCATTTAGCTAAAGGTGCTGAAAGAAATTGGCCTGTGAACTGTGACTTTTTTTTTATAGACTAGCTGACACTGAGTGATAGAATCTTGTAGCTAACTATTTTTGTACAATATTTGTAGTGTAATTTTGAGAAAGTCATAATAATAAATTACAAGGTCAAATATGCTTATCATACACACAGTTGTGCTAGGGATTATACATGGTTATTATTTCAAGACAAGTTTTTAATGGCTGACAAACATTCTTGCAATAACAAGCTTACTTAAGAGTTGCCCACAACTGAATCATAACTTCGAGAACACTTGCAGGGCTACACTAACACTGGGCCTGGGGAGACAGGCGGGTTAACTGGAAGCTTACCAAGAATGTGAAAAAAAGGTAAGTATTGAAAATTTATCTTCTTTGCTTGTAACCTTATTTTCAATAATCCTATTGATTTTGTTTTATTAATTTTTATCTTGATGTCTATTCATATTTTTATATGTAGCTAGCTAATGTGATATTCTTCTTGTACCACAATCAGAATAATATTTTCCAAATAAAAATATCTGTTATCATTAGCTACCTTGTTATTTTGCCCTGGTGCCAAAAATAATTCACTTCCTATTATGATTGCAACATTGCATTGGAGGATGGGGATTGGCTGTCATTGACATTCAGGTAGTACATACTTCACTAATGGATCTCCCAATGAGATTGTTCATATATTCAACAGACTGATCACAGTCTGGGAATGCCTTCCTATCTTATATGTATTCTAAAGATTTGGGAAAAGGGCACAAATGGAATAATCAATGATTGAGCTTGTGATGTGAATCGAATGGATTTTGATGAATACTATGTGTACGTGTAGTGCTGTGTCAAAAGCTGTGAGCTACATTGTTCCTGTCAAAGCAGTGCTATTTGTTTGTTATACTATATCAACAAGTAGTACGAGAACCCCAATGCAATAATTGAACACAAAATCATGTAATCATACATTTACTCATCATCACACAAACTAAAACAAAGGCTGCCAGCCGTTCTGACAATACTGTAGTTCAAAAGTGGTTGTCTTGAACTTTCTCTCAAACAAAAAATGTGCTTCAATTTTGCTGTGTGAGCAATACCAATGACAGTTTAATTGTCCACCACAAATTACTGTTGATCTTAGTGGCTTATGACATATGCCATTCATAAACTATTATCTCATCAAAACAGCTTCTTGTGTTGCACCTGCTAGGCAACATACTCTGCTTCAGCTTACCATCATGTCTGTTTACTACATTTTGGCCAGCTAAATGGTGTAGTGATAATTGAATGTTGTTCCACTTGAGTGATGATACCACATTTCCTCCCTGCTAAATGATAACGTCCACTAAGTGTGTGCGATACTGTCCATATCAATCAGGTTTGTTTTGCTCATGAGATGGATAACATCCTGCTGACTCGGGTATTTCCGTGTCTATAGTAGGAGTAGCTGATGGACTTGAACCTTCCTGAACTTGTGGTGTTTCATTAACTGGTTCCACACTATCTGGTTGGGCTTGCGTTATCTCTGCTGATTCAGATGACTCAGTTGATGTGTCATGCACCTCCGGTGTAGCATATTGTTACGTCTCCAACATTGTCAGTAATGGAGGTAGTTGTTACTGGTGTAGGGCTATGCGAAGTCGCCAGATCTTTCAATTGCTCAACATGCCTCTTCCAACTCTGACCATCCTGAGTTTTCACCATGTACATCACAGGACACAACTTGGAAATAACTGTCGCATGTAAGGATCTCCTGGACGTAAGTTGCAAGCCATCACCGACTGTCCTTCTTCTACAAACTCTCGCTGTCTTGACCTTGAATCGTGGTTTGACTTCTGTTGTGCTTGTTTACTTTCAACACATCGTGCTCGATCTGGTCGAAGCAAATGAAACCTTGTACGTAGCTGTCGCTTCAGCAACAACATACACGGGGCAACACCTGTTGTTGCATATGAGGAGTACTTCGTAGGTCAATAAGAAATTGCTAAGTCTTTGATGACTTAAAACCCCTTATTCACTGTTGCCTTCATTGACTGTTTAAAGGTCTGAATGAACCGCTCTGCCAAGCCATTTGAGGCTGGGTGATATGGTGCACTCCTCACATGTTTAATTCCATGGCTTTTCATGAACACCGCAAATTCCTGAGATACAAATTGTGGCCCTTGTCCGTAACTATCTGACTTGGTAGACCATGTGCTGCAAACATCTGCCGAAAACTCTCCAAAGTTCGCTGAACCGTAGTGTTTGATAATGCATGCACTTCAGGCCACTTGGAATGTGCATCAACTGCTATGAAAAACATTGATCCTTGAAACGGACCAGCAAAGTCCAAATGAACTCGCTCCCAGGGTCGTGACGGCCATACCCATGGATTCAAAGGTGCTCTGTGGGAGGGGAACTCTTCACTGCCAAACAAGAACCACACTGTCGCACTAATGTCTCTATATCAGCGTCAAGACCCGGCCACCACATGTACGCTCGTGCCAGTGTCTTCATGCACGACATTCCTGAATGATCTAGATGAAGTTCCTTCAACAGCTTCTCCCGTAACGTCTCTGGTACTATTACCCGAACACCCCATAAAACCACATTCTCCTCCACTGTTAGCCCATTCCTCCTTCTCCAAAATGATTTCAAACTGTCATCTTCCATATGTTCTGGCCAACCTTCCAAGGTGTAGCGAAGAACCAAATTCAATGTCTTATCTTTCAGTGTTGCTTGTCGCAGTGTTGCTACAGTTACTGGTAGGGTTTCCACTAGCGAAATATTGAAAATGGTTGGTTCCGAGCAATAATTTTCCTGACATAGTTGTTCTAACGGCAATCTAGACAATGCGTCTGCATTGGCATGTGCTTGAGTTGGCCTAAACTTAATTCTGTATTGATAAGCCGACAACAGCAAAGCCCATCGCTGTAAGCGTGCAGCAGCCAATAGAGATATTCTTTTCTTGGGACTCAGTATAGTAGTCAATGGTTTATGGTCTGCGATCAATGTGAAACGTCTTCCATAGAGGAAAGGATGGAAGCGCTTGATCCCAAATACCAAAGCAAGGGCTTTTTTCTCCACATGAGCATAATTTTTCTCTGCACTGGAAAGCGTACGCGAGGCAAATGCTATTGGTCGTTCCTCACCGTCTGCCATTACATGCGAAAGCACTACCCCCACTCCATAAGCTGAAGCATCTGCTGCTAGTCTTAGCTCCAATGAGGGGTCGTAATGTGCTAGTACATCAGTAGAGATTAACTTCTCCTTGGCCAGTTTGAAACTGCTCTCACACTCTTTAGACCACACCCACTCGGCATCTTTGTGAAGAAGCTTGTTTAACGGATGCAAAATAGTAGATGAATTGGGAATAAATTTGGCATAGTAATTGATCAAGCCTAAAAATGACTTCAATTCCTGTACATTCTTGGGGGAAGGGGCTTGAGCTATTGCTTGTAGCTTCTCATTATAATAGTAGGATACAACCCCTGCTTGTCTATGCGATATCCCAAATACTCAACAGACTTCGCCTGAAACTTGCACTTGGCTCGATTGACACGAATTCCATGCTCCTTCAATCTTTGAAGAACCTTCTTGAGAATACTCAAGTGTTCCTGCTCAGTTTGACCTGTCAACAACAAGTCGTCAATGTAGCAAAAAACATGTAGGATTCCTCGCATAATCGTCTCCATAATCTTTTGAAACTTTGCAGGTGCACAAGCAATACCAAAAGGCATTCTCATATACTGGAACAGCCCTTTGTGAGTGTTTACTGTGAGATACTGCCTTGACTCCTCCTCTAAAACCAATTGATTGTATGCATGACTAAGATCTAATTTTGTAAAACTTTTACCACCCGCTAAATTACTGAATAACTCCTCAACTCTGGGGAGAGGATATTGATCCACATCAATCACTTGATTAAGAGCACGATAATCACCACACACTCTAACCTTTCCATCTTTCTTTGGCACTGTAATGATCAGAGCAGCCCACTCACTATGATCCACTTTCTGTAAACACCATCTCCTTCCAAACGCTCCGACTCTCTCTTTCAGTGCAAATGGAACTTGATATGGTTTCCGAAACTGAGGCTTTGCTTCATTCATGACAGATATCCTGACTTTGTAGCCAACTATAGTGCCTAGCTCTTCATTGAACACTTCGTCATATTCCGCCAATAGTTTGGATAAAGCCGTACCACTATCAACCCGATGCACAGCACTTTGAGTAAGCGACTTCCAATCAAGTTTAAGTTACGACAACCAGTTTCGACCCATTAAACATGGTCCCTCTTGCTGTACTACAATCTGGCGCACACATCCATTGTGTCTTTGCTACTTGTCCTGTAGAATCTCTCCCGGATTTGGAAGTCTTGGACCGGCAGACTACACACATAAGTGTCCAATCTTTCCACACTTATGACACTTGGAGTGTACTGAATGACCCTTGCGACCACAACGGAAACAGCTAACATCGTTATGTGGAATACTTGCTGGCTTTGTAGGTGGGGCTGATGCTTTACTTCCACCCTCACTTGCAGGCTTTTTCCTGTTGAACACTCGATTTACCTGACCTCCAGATTCTTTAATCTCTCTTGCCTTAGTTGTCGCTGACTCCATGCCTTGTGCAATCTCCACTGCACGACTAGTTGTGAGGCCCTCTTCCGTAAGCAACTTTCTCTGGATAGATTCACTTCGAAGACCGCAAACCAGCTTGTCTCGAATGGCTTGGTCCAGGAAGGTGCCAAACTCACACTTCCTTGCAAGTTGCCTCAAAGCAGCCACAAAATCTGCTTTAAAGCGCTCAGCAATCACTAGAGGCTTTGCTTTGGTTCAAAATGAGCCTTGAGCTTTTCCACTAGCTCGTTATAAGTCTTGTCCTTGGGATTTTCTGGTGCAACCAAGTTCCGTAGTAGCGAGTAATTCTTTGCTCCTAACAAGGTTCCAAGTATAGCCACTTTCTTCCCATCGTCTACTGCCCCGAATTAACCCAAGTTTAGTATAATAGGTCTCATTCAACAGTTACCACTCAAAATAATAAAATCGACTGACTTATTGTGTACACCAAAAATCAATGTGACATTATGTGTAAGTAAGGTGGCGGCGCCTCTAGCTAAAATGTTTACGTCTGTCCCCATGAACTCAATAGAGTGATAATTGAATGTTCCACTCGAGTGATGATACCACAGAATGCTGCAAAATAAGCTTTAGCTATAAACCCAATCTAAATAGCTAACTTCGTTTTGAGCTATATACCACTGTAGTCACATCTCATTTAATTGGGACAGCAATTACATGAACACAGTTTGAAAATTTGAAAATTGTTGCTTGAGTACTCATTATGGACAGGTGGTAATAATTACAGTTTGACTAGATGGACTAAGTATGAATAGGTTAGCGTAGCTATGATTGCCTGTATGGATTAACTAAAACCATTCCAACATGAGAAGGGGGAGGATCTCAGTAGTAAGCACACTAATGTTGTTATAACAAGTTCACTACACCTTTCCTTTTCAGGCAGATAACAAATTTACTACACTTTCACTTTTGAGGTGACATTTAAACTGGAATGCACGACATAAAAATGGTTTACTGCACTGATGGATGAGGTGGAATTTAATGCAGACTCTGAGCATGAATGTCTGCAAACACTCTGAAATCATCCCAACATTGTTAGCTAATAAATATTAATTTTGCTGCAATGGAATAAGAACAAAAAAAAAACAAAAAAAACAAACAACAACAACAGCCCCAACAAAAGGTTAAAGATTAAAAAATCTGTGAATAGCTGCTATTCATTATCAATCTTTTTTAAGGTCCATTGAGGTTTGTTATGCATTTGTCTCTCCAGATCCTTACCAAGTGCATCCTGCACAACTCCAATGAAGATCATCATTATCCTGTTAACTACGTTGCATTTACATTAAATTCTGCAGTCATTTTAGAGTAGCTAATATACTGACCTCTGGACAAAAATAAATAGCTACCCACTTTACTAGCTAATATTAGCCCAGAGGACTATGGGCAAAAAAATTTTTTTTTTTTAAACCATACTCATTTTGAAATGGCAAAATTTGAACAATAGCTACTGTATTACCTATATCTATACTGGCATCTCTATTCATGAGGTATAAGATATGACATAGAATTGGAGCATTTGTGATATCTTTCAGATGGTGGCCGATGATGCTGAGGTGCTAGTTGTACCTACCTGTCAGCCTAGCTTTACACCTACATGTTTAAGTTTAACCTCAACACACTGACAGACTGACACTGACAAAAAAAGAAAAAGAAAAAAAGAAAAAAAAGAAAAGAAAAAAAAAGAAGTGCACAGATATAGCTAAGAATGATGACATGCCACTGACACAAAACCAAAGTGTTGATAGGGGTGGAGCTAACAGACACAACACAGGTAACATCAAAAGGGTCTAGATAGTTAACATGAAATTGAAAGACCTTCAATAAAATCAGAGCCAGTTGCATATTCTCTTTCTGCATCCAACCAACTATTATGAACATGTTGAAACTACTGCTGCCAATACACACTTGTATAGTTTTATAAGCTCCTATTTTTTTCTCTCGGTACTATCAGTCAAATTGTAGTTGAGATCTAATAATATTAAAATTACAAAACCATTCATATAATACATAAATTACCTAGCCATATAATACACTAAAATACTTACTAAAATTAATTATAAAAAATGACCATAAAAAGTACAAATGTAATGAAAATATTTCATGTGGATTTAAACAACAAATTGTGACTGAGCTATATATTTATTTCTAATGTCTTCTGCTAATTTGTGTTCTTGGACACTAGGTGAATTTAATATGTTCACTAAAGTATTCCATGTAAAGCATGGAACAGCAGTTCTTTTCCATTTGTCAAAAATTGCCCCAAAACGTTCTTTTTCGGTATTATGATCAATTTTTATTCGTTCAATGTCAGCCATACTGATTTCTAACTGCAGACCAATGGCAATCCATTCGTTAGTGTGAGGAATCACTTCTGCAAACATTTCAAGGGTATTTGTGATAGGAACATCTGTTGAAGGTATCCCTACAAGACAAAAAGAGAATAGAACATGTAGTGTATCCTACTCCAGACATAATTAATTGCTATCACTTCACACCTTATTCAGTTCTAAGGATGTGTTACCATATGTGTTAATTGTTGCTGTTTTCACCTCCATTCATACCCAGACCTACAGAATGCTATATATGTTCTAGAACTTTTCATTCCAGTCAGTCTAGCTTATTCAGTGATTATGTGAACGTGTTGTTGTGTTCTTGTTTCAAGATTAATATTAATATTTAAAGTAAATTAGAACCCATTACAAACACAACAAAATTGGCGACGAGAATGGCCACTGTCGTAGCGACCACTTACGGGTCTCTCCCAGAATTCGAGAAGGAAGAAACAGACAGAGAGTATCTCGGAGCGTTAAGAAAACTGGCCATCGACTGCGACTTAGCAAACAAAGAGATAATCGAGGAAGCTCTGCGCGACCGTCTTGTAGGAGGAGTAAGGAACATGGGTATTCAGAAGATATTACTGTCAATAAAAGATCTAACTTTCTCAGATGCGTGTGAAACTGCCAAAGCAATGGAGGCAGCAGAAACTAATTCCAAGGCTATTGCCAGCGGGACAGCTAAACCCTCAGTGCTCCAAGTGACTCAGCAGTGTACTAAAACAGTCCAGAAGACTTTCAGGAATTCGCGATGGGACACACATCAGGTTCAACCTTGTTACCACTGCGGCAAAGTCAACCATTCTTCTAGCGACTACCGATTCAAGGAAGCTCACTGTCATTATTGCGGGAAAATAGGTCATGTTGCTACTATTTGTCGGTCACGATTGAGTTCGAAACAACAGGGATTCTCACCGAAAACACTGGGAAAGTACGCGACATCGAGGCAAAATCCACAGACAGCTCAACGTCAGGAATGTCGTCACACTAAAGCTAATTATTTGGACGTCGAATCAGACCAGACTCAGGAGGAGAAAGAAGAGATCCATTTGTATTCGTTCACCGGGAATTCTAAAAGACCTAAGCCAATCCAGTACGAGTTGCTCTTGGATGGAGTGCCAGTCGAAATGGAGCTGGACACTGGAGCGAAAGTATCCTTGATTCCTGAGGTAATGTATCATTCTCTGTTTAGTCATAAGGAGTTAAAGAAATCATGAATAGTTTTGAAAACCTACATGAAAGAGTCAATTCCTATAGCTGGAGAAATCAGTGTAACAGTAGAGCATAATACTCAGAAGGTTAATGCTAACTTAATAGTAGTTTCTAGTGAAGGTCCAGCTTTATTGGGACGAGTTTGCTGAGTAAAATCAAGTTGGATTGGGCTCTGATTAACCAAATTCACAATAATGTCACTCTTCCATCGCTGTTTGACCAATTTAAGGAGGTATTTGAAAATAATTTAGGCACAATCAAATTACACCAGGCCAAACTGAACATTCGTCCAAATTCTGTACCAAAAAATTTCAAGCCCAGGCCCCTGCCATTTGCTATCAAAGATAAAATTGCTTTGGAATTGGATAAATTAGAAGAAGCAGGAATAATCTAAAAAGTTTCCCATTGTGACTGGGCCACTCCTGTAGTAGCGATACCCAAGAGAGATGGTAGTTATCGCATTTGCGGAGACTATAAGGTTACGGTAAACGCAGCATTGGAAGTAGATCAATATCCCTTACCCAATCCTAGTGACCTATTTGCATCACTATCAGGAGGAAAAAAATCACAAAAATAGATTTATCTCAGGCTCATCAGCAGCTTTTACTTGAGCAAAATTCAAAACATTTGACCACGATTAACACTCAGCAGGGATTATATCGCTATACAAGGCTATAACCTTTTGGTTTTGGCATTACATCAGCCCCGGTGATATTCCAAAGGACGATGGATACCATACTCCAAGGTATTCCGAATGTAATGTTATATTGATGACATCCTTATCACTGGATCTACTGATCAAGTTTATTTGCAAAATTTATGAGCAGTATTGCAGAAAATGAAAGAGCATGGTATTCGAGCGAATGACAACCGTTTTGGGCCCTAAGAAGGGAGTCCCTACTCTAGCTGCAGCTCGACTACAACAATGGGCCGTGCTACTCTCAGCTTATTCATATGATATTCAATTCAAGTGAACAGATGCTCATAGTAATGCAGATGGTCTCTCCCGACTTCCTCTACCTGAGGTCACATCAGAGGGACAAAAAGTGTGGATGCTACAATGCAACCTGGCTCAGATAGAGAAATTACCTGCTACATCAGTTCAAATTTGACAAGCCATTCAGAAAGATGTTGTATTGAGTAAAGTATTGGAGTATACACAGCATGGATGGCCTAAGCAAGTAGAGGAAGCTCTAGTTCCATACTGGAATAGTTATCGGTGGAGGATGGATGTCTTGTTCTGGGACCAAGAGTGATAGTACCAGCACACTTGAAGGATCAAGTACTGAGTAAATTGCATGACACACACCCTGGAATCGTCAGGATGAAAGCAATAGCCCGTAGTCATGTATGGTGGCCACAGATCGACAGAGATATTGAGGATATAGTGAACAGTTGTCCATCTTGTCTACGTGTCAAACAATCTCCATCTAGTGCTCCATTACACCCGTGGACCTGGCCTTCTAAGCCATGGCAGAGAATCCATGTCAATTTATTTGGACCATTCCTGAACAAGATGTTTTTTGTGATTGTGGACGCCAGAAGTGTATGAAATGCCAAGTACAACAGCACAGAAGACAGTAGATGTGCTCAGACATGTCTTTGCTACATTTGGTCTACCTCGGACAACGGACCACAATTTGTGGCAGCAGAGTTCTCAGAATTTTTAAAACAAAATGGAGTTAAGCATGTTCGTTGCAATCCGTACCACCCTGCATCAAATGGACTAGCCGAAAAGTTTGTCCGATCTTTTAAGCAAGCTATGAAAGCTAGTGGAGCTACAACAAGATCTGTTCATCATCAGCTGGAAAACATTCTTTGCGTTATCGTACAACTCCTCATTTTGACAACAGGACACACACCAGCATCATTGTTCATGAAAAGAGAGCTCCGTACCAGATTGGAATTACTGAAGCCAAATTGTGAATCGTGTTTTAGATAGTCAATCAACACAAGTGCAGACGCATGGACAGAACTCCAGGCTTAGGGAACTATCCCTTGGACAGAAAGTAATGGCAAGAAATTATGGAACTGGGGAGAAGTGGATACCAGAAAGGGTCAATAAGAGAGTGGGACCACTGTCATATGAAATTGAGACAGAGAAAGGAGCATGGCGTAGACATATCGACTAGCTGTATGGAAAGGGACCAAAAGCATAACGATTGTGAGATGGACCTGGATGTCTCTTATGAACTAGATGAGACTACAGGAGAGCCACAAGAAGCTACGGGAGAAGAATGTGAAACAGACCCTGATCAACAAGAAGAAATTCCAATAATTGTAGCAGCACCAGCCGAACCAGATTATCCTGTAAGGGGAACATTACCAATTTCTACCAGTGCTAGTTCAGGAACAGTGAAGAAGTATCCTACCCGTAATCGTCATCAACCAGAATATTATGGCTTTTCCTAACCCCTGCTTTTCGTTTACGTAAAAAGGAAACTGTAGCGTATCCTACTCCAGACGTGTTTACCTTTAATTAATTGCTATCAATTCATACCTTATTCAGTTCTAAGGATGTGTTACTGTATGTGTTAATTGTTGTTGTTTTCACCTCTATTCATACCCAGACCTACAGCATGCTATATATGTTCTAGAACTTTTTCATTCCAGTCAGTCTAGCTTATTCAGTGATTATGTGAACGTGTTGTTTTGTTCTTGCTTCAAGATTAATATTAATATTTAAAGTTAATTCGAACCCATTACAAACACAACAGAACACCAGTCAATTTTACATAGCTACTAAAGTTATACTCTTAAGAAATTATATTAAACACAAAACTATTGAGACTAGCATAGCCATATACTTATGAGTAAATATATGCAAACCACTACTAATTATTGTTGAACTAGTTAGTGTAATAGCTAATTATGAAGTAACTAGTGCCAGCACCTCCCCCAGATTATTACGATAATTTTGACTAAATCAGCTCAATCATATCTAACTTTTGTGAGTAGTTGCCTCAGTAGCTAGCTATCAAGTGAAGTTTTAGATATAATATAGTATGTGTAAGACCATTGCCCAAAATATAGCAAAGGAACTAGCTAGTTATGTCCTATGAAATAGAAAGATAAAGCTGGCATGATACGTGGGAAAAAAGATTTGGGATAGTGATAATTCAGTGACACTACCATATAATCAACCATTAATACTATGCTTATCTCATTTTTGTCTCTTTCAAGAGCAGATTTCAAGAACAGGAAAAACAGAAACTAAGAGTTCATGGCACTCTTGGCTCAGTAGCTATAATGATGCATATATGTAAATAGTCTGGATAAGCCATTTTTTAAAGTTTAATTACTATTTTCACAAGCACTAGCTAAGTGTTTGCACTACTTACTTTTAGGTGTCACTGTTGTGTGTTTAGGGAGGGTGTTTTATCCCCAATGGATCATGTACACTCAAACAATCAATAAAAAAAAAAGTCTGACGAATCTGTATGTGAGCCAGGTTATTAAAACAAACAAACAAACAAACAACTAACAGGAAGTACAAAAAACCACATAACACCAAAGGCAATACTTGATCAGAAACAAATTGTTTGGTGGTCATAATGGGAAATTTTGGTTACTAAGTGAATATTTCGGAGTTGGCAAAGTTTTCAGTGGTGAACGCGGGTAAAATTTCATTTAAAGTTCGGAATTCCGGTCTCACAAAAATAGGCAAGTGTACTTTGAAAAGGCGGCTAGCTTAAACGAAAACCATCAGTTTATTGATCTTACCCGCTTGAAAATCTGATTGCTTACCACTTGAAAATCCTTTGTCCAATAGTCAAGTCACAAAGAGAATACAACGCAGGTCTTGTGCTAGTATATCCAGTGAACAAGTATGTAAAAAGTACTGTGTGTTGCTAAAGAAGCAATAAACTAAACAAAAATATTTTACTAACAAAAATTATTAGCAGCTAAAAGTCAAATATAAATTTCAGTCAGACCAGCTCGCTCGCCATTTGTGCTGAAGCACATCACTAGTTTAGCTAAAGTGCTACTGCATTCTAAAACTCATTTCAGTAGTCTATGAAAAAACAAAAAACAAACAAACAAACAAAACGACATAGCTTTACAATTCTACTACACCCAAATCTAGTCATGCAATACATCTCAAATGATCAACTGAAAACTTTCCATGTTCTTAAAGCAATCAAATTTTGCCATTAGAAACAACGACTACCTATCTTATAGTTTCATAATTACTTTCTCAGCCTTCTTTTACTCATTAGATGTATTCTCTCTCTTTCACAGGAATTTTAAAACAATACAGAACTAAAATTATTTGGTCGCCACCAGGAATCGAACGCCGGACCGCTTGCTTAACGCACAAGCGCTCTGCCACTGAGCTACACAACCAGCTGGCAAACAAACACTCCAATTCTGTATTTATACTGGGTACTGCTATGCTACAGTCTCACTCTCAACAGACCAATGAAAATTCTCCGGCAACATGTGTTAAGCAAGTGGTCCTGGGTTCGATTCCCGGTGGCAGCCAAATATTTTTAATTCTGTATTGTTTAAAAATTCCTGTGAAAGAGAGAGAATACATCTAATGAGTAAAAGAAGGCTGAGAAAGAAATTATGAAATGATAAATTAGTGGAGTAAAAAATTCAATGAATAAAAGAATCTTTAAAAAAAGAGAATTTTCATTGGTCTGTTGAGAGTAAGACTGTAACATAGCAGTACCCCTTAACAGTATAAATACAGAATTGGAGTGTTTGTTTGCCAGCTGGTTATCGTAGCTCACTGGCAGAGTGCTTGTGCGTTAAGCAAGCGGTCCTGGGTTCCATTCCCAGTGGCGACCAAATATTTTTAATTCTGTGTTGTTAAAAAAAAAAGCCTGTGAAAGAGAGAGAATACATCTAATATTTTATAGTTGTAGCTAATAGCAGGTGAAATCTATGCCACTAAATGGAGAAGGCAATAGGTTCAAAGTCTAAATGCACATCGTGAGTAGAATAACAAGAGACCTTGAGAAGGGCAGAGGGTTAATAAGAATTGATAAAAAGAACTTATGCTACTGCATACATAATTTTAAATGTACATCAAGCGTCACTGTGTGGAGGGCTACTTGCTAATCATTATGAATATTGAAATAATAAAAAAGGACTAATTTTTTTTTTTAACTCACCAATACTTGGATCTTCAAACCATACAACTTGTTTCTCTTCAAGGCGAACTGCACGTTTTCTGGTATTGTAGGAACACCTCTGGACCCAAACATTGGAGCCTTTCTTTCTGGACACAGTTGCATGATGTTGATCATCAGTATCATCACATGGGTCACAGTAAAATCCAATGTGAACTCCAATTGTCTTGAAGTTGTACTTTAAGCTTTCTCCAGCTTTATAAAGAGATAGAATAACAGCATTGCGAATATCTGAGCAGTACTGTTTCTCACAAGTGGTATATAGTTCAATGTTCGAAACTCTATCACAAATAAGTGCAGTTCCAATTGGAGGAGCATCTCCAATGATTACAGAGGGAGAGTTTTCATAAACTGAAAATTCAATCATATTTCGACGACGAATGGCATTTTGGTCCTCATTTAGACGCCATCCAAAGTTTTTGGATAGCTTGGTCACCATTGCACAAAATAGGCCTCTTGGAGTGACTTTGTCACCAAACGAGATGACTAAAGGGCCTTGAACTTCATTATAGTCCATATACAGCTTGACATCAGTCAGTTGCCTACTACAATCTGGAGTCAGAGAGGATAGGTCTTCCATTGGTAATACACAAGGCATAAAGTAACGATCAGGACCAAGTTCAGCTATAATGAACAAATCCTGAAGTAAGCTTAAAAACATTTCTTTGGTAAACTTTGGATGCCCTGAAAAATCCAAAGATGGTATACTACGAAGGTGATAATCTGTAAAAACACCAGAATTATAAAAATCACTGGTACTCCTGGAGGTAACCGAATCAGATTGGGGGAAACTTGACACTATAATCTCAGTCACTCTGTCATACAGAAAACCGGGCTCCATAAATACCACATCAGAAAGCATACTACTGTTTGGAAAATACAAAATTAAATTGACATCATTAAAGAAGTGAAGAGCCTCCTTGATATCATCCTTGCTAAGAGAAATAAAATTTTCTTGACCGATTATGTTTAAATCATTCATGAAAATATAAGGCTTCTTATGTTTCTTGCTGTATAGCTTCAGATTTTGCAAAAAAACAAAATAAGAAATGGGAACGCTATGAGCTTTGACTTTCTTAGTGTACTCATTTATTTCATTTTTTAGCATAGCCATAACCTCAGAATTACTTTCCCACCCATCTATGCTGGCATCAATTGGGAAAATAGTGCTGTCACGAGAATACGACATCACACTACACTTTCTTCCTTTTTGTTCGATATAACTTCTTAAACGTGTTTCTACTGCCTCCCCTTTACTCTTCAATAGTGCTTCTGGACTCTGCTGGTTTTCTCTGGCTTGTTGCTGAAATTGATCTTTGAAAGTGCCCACTACGGCTACCATAGATCCATCGTACAATTCAGAGCGAGTCGAGGAGCACACTGAGCGAACTGATTGTTCGATAATTGATAAATTGGTAACTCGAAGTGGATCAGGTATGGTGTATCGACGTCTGTTAATGACATATTCAAATTGTGGGAATTGATCCAAACCTTCAGAAAGCTTGTGAACAAGAAAGTTAATAGAGCTGCGCACAAAATTAGGAAGGATCTCTTGAAATTGAGGCTGACCTCCTGTGTCTACAACATACAGCAGATGAATATTGTTCATTGTATTTCTTCTTCTCTTTGTGGCTTTATTTCTATACATTTTTACCAGTAAATTGTAAACACAAAAGCCTAAATCAGTGTATTTTTCTTCAAAATGAGGCTCTCCTTTAAGCAACATTTCTGTCTCCTCATTGCCATCATTTGGAAAATTCCAATTATAAATTGTGTTGGCTAATAGATTAGCCCATTTGTCCTTCTTGAGAACTGTCCATTTGAAATTTCCGGTTCTCTGTTCCCCAACGTTGATGAAATCTGCAGTTGTTACTTCTTTAGCCTTAGTTAACAAAGGTGTACTGCTTCTTTGTTTAGGGCGGGGATGATTTAAAACGAGTGCCTTAAAATGGGTCTTGCCACTTCCTGGAGGTCCACTTATGCCACACTTCGCAATATGCAAACCCACTTTTATGTTTGAGAAAACTTCTTTCATTCTTTTCTTAATTTTATCTATAAGCAGGCCAACACACAATATATTATTATACATACATGTGACCCGTTAAAATATTGCTTTTAATATAAGTAACTACATGGTATAAATTAAAGGTCAATTCGAAAAATTCAAAAGCAAACAGTTATTTATCGTTAAATAAACCACACTATTATTTTAGTTACAATAAATGTACATATGCTACAGTGCATTGATAATTTCATGCCAAAGAAAGTAAGTCTCACTGGTCATGCCATAAAGGAGGTATAAAAGTCTCCCTCAAACAATTTTTGAAATGATAACAATAACTAGCCTTTTCTAGTTATTTTATTGACTTAAAGTAATTAAAAATTCCTAAATCTGAATGAAAAATTGTCATCAGGTATGCAATTAAGCTGGCTAACAACATTCTTTCTCCTCAATTACTTAATAAGGAGTGTATCAACTTTAGTATGCATGAAAAAAAAAAGATCCTTACAAATGTTACATTAATACCTTCCATATTGATGAGTGGAATAGATAGTGCCACAGTAGTAGTTGGAGTTGAATCAGAAAAAGAAGATATAGATCCCTCTCTAGAAAGGGATTCCCTGGGTTGAGTTGAGATTAAAGTCGCATGTGGAACTGTTACAGCACAAGTGGTAGACTGAACCGTTGAAAAAGATTCTCCCAAGGTAAAGGCAGGGTGACGTACAATACCACCAGGTGGGGTACTAACCATTCCGAAATGCTCAGGTGCAGTTGAGGCTACTACTGAAGTAGAGGGTCCAGGTGCATTTAATGGAGAGACCATATGCCCAGTTGAAGTTACTCTATGTTGAGGAGTGACTCTAATTTGGGATGGCGATACAGGTGCAGCTGAAATTATTGCTGAAGTAGAAGCTCTAGGTGCAATTAATGGAGACAGTATAGGCTCAGTTGGAGTTACTGTCTGTTGAGGAGTGACTTTAATTGGGGACGGAGATACAGACACCAATGGTGAAATTGCAGCCAAAGTTAATTTAGGCAGCAAAGTAGAGAATCCTGAAGACCCAGTTGGCACAGAGACTTTTCTAGAGGCTAAATCCACTTTAGTTCCTCTTGACAGATTGCCATCAACTTTAGCTGAGCCCAAAAGTGATGTGTGAATCTGAATATTGGCTTGTTGGGAAGTGGTGGCACTAGCACGTGTTGTAGAAACTTTAACACCATCATACGGAAGTGAACCAGGAAGTGAAGTCAGTGTAGGATTAGGACATAGTGAAACATTGGACATGCAACTGCTAGCCACCTTGGTAGATTTCTCTGATGGATGATTTTGAGTTGCTGCATAGGTAGGTGGTGCTCTAATTTTCGTGGTAGAAGTATATTTAGTTGCACTACTTCCGTATGCACTAGCAGACATAGAAGCTTTCGGAATTGCTTCAGTAGGTGAATGTAATGCAGTAAGAGGAGTTGTAGAAGCTGTTGCACTAGTTTTTGCTTCGGAAGTATTTTGTGTTGCACTACTTTTGCATGCACTTGTTGAAACAGGAGACTTTGGAACTGCTCTAGAAGACAATACAGTAGAAGGAGTCAGTGAAACTGTAGGCACACCTGTGAAAGTCACTTTTTTGGAATTAGTAGATATTCTTATTGCTTTTGATGGAACCATGCTGTTTGAAGACCCACTAGAAGATAATGCTGCAGGAATCTGGAGACTTCCTGCTTTAGAAAATGGAACTGAAGAAGTTGTCTTACCAACTCCAAGTTTTGCAGACGGTAAATTAGAGGTTGACACAGAAACATAAGAAGTAGTTGAAGTAGCAGATGAGGAAGTTGCAGTGATACCCAATGCATTGTCGATTACTTTTTTCAATTTATTGATTTCTTTTGAAAATGTAGCAGATAATGATGTTAAATCAGAAGAAACTTTTAGAAGAACTGATCGTAAACTATGTTGAGTTGCAGCATCTTTTTCCTCATCACCACTGCTTGCAAATGAAGCAGGAAGAGACTGAAGCTGCACTAGATCGTCTTCATCTAGTAATGCTGTAAAAAAATAATCTATATATAATGTACAACTTTTACATTATATTGTTCTATGCTCTTTGGTAGCTGAAAATACAATAAAATAGTATTTGAGACATACATAAGTGGTTATTATGTATTACTCCTGTTGTTCCTCTTACCAGATATTTCATTAAACTATTTACACAATTTTTCTCCTATGATACCATAGTAGACAACGGTCAAAGAAAATTAAAATAATATATATATAATGGTATCAAACTATACCTGTAGTGCAGCTCTTTTACTTAGCTGTATAAAAGCAATCTGTACCCACAAGATCAGGCGCAACAAAATTTAGAATAAGGTTCTATAATTGTTTTGGCTTTTTAATGCAACAAATTGATCCGTACCAGAAACTAATTATTTCAAACAACAACAACAAAAAAACAACAACAACAAACTAGCCTACTGTATAGTAATTTTTGTTACATTTAGTGTTGTGAACTATGAACTTTAAACTTAATTACTTATGATGTCATTCTTCCATTTTTCTTATTAGTGCCCTTCATTGTCACATTATTCTGATTTGTGTGCTCGTTTCTAGTTGTACAAAACTCAAAACTTTTCTTAAGGTCCGAATAGTACGTAATGTCTACAATTTATACAACTAGAATAATGGACAAAATCCTACATCTGGAGAGGTTAGAAATGGACCCGAACTCTAGCGGAGCATCCAAAGTATGGTTGCATTGGAAAAGATGTTTCAGAATTTCTCGCAGCCCTCAACCAGGAATGCCTCCACAAGCTTGGAGTTTTAATAAACTGCTTGTCCCCGAGAACGTATACCAGTATATCGAAGATTGTGCCGGGATTCATACAGGATTTTTCACTGGGGGGAGGGGAATTTTGTCCAGTCGCTAGTAACATTTTATCTACATAATATGGTCAAGTCATGACGTGAGACTGAGGAACAGATTTCAGATGAAAACTTGACAAACTATATAAAAGTTAGGCACTTCCTTCGTGACCATTTTTAGGGTCTTGGAGGTCTTAGGCGTTCACATCCCGAGCGCAGCGAGGGTACTACGTAGGGCTTGAGGGACTCTAAAAACAGTAGTTCACGACGCTGAGCAGTGCCTAACTAATTTAGAATGTAGCAACTGCTCTTTAACAACGCAATAGGAGGGACTCTAAGCACAATCGGAGGGGAACTAATTGACCCTGCCCTTAAAGCGGGGAGACTAAGTTTATAGTGGTCCTCTCTGGAGTACCTAAGCAATCTAAAGTCCCTCTGTCACTATACAACTACATCAGCTATGTATGTTCTAATACGAATTAGTATTGAAGGACCATAACTAGAGAAACATTGAAGTGTAACTAATCTTATAGTAAGGCTATTTATACTGATCAATGATTTTTCTGAAGAATTCAGTTGGGGGGAAACAAAATTTAGGGGGGGGGGGGGGGGGGGGGAGATCCCAGGGCTCCCCCATAGTCTGTATGAAACCCTGTTGTGCGAACTACGACTCTGCTATGGCTACTCTACAGGCTCTTACGTAAGGCCTACTAGTGAACGCACACCGCCTCCTAGCTACAACGAGGCAGCAGGCTGGGGAGTCACTTGATGAATATCTCCAAGCTCTAAAATAACTCAGTAAGGACTGCAACTATAAGAATGTGTCTGGGGAGCAGTATCGTGAGGAAAGTATCAGGGACGCTTTTATTACTGGTTTGGCGTCTGGTCTAATCCGACAAAGGCTGCTTGAAAATAAAACTCTGGATTCGAAAACTGTGCTTGACCAGGCTAGGTCTCTGGAATCGGCAGAGTCTTACTCATTTCCTAATCATCCTGTAATGCTGCTGTGCCCTCTGTTGAAGTCATGCCTGAATTGCCTGATGACCTTCCAACTTAAGTACATGATGTGATGGGACAATTTAATACCACACATGTGATGAGTAGAGATGTCTTCATGTCAGTACCAAATTTGGAGCTAGTGGAACCTGTACTTCGGAAGATAATAATAAAACCTTCAGAAATGAACAGCAAAAACAAAATTCTACTCTTTAAGCCGGTCTCACTGTATATGCGCAGGTTTGGTGAATAATTGAAAGCTTTGAATTGTACATTGACATGACCGACTGTTTAGTTGTTGCTTTTTAAACTTCCTGTGCCATGTTTAGCTCAAAGTATTTTACATTATCAGTGAAGTGAGCAAAGCTGTACACTAATGAATTTGGTTATACAATTATTGGTTATATTAATTATTATAGCATTAAGAAAGTCTTACTTCAAATTTGGGTCCAAATTTTGAGATAATTCCTGTGAAATGCTTGCTTATCAGGTCACAAAAAGTTGCTACGACTGGTTACTATGGCATTGAATCCCTTTACCAGATATATTTTCAAAAACACCTCACCGTTATTGGGGGCTGCTAAGTGCCACTTGTTGATTGCCCAAGAGCCACTGGTAGTCAGAAAAGCTTAATATTAATACTAAGGAAGCTACCACTACTATGGGGAAGCTGGGGTAAGTAGTAATTCCATATTTGCTAGCTAAAAATCACATAAATAAATAGGGCCTATTTTTTTTTTTTTTTTGTAGCTGAGAGCTTGTTCAAGAGTTACTGGTAATTGAGGTAGTCAGAGTGGTTTAAATTTGATACTACAGAAGTTGCCATTACTCAGGTAAGAGAGTAATTCTGTATTAGTTTGCTAAAACAATGGTCAACTGCTATTACACTGTTTTGCATGAACTAAGCCAAAATAAATTATGCAACAATACTGTAGTTTTATGTTACCTAACTAGGCAGGCTCTGTTGTGCAAGCCCAACATAGTTTGCCATGTGGTACGGTGTCGCCGTCGTTTCAGAATCGCTAACATATCTTGTGTGGTACTGGTAGTCATATAACTCAGTTCATTTCCGGGTTTTGTTCAATTGTTCCATTGTCTTGTTATTATAACTTGAAATACGGTGTGTGTCTACCTGTGCTCAGTTCTTCATACAGCACTGGTTGGCGAGTGAAGTCCCGTTGACAACTTCACTCCGGAGTCGGAGGAGCGTTGCTGAGTTTTCTGGCCAGCGTCTGAACAGTCTTCTTACTTCCTCGCTAGTCTGCGTCGTCGAAATACCTACCCGTCGGTGGAGTGCGTACTTGAAACCTCGTCCATCGAACTCCTTTATGTTTCTCGTTTGTTCCCCTTATTCTTTGTCATTATAATTTTGGTTCCCCTTCTTAGTTTATCACCCTTGTGTTTCTTTTTCCTTTAATAATCTTTTTTGTTTTTGTTCGTTTGACGCGACCATTTTGTTCCACGTGTTTATGTGGCGTGCGTTATAATTTTTGGTCATGTGCGGTGTCGTTTATTATTTTTAATTACCGTTTTGTTATTTTTTATTTAGACTTGCCTTCGACACCGCCCATCCCCTGCTTGGATACGACATGAGTAAACCAAAGCAGAAGAGGAAAGGATCAAAGGATGCTATGGATAAGGAAGGTCTGAGAAAGCAGGGTTATGATGAAGAGGAGAATGATAGTGATGAGAGCACAGTAACTGTAGCTTCTGGTGGTATGGATTCTGTTTCCTTGTGTTTGTTTGACCAGATGAGGGAATTGTTGCAGCAGTAGGCAGATATGATGAGGCAGAGGGAGGAACATAACAAATTTGAAAGAGAGAGTTGGTCAAAGCAGAGGGAGGATGATATGAAACGGCATGCAGACTTGGAGAAGAGGATAGAGGATGACCGCAGGAGAAGAGATGAAGAGGCAGAAAGATTGAGGTCTGAACAGTATGAAAAGTCATTGGAAATGCAGCAGGCATGGCAAAAAGAACGGCAATTGCTGGAAGAGAGGAATAAAGAGGACAGAATCATTAAGAAATACACTAATAGAATACCACAGATGGCGAAGCGTGAGCAGGTCCCATCTTGCTTTCAGCATTTGGAGGAAGCTTTTAAACATGATAGTGAACTGGCTGGTTTTGAACTTAAATTAGTTGAAGCTTTAGTTAGAGATGAAGTACATACGGCATATTGGGAGGCTTTGGAGGAAAGTGATAGGAAATCCTTTGTGGATGCCAAGGCACCTCTTCTTCGTTGGGCAGGATTCTCTCCTGTCTCGTCCCTTTTGTGGTGGCAATCTATTAGGTCAGACGAGGGTGGTATACGTAAACTCCATAAAGAGGCAGTGCAGTTGTGTAAGGCATTGGTAGGAGATGTGGACACGGCGGATCAAGTGAAGGTGAAGATGATCATGGTTCGTTGTCTTCAGGAATATACTCGACCGCTCCAGGAGCATGTCTGGGGACAGAAACCATCTTCTGCACTTGATTTTGTTAGTGCAATGGAGACATATCAGGCAATTCATGGACCTTGTTTACGGCAGAGGTACAAGTATGATCAGGGTAGACCCAGTTCTGCAGAGGGTGTGTCACCTCAAGCTTCCACTTCTGTGGCTTCTCAAGACAAGCAGAAGGTGGCTAGTAAAGCATCGTCAACTGGTTTTTGATATTGTTGTTATTCGTGCAATGAAGTTGGACATCAGCGCAAAGATTGTCCAAAGTTGAAGCCGAAGAATGTTTCCTGTATTGGAGCTGGAATTTCATGTCTTAGCTGTGGTGAGTGGTAAACTGGATGGGAATAAGATTCCATGATGTTAGATTCAGGGGCAGATGTGTCTGTATTTCCTCTAAGTTGCAGGGCAGGACAGAAGACTGTATATCATACCACTATTTCAGGGTTTGTTGGTGGTAAGGTTCGTGCAACTGTGGTCGTTGTGTAGTGGAAGCTGGGAACTATGTGGGCTATACTGATGTGGCTTTTGTTGAGGATAATTTGTTGTCAGTACCTTTGTTAAGTGCTAATATTGGTAAGGCTAATTTTGTAGCACTGTACAAGTGGGCGTCGACACAGTCTGAGTCCCAGTCGCAGATCTCGGCAGTAACTCGAGCTCAGACGGCTAGAGAGCAGCAGGAGCAGGCTAGGGCGCTGGAACTAGTGGAGGTTGAGCAACCTCAGGTCACGTCCCCAGAAGTGTTGGGTGGCGTGGAACAGCCAGTAGCTGATGCAATAGTTCAGCTAACTGGTGGTGTTTCCTCGGATCAGACTGATGTGTCTGATGAGGACAGTAGTGTCAGTGTGCACTGTGACAGAGATGTATCTTGTGCAGGTCAGAACCTCATAGGTGGTGATCTGGGTGGAGGCCAAGGGACAGTGGCGCGCCCGTCTACGACTGCAGACGACTCTGTGGTCAGCCCTCCGGTAGCCTTCGAGGCAGAGTCCAAGCTGCAGTCAGAGCCGGTGGACTGGTTTACACCTCGGGAAGGCAATTCGTTTCTTAGTGGGTACGATGTCGACGTCAGGGAAGACTCTAGTTTGTTGGAGGAGCAAGGCAAATGAAGGTCAGGATGGCCTGTTTTGGAGAGGTCCGTTACTCCTCAAGAGGGTCAAAGATCCTCCGAATGGTTTCAGGGAGCTGGTTGTACTCCCGAAGTTTTTGAGAAGGAAGATTCTTCAATTGGCTCATGATCACATGGGACATGCTGGTATCAAGGCAATGGTGAGGATTCTTAGGGAGTGTGTTGTATGGCCTGGTATTTATAAGGATGTTAGTGGGTATACGGCACCTTGTGAAACTTGTCAAAAATCAGTTAAACGAGGGGGTGCGAAAGTGGGTATGGTGGACACACCTGAACCATTTAAACAGTTGTCCTTTGATTTGGTAGGCCTGTTTCAGAAGAGTAAGAAGGGATATAGATATTTACTTACATGTGTGTGCCTGGCAACAAGATATCCAGAAGCTGTGCCTCTCAAAACAGTAACCTCTGTAGAAGTGTGAGGCCCTGATGGAAATAATGTGTAGACAAGGTGTACCTGATGTCATTTTGACAGATCAAGGCCCTCAGTTTGTTGGTACAGTAGAACATCATAGATCCGAACATCAGACAACCGAATTACCGGTTAACCGAACCGCGAAGAGACATCGCGATGGGTACGGGGTCGTCATCACATTGTTGTTGGGGTTTTTTTTGTTCTTTTTATTGGAACTGCAGCAAAATGGCAAAAGAGTTGCTATCAGAAGTAGTTAATTGAACAAGGAATATTTTTAGCTGGAGTTGTTCAGGAGTTTGGCTTAGGAAAGTCCACAATTTCAGACTTCTAAAGAGACAGGAAGATATAGAAAAGTTTTAGCAGAATCAGCTGACCCTAGTGGCCTGAAGAAGAGGTGCATTGTCAGAAGAGATAATGATACTGGTTTACTCAGAAAAAAAACAACACTCAACGGTACACCATTAAATGGTCCTTTAGTAATGGATAAATCTGAAATACTGTATTCATAGTATTTTAGTCGTTTAAATATTTTAGTACAAAGTTAAATTACGTTATATTCAGAGTTACGTACATTTCAGAGTTACATACACCTCATTTCCCAAAGGGTACGTAACTCTGAGGTTCTACTGTAGTTTGTTGCCCTTGCTTTGCTCTGGGCTGGGTATTAATAACCTAAAGACTACCCCTTACCACCCACACGCAAGGTAATGGCGCGGTGGAGAGACTTCATCAGACCCTGTGTCCCCGATGCTGTTGAAAACATGTCAGGATGGTTTGGATTGGCCACCTCTAGTGAAATATTGGTTGTTTTGTACGAGGTCTACCCCTAATAGATGTACTGGTTTTTCACCATTTTAATTAATCTATGGATGGAATTTGAGGAGCCCATTGGATGTGGTTGTGGAAGAGTTGAAGGGTGGAAAGGTGAAGGGATTTGATGTGCTTGAGTGGGTGGATAGTATGAGGAAATACATATAAAGGTATGGTTTGTGAAGAAATGAAGCAGAAAGCAGTAGTGTGTAAGTAAGTTGTGCAGAGATTTAAATTTAAGTGTGGGGATCGTGTACTTATAAGGTCTCCTGGTTTAACTTCGAAATTGGAATCAAAGGGACGGCCCGTATGTAGTTATGGATGTACCTAATGATATACATGTGTTGGCGTCGGATGAGAAGGTGCCTGGCAAGGCTCGTGGTAAGTGCAGACGTTTGCATGTTTCCTTGGTGAAACCACTGACTGATAGGGAAGCGGTTGTACATCGTTTGTTGGTTGCTGCCACTGAGTTAGAGGTTGAGAAGACCCGGTTGGCTGGTAGAGTAACTCAGTGGAGACCAGCAAGCTGAGTTGGATCTTGTTCTGGGAAAATACAGTTTTGTGTTCTCAGAAAAGCCTGGAAACACCTCTGTGGTGGAGCATGACGTGTTAACAGGAACCCATAGACCCATTGCCAGCTCACCGTATACGATGCTGGAAAAGTGGAAGGGCCCGGTTCAGAAAGAGTTGGAGGACTTACTGAACCAAGGAATTATTGTTCCATCTACCAGTCCATGGGCGTCGCCTGTGGTCCCAGTTCAGAAGCCTGATGGCACTGTTAGACTTTGCATAGATTATCGAAAGCTTAATACTATTACTCAACCTGACCCATACTACCATCCATCTATACAGGAAGTAGTGGATAAGTTGGGTGACTCGATTTTCCTTTCCAAGCTGGACTTAGCAAAGGGTTCTACCAGCTTAAGCTTACTCAAGAAGGATGTGAAAGATCAGCCTTTGTGACACCCTAAGGAAAGTTTGAATTCCGACGTATGCCTTTTGGAATGCGGAATGCACCAGCTTCCTTTCAGAGAGCCATGGATATTGTCTTGAGGGATTGTCAGGGTTTCAGTTCGGCTTACTTGGACGACATTGTTGTATATAGTTGTGGTTGGAAGGAACAATTGAAATATCTAGGTTGTGTGTTGAGTGCTTTGAAAGATTCTGGGTTGACGGTGAAGAGGAAGAAGTGTAGTTGGGGACAACGGAAGGTTGAATTCTTAGGTCATGAGATAGGTGGAGGTACAGTGTCAGTGCCAGCGGCAAGAGTTGCAGCTGTTAAAAATTACATACGTCCGAGGACACAGAAGGATCTGCGAGCATTTCTGGGCACTGTTGAATTTTATCGTCGCTTTATACCATATTTTGCTGCTGTTGCCACTCCTCTCACAAATGCCACTAAGAAGTCGTACCCAAAGCAAGTGGAGTGGACGGAAGAGAGGGAAAGCGCCTTTAGTAAGTTATGTGATTCATTAGTTAATTTTTCTGTTCTAATTATTCCTACAGCAGATGATCACTTCGTGATATCATCGGATGCGTCAAGTCGGGGCATTGGAGGTGTCCTGAGTGTTGTCCGAATAGAAGAGGAGCTTCCTGTGGCCTATTTCTCGAGAAAGTTGCTGGACCGTGAAAGCAGGTACGGGGTCACTGAATTAGAGTGTCTGGCTCTGGTGGAGTGCATTCGTTTCTTTGAAGTATATTTGGTGGGACATAGATTTCATGTTTATTCAGACCACCAAGCGCTGCAATCTGTGATGTCTAACAGATGTCCTAACAAGCGTGGGACTTGTTGGAGTTTGTTCTTGCAGGAGTTTGACTTTGATGTTGTCTATAGACCTGGGCGACTCAATGGAAATGCTGATGGGTTGTCAAGGCAGTGTTGGTCACCCAGTGGTGAGAATGCTAGGGCTCAGGATGGGAGCATCTTCAACAGCGGCATTCACCTTCCAGAGGAGGGGGGGGGGATGTTGTGCAAGCCCAACATAGTTTGCCGTGTGGTACGGTGTCGTCATCATTTCAGAATCGCTAACAATTCTTGTATGGTACTGGTCATCATGCCATTATATATAACTCAGTTCATTTCCGGGTTTTGTTCAGTTGTTCCATTGTCTTGTTATTATAACTTGAAATATTAGTTGATATCAAGGTGCGCCCGGTGGTATCCCACCTTAGATCACTGCGAGGCCAGGAATAACTCTACCATCTCGGCGCAACCACAATAGGCTTGCTCATTATTTGTGCTCAAGCACACCACAAGTATATAAATATTTACGTCTTCAACTCAATTTGTGCAGGCATACATATACCCTTTATTGCCATAAGCTAATATGTACCCTTTTCTACTAATGCACATGCATGTGTTACGCATTTCCTTGGCAACTTTTTCTTGCATGGTATTTGTTGAACGCAGTAAAAATAATGAGCAGGAGAAAAAAAAAAAGAAAAAAAAAAAAAAGGAAAAGACTAACCATGTCTCACTTCATTTCTAGGACTTCAATCAACTGGTATTTACTATTTACCGGAGTCTATAGTATGAGGACACTCCTCCGAAAACTTGTCACACTATATCCTTTCAATTTCATAATCTCTGTACGGTCTTGGAAGAGGCTGAGGCAATCTTGGCGGATGGGTCTCATAACATTTTACAGATGCTGAAACCAATTTAGTCCTGGCACTGGTCTTTATCTTACTGGGAGACCCTTGAAGGCACCACTTATGTCAAGAAGGGAGAAAACCAAAATCTCCAAATTGGGGCAATGGGTCCTAGTTAACTGACTCTCCTGAGACCTGTGGACTGCTTGGCAAGGACAATACTTGCAGTCTGTCAGACAAAAGATCCAAATGGACAATTACAATTAGGGACTTTAAAGTTGGTGACATAGTTTACCTTAAGGGTGCTGGCACATAGCAAGTGTGGATGTCATTAGTAGGCACTGCATGGGAATAGTAGCACAGTTATCGACCACTAAATCATGCCCCTCCCATAGACTATTACATATCCACAAGTTACAGCTGCCTCACTCCGCAATAATAAAATTACTGCAGGGGGTTGTTGATTTTAGATTCATTTTTTTAATTGTACCAGCCAGTAATTATGACAAGGGCAATTATAATACAAGAGAGCAGTATTTACTCTTTCTTCTTTTGTGTGCTACACATATATGAAATCAGAGACCTAATCATGTTTTTCAATTCAAGAGGAGGAATATTTTCTTTAAAAAAGCATTTGATCTGTCATGAAATTAATGTAATAGTAATATACAACAGTTTACTAAAACATGTATTCATGTTTAAGTGAACAGCAGCAGCTAACAATGTTACTTTTAAATTACTTTAAAATTTTTGTCCTGATCTTCTGCCACATCAGTATACTCAGACTACATAAATCCAGTAGATTTCTGAATGTCTAACAGTGGGCGAAGTCTCACAACTTAACTGTAAACAATTGTAGTATTGAAACTCACACTACAAGTAAAACAATTAGGTCATAAATGACCGTAGTAGAATATTAGCATTAGGTCTCTGCTGTTGTTTTTGTTTTGTTTTTTCCATTTAGCCGTTGTGAAGTTCCAAATGGAGCTTCCCACAACTGCAGGTAACTTACAATGTGTGTGTAACGATTGCGATGGGAGGAGTCCATTTAGTGTTACTGAAATACTTGCATCAAATAATGGTTCAAGAAACTTCTCAGCTGTTCAGTGTCTGAACGGACCATGGACAAGGCTCTAAAATTTGTCCAGGCTTAGCCCTATATGGATTCACCACTATAACATTGAGATATTTTTAATTTACGTTATTTTACCAAAATAATAGGCAAAACTGTTTATGCAAGTTACCATAAAATGAAATTTAGAATAATTATCGAGAAAAACTCAGTGTTGCAGTGTGGGGGAGGGGGTAAAAAAAACTTATGCATATTATTAGCTGCTGGACTTTCTACACTTCAGAGTTGAACCGCACCAAAGTCTGTAATTGAGACGGTGTAAATCCCGAGTATACTTGGGTGCTCAGCTTTCATATTTGGTGGACCAGTTCATCAGGTAGGTCTTCTTTGCTTGCAGTGAGCCAGCACCCTTAACCCTTTCGACGTCGACTTTCTTCAACACGAACGGTCTTGTTCCTCGGAATCTCCTCAAAACCTGCTGTAAGATGGACTGGTTCCTGTTCTTTGTCAGGCTTATAGAAACTTTTTTGTTTTTTGTTTTTTTTTGTTTTTTGCTTGTTATGAGACTATAGTTATCTAATTGGATACCTGGAAGGTTTGTTTGTGGTTATTCGTGATGCTTTCAATAGAAATTCAAAAATCAAATTGGAATTCTAAATGATGCCCAAAGTGATTGCTTGCAATGTCCGGTAGAAAATACTTTATCCACACTCTTCTACATGCTGTCTGACTCTCTATAAGCTTCATGCTTTCTGCTCTCAGTTTGAAATTCATAGTCAATGAAAAACTTGGGCAATCGGTGCCCTGGAATTCTCAATCTCGTGTTTTCAGACAATAAAAAAACACGTAACCAGCCCGTACAGATTCATTTAACAAAAAAACAACAACAAACAAACAAAAAAAAAAACACCTCTGAGGTAAAAAAGAAACAATGTAATAATCTTGAATAGATTTTTTTAATCGGAGAACCCGGGCCTGTCCTTGCCCGCATATATATGGTTACCATGTTGAAAAGGTTAAAGTGATCTTACTAAGACACTAGTCTCTAGAATGCAGTATCAATCTTTCCAGGTAATGACAATCAAGTCTGAGCTGTCAATATATGTGACCGGTTTGGGGAAAATCGGCCTAAACTTGGCATCTAAAGTTTTCTAATTTATTCTACCAGTAGGTTGCACCGGGGGCCTTGGGATGCCATCCTCCTAATTTGGAAGCTGCAGCACAAGCCGTCTTCGTCCTACGCACTACAACACTTCAGTATTTTTGCTAAACTTGTTATTGCCGATTAAAAAAAAAAAACGTCGCATAAAGGCGTTGCTAAGGTCAGGGGGCGTGCCTTGTGTCCGTATACTATTACCGCGTGTCTCCAGGACACTATGGAATAAACCGGATACAGGCGGATTGAAAGAAGTCTAAAAGGCTTAATGCAGGGCTCCTTGAGAAACTATGACGGCGAGAATTGCGTGAGTACGTGGATTATGTAGAATAGTAAGTGAATTAGTTAGCTACAGTTTTTTTCCCCGCTGTTAGTGAAAAGCTCGCCAATAATTTCTTAGCAACGCTTCGTACACGAGTCCAACCGGCTAGTGTTTCTAGCTCCTACACTGTAAACCAAAAGGTGTGTAGGTCACACCAAAATATGGTGTGATGCGCACACCTCATTTGGGTGTGAAGTACACACCAAATTTAGTGTGAATTCTCACCACAATCACTATGAACTCATACTTACATTAATGCTGAATTATTTTAAGTTACATTGATTCTAATAATACATATCAACATTTTTTTTCCAAAAAGAGATTGGTGTAATTCCAGATCTCATTAATCAGATGACTAAAATCTTAGTCAACTCTCTTATCTAGCACACAAGTGTACAAAACATTTATAAGGTAGATTACAATGATAATAGCATTGGTTTTTGCCTGCACATGAATATAATTAATGTTCGGTAAAAAGTCCATGCTATTCCATTGAGTGTGAATTTCACACTAAGTGTGCATTCACACTAGAAAGCGTGAAGGACACACTATGCATAGGTGGTGGGCATTCACACCACCAGTTTGGTGTGAATTTGGTGGGTTTTCACGCTATAATTTTTACAGTGTAGCGTGAGTTCTAGAGCACGGCCAGAGCTTACAACGCGTCATAAGCTAGAGTTAACTGGTGTCTATCCATTTCTACCATATGATCAGCTCGATACTCCCAGCATGAGCAAAACCATATCCATAGAGACTATCAGAGAAAGGTCTACACTAGAGCCAGGATATATGTACATATGAAAGAGTCAGGAGAAAGAACTACACTAGAGTCAAAACATTGCATTATCATTCTTTCCTATTTTCCTATGACCACCCTATATAGCAAAAAAAAACAACAACAAAAAAAACCTTGACAAAACAAAAACAAAAACAAAACTGTTGTGTTTCAGTGGTTATTCAAGGTAAAGGGAAAAATTTGTTTGAGGTAAAACACTATTAGTCACCCCTATTGCACCATGTGCTGTATCTGCGGTGACCTCTTCCATATGCATTGACGTTCGGGCTTGTAATAGGCTTAGCATTCCTAATCAAGCCTAGTTTAGGATTTGGAATGAAATTTCGTGTTTCTTCGAACTAATTTAGAATTACTTGTTCATATGGGATTTACAACCCTACATACAGGATTAACATAGTCAAGCAAATATTTACCTTCATCTTCGTCAATCATTTTGAGGTAAGTGAGACATTTTTCCTGTGATTTTTCTCTGTCAAAATTCAAATAATTTACATAAATCACTTCATTTAACATTTAAATTGGCACATTACTAACCTGCAAATCTCAATCTGGTGGCCTGAAGATCCTTTTCTACAATACAAGATCACAAAACAAATATAATAACACACTTGAATACATACCTTCGTGCATGCAACTTACAAGCAAATGTCACACTTCAAGCAGTCCGGTTTGCTGCACACCTCACAAAGGGACTTGTTAGTTGTACAGGTAATAGCTGGTAAGTAACAGATAATAGAATGGGATTAAAGAAAACGTAAGTTTTATCTCACGTACATGCAATGGTTAATTTGGTTCACACTCAATCCTCCCTTATTGGGCCACCTTGGTGGCTATATCTCAGAATAGTCCTGAACTCTGAACTGAATGTATTTTATTTATGTAAGTCACATGCACATATTAGACAATGTAACGAAAAGTTAACAGATTCAGTCATTCTTGGCTGAAATAATTATAATAAATAATAATAGCAAATCTCATTCTAACAGCCATTATTGTTAATTATTAATTAACAATATTAATTAACAATATTGGCTGTTAGAAAGACAAAAATTTGCTATTATCATTAAGTTAATATCTGTTTTTTGATAGCTACACAATACGATAGTAAACTATTTGCTACTTCATCTCTCCACTTCTTCACCAACATAACAATATGCACCAGTCTGATCAAATCCTACTTTGCCCAAATATGGACATGTTTATTATTTTTACTTACAAAATCTATGCAGTAGCTTCTATCAGACAATCAACAACTACATGCCTCTATTACTGATATTCTTGTAATCTAAGCAATTCCCATTATATCTATAGCTACATGTATATCTGCACTGAGATCAGACAACTCCAATCCTCCCCCTCCTGCCCCCACCCCCACTCCCACCTGGCACACAATAACCTTTCTTTACATGTGAAAAAGGTTTACTCAACATAGACAGTAAGCATCCATAGGGGACCTCAAATGTAAAACATCAGTCGCATACCATTTAATTTAAGTCTCTTGGATGAGGGAGGAACGCCAAAAAGTTCTTCGGACGAAGACATTTTTTTTTTTTGCCGCACTTCAATCCCGCGCTTTTTCAAATAGAAAATCTAAATTGGTAAGGCGTCATCTCACATTCGATCTCACATTCGCTTGGTGGGCGTAACCTAACTTGAACTCTGAACATAGCCAGACCGTTGATGAATCCTTTTATCAATGGCCAGACCTTTCACCCTCTGATCGCTGCGATAGGCAATGGCGATATGTGATATATATATAACACTATAAGCTTGTTTTATGAATTTCATTATAATATTACTAAGACTCATTGTAGTACTGGTTTCTTGAGTCTCAGAAAAATCTTAGAGTTGGAGAGACAGTTTATTAGTAACATATGCAATATTTATGTAAAGTGCTGCAGAGCTAGAGGCTATAATACAGTCCTAAGTGTCCCTATACCAATAAAACCTATAGGCTATGTCAATATGGCTGGTGACAGAGGTGTGAAACTCACGGAGGACTTTTGTTTGAGCAAAATACTTCTGTTGAATTAAAAGAGTTGAGGGTGTCAGCTTCTCCACAGGATGTGGATGACTTTGACTTTCATTGCCTTCATTGTATCAGGCAGGTCAGCTGAGATGCTGAACAGAAGTATGTGCAGTTGTGGATGATAAAATTCAAGAATGATATCGGGAAGTTTGATGGGTGCCAGGTAAGGGGTTTTTAAAGTTGTCCGCGAGCCTTATGCATTGTTTTTCTAAGGCCAAGTTTCAACAAGTTGGTTGGTTACATCTATATTGACATGATGCATGTATAAGGTTGTGCATGTGGCAATTATTAGCACATGTGATTGAACCATTCATTTGATAAGTATTGTGTGAAGACTTGGGCTTTCAAAATTTTGCATTGGGCTGTTTAAACGAGCAAGTGCAATGCATTGAGTGGACTACTAAAGGACATCGCTTCTCTTTAGTAAGCCATTATCAGGGTAATGTACCAACTGTAAGGAAAATCTGAGTTAGCTAATGTGGTGTTGATATAAATACTACATATCTTATGTCTGCTCCACAGTAGCAGCTTTTTTTGCACTTCTTATAAGAGCCCAGCAGTCTTTTTCATTTTGTTCTGCTCAGTTTTTCTCCTCAACAACTCTGTGTGCCTGTTTTCTATAAACTCTAAATCCTAGCTCCCTATTTGTTTCCTATCACTTCCATTGAATTCAATAAAATTGCAATGGAATTCCATTACACACACACAATCTCTTTATTACCAATTGAAGACATAAATATATAAATATATATAAATATAAATTACTAAATTCATATGCATACAGCTTTGCTGTAAGTTCTTTATTTAGTACACTTTAGTAAAGCCGTGATTGAGTTCCTCTATTTGTAGCATTAATATTATAAATATAAGTCACTCAACATTACAAAATTTATCATATTCTGTTGAGTAATACACTATGTTATATGATGCAATAAAAACTGAACTAAGAAATATGTACAAATGACTGCTAAAAAGTGCAAATTGGATGAAAATATCGAACTAAAAGTTTCACGTGTTTTTAAATTACGAATATGACCTACTTATATATTTCTCTTTAATACTTGCTGCTAAATTGAGTTCTTGCACAATGGGAGACTTCAATACGTTAACTAAACTATTCCATGTAAAAGATGGGACAGTATTTTTTTGCCATTTGTAAATAATTGCCCGAAAACATTCCTCTTCAGTACTATGATCATTTTTTATTCGGTCAATGTCGGCCGGATTGATTTCTAACTGCAGGCCAATGGCAATCCAATTGTTAGTTTTAGGAATTACTTCTGTAAAGACGTCAAGAATATTGGTAATGGAAACAGATACTGCTGATGTCCCTACAGCACATAAAAAGAAGAACAGAGCACATTTCAATCTTTATTGTTGAACTGTTGAATCAGCAACTGCTCTAACCCCCTTTGGGTAGGCTTTACCAGAGGAAGTAGCTGTAAAAACCAGGAGAACTAGTGAGCTCCAGGCAGGTTGTTATAACTACTAGGGTAAAGAGTTTGGCAGTACAGATTGAAGTAACACCATGAGATATTATCTGTCTTTGGGTAGTGGTGTGCTTGAACAAAATGGAGAATAGGCCTCCCTGTTAGGCTACATAAAACTACAATAATTGTGATTAATTTTAACTTCTAGCACTCCAGTTACTAAAAAAGACTCATCATATTCTCACGCTGTAGCAAGTGAATAATAATGCTACAGTACTAGTATACAATTTTATATAGCTCACCAACACTTGCAGGATCTTCAAACCATACAACTTGTTTCTCATTCAGGACAACTGCACGTTTTCTGGTATTGTAGGAACACTTCTGGGCCCAAACATTGGAGCCTTTCTTTCTGGACACAGTTGCATGATGCCAATCAACAGTATCAGAACATGGGTTACAGAAAAATCCAATAAGAACTTCAATGGCCATGAAACTATACTTTAAGCTTTCTCCAGCTTTATAAAGAGATAGAATAACAGCATTGCGAATATCTGAGCAGTACTGTTTCTCGCAAGTTGTATACAGTTCAATGTTCGAAACCCTATCACAAATAAGTGCAGTTCCAATTGGAGGAGCATCTCCAATGATTACAGAGGGAGAATTTTCATAAACTGAAAATTCAATCATATTTCGACGACGAATGGCATTTTGGTCCTCATTTAGACGCCATCCAAAGTTTTTGGATAGCTTGGTCACCACTGCACAAAATAGGCCTCTTGGAGTGATTTTGTCACCAAATGAGATGACTAAAGGGCCATGAACTTCATTATAGTCCATATACAGCATGACATTAGTCAGTTGCCTACTACAATCTGGAGTCAGAGAGCGTAGGTCTTCCATTGGTAATACACAAGGCATAAAGTAACGACCAGGACCAAGCTCGGCTATAATGAATAAATCCTGAAGTAACCTTAAAAACATTTCTTTGGTAAAATTTGGATGCCCTGAAAAATCCAAAGATGGTATACTACGAAGGTGGTAATCTGTAAAAACACCAGTATTATAAAAATCACTGGAATTCCTGGAGGTAACCGAATCAGATTGGGGGAAACTTGACACAATAATCTCAGTCACTCTGTCATACAGAAAGCCAGGCTCCATAAAGACCACATCAGAAATAAGCTTACTGCAGTTTGGAAAATGCAAAATTAAATTGACATCGTTAAAAAAGTGAAGAGCTTTATTGATATCATTCTCGCTAAGAGAAATAAAATTTCCTTGATCCATATTTAATAATTCTTTCCGGAAAATATAAGGCTTCTTATGTTTCTTGCTGTATAGCTTCAGATTTTGCAAAAAAACAAAATAAGAAATGGGAACGTTATGAGCTTTGACTTTCTTAGTGTACTCATTTATTTCATTTTTTAGTGTAGCCATAACCTCAGAATTACTTTCCCATCCACACATGCTGGCATTAATTGGGAAAATAGTGCTGTCACGAGAATACGACATTACACTACATTTTCTTCCTTTTTGTTCGACATAACTTCTCAAACATGCTTCTACATTCTCCCCTTTTCTCTTCAATAGTGCTTCTGGACTCTGCTGGTTTTCTCTGGCTTGTTGCTGAAATTGATCATTGAAAGTGCCCACTACGGCTACCATTGATCCATCATACAATTCAGAGCGAGTTGAGGAGCACACTGAGCGAACTGATTGTTCGATAATTGATAAATTGGAAACTCGAAGTGGATCAGGTATGGTGTATCGATGTCTGTTAATGACATATTCAAATTGTGGACACTGATCCAAACCTTCAGTAAGCTTGTGAACAAGAAAGTTAACAGAGCTGCGCACGAAATTAGGAAGGATCTCTTGAAATTGAGGCTGACCTCCAGTGTCTACAACATATAGCAAATGAATATTGTTCATGGTATTTCTTCTTTTCTTTGTGGCTTTATTTCTATACATTTTTACCAGTAAATTGTAGACAGCAAAGCCCAAGTCAGTGTATTTTTCTTCAATATGGCAATCACCTCTATGCATTCCTTCCTCCTCATTGCCATCATTAGCAAAATTCCAATTGTAAATTGTGTTGGCTAATAGATTTGCCCATTTGTCCTTCTTGAGAATTGTCCATTTAAAATTGCCAGCTTTCTGTTCCCCAACATTGATGAAATTTTCAGTTGTTACTTCTTTAGCCTTAGTTAACAATGGTGTACTGCTTCTCTGTGTAGGGCGGGCATGATTTAAAAGGAGAGCCTTGAAATGGGTCTTGCCACTTCCTGGAGGTCCACTGATGCCACATTTTGCAATATGCAAACTCACTTTTATGTTTGAGAAGGCTTCCTTCATTTTTTTCTTAATTTTATCTACACACAAACACATACACATACAATTACTATTACTTTTGTTGCTTAAATCGTCACTTTATTTACAAAATAAAACATGCAACTCATAAGTTGTGGCTAATTTTTTTTAAATTAGGAAATTCAACAACAAAATAATAATCTTAGTTATATATATTATACTGATATGTCTTACTTCAGTTACAATATTTATGCATATTGAGTCAGTCTCATGGGTCATGTCATGAAGTTGTTATTAAAGTCACTTTTAAACTTTTTTGGAAAGTGGACAAATACCTAGCAATTTCTAGTCATTTTATTATGTCTTAAAATAATTACTAGCATGCACCCAAATCTGTCCTTTAAAGAAAAATTTGGAATGATATCATCAGGCATGCAATTAGCCTCACTAGCTAGACCATTTACCTAACCGTTACGCGGGGAAAGGGTCTGGTGTCCATCATGCACCAATCTAGTTTTACTGGAATTCATTAAAGGTTTGCGATAATGATCAAGAATGCTATTAAAGTTGCCTCTAAACGTACGTATAAATCATTCCTTCAACAATAACTTCTACAGCAAGGTTACTGCGATGCTATTCTTGTTGGAAAGATGTTTCTACCTGAGGTAGTAGTATCTAGTATGTAGCAGAGAGACTTACCAAAACCAGTAGGCAACGAGACAAAGACATCTTTATCAGCTACAAACTTTTTAAAACATTGCTCCTGCTCACTTTTCAGAATATGTGACCGTCTACAGGAAAACCGGGCACAACGAGGCACCCTTCGAAAATTTTTTTTTGCACTTACAGAGTTGTCGGCGTCCAGATATTGAGCTCTCCAAGTTTTATCGTCGTAGCTTAAGTCGTTCCCACTATAATAGACCTAACCGTTCCCTTCCGTCGGCTTGAAACAATACATTTTTAAGAAATCTATCGATCTTTTCTCGATATTTACGCACGCCGCGTTGTGCCCGGTTTTCCCGTAGACGGTCACATATAGCGAGAGAATCAGCAGCTCGAGAAATGTCTAAATGTTTTGAAGTAGGTCTTACAGCCAAGATTCTCCCGGGTTCAACAGCTATTAAGATATACAATACAGGATTGAATGCAGCAGCTAAGTCTAAAGCTCAAAATTCATATATTTAAGTTGTGCAACACGCACATAAAAGGTTATAACCACACCTCCTCCATAAGCTATACATAGAAAGTATGCTCCTCCAGATTCTGGAGGAGGAAATGAGATTGGCGCACGATGGACATCAGACCCTTTCCCCGTGTAGCGGTTAGGTAAAGGGTCAGACTAGCATGTCATTAAGTTGGCCAAACATTATCGTTCTCCTCAATGACTTTACAAGGAGTGTATTACCTTTATGTTATAAGTATGAAAGAAAACAAACAAAGTAATGGATTAATTACCTTCCATATTATTGAAAGTCATAGGGTGTGGAATAGATGGTGCCACAGTAGAAGTTGGAGTTGAATCAGAAACAGAAGATATAGATCCTTCTCTAGAAAGGGGTTCCCTGGAATGAGTGGAGATTAAAGGAGCAGGTGGAGATGATACCGCACAAGCGGTAGACTGAGCATTTGATAAAGCTTCTCCTACGGTCAAGGTAGGGTGAAGTAGAACACCTGGTGGGGTAAAAACTGCTATGAAATGCTCAGGTGCAGCTGAGGCTGCTACTGAAGTAGAAGGTCCAGGTGCATTTAATGGAGAGACCATATGCCCAGTTGAAGTTACTCTATGTTGAGGAGTGACTCTAACTTGGGATGGTGGTACAGGTGCAGCTGAGGCTGTTACTGAAGTAGGGGGTTTAGGCAATGGAGGGACCATAGGCCCAGTTGGAGCTGCTCTATGTTGAGGAGTGACTCTAACTTGGGATGGTGGTACAGGTGTAGCTGAGGCTGTTACTGAAGTAGGGGGTTTAGGTAATGGAGGGACCATAGGCCCAGTTGGAGCTGCTCTATGCTGAGGAGAGACTCTAACTTGGGATGGTGGTACAGGTGCAGCTGAGGCTGTTACTGAAGTAGGGGGTTTAGGCAATGGAGGGACCATAGGCCCAGTTGGAGCTGCTCTATGTTGAGGAGAGACTCTAACTTGGGATGGTGTTAAAGGTGTAGCGGAGGTGTTACTGAAGTAGGGGGTTTAGGCAATGGAGGGACCATAGGCCAGTTGAGCTGCTCTTATGTGAGAAGAGACTCTAACTTGGGATGGTGGTACAGGTGTAGCTGAGGCTGTTACTGAAGTAGGGGGTTTAGGTAATGGAGGGACCATAGGCCCAGTTGGAGCTGCTCTATGCTGAGGAGAGACTCTAACTTGGGATGGTGGTACAGGTGTAGCTGAGGCTGTTACTGAAGTAGGGGGTTTAGGCAATGGAGGGACCATAGGCCCAGTTGGAGCTGCTCTATGCTGAGGAGATACTCTAACTTGGGATGGTGGTACAGGTGTAGCTGAGGCTGTTACTGAAGTAGGGGGTTTAGGCAATGGAGGGACCATAGGCCCAGTTGGAGCTGCTCTATGCTGAGGAGATACTCTAACTTGGGATGGTGGTACAGGTGCAGCTGAGGCTGTTACTGAAGTAGGGGGTTTAGGCAATGGAGGGACCAAGTACCAAGTAGTTGGAGTAGCGAAAGTAGGAGAAGATAATTCAGCACGAGGAGTTGTTACAACTGTGGCACCATTTTTTGCTGCCAAAGTATTTTTTGTGATACTACTTTTGTATTTACTTATAAACACACAATCCCCTGAAATTGCTTCAGTAGGTGAAGATAATACAGTACTAGAAGTTGTTGAAACAAGTGCATTAGCCTTTGCTGTGGAAGTATCTTTTGTGGCATTATTTTTTAACACAGGAGCTTCTGGAACTGTTTTGGTAGGTGAAGATAATACAGTACGAAGAGCTGTTGAAACTGTAGGCACACCAGCAGTAACAATCACTTCGTTTGAATCAGTAGGTGTTGATTTTTTTGATGGATTATTATAAGAAGTAATTTTCGGAGTGACTTTGATCATACTGTTTGAAGGAATCTGGAGACTTCCTGCTGTAGAAAATGGAACTGAAGAAGTTGTCTTACCAACTCCAAGTTTTGCAGACGGTAAATTAGAGGTTGACATAGAAACATAAGAAGTAGTTGAAGTAGCAGATGAGGAAGTTGCAGTGATACCCAATGCATTGTCGATTACTTTTTTCAATTTATTGATTTCTTTTGAAAATGTAGCAGATAATGATGTTAAATCAGAAGAAACTTTTAGAAGAACTGATCGTAAGCTATGTTGAGTTGCAGCATCTTTTTCCTCATCACCACTGCTTGCAAATGAAGCAGGAGGAGACCGAAGCTGTACTAGATCTTCTTCATCTAGTAATGCTATAAAAAATAATCTATATAGAATATACAAATTTTACCTATCATTATTTATATTTCTGATAACTAAAAAATAGAAATTATTTGACATGCGCAAGTGAGTCCTTTGTTTTAATCCTGTATAATCACTATTCTATATCAATTCTATGCAATTGATCACCTAAGATACATTATAGTAGTTGGATAAAAAGATGATGTAAAGAACTATGCTGGTATCAAAGAATTCCTGAAGTGCAGCTCTTTCACATAGCATATGTGATGTCAACATGTGCGGACTTTGTGTGAGTGTGTGTGTGTGTAATATGTCTAATTAATGCACTGAATTGTTGTTGTTCTCTACCTAACCTGTTCACCTGTGATTGTGTTGATCCTTACACATGTTCCTTTTGTGTATATATTATATGTGTGTGAGTGAATTTTCAAGTTGGTAAAAGCCAAGTTTGTTGGAAACATGATAGTGATATTCGGTGACTACATATGAAAGCAATCTGTACCCATAAGCGCAAGTCAACGAAGTTTAATGTTTGGATTCATGATTGTGCTCATTTCATTTTCTCTCTGTATATATATATATGTATACTAGGGTATGCTCTGATGGCTGTTCTTTGCCAATGTGAATAGATCTGTACTCTATGCAAATTCTCTCAAATCCAAACATTTAAACTTTATCGGCTACTAAGCAATAACTGTCACCATATATAACTCATTCCAACTGAGTTCATTCAAATTGGACGATACCATCGTGATCTACATACATGCAAACCTTTACTAAATGATTCCACTAAATTCTTTAAGCCAAAATTTTGTTTGTAGTATACATTTTGAAATTATACGTGTAAAGATAAGGACAAAATTTGTGGTACCACCTATGGCAAAAGCACTGCAGCAATTATCTTTCAAGACATTCATTTTCTTCATATGATCCAAAACACACACATCTGTAGAGACGCATTCAAGTTAGCTCTCTTGTTTAACATTCAGACTGAGTCCTGTATTTACAGCAGAACTAGAGGTAGAGATGAAGAGTATGATGGGCCTGCCTGAAATAGAAGCAAGCTATGGTGAGCCAGCTAGAGACATGCAGTAGTAAGCCTATTCCAGGTGAAGGCTGCACAATACTTGATGGAAGCTATGGTGATCAGCAGGTCTACTTGAGATGAAGTGAGACATGCAGGTTGATGACTGTCACAATGAGAATGCTAAAGATGATGAATGGAAAGAAATGACTCAAAGTAAAGTCTAAGTTTGACCTGGAAGTGTGAAAACACTATCAGATTAAAACTGATACATAACATGATTTGTGATGCAAATGATGTATAGATTCACATAATGGTGAATACAGTCCACCACTTTGACTTCAACTGCTTAATTATGCGTGATGAACCATTAGAGCCCCAGAAGACTATGTTTTAAAATGTCGAATACACTTTGACCATTTATAAGTTGGCAATGGTGATGCTATGAGCCATTGGCAAGCATTGGAGAATTGTATTTTATCACATGACTGCTAGGCTCATGTGACCGAGAAGAAACTTACGTTGGTATTATACAATTGCAATGAAAACTACTATAATTTTAGGTTAATTATATGCTAAATGATAAAAATTAAGTAAATTGCTACTTGCCAAATATGATGCTAACTAGATTGAAACTTTCTCACCTAAAGGGGTCTGGAAAAAAAGCAAAGGAAAAATGTGAAAAAATTTTTTCACATTTTTCCTTTACTTTTTTCCAGACCCCTTTAGGTGAGAAAGTTTCAATCTAGTTTTTATGAAGGGTCAGAACCTGATAATTATGATGCTAACTATCGAGTGTTAGGGTAGTAAAATTTTTGAGCTCAAGCTTATGGAAGGTTTAGACACTATTCAAGGCTTTAAACAAATTTAAAAAAGAAATACTTAATGTTTTTTGCGAAACAATTAAGAACAAGTTAATGCATTTTAACTGAAATCTAGATAATTTTCCCCTTTAAAAATCATATTAACTGTGAACATTTCATCATGAAAAGAGTCATGGGTGATAGCAGCATAGATCTTCACTTGTTGATCTCCCTCTATTATTGACCATGACAGCCTCTATCATCATCAACCGTTTTAAAGTACAGAAACAGGCGTTGATTCCCGTATTGTATTCTGCTTCAATTTGTATTGCAGCTCTTTGCTCTTTGTTTTTCCTGGCTCTTCTTCTTTGTATATCAAGGTAAACTGAGCTAGAGGTAGCCCTAGATAGATGACTTTTGGTGTTGAAACAAACTCTATTATCAGTAGTTAGTTATTGCACCATATTATCTCACTAGTTAGCTACACAATATGCTTCTTGTGCTTTACAGCTGAGCAGGTGTAACTCCGTTCACCTGATGATCTAGAAGTACTAGTGAAGGACCACCCGTAGTTATAGTGCCACAGGAACACTAAATATTTAATTAGCCTAGCCTAGCTAGCTAACAAATAGAATTGTCTAGGTAGCTGTCTAAAACAGTTCTGTACTGTTCGATACTATTGACAACTAACTTTTAAATGTGCGTGACTGAATGTTTATAACAAAGGACGGGTAACTGAAGTAACTGGGTTGACGCATGAACAAAAAGTACGTGAATGTGTGCATGCGTGAATGAGTTGAAAAGTTCGGTAAATAAATGTCTAGAGTTGAAGGTGAATACTTCTCGTTCAGGGCTGGGCCTGGACAACAGCTGTCAACTTAGTTTCACTTTTAATTTTATTACAGTTTATGAAAAAGAAGTGGAGAGAATTTAGGTGTAGGAATTAAAGTAACACATCCACAGCCTACATCTCAAGTAGGCTTACCTCAGTATTCATCTCAACTAGGCTCATCACAGCCTCTCACTCTTCAGCTTTTACCTCGGTCTCAGCCTTCAACTGCTCTGCTAGTCTTCAACTCCTCCCTCCGGTTCTCACAACTTTGGTCTGATGTGTGGGTAAGCCCCTTTCTAATGCTACATTTCAACTTTCTGACATGCATGCTTACACAAATACTTAGGGCACATTTTTTGGAGAGCAGGCGTACTTACAGTCGATGAAAGAAGCGCACCTCAACCCGGTCATCCCCATAAGGGTCACAATAAGTAGCCATAAATATTTCCTGTTTGATATTGCTAGAATCAATACTGCTATCCATTTCTATGCTAAAGAAATTCGTGTCGTGCAATCCCTTCATCAATTCATTCTTCAAGTCCTTTGCCATAAAGTCTACAAATGTAGCTCATTAGCCTCACCTATATCCACCCCATGCCTCTGCTGCAACTCACAAAGTGGCTTCATCTTGCTGAAGGCCAGACCTTCTTTAACTATGAAATATGCCACATTAAACAACTTTTTGATCTTTTCCTCTGTTCCTTTCTTGAAGCTTAAAAGTGCTCTTGCTACCAGGACATACTCGCAAACACTAGTTGATTGTTATTTTTTCAGCAATCTCATTGAGAATTCGTGCATAGATGAACCGGTGGGTGTGATTCTTTAAACTTGAAGTTTGAAGGCTTGCTGAACCATCAAAAAAAAGGCTGCGCTAAAGTTCCAGCAGCCTCTAAGTTGTCGCAAATCTTTCGCACACCGAGCACTTCAATTTGGACACCCTAAGATGATCAGCTTTGTCATATTTCAGCCAGGTAGCTGTGTTAAATGCTTTGTCATTATTTCAGTCAGGTAAACGCTTTGTCATAATCTACGATCCATTTTGTACTGTCGCTACCGTCACAGCTCACCTCTTCAGTTGAGAGCCACTGAAGCTGCTGCTGCTACTGTCTTCATTTTCTGTTATATGTTTGCCCCATCATCTTCGTTGAAATTGGCAACTTTTATGCATGTGATAACGGTTACGTTAATCAGTCTTGTTATTTACTTTTATTGCCCTAGATGCGATGGTGCATATGGGTGGTCACAGGATCCACTCAAATTTAACAGAGGTTACACAAATTCTATATTCAGTCGGAAATTGTCTGGTGACCGACTGCTACTATGTGCACTGTGCCTCTTATGCATAGGAGGCCACCGTCTTCGAGATATTTTTATCACACTAAATTTTAGAACTATTTTTTCTCAAAA
>WLWD01002559.1_pt1 | contig 106995 bp, 78 predicted proteins | sample 6712731 | NCBI WGS metagenome assembly WLWD01 (sample SAMN12718690, study PRJNA576275) | sponge metagenome | isolation source: marine sponge | host: Mycale hentscheli | place: New Zealand: South Island, Marlborough, Capsize Point | collected 2014-11-01 | reverse complement strand
CAATGTGTGCTCATTCATAGCATTTTTAACCTTCCTACCTATTTCTTGCTGCTAATCATTTCTATTGCATTCAACAAATACCCCACCATGAAATGTTGCTAGTATTGCCAAGAAACTTCATAAAACATGCAGGCACATTAGTAGAAAAGGGTACATGTACACCAGAGGCAAAAACGGTACACATACGCCTATGCAATTTGAAACAAAGAAATAGATACATATCCCAAACTCATTATTATACAGCTTTGCTGAATAATAATAAGAATATAGTCCAGCAGAAGATAGGGTTTTTTTGACTGAACCTTGCAATACTAATAGCTTGTAAGTAAATAAAGGAACAAATAAATTAATAAACAAAAAAAACAAACAAACAAAAAAAGCCAAACAAATAAATAGAAAATAAAAATAAACAAATAAAATAAATAAATAAATAGATTAATGAATAAATAAATTTTAGGTATTATTTTGAATAAGATCAAGACCTCTAAAATGGAAATATTTTAAACTAGTATGAAATACATTACTATTAAGTCACAGTCTCTTCAAAATGTCATGAAAGATATTTTGAGATTGTAAAAATATACCAGGCTGTTATAGTAAAAAAAAACTCCCAGCAAAATATATTTATTGTAAGGGTGCATATATAATATACTGAGACATAATAAAAATAAAGATAATGGTAGAAGTTTTATACTATTGGTCCGCTCACTGCAAAATGGATAAGCGAATACATGTTTTTTCTTAATTATATAGGCACAAAAACATTACAATACAATTGAAATGCATACCATCACAGTGCATATGAGGTTTATAATTTTTGTTTAATGTTAAAGTCAAGTCATTTTTTTATATTTTACTCCATAATTAGTGTTTTTATTGCCTGTAATTGATCATTGATACCTGAAAACCATATAGCTATAGTAAGATGTTTGACTCGATGAGTATTGTCACTCATTTGGTGTTTTTTTTAAAACTTCCTACAGGTTGCACTATTACTCTAGTGTGTCTTTTTTTTCAGTTTTATGCAAGCAATAATTATCTATGTTAAAACAAATCTATTTCTATTGTTCTCTTAGTGATAAAATCAATGTAATATTTCTAGTAACAATAAAGTATGTAAATATACCATGATCCATGACTTTGTGCAAACTGCCAAATTGTGTGTAGAATTAAAGCTGTATTGATGTATTCTTTTTGTTACATTAGTATAATAACTGGATAAAATGCATTAATAAACTCATGTTCAGTGAGCTCATTAGTTCATGTATCTATTCTATAGTGTCTCCACAAGTTCAGCTATTTGTGCATCCTGGTATAATAGCTAATGGAAGCAATGCTACTTTAAATTGTTCAGTAGTGAAGGGTAATCCAATGAATTATACCTTCAAATGGTTTCGCGATGGCAAAGACATTTCACCTAATGATATTTCTTATTCTGAGAGCTATCAACAAATTGTTAGTGACAAAGTTGGTGAATACAACTGTACAGTGAATAATACAGCTGGAAATGGAAGTGACAGTGTCAACATTTCTCTGGGAGGTAAGTGTACATGCATACACACACTCACGCACACACCAGTAGCTTCAAGCATGCACTTTTGCTGCCTTTCTTAGATTTGAGCAAAGAGGGGATTTGCAATAGGACAACTATCTGTTATATTTAACCCTCAAAATGCATGCACTAGATGGTTATAATACTCAATTTTGTTTGTCTGTGTCAGTGTGTCAGTCAGTCAGTCAGTCATTCATCAATTGAATTGCAATGACTTTGGCCTCCTGAACAATGCAAGAAACATCAAGTCATTGTACTAATCGTTTTAAGTCCATTTGTGCCATACTTTACTTGATTTTCCAGATAAAGGCAGTCATTTATTGGCTGCACACTCCAAAGGTTTTATAGCTAACATCCCCTATTGCCAAGTCGTAATTGCGTGAGCCAACAATTCTTGCTTCAAACAAGTTATTAATAGTATGGTCATTTCTACTAGTTATTTTTGAGCACAGAGCAGAAAGAATTTGTGAGGGTGAACGTATAACCTGATATCAATAAAACAAGATTCACTTTTTTATCTAAGAAAATATGTAAAAGAAAAGAAAGGTCTAATGAATATAGAAGATACTTGATTATTCCTTATATCAAAGGTGTCAGTGAAAATATAGAAAGAACCAGCAAAAAATGGATATTAGAGTTATTATCATGTACAACAATACAATAAATGATTATTTCAATGATAAAGTAAAAAAAAAAAGAGTGAACAAAAAATTAAGGGTGTATCTATATCAAATTCCTTGTCTGGACTGTAACAAATGCTACATAGGTGAAACTGGAAGAACACTTAACAATAGAATAATGAAACATTACTATGCAATAAAAAGCATGAACGTATATAATGTAATAGCTAAACATTGGAAAACTGGTCACATCTGATTCAAAGTAATCAGTAGAGAAGACCATCCAATTAAACAAATTTGCTGGAAGTATTAAAATCTAGGAATTAAAAGAGAATTTTAAGATCGACCATGCAAGCCTATAATTTAGTGGGGAAACAATCATTTAAAATTATTTATTAAGCCCTAATTTTGCAATCTTACATTAACCTTCCTTCCTTCCTTTCTTTCCTTCTTTCCTCCCTTCCTTCCTTCTGTACTTCCTTCCTCCCTTCTCTCCTTCTGTACTTCATTTCCCTTCTCATTCCTGGGTTTGATTCCCAGTGGTGACCAAATATTGTTAATTCTGTATTGTTTAAAAAAGCCTGTGAAAGAGAGAGAATACATCTAACATGCGTATAACACCAATATAAAATTATAAGAGTCATTTCTTTTTTGCAACATTTTTAATTAGAATTTGCTACGAAATTTTGAGTTTGCTATCTTAACATCTCTTGTGCTGTTTAAGCTTCATAGCTGACAATTTGTCGTCGGAGATACAGCATGAGAAAAGTACTCTTGAAATTTTGGAGCTAACCTTGTCCCTTTTAATTCTGTGCCTCTTTTAATTTACTACACCTCGAATATATAAGGATAAAAACTCTCCTATTCAACTTTTTTGCCATAAAGCTTTATTCTCTGAGACAAAGTAGAGAAATTATTAACAGGTGGAATATATTTAGCTGCTGAGCATGTATATAAAATTGCATGTAGCTGGCTTGTTAAGTTACTGTCTCTACTGTCAGGACAGAAATATCGGGACTATTGTTTAACTTTTCTCTGTCGGGCGGGTATCGGAGCAGGACCCTTAATATTGCGAGTGTCTCACCAAATCAGGATGGTTGGCAACTATGAGCTATCTTCCTCAACTATTACATATGTCCACACCTTTTCTCTCTAACTTCTCTCTATTGTAATAGTTATGTAAGACACTTTCTTATTTTTTAATAATTCATCTAATAAGAGAAGGCCAACAAATAACTTTTGCTTGAGCTAACTTGAATGAAACAAAAAATACAAATTCATAAGTATGACTGGATGAACAACACTTCTTAAAGGAAGAATGACTATAAATGGTAAAGAAATAGTATAAATAGTGAAAAACATTCTTTTATTAGTGGGCATTATATATAACTTCAAGTGAATCTATGGTCTCTGTATATGGTAAGTAATTAAAAAACTTATAATGCTTATATTTAAGTGAGTCAGAAATTACTATTGTATATTATTATGTGTGTATTATAGAATCAGCGAAGATGACATCTCCTATGGATTCTGATGTTTTTACTACAAATGAGCAAACAGACATTACTTTCACATGCAATGCCACTGGTTCTCCAATGCCCATAATTTCATTCTTCTATGATGGAACAAATCTGACCAGAGACCAAGGAAGACCAGCATCAATGGAAGATCTTCTAATGAACCGAGTCATGCTTGGAAGTCCATTATCATTACAGAACCCTACGACTGATCTGTATGAAGTGAGTAGAACTCTGACACTCTTCAATGCTGTGGATGGAGATTCAGGTGCATTTGTTTGCTCTGCTACTGCTGATATTCCAGGAAGTGGAATGAGAGCTGACAGTGTCATGTTTAATTTAACAGTTTATGGTATGTTACATATTGCATAAAGATAATATTGAAACAAAGAATTAAATTAGAAGCAATTGTTTATAGTATCACTGGATTATTTAAATTTATTCTTTTTGTTTTTGTTTTGATTCACTGCAGTTGGGCCAACATTTACTACATTACCAATAAACCAAACTATAGTGGATCCAAACTCTGCTGCATTCAACTGTGTTGCTGAAGGTCTTCCTAGACCAGTGTTAACTTGGATTGTGATACAAGATAGCATGATAATGGAAATCTCTTCAAATCTTACAGACTTTGACATCGTGATTGTTGAAGCAGGAGATCGTCAGGTTACAAGTTGTTTAACAGTGAACAGTGTTAGACCAGCTTTGGCAGCTACTTATACTTGTTTAGTATCAAATGTAGTTAGAAATAATACAGCGTCAGCTTCATTAGTTGTACACAGTAAGTTTAAAATGACAAAACAGTGGACATGTATTATTATTATTATTTAAATTTTTTTAGCAATTCCACAGATAATCGCTCCTGAAAATGTTGGTGAAGTAGTAATTAATCAGTTTCAGATGGTAATTCTAGAATGTTCAGCAGTTGGTATTCTTTCCCCTCAATTCACATGGTTGAGAACCAGAGGGGGACTAAATGAGACAGTAATGGACACGTCAAAATTCACCATCTCTACCACTACCTGGCAAGACTTATACCAACTAGAGAATGGTAGGGGTGATGTATATCGTGTGAACAGTTCTCTGACGATCAATCCAGCAGAGGATGATGATAGTGGCAGTTATTTCTGTGTAGCTAGTAGTACTCCAGGAAGTGATAACCAAGAAATCCAATTGGTGGTGCAAGGTAAATAACCACAATAGCAGCAAAGTAACAACTATCCGTGCTTGTTATTCATATAATTTGTTTTATATAATATTTAGTTGCTCCTAACATCACTGAAGCACCTGCTGATCAGACTGTGGTAGAACCTAATGGTGTTCAGTTTGACTGTGTTGCTGAAGGATTTCCTAGACCTATTATCACCTGGTATATTAATCAAACTGGTAACACAACGGAAATATCAGACACTACAGATTTCAACATCACCACTGCCATTGGTGCTGGTGATCGTCAAGTGATGAGCTCATTGAGAGTTAATCGAGTCAGGCCATTTCTAGCTGTTGACTATATCTGCAATGCCTCTAATGTAGTCAATGATGATATTAGAATAGCTGCACTGACTGTACACAGTAAGTTACAATAGCTAAGTTTCTACAGAAATTCCAATAAATGTTAAGATGTAATTATAACCTAAGGTCATTAATATTGTTTATTTTACTATGTAATAGCTGTACCAGAGATAGTGTCCCTTCCTAATGGAACTGTGGTCACAGTGAACCAGTTTCAACCTGCTATATTGCAATGCTCAGCTGTTGGAATTCCTCCTCCAGAGTTTGTATGGATGAGGACAAGAGGGGATCAGAATGTTACAATAACAAACTCATCTCTTTTTGCTATCTCTACCACTAACCAGCAAGCGTTATACCAACTAGAGAATGGTAGAGGTGACGTATTTCTTGTGGACAGTTCTTTGACAATTGATTCAGCTGTGGATGATGATAGTGGCAGTTATTTCTGTGTAGCCAATAATATTCCAGGAAGTGATAATCAAGAAATCCAATTGGTGGTACAAGGTAAATAGCAACAGTAACAATAACAAAAAAGCATCTACTAAAAAAACAAAACAAAAAAACAAAGCAAAACAAAAACAACAACAACAGGAAACAAAACAAAACAATATATTCAGAGTTTGCTTTTTAATTATGTTTTTATTATTTAGTTGCTCCTAACATCACTGAAGCACCTGCTGATCAGACTGTGGTAGAACCTAATGGTGTTCAGTTTGACTGTGTTGCTGAAGGATTTCCTAGACCTATTATCACCTGGTATATTAATCAAACTGGAAGCACAATGGAAATATCAGACACTACAGATTTCAACATCACCACTGCCATTGGTGCTGGTGATCGTCAAGTGATGAGCTCATTGAGAGTTAATCAAGTCAGGCCATCTTTAGCTGCTGACTATATTTGCAATGCCTCTAATGTGGTCAATGATGATACTGGAATAGCTACACTGACTGTACACAGTAAGTTACAGCAGCTTAAATTTAGAGAATTGTTATAGAAATATTAAGGTGGTATTAAGTATTTCTTGATATTTTTACTTAATTTTTGTTATTACTTTACAGCTATCCCAGAGATATTGTTTCCTCCTGACGATACAGTAATAAAAGTGAACCAGTTTCAACCTGTTGTAATGCAATGCTCAGCTGTTGGAATTCCTCCTCCAGAGTTTACATGGATGAGGACTAGAGGGGACCTGAATCAGACACTGATGACTTCAGCATCCATTACCATCAGTGATCCTTTCCAAATAGACAATTACCAGCTATCAGGTAACAGGGGATTAGCATTCAGAGTCAGTAGCAACTTGACGATAAGTACTGCACTGGATGCAGACAGAGGTAGCTATTATTGTGTGGCTAGTAATACATCTGGAAATGATGTACAATCAATAGAAGTGGTGATTCAAGGTGAGACACTAACAGATGCAATCAGATGGTTGATTAAATATTTTATTATTGTTCTCAGTTGCACCAAACATCACAACAGCTCCTGCTAATGCAACTGTGACTGATCCAGACGGAGTCAGCTTCACCTGTGTTGCTACTGCCTTTCCTAGACCTAATATCTTGTGGTTTTTCACACAGACATTGGAAGATTCCAATTTCAAGATTGTAGAGGAGAGTACTGGTGAGCGGCAGCTGATGAGCACACTGACAGTGACCAGCGTCATGCCCTCACTGGCAGGAACATATACCTGCAATGCCTCTAATGTAGTTAGTGATGCTACAGAATCAGCTGAACTAACAGTTTATAGTGAGTTTCAAATACATATTGATAGCAATTAATAATAATTAAAAAAAAATAATAGTCTCCTTTTTGCAATTCTATAGTTCTCCCAGAAGTTGTTCCCTTGTCTACAAACAGAAGAGAAGAGGCAGTTGCTAAGAAGAATGTAACCCTAGCGTTTACTATAGCGAATGCAATACCCAGTGTAAAAACCAGTGATATTCGCTGGTACTATGCAGTCAATGCACCAGTTGGTCGTCCTGATTTTACAGCAGCAGAGTTTGAAGACATCACAGACCTAATGAATAGAACCAGTGTGTCCACTCTGACCTATACTAGTGACAGACTCAGTCTCACTGTAGATAATATTGTACAAGCAATTGGAGATGTGACAGAAACTGATCAAGGCAGATACTTCCTGAGTGCTACTAACCCAGCTGGCGAAAACAGTGACCACATTGATATTGTTGTTAGAGGTAATGCAATTAGTAGGTTAGGTTAGCGAGTAGTTTACAGAGGTTATTATACTGTTATTTTCATTTAAAAACTGTAGCCATAAATTAACTGTGACACTAATATTCTTCTTTGCTGAAATTATTTTCTTTGCTTAGAATGACTTAAATTTTTAGTACCATGGTTTATTCAAACCATTCACTTGGATTGCTCTATTTGCAGTGAATAAAAATCATACCCACCTCCTAGGAAGTCAATTATGGTTGTTATGCACTTCCCATAGCCTATAACCATGGTACAAGTCAGTAGCATTATTTACTAGATTTTACAATACTCTCGAGCCTTTGACCCAATATTGTGCAAATCTTGTTTCAGCCTTTTTCTTGTGATATAACATAACATGGAGTAAAGTGATATAGCTATTGAATTGGAGAGAGGAAAGGAAGATAAGATAGTGTTGATGCTTTTGAATGTTTTTAGGTCCCCCTCAGATAGTGGATGGTCCAATGAATAAATATGAAGTCAGTGGAAGTGATGCTGTTTTTCCTTGTCAAGCTCTGGCCATCCCACAACACAATATCACTTGGTCATTTATGGATGCTAGTGGGAACATAGCAGAAATCATCACCACTGCTGATTCTAACACCACTAACTATCTTATCATAGCAGATGAAAATGACACTAGATTTGGAGAGTTGACTGTTAGGAGTGTAAACTATGGCAATAGAGGAACTTACATCTGTGTGGCTGCCAATGAATTTGGGAAACATCGAGCTCAAGCTAATCTTGTAGTACTGGGTAAGAAACTAAACTATCATTTCTAGAGTAATTTTTGTAGTCTGTAATTGTATTTATATATATGCCAGAATACATAAAACTTGAACTGTCATTTTTGAAAATGGCATTTTTCTAGTAGTATCTTATGGGAGCCTTTAGTAGTGCACTTCAGCTGTGTAGTCGTGCATTATCACTACAAGTCATGCCGCTTGCAACAAAATTAGTGCCCATGAAATGCAGCTGTCCCTCACCATTGCACATGTAAGGTTGGGGTGGGGTGGAGTCATTTACACAAACAAAATCCTTGCACACAAAAATAATGGATCCAGTATCTATTTTCGTATACTGCTCAAGAATGGATGAACAGCAATGGTTATAACTTTGCCTAGGTTTAAAGCCACAAGGGGTCAGTCCTTTATTTATATTATTGATGAGCAAGGTAGCTACTGAGACACTGTTAGAACATTTACAGAATTATATAAATAAATGTATGAGTAATAGCATGGTTAACCATGCTATTCGGATTAATAGCATGAATAATGTGATTGTATTAGCGTGAGGCAAAGCCGAGTGCTATTTCAATTGCTTTGCGAGTGCTATTGATCCCTGCTAGCACAGGTTACTCGTGCTATCACTCGCTAATAGTAGGCCAGCTTCATTTGCACTTAGCTACACTGTATTGTTCACTCACAATCTCATGTATTTTAGGATTAGCTTTTTCATTATCAACCTATGATTCCTCCTAATCTGTTGAGAAAAAAATTCCGTCTAATACAGGTAGAACTTCTGCGCTAAAGAATGACATTGTCTCCAACTGGAAACTACTCGAACTGTACATTTCCAAAGCTAGTGGTGCAGCGCACTTACCCATACTCTTTCACTTAGCTACCATAGTGTTTCACTTATATGGGTTTCAGAATCAAGATTTTGTGGTTTTTATATCTTTATTTTATATTTTTTGGCTTATTTATATAGTACATGCAACCTGTTTTTTAGTCTGTGCCACTGATTACGTAAGTTAGCATCTTGATAAAATGATAACGAGCCTGCCAACTATATGAGTTGCTGGCTTTGAAAAACAAGCTATATGGAGCAGACCTAAGCACCTGAACTTTTGTTCAAGCTTAGCGGACCCCACAGCACTACTTTCTTTTCGTCGTCATTGAATGGGTAGGTCAAGTTAAAAATTAGGTTAGCTTGCTTGCCATTTGTGCTCACGCACACCACTAGTGTCTGAGAGCTCGTTTTCGCTGAAGTGTGCAGCTGAGGTAAGAGGGTATTTGGTAGTAGTTAGATAAAATTAATTAACACATATATGTACTTATAAAAATAAAACTATTGAACTTAGTAGTGCAGGCTTCATGAACAGGAGCTAGAGCATTATATTTTCTGTAAAAATATAAAATTTATATTTTATAGTATAGCTCTTTGTTGTATACTATTGCTTTAGATATTATGTGAGAGTAAAACTAACCCTTATCAAATATAAGTGAAGTCCTTTTAATTATGACCACTTAAATAGCTTACCATTTTGTGCTCATGCAGCACTAGATTTTATATGCATATAGACATTATTCCATACAGCTATATATTATATCTATATAATAGTACACTTGTGAGTCAGTGATGACGATAACAACGACAGCAGTGACCGATGACGACGTGTATTCATGAATAATTCATGGACTTAAACAGTTTGGAAAATTGTTGTCATTGCTTGAATTGGTAAAGCGTTGTTACATTTAGTATATGAATAAGAAGGCAAAAAGCAAGTAAAAAGCGGGTGGAATCGGTGAGGAAAAGCGACACAGGTTTCAAAAAGGAAGGTGAAAGTATGACAGAGAAAGAAAATGTTTCACAAAGTTTGTGTAAGTCCACAGTCAAGATAGAGGGACGGAGACTTAGAAGCAGGAGAGATAGACAAAAAAGATAATGGACTCCATGACTCAAGAAGAAAGAGCTGATGTTAGGAAAGGAGGAAAGAAATTTGAGATAGTTCTGGATAAAAGAGAATAGGGAAGGAAAACTGATAAAATTATAACTAAGTGGGAATAAATAACTTATGCTACTGCATTCTTATTACGACACATCAAGCGCCACTGTGTGGGGGGTACTTGCTAGTATAGAATAATAGGCCTGTCTGTCACGAATAATTTATTTTCTGAGCTAGGTTGGTTAAATGTTGTCATAACGACAATGGTTGTGATGGTATTTATGAATAAATGGGTCATTAGTTAGCTTAATTAATTAGCTATGCAAGGTTGGTAAAGCATCATCAGTAATGATGACAGGGTAAGATGGGTTGGAATGCATGATCAGTAGTGACAATAATGGTAGTGCAAGGATGATGGAAGTGGGGTGAGGGGAGGAGACACAGACTCCCCCTATAGATTGTTTGGGAGGTAAGGGGGGGGGGCACATAGCATACAAATTTATCACTCCTTTTAATTACATTACCATTTAATTTCATAATATTAAATGGCTCATGAATTCTATTCAATTTGTAAAACCAATTAATAACAACAACTGCTTATGTCACAATACCAGTAAAAAGTACAGAAATCAGTTAGTATTTACAGATGCCTTTATAGCTAATCAGTTGTCTTTGTTTTTTTTGAGTAAAACGAGAAGAATTATTGGTAAGTACAGAAGTTTTATGATGTTATGTTGAAGCTGATTCACAGAGACAAAGCAGACAACCTTGAATTAATCAGCATAGCAGTATGAACTTTATAACTGGTTTAATTAAGATTAGGATTATTGTTTTGTGAAATATGTTTTCATGCAAGTAAATTGGTGTGTGGTACAAAGTGAACCCCCCTCCTCTTCCAGTTTAAACATTTTCTGTTCCTTCAAAATTTCCTTTCTTTCGTTCCTATGAATTCCTTAGCTATGCTGTTTAAACATGGGTCATGGAGGATAATAATACCTAATGACTTCATTCTTAATTAGCGAATGATAGTACATCAAGCACCACTATGGGGCAGGGCACTTGCTTGTATTATAAATATTTAGAACGTTATTGAGGTTAGAAAATATGTTTATTACACCAGTAATGAATATATCACTGTGTATTCTATCATGATTATAATATGAATCTGGCAGTAAAGGTGTAATAGCAAATGTTACAAGTTAAATCTACAAATATCTTTGCAAACCTTTGTGTCTCACAAATTGGCTGATATTAGCTGTAGTAAGCTTATCAGAATGGTTATAGTTTAAGGTATATCATATATAGATGAAATACATTTTTAAACATTACTCAACTTAGTACTACTATAAAACTTGATGCATATTCAGTGATGTAAATGTGTGCAGTGTAATTAATATTGCAACATAACAAAAAAATTAAAAATCATGGTACTTTATTAGTAATAAAATGGCAGTGCAAAAATATCAGAAATTGATAATGTGAATAGACTATTGATAAGTAAATCTAATACATTATAAATCAGTATTTATTCTATTTGACTATGATGGTCAGATTAACTTTGGCAGAACCTACATATATGCTCTTGCTAAACAATATGCTCTGATAATATAGCTATTTGTACATTATTATATAGTTCCACCAACTATCACAACAGCTCCAATTGATGTCAATGAGACAGATCCAAATGAAGTTAATTTTATCTGTGATACTGCTGGTTATCCTAGACCTAATATCTCTTGGTTTCTCACGTCAGACGATATAACTAACAAAATAATGAATAGTTCTATTTTAATGATTGTAAATGAAGATGTTGGTGAGATGCAGCTGATAAGCACACTAACAGTGACCAGCGTCATGCCCTCACTGGCAGGAACATATACCTGCAATGCCTCTAATGTAGTTAGTGATACTACGGAATCAGCTGAACTAACAGTCTATAGTGAGTTTGAAATAAACATAACATTGTAATTCATATTTACAGAGTTTTCATTTCTGCAGCTGTACCTAGCATAGTGTCTCCTCAGGATGGGATGGTGATTCGAGTAAGCCAGTACGATGCTGCAGTCCTAGAATGTTCTGCTGTGGGGATACCACAACCTAGTATCAGGTGGCTTGTATCACGTGATGGTCAAAACTCTACTCTCTCTACTAATGGATCTGTCAGTATTCTTAAACCAGAGCTGTTTGATAACTATACTCTAAGTAGTGGTAGAGGGTTAGTGTTGGCCGTGAATAGTACTCTAGTTATAAATGAGACACTAGATGCTGACAGTGGGACTTACTACTGTGAGGCTATGAATGACCCTGGAAGAGATAGTCAAAGAATAGAACTGGAGATCCAAGGTAGGGTTAACAATGTTTTAATATTAAAAAAAAATTCTTTACATTAAAACTATGCTTTTTTTTTTCGTAGTTGCTGCAAACATCACCTTTCATCCTCCATTTTATGTGAATATAACTTCTCCCAGTACTGCTACCTTCACTTGTACTGCATCAGGTTTACCAAGACCTAATATCACCTGGATGGATCCTGATAATAACACTCTCTTGGAGGGAGATAACATTTTCATATCCATGGAAGTAGAGAACAGAGTTATTAATAGTACCTTGCATGTGATGAGAACTTCAGCATCTGTTAGTGGCACGTACACATGTAGTACTGACAATTCAATCATAGGTCGCGGTGACGTCACTTCTATTAGTACTATACTTACAGTACATGGTGAGATAAACTGAAACTGTGGTGATATCTTATCTATATATTTTATTATGTAATTATAGTTGTCCCTCACATCACTTCTTATCTTCCTGAGGGATCCACTCGCTATGTTGTTAATGTGACTAATAACATCACCTTCCCGTGTGCAGCTACTGGAGTACCTCCACCTGACATCCAGTGGTATAGAGGACTTCTCATGCTCAACTCCAGTAGTGATAGCAGAGTTACTATTACAAGTCCTATGGTTAATGAGACAGAGAGGGCCCTAGCAACAGTTACTAGAGAGTTAGTTCTCACACAAACCTCTACCAGTGATGCTGGGAGTGATTATAGTTGTAGAGCTACTAATGCAGCTATGGGAGGACAGGATTCTGAAGAATTTGAATTATTTGTTCAAGGTATAAATTTTTCTTCATATTAATATTATAATAATAATAATGAACCATAATAATAATTATAGTGACAATAATAATAATAATAATGATAATAATAATAATAATAACAATAATAATAATAATAATAATAATAATAATAATAATAATAATAATTAGCAAGTACCCCTCACAGTGGTGCCTGATGTACTAATTTGTACAAATTAGGGGCACAGTTGCATAATGTAGATTTATTCATGGTTTCCCTCTTCTGCTCTCTTTGTTTCCTCAGCCATCCAGGCCCTTTTATAAAAATTCCTTTTCAACTCATGGATTACCTTCTTCTTTGTTTACCTGCCCTGCTCTGTAGTTTTGTTTCACTTCTTCATTGAAGGAGTTACATCAGTCAGTTTTTTATCACCTTACATTGACACTTGCATTCTCCTGCTTCTCTGCCTCTCTTATACCCATTATAACTAGCTACTGTACTACTACTCTTTCCCAACTCAGTTCAGCCACCCAGTGTTCAGTTTTTATAGGATAGCTACTACAGGTTAATAAGGCACTTCAAGATAGTTCAAGGTATTATGTTCTGACGGTTGAGTGGTTGGTGTACATACTCTGCAAGTGACGACTGCAGGTTCAAATCATGATGAGGTCACTTTTTTCTCCCATTATTGGGGCGAGTGTATATTTACTAATGTTTTATTTACTATTATCTAGCAGTACATCTTATATATTGTTATTATTTATATTGAATTATATTGTACAAATTATAATGTTTACTTTGGTTTAGTTTCCTAGACATTTTCATTTATTCATACTATTCAATAACTTCTGCATAGATTTCAAAACATTTGTATTGTTTCAATTATTATGTGCTGGGGATAATGTACAAAAAAATTATAGTTACAGTATAATTATATTGTTACATTAGTTTTGGTTACCTAGTAAGACATTGATGCTGAATAAGTTTGAGTAATGATAATGTGTACTAGATGATTGCAAATAAAAAAAACAAAGTCTAATAGGTTGCTTGTGTTTTTATTACTGCAGTACCACCAATAGTGTGCTCATCACCAATGCTGGAAGGAATCGTTACTGAAAGTTTATCAATTTCATTTTCAATAAAACAAGCTATTCCTAAAGTGAGCTCCTACAACATTCATTGGTATTATAGTTCTAATATGAGCATTGGAATTGACGACTTTAATGCTAGTCAGTTACAAGACATTACTAACATGACAAACAGAACTACACTATCTAGATTATTCTTTACTGATGATATCCTGACTCTAAATATTACACACCTTGTTCAAGCTATTGGAAACAAAACTGAAACTGATCAAGGAAGGTATTTTATGAGAGTATCCAATCCAGCTGGAGTAGCTATTAATTTCACTGATGTTATAATTGCTGGTGAGTTAAAATGTGGTAATTAAATCTTGAGGTTTATACTATGCTATGAGTTTGAAATTGAAATCATTGAAAACTGTAATGCTTACTATAAGCAAAGTTTAACTGTACTGAAATGCTGTGTAGCCAGAACTCACCAGATTATTCTAGTAGCTATGAAACATTTTAGGGGGCACTAAATATGGTGTTCTAATTGGCCAATCAGATGTGTTTAATTTTAGTATTTTCACTATTTTCTAGATTCATCCCATAATTTAACTCATTACAGTGAGATTTTTTGTTTATAGTAGTTTTATTTAATCAATGTATGCATACACAGGAGAGTTGGAATGGGTGCAGTGGTGCGGCCATGGGCACAGCAAAAGGGGGCATGTCTATTAATTTTTTTCCTCTTTACCCTCATGGTCATTGTCGAACTTTGGTGGTCAAAATCTAGCGATCGAAATCTAGTGGTTGAAATGACTTTTGCCAGAATTAAACAGCTAATATCTAGCCTTTTGGAAGATTTTTAGTGAAGTCCTAACCAACATGGTTCTTCGTTTACTATTCCAAAGTGATCTTTTGGAAAAAATAACAACGTGGTTCAGAGGTCTTTCCAGTAATGTTGGTTTGTGGCCATTCTTGCACTACTAGGAGTCTCCCATTTAGTTATTTGCCACACATACTTGAAGAAAATAAAGCCACAAAAGGCAGGCATTTGTAAGTTCTAATTATGGTGGATTCAGTTTTTAAATTTTTTTTTATCATTGTGCTGTTTGCTATTTCCTATATTATATATACACTCTACTTAATATCTATGGTTATAATTAAACAAATTAATTATTTGACATGAACTTACTAATTGTCTACAAAAATCATTTACTTTGTATATAATGATGATGGCTTGTACTGAATTGTTTGGTGTGATTTTTTAAAATTTATCAGATACGCAGAGCATAGACTAAATATCTTTTGTTCATTTGGTAAAAATGACGCTGTATTGTCTTTTCTATTAATCAAACTCATAACTTGAATAAATGAGTAAGTATGGTTGTAATGGCCACACCAATATGATCTGGCTTGCTACTCCCCTGATACATAAAGCAAATATTTATTACAATGACATAGATAAACCTGCGATAAATTATGCGTATAATTATCACTTCTGAAACCGTCCATGACAACGATAACAAATCTGTAAACTATGCTAATATAATTAGAGTTGACACCAAATTGAAAAGACAGAATAGGTTAACAAACTAGTTTTCAACACATTAATTTTGGAATTTTGTTGTGTGGCCAATGGCCACTTTTCAGGCAGTAAATGTACTCAATTATTTTGGTAATTTTTTAGTTTAACAATATTCTCCATTGTTATAGACAATGTTAATAACAATTAATAACAATTCTTTTCTATGTTAATTGTTCTCAATGCTGTATTATAACTTGATTAATTATTGTAGGTCCCCCACAGATTTTAGTTGGTCCATCGAATCGGACTGTTCTTGTTAATAATAGTGCTACATTTTATTGTATGGCACTCGGTGATCCTCAGCCATCCTTTACATGGATGTTTGTCAGCCTTATTAATAATTCTCATACAGAAATTTTGAACGACAGCTTAAAACACATAATTAATTTTGCAATGAACACAACATTAATACTGAAATCAGTGCAATATGAAGATTCTGGATGGTATGTCTGTAATGTTTCAAACAAAGTTGATTCAGTGTTGGAAAATGGAACATTGAATGTTGAAGGTGAGTCAAGTTATAATATTGGATTTTTCAATATACTCATAATAGGTAATAATTATGTTTCAACCTCAAATGGCAAGGATATATAGCTATATATATATATTATATATTATATATACACATATAATAATAAGCTGAATTATTCCTCTCATGTCTCACTTTTCTATGCTCATTCACCAATTACAGATTAATATTGTGGCAAAGTATGACTTATCTTGCTTTAAATATTAAGATTTCATAAATAATTTTGAAATTGATTTTTCACCAAGGTAATTAATTAGTCTAATTTTATCTTGTAAGATATTTTAAATCATGTAATAGAATATAACTTAATTTAACAATGGATAGAAAACATTTTTAATGTGATCTGCTGATGAATTTTCATTTACGTGCACAATGACAAAATTAATGTCTTGAGAAGACTGTATTATTTTTAATTTGGGTTTCGAATACAACTAATGATAATAGCATGTGGGATAGGATCATGTTGCCACCAGGGAGGTTAAGCGTGGAGCAAACTAATGGAAGTATGTGAGATATACTTAAAGACTAATCACCCAGAAGTCCCCCAGGTTGGCAGTACTAGACAGGCTGTAGAGCGGATATCGAGCTTCTTATGTCACTAGTTACCTCTGTCTCAAAGCAACTCTTATACTCTGACTAAAAATCTCCAACAGAACTGAGCTCAGCCAGGGTTTAAATAACTGAGCTTGTGTGTGTGGTATGACATAAAGACTAGCATGAAAAGACTACAACATTATGAATGAAAGTGTTAATTATTTAGTTCTTTCAATCCTTAGGGATTTCTCAGGGCTACTCTATTGTTCATTGAAAGTGTAAGGCTCCTCACTGTTTCCACATAGCAAATAAGCAAAGAAGTAAAAGTTTTTGAGTTTTAACTGCACTCACAAAACCATTCAAAGCGGTAAATAATTCAATTTCTAAGGTGATAAGGGTAATGATTGCTAAACTGGGAGATTCTGTTTAGTGAAGTTTGGGACGGGGTTGAACATGGAGCGAACACAAAAATATGCGAGGGTCAAAGTACAAAATGACATACGTACGTCCACACATATGTATAAACAAACTTATATCCCCGATTTTCAATTGTGGCGCGCTTGTCAAATTCATTTAAGTGAAAGCAAGCAAACAAGTAATCTTTAAAAGTTTCAATGGTTGTGAAATTTAACTTGTTTATTTAATTTTGTCATAGTGCCATCAAATATTTTAAATTTTTATACCTCCAACTCTGCACCACTTTTACACGAAAATATCACACTTCTATGCCACACATCTGGAAATCCACCTCCATCAGTTACATGGATGAGAAATGGAGTATTTTATAGTCCTGGCCTTAATTTCAATACATCATATTACAGGCAACAACGTGGCACAGACGACGAGGACTTTAATATTAATTATACCGTTATTCCCGATATGATCGGTGTTTTGGATTTGTATAGAGTCACTAGGAATATCACTGGCAATTATACATGTGTTGCAAATAATGCAATAAATGGTGATGCGACTAACTTCATAGCATCATCAGATCCAGTATGGATAGAAGTGCTGGGTATGTCTTGTTGTTGTGTAATTAATGATATTTGTATAGCAAGTGGCTAGAATAGTTTATCTTCAAATTTATTGTTATTGAGCTATAGATTTTAACATTTATTAAGACTAAGTTTATTATAATATTGTGAAGTTAATTGGCTTTTCAAAATGCAAGGATGAATTTTATATATAAAAAAATTGCCTCACTAAAAACTTTGAAAAAAGTTGCTGTGATTCTTTGCATTGTTTTTTGTCCTTTAAATTTTTTTTTATATATACACCTTTTAACGTAAATGAACATTATGGTGGAGGAGCAAGTGAATTTGTAAAATAAGCTCGGGATAATGTAGTGCAAATAATGCATGTATACATAGGTGATTGATTTACTACATAACACAAGTGGAGAAATGAAAGTAAAATTTGTACGAGTGAATTTGCATTTAGGCAATAAAAATCAATCTGTATAATTAAGTAAGTAAGTCTTTGTATTATCTTCCACATTCTTCTTATGCTTATCATATGTATTTATATTTTGACTTTATTAGAAACTCCTGATCCACCAGTCAATGTAACAACATACGCTCCAGAACCCATGGCATTTCGTGTAAATTGGACATCAAGCTTTGATGGGAATAGACAGCATCAATATTTCAGTCTGACCATTGACACACCAGATTCTACTATTACTGCACCTAATATTGTAAAAAATGTTTCATTAGAACACACACAACCTTCCTACATATCGTATTCTCAACGTATTGATTCATCTGAAAATATTTTACCATACACAAATTATACTATAACTGTACGTGGCTGTAATATAATTGGATGCAGCAAATCGAGTAATTCCTCAAAAAAAATTCTCACTGAGCAATACAGTAAGTTTTAGAGAGACATTCTTTATTACATTACATTTAGATTTGTGTGTCTCATTTCTTTGATTAAAATGTTTCATCTTTAGGTCATCTTCATCATTAACTGATGGAGAGCTGTCAAGGTTGAAATGGTTTAATCCAAAGTTAATAAAATGAATATATGATTTTATTATGTTTGTGAATGGTACAACCTTCAAATATAATTTAAAGAAAAACTTTGTTTTTACAATTTATTCTCGGTTAGATACTCACAGTGTCCCTCAATATGTCTCAGTGTATAATAGAAGTTAAAAAAACCACAATACTTTATCTGTGCTTTCAAATACGTTTTAGGTTAATAATGCATATAAATAGAAAATAGAACAAAAACAAAAACAAAAAAGCTTGCGTATATAGTTTGTATGGGGAGAAAAGATTAAACAGTTAGCTCATTATAGTGACATGCCATCTTGCTAAGTTAATTCTTACATCTTTAGACACAGAATTATTAAATATCTACAATTAGGGACAATTTACTAAATCTTTTCATTTAGTATTATATTGTAATCTTAGAATTTTTTCACCTGAAATTGTTTATACATAATAATATATTGTGTTCTGTTTATTCCTCCAGCATCATCTCCCCCGCAAGATTTCACATGGACTAATAGATCCATTAATGCTATTCACATTGAATGGAATAAACCTGCTATACCTAATGGTATTATTGTGGAATACATTGTAAGTGAAAGCAGCAAACAATTATATACTGCCATCATGTTAATAACAATGTGTTTTGCTGGTGAGAGTGTGATATATAATTACATTCAAATTATGAAACATTCAATTAAATATAGTACAGTAACAGACTATAAATTTTAGACGATTTGTTTTTTCAATATCATAAGTTCATTGTGATGATCAATTTATTGCTCTGTTTTTAGGTATACTTTAACGGTTCCAAATCTTATGACAGTAATTTCAGCCATATTGGCAACAACTCAATGAAGTGTGATCTAAATACTTGCTCACAAACACTGCAAGGTTTGGTATCACAAACAGTCTATATTATTACTGTAGCAGCCAGGAATGGAGCACATAAGAATAATGGATTAGGAAATATATCCACTTTGCTAAACCTTTCTACACTGGCTGGTATGAGTTCATTTTGATATTGTGTCAAGTGCAGATATTGTAGCAAATTTCATGATAACTCCATAATGCATGATTGTGAATGTCAATGTTTATGCTTTAACTGTTAATATTTTTACTAATTTTTTTTGTAAAGCTATAGTAATGAAGCACTAAAGGTACGAACCCTCAGTGCTATTAAACACTACCTAGCTATTGCAATATAGTCTCCTTCCAAAAGAACAAGCAATCTGTTAGCTATTTTAATGAGGCATCAAAATAGTTCGACAATGAAAATGGTACATGGAAACGCTGTCTTCATAAGAGAAGAAGCTAAACTAGCCAGAAACACTCACCGATATGCATTTTCAACGCGAAACTTCACTTCTTTCAATTCCGTTAACTTCCCTGAGCATAAATCAAACTGCTGCTGGCTGCAAGAAATTATTTGCTCACATGATTATGACGTGATGCTAGGGGGCATTGCCCATAAAAGCTGGTACTTACCGCGGATCTGAAAGCTTCGCGTAAAATTAATAAAAGTAGCACCATAACGGTCTTAAATCTTCGTCCTGAGTAAGTTCATACTTAAATCAACTGTTAATTGTCAGTATTCTCCAAAATCAGAGCGTGACAGACAAACAAACAGACAAACAGACAGGATGACTACTATAACCCTCTTGCGCATGCAAGCTGAGGATTAATGAATGATACAAATTGAAAGCATTATTATTAGTATGAAGTATATGCAATATAACAAAATATATTATTTATTTCATTCAGTATTCTTAACTTTTTATTAGCACCACCTCCCCCACCAAAAGTGTCAGCTATTCCTCCCATTCAGCTTGATGATAATCCTTTAACCTATTCAATGCTGTTGCCCGAGTTCAATGAACGTAATGGAGAAATCAGGTATTATTAGTCATGTATTGTGTTATTTTTGTCATACTGTATTTGCTGTATTTCTCAGTCATTATCATATTGTGGTGATTCTTCTGCCTGACATGTACTATGGACTACCTAAGACTCCAGATGAGCAGTATCCAACCATTAATAGTTTAAGCTTATATTCAGAAGAATACTGCAAAATGAAGATAACAGAACCAATAGCTTATATTACTACAGAGTTTGATGATCATATGCTAAAGGAACTATTCATAGTTGGTCTAAATGGATCACAGTCACCAAATGACAGACCTAACAAATATCGCAATGGTCCACTCTGCTATGGTACTAGCTATACCTTCTTTGTTAGGGCTTACCCCATCTCCAATGATCATGTAAGAAAAAATTGATAAAGGTTTCTTTTTCACTCCAACAGATTATTATCAATTCTACAAATATGATCATTACACTATTTTTCAAGTATTTTTATCCTTTGTATTTGTTGCATATTTCTAGTTAACGTCTAGCCGTACTAAGAGGCAAGCCAACACTAACGCAAGGCAATACACTGAATTTACATCAAGTGCATACTATCCAATTTATACCACTAGTGAGTACATAGTTATAATAGTTAGTTAGGGGAAGTGTTAATTTTATGTTGTGAATAATTAGAATTTGATGGTGCACTATAATCAGTAAAATACATCATTTTTATGAATCAGCATGTGGCCATCAAATTATAACAGTGACTTTAAAGTACATTATTCATTACTTACTATTGGATAAACAAAACCATACTCTAGTCACACTAAAAGGTAATTGTTTTTATGTGAATGTATTTATTTGATTTGCCTGTAGGACCTGCTCCACTGACCTTATATTTTATCATTGGAGGTGGTGCACTTGGTGGGGTGATTCTTATTCTGATTTTGTGCTTATTATGCTGTTGCCTGTAAGTTTGAAAATGATTTTTTGAACTTAGCTAACTACTAAAAATGGTTACCTATGCTTCAATTATAATTAAATAACTAATTGAAATGAGACATGATTCAAAATGAACATTCACAATTTGTTGAAATTTTCTAGAGATTAGTGTTGAAGCGTTTGGTAGGATGTGATGAAACATTAATGTACACTTATCTATTATATAATTAGTTACACTGAAATAATTACTAGCAGACAATATTGTTTGTTGTTGTGAAGTTGGCTATTTTTTTTGATGTAATAAATGCTCCTTTTAATTATAGTCAAACTATTATAGACTTATTCTCCTTATCTAGTGAGTAAACCTGACTCACAATTCTATGTGGAGATAAATTGCAATATGCATCCATCATACGTTAGTTGTAGGTGGGACTATGCCACCACTTTGAATGTATGCTTGGCATTTTCATGTAATTGTATGACTTATTGTTTTTATTTCTGAGAAAAATGAAGTAGTTCTTTGTTGCAAGAAAATATGCAGCTCAGAAGACAAGGCTGTATTATTATGAAGAAGTCTTTTTTACAAGCTAGCTGGGTAGTCACCAAGCGCTGGTCATCGGCATTCTGCTGGTGCCTTATTTGTACTTTCTGATACAATAAGCATATAAGTAGCTATTACGCACTTTTTGTCATGCAACAATAGCAAACAAGTAGCTAATAAAAATGGAGCTGTTCATAAAGAGCTGATAATTAATATAAGATCAGAATTTATAGGCTCACTTGCCATTATTGTGCTGAAATAAATAACTGGTATTTAAATAATTAATTGTTGATGATAATAGCTAACTGTAACAATTTTATGTTTAGAGTAATTAGAAGAAAGGGGAAAAAGTTAGGACAATATGAGGTAAGTAGAGTGATCTGGCATATGTTGTAGTACATTAGTTTGTTTCATCATTTTATATTTCACCGAAGTAAACTGTCATATGATTTGAATGGAGTATTAACTTTAACCTTTAGCCCAATCAGGAATTGGTGAAGATCAAAGACGAAGAAGCAGAAGCATTTAACATGGTGGCCTACTCACCACCACATCAGGAAGCTGAAGTTAGGGAGCCAATTCCTGTGGAAGTCTTTTCATCACACTTAGAGACAATGCACTTAAATGAGAATTGTGGATTCATAGAAGAGTATAAGGTATACATGTTATTGGTTATAAGATATATATATATAATAGCATTTTAATTCCGAGTCTCTCTTGTTATCCCTGAGACAAAGTTAGTGTAGCTTCCATAAATAGGAAACGGTTTTCGAATTTTAAAATTGAGCTATAAGCTGGGGACTGTGAACTTCATAACTTGTCTAGAACACCTGTACCCATAAATTTATCATTCTTTAAAATGGTGTGTATGCCAAAAAGTTAAGTAAAGTGGAGTCATTGCTATGAAATCATTTTTGAATCATGCCACATGTAATGGCACACAATGTTTAGAAATTGCTAAGGAATCATTAAATAATATAATGTGTTGTAGGTAATTCAGGATGGTGCTCCTAAGAAACCTGCTGTAGAATTTGCCAAGGATGAGAACAGATACAGGAATCGCTACATGAACATAGAATCATGTAAGTTGAATAGATTTGTGAGTTCTCATACTTTCAATAATAGTTTTTTAGTTTTATTATTTCAATCGTGCTTTTTATTGTATACTTATATATTATATATATATAATTATATATATATATAATACTTATAGCACGAGTCAGAGTACAATATGGGAAAATATTTTACGAGCACGCAAAATATTTTCACGAGCCAAAGGCGAGTGAAAATGTGGCGTGAGAGTAAAATATCATTCCCATATTGTACGACGAGGGTGATAAGTGATTTATTGCTGCCTTGATATTTTTTCTCAACCGGTTACAATTCAATTTTCATTGATTTTACTCGCTACGCGCATGCGTAGTGTACCGTACAATATAAACCGTACAATATGGGAGAATACAGAACGCTCGCGTGATGCGGAAATATTCAAGTAAAAATATCAAAGCTGCAATAAATATATATATATATATATATATATATATATATATATATATGATAGAATGAATACATTGTCTGGTGTTTTGTTTATATTTTTTGCAGTTGATGAAACTCGGGTGAAATTAAAGCCTGTAGAAGGATTTCAGTATGATTATGTTAATGCTAACTTTATTGATGTAAGTTAGGATAGTGTTTCAGTATTGTGTGAATAATTTGCCAATTATAATATGTTATTTGTAACTTAAGGGTATTAAATATGTTTTATTTTGCTAGTATGATTTCAAATCAATTCACACAGATTCTTATTTAATTAATGTTTTGCATTTCAGGGTTACAATCGACAAAAAGAGTATATAGCTTCACAAGGTCCTCTTCTAGGAACAGTTGTCGATTTCTGGAGGACAGTTTGGGACTATAATGCGCCAACTATTGTCATGCTGACAAATTTGGTGGAGAAGGGAAAAGACAAATGCTACCAATATTGGCCTGATGAAGAGTCAGAGACACATGGTCATTTGACTGTGTCATCAGTTACCACTGTGTTCTTATCTGATTTTGTAATTCGAACTCTTCAAATAAAAAATGTAAGGTATTATAGATAGGATATTTGGAATGTTCATATATATATATACATATATTATAATATATACATATATATATTATATACATATATATACACACACATATAATATTGAAAATTTAGACCAGCTGCAGATGTGTAATGCATGCTATACTGTGTAGGTGACTTTTCACTGAGTTAATTTCATTTTTTGGATTTTAATATTTGGCTTTAGAATATAAACAATGAATCAAGGGAAGTTCGCCAATTTCACTTTATATCTTGGCCGGACCATGGAGTCCCAAGAAATGCCACTCCTCTCTTGTGCTTTCTGGGAAAAGTTAGAAATTATCACAAGTATGAAGACAGTCGTCCCATAATAGTGCATTGCAGGTGGGAAAATGTGCTAACACTAACTATACTTGTTAGTTTAATTATTTTAATAACTAAATAAAGTTAATATAACAAGTTAAATTAGGATATTTAGAATCTGCCATGTTTAGGAATCTGAGGCCTCCAGCTGTGGCGTGTGAGAGTAGCAAAGATACTCTAGGCCAAAAATATCTAAATGTTGCTTATTATTGTGATCCTAATTAAACAGTTTTATAGAAATGATAAACAAATGAACTGAACAAATTTGTGTTGATTAAACTCTACAACATAAAAATAAGCATCCTAATTACTTGATGCCATAGAGTATGAATCTACTTGAAAAGCTTTACATAACAGACCAATCAGATTGCTTGTGTATGACTAGTTATGATTTAACTACTAGTGATGTGCTTGAGCACAAATGGCGAGCGAGCCTAAAGACTATACTTATTTTATATGAATGATTTTGACTTCTAACACTGAAGCTACTGAAAATAAGGTCGTTTTTAAATTTAGCATACAGTAAAGGGATTTCAGTGCCATAGTAACAACTCTCTGCAACTGCTTGAATTGAAGGTAAAAAACAACAACAAAACAATACACGTTATTTAAAAGTTTTCTTTGTGATATTCTTTAGCTAAGTAGTAGTTGTAACACACAATGCTTTGACACAACTGGACATGCACCTACACAGACTTACCTTCGCAGTAGTCTAGTGGACAATGTATTTTCAAGTAAATACTGTTGCGCACGGCTTATAACCATGACAAAGAGCGCATTGACTTACCACCACCACTAACTCGAATAGAAATGGAAGTCCCTTAAGTTTTCAAGTTTGAACTGCACCCGCAAAAGAATTCAAAAAGGTAAACAATTCAATTTCTAGGGTGATACGGGTACTGATCGATAAACCAGAAAATTCTGTTTAGTGCAATTTGGGACGGGGTCGACCACATAACTAACACAAAAACGCGAGGGTCAAAGTACAAAATGACATACGTACGTCCAAACATATATACAAATAAATAAACATCCCCGATTTTCGATTGTGTTACCCCTGTAAGTGTCTCGCTCGCTACGCTCGCTCGCCAATAATTTATACCATGGTTGCTGCGGTAACACCCATGGATTAAAAGTGATATTTTCCCGGTGATTTTTCCTGGGGCTATGATATTTTCCCCGGTGCGGTGTCAAGCGAATTCTTCTGTGTTTCCGGCCCAAAATTAAAATTCAATTAAAATTCAATTGAAGCACGCCAGAAAGTTTACTTTAGCAAGTTTACTTTAGCAAGTTTACTTTAGCATTGTAGCTGCCAGCTGTTATCTCCAGATCTAACTCTACCTGGGCTGCTCAGCAGTAAGCAGTAAAGCAGCTAGCTGTGGTAAATTCCTGTGGTATGAGAGCGGCAGGAGAGTTATATGTGGTAGGGCTGGTCCCTTATAGGTGGATATGAGAGAGTAGTAGTAGCAGCAACTATGGTATAAAACAGTTATGCCATGGCAACATCGGGGTTATGGAATATCACCGCCCTTATCCCTCGGGCAGCCCTCGGGATCGGGACGGTTATATTCCATAACCCCTCGTTGGCCATGGCATAACTATTACATAGAGGATTATAATAATTAGTAATGTGTTGATGATAACTATGTAGAAAATTAGATAAAAAAATTATAGAAGTATGAAACTATAATAGTGATAAATTCAGTGTGTTATATAATTGAATGAGTTATAATTCTGAAAGATAAACCTATTATTACACAGTGCTGGTGTAGGGAGAACTGGTACCTTAATTACAATTGACACTGAAATTCAGAGGGCTGTTAAGGACAAGCAGGTGGATGCTTTTAATTATGTCAAACTGCTGCGTCAGCAGAGGAACTACATGGTTCAGACCGACACACAGTATGTATTCCTTCATGATGCTGTATATGAGGGAATAGTAAGTGGGAAGACAGAAGTACTGGCTAGTGAACTCAACCAGCGCATGAATAAACTTCGTGAAGTGGATGAGGAGGAAGAGAGTGGGTTTAGAAAGGAATTTCAAGTAAGTTTTGGAGAACAAAAAATTATTTTGTACATTATTTATTAAATCAATAATTTTATGCTATTACTGGTGTTGGGTGTATTTGTAGTAGATATTATTAGTATTTATACATTTATTTGACACTTCCAGCTTTATATACATCTTCACCTATAAATATAAGGCAGGTTAAAAGATACGAATCTCTGTGCTGAAATTGAAAGCATTGTACTATATCAGAAGGATTTCTTTATATTATATTAAACAATTTTGTTAATTTCTTGATATAAATGTTCTTTTGTTTGTATTGTAGCTGTTGAGACTGTTTAAAGTCAACATTGCAGAATTTTCTGATGCTAGTGGTGACAACAACAAGTTCAAAAATAGAGTAACAAATGCTATACCTTGTGAGTTGGTGAATCAATTATATGTATTATTATGCTATTATTTTATTCCCAATTGCTATAGACAATTTTAACAGAGTAGTGCTGCAAATGAAAACAGGTATTGGAGGCTCTGATTATATCAATGCCAGCTACATTGATGTAAGGAATAGTGCTATTGTCATCATTGTCATGATGCTAGTTTGTATTATGTTAGGGCTATGCAAAAACGGAAGCATATATAGCAACTCAGGGACCCTTAGCTAACACTACGGAAGACTTCTGGAGGATGATATGGGAGAAATCAATATGCATTATTGTAATGTTGACCGAGTTAGAAGAAAGAGAAGAGGTAATTACACCAATACTAAAATATAATTAGTCTACGGTTAATTTACTGACTAATAAAAAATAGCCCGTGATAAAGAATATTAATGAGTAAAAGAAGGATGAGAAAAAACCTGTGAAGTGATATATTAACAGAGTATAAAAAAATTCACAGAAGAAATTTTCCATTGTTCTGTTGAGAAACGAGACTGTAGCATAGCAGTATCCCTTAACAGTATAAATATAGAATTGAAGGGTTTGTTTGCCGGCTAGTTGTTGTAGCTCAGTGGCAGAGCACTTGTGCATTAATCAAGCAGTCCTGGGTTCGATTCCAAATGGCGATCAAATATTATTAATTCTGTATTGTTTAAATAAAGCCAGTGAAAGATAGAGTATACAACTAATAAGTAAAATAAGACTGAGAAAGAAATTGTAAAGTAACAGAGTAAAAAAATTCTACAGATACAGTTAGTCTGTTGAGAGTGAGACTGCAGCATAGCAGTACCCCTTAATAGTATAAATACAGAATTGAAGTGTTTGTTTGCCGTCTGGTTGTTGTAGCTCAGTGGTAGAGCTCTTGTGCGTTAAACAAGTGGTCCTAGGTGGTTCGATTCCTGGGTTTGATTCCCGGTGGCGACCAAATATTTTTATTTCTGTATTGTTTAAAACAAGCCTATGAAAGACAGAAAATGCATTTAATACAAAATCGTTGGAAATATAAGTGTTAAAATTCTTTCCTGTTTATTTTGTGTACAGGAAGTTTGTACTCTGTATTGGCCAGAGTCTTCAGATTGTCCTGAAAAGATTGGAAACTTCAAAATAGAGCTGATTGATGAAAGCGACTGCCAGGACTATATTGCTCGAAACCTGAAGATAACATCAGCAGATGTATGTAAAAATAATATTCAAAGTGGTTTAAATTAATTTATTACAAAATACAAACAAAAAAAATTAAGTGAGTTTTGAAAGTTGGTAAAGCTTGACAAAAAATCATGAACATGTTTTTGCTGCAGTGTTTAATTTGGTTATGGAATAGAAAATTATATAGCTATTGTTGATCTGCAGAGCGAGGAGGTGCGAGAGGTACGTCAGTTTCAATACACTGCCTGGCCTGAGCAAGGCACTCCAGTGTCTGGAGTAGGAATTTTAGACCTCATTGACCAAGTTACCAGAAAACAGCGGCAAACTGAAAACAAGCCCGTTGTAGTGCATTGCAGGTAATTTAAAAGTAGCAGTAGGTTTACTTAACTCTTAACTTTGTCTACTTATCAGAAATGTTGTTTAGTAGTGGGTGGAAGTAGTAGTAGTAGTAATTAAACTGTTACTTGTTGGTATTGTTGTGATAGTTGTGGTTAGTAGTTAGATTGATGTGTATTAAAATTTATGCAAACTTCTATTAACAATGGTTGGTATGTGATGTAAATTTGTATTATTAAACATTGCACTGTAACATAAACATCCAGTTTCATAGTTGTTTTTTGTTTGGCAGTGCTGGTATTGGAAGAACTGGTGTGTTTTGCTGCCTAAGTACTGCTCTGGACAGAGTGAAAGCAGAAGGAACAGTGGATATGTTTTACACTATAAAACATTTGCGCACTCAGAGACCACGTATGGTACAGAGTGAGGTAAAGCACTAATAATAATTATATAAAGCTACATTATTATATATTATATTATTATATCGTGGATGCAGGCTCAGTATATTTTCTGCTATCAAACTCTACTAGAGTACATCAATTCATTGAGCAATTACTCTAACTTTCAATAATTTTTTTGGTACTATATTTTTGTTACCTGTAATTTTTTTATAATGTGTGTGAAAGACTTTTTTTCTGTAGTATTTGCATAGCTATTAGAGAAATTATTTATTAAACTGTACAAAATTCAACGCATACATATTATATTAATATGATCATGTTTTTTTACACAAAAACTTTAATTCTTTTTACAATTAGTCAAATTTGCACGGTGTATTTAACTAAATTATATTATATAGCTAGTTAGATAGTAGCGTAAGCTGAATATTTTAATGACCTCTTTTGTGCCATCAACCTTGGTTTGAATTAACACTGCTGTATTCGTAACATTAGCTAAATATACTATATTAATAAAGTATCATGATTATTTCATTAATTAATTAATTTACATTAGCTGCTGATTTATTGTCAGTATCTATTTTCATAGTCAACTGATAACAACATTTAGAAATAGGAAGCGATATAATGGTAGTAGCTAAAAGAATGTCAAAATACAGTTATGATGTGAGGATGTATTTTTGTGCTACCTGATGTTGTTATGATTGTGTATATGTGTGACTGTCTATTTATAGTGTAAAGTGGTGCAATAGTTTGACAGTAGTTAATACAATAAAGAGATATTTTTCTTCTTTGCAATAATTCCAGTCAGTTCACAGAGATCATTCTTCTGTGTATTTAAATAGTCACAAGTTATTAAAACATGATTCTGTAAAATATAAACGAACTGTCAGAACACCTTGACCTAAGATAAGGTCATATTTAACATTTTTTGTGTAGCTAAAAGGTAAACAAACCACATGTTCCTTTTACCAGCAACAAAAGTGGGAAGTGGTCATCACTGTAATACCCAATTTGTAGGTGATCACTGAATTGTCAGGATTATTTGTATGCCAAGGCATAAAATGTTTGTTAGTTTGGTTTCTCAAATCATTCACCACATCAATAAATGTTTTATGGCAGTAGGAAATTTCACAGTACTCCTGCTGAGAATTTTTTAGTAGACTAGAAAGTCGCTACCCATCACATAGTGGAACTTGTACTAGAATAAAAGTTTTTTTATGATTTCTTATTATTCTTTGATTTAGTTAGCTACATCAGTTTACCTCTCCTGCAATCTTTCTTCCCGAGTCATTTCAGCTTTTTTTAATTCTCAGTTCAGTTCTTTCTTCTTGACTCATGGATCCCTGTGAGAGGGCACTCCCACAAGAATAGAACAGTGTTATTATTGTTGAGTCGTTAGACAGGAATGTGTTGTTTTGTGTAATTACAGAAGAGTGAGGCGTCAAGAATGTGTGTTCTATGTCATGCATCTTTTAGACACTGGGCATGTGCTAAGTTTGATATACTGTGGCTGAGTGCATGTCCAGTTTTCAGTTGTAACCTTACTTTAATTTGTTGAAGTGTTTCTTGGGTTAAGTAAATTCCTTGGCCTAAGACTAATAGGTTGTAACTCTGGTGGCAGTTACTACTAAGCTGTCACCAATTAAGTTCAACAAGGATACCTAACTTGACAATCCCCTTCTGCCTTCCTCACTGATTTCACCTGCTTTTAGCTACAATTAATTGTCTGTGAATTATTCATGAATTAACAAAAGGTCAATGTTATTTTTATATAGGAACTTATTTATACAGTTCTCTCTTTCTTAATTTTATTACATAAATAGCTGTCAATATCATAGTAATACCTCAAGTTTACATTCAATCTTAGACTACTGTAGCAATGTGAAGATTTGGCCTACAACAGAAGTAAGTATAAAAAATAAATTCAATTATTTACAAAGTATTGTTTAACTAATGTTTGATTTATAAACATATTGAATTATTTCCCCCTCCCCCCTCCACTTTATAGCTCTGCAATCATGATTACAGTAAATATGGAAATCATTATATACATTAACATTACAATAGAGTATGCTATAGCTAGCAAGTACTTCTTCATACCAACTCACTTAATGCTATTGCCAGTTATTGTAATTTTGGATGCATTTATATTACAAGATTCCAGATCATTTTTTGAGATTTTCAATTTTTTGTAGTACACACGGTAATATATCATAATAGAGAGAAAACTTGCAGTAATGAAGAATGTACAAGAAATGATTATTGAGCCGATCACTATTACAGGAGTCGATCTGCTTGAAGCAGTGTATGTGTGTGCAATATCAGAAAGTACTCCATTTCCATTGACATTTTTATAAATTAAGTCAGTGAGTTTATCTGAATGATATATATAATATATATAATTATATATAATTATAATATATATTATATATATAATATAATATATATATTGTATTATATACTTATATATTATTATATTAACTCCTGGTTTCCTAATTTACTTTACCACAATTAAGTTAAGTAAACATTAACTTCTATAACTCACTTTCAAATTGATGCTGTATGTAGGGCAGCTACTAAGAGGAGGTGGGGCTACTTGCAGATTACAATACTGTAATTACTTTAGAAGAAAACAAAATTTTGTTTTCTTTTAATTGGAAATATGTGTTGAGATTAATTTGTTGATAAAAAAATTGATGAAAAAGTTCTGATTATTTTGAATCTCTATAACATCAAGATATACGTAACTGCTAGGTTAGGTAAACATCAGCTACATTCTAAATACAGGAATACAGTCAGTCAAGACTTTATACTCTAATAAATAATTCTTTGTGTCACTTCTTTATACAGGGGTGGAGTAACCGTTCACAAAGAAATCTTCGTACAAGTAAAAAAAATTGATTTTCATTGATAGCTAACAAAAAGATACGTCACTTATAACAATTATTTGCACATCATTTCACTCTATTTTTTGTTGACAAAAGAGTGTTAAACACTCTATGTGATACAAAATGAATTTTTTCCCCTGCAGGCTGATTAGAGGGGAATAACAAAATGTAATAAACATTTTTTCAAAGCTAGATATCTTCACAATGATATTCTTGTTATTGACCTGTGAAATATCTCATAATATTTCACATGTATTGCAGCAAGCTCATTACCCTAGTAGCTAGCTATAGCAACTAACCTAGCTTACCCCTTTTTGGGTTTTTATAGCTAGCTACCTTCCTCTGGGTAGCCTACCCAACCCAACCTGGGTTAGAGCAACTGCCAAAATATCCGCTGGGGTTGTGGGGAGCCCCTACAGCCAACTTTACACCCAGCAGTTACCTGTCAGTACAAACTACAGCAGTGAAGATATCTAGCTTAGAATAAACCACACTCCTTCAGAGATACTGCACGATATTTCACTCCCAGGCTTTATTTTCACTTCTTCTGGTTCATGAAAATAAATTAGCCTGCTCCTCTGTGATATATTTTTACCATATCAACCTCTGACTCATGTAATATGTATTATATTAATCCATGGCTGTTACCACAGCAAATATAGTATAAAATTGTTCAAAATAATCATATATAGATAGCTATAATGGTGCTATCAGCAATTAGCTAAAGGATGAGCCAGCTCTATGCATTGCACTTAAACTATTTATTATTGCTTTGCTTGAAATTCCTGAAAAATATTCTTTTCCCTTTAATTTAGCCCTTAAAGGGTTAATCCTGTTACTAAATTTAGAGGACAATTGACTAAAATAATATACAATTACTCAAGTATAATTATTGTTAAGCATTAGTATACTCATTATGTATATAATATTAAATTGCCTTAATTTTAGCAATTGCAAATTGCATAACTATAAAAACAGCTGCCATGGAAATAAGACATGCTATATAAACTCAAACGAAATTATTTTGGAACAAAAGAATAATTTATAGGTTATTCTAATCAGGTATCAATATAGATCGAGCAATTAAAATGGTACACTAAACATTGTCTTAAAAAGGAAGCACGTGTGTGAACCCTCTACACTAGCTAGCTATTGTTACAATGTCAGACCAAAAAAATATCATAATGGCTATTCTAATCAGTGTAATACAGTGAATTCTCTCAACAACGGACTCCCGAAGAACGGTCAGCCTCTCCACAGCGGTAGTTTTTAGTGGAACGAAATGTTTACTTACAGTGACAGTTCCAATAGTTTTATAGCCTCCGATGAACGGCCACCCCCGAATTCTTAACAACGGCCAGGGTTAGTTATCCTAGAGCGGTCAAAATAGTAAAATTATAGCTACATAATATATATAATAATTGTTCTTAATAGCTAGTTACAATTGTCCAGCAGCGATCAGTGGTTCAAGAGTATCTTTCAATCTTTGTATATACCGTGGCCGACTGTATAAACGATAAACACAGGGTATTTCCAGTCCATAGCCGCCACCTCTGTTCACTTTTTCACCCTTAACTTCAACAAAAGCCTTGTTGACTTCTCTTCTTAAAAACTGGTACAGAATTGGAGCCATGTTAATGGGGACATGTCCAACAATTGATCCGTCTTTGAAGACTGCTACAGCACTCTTGTCTCTGACATTGGAAGGTTCAGGTTTGGCAAGCAAAATCTGCAAGAAAATCACTAACACAGAGATCATTATTTGACTATTTTTCACCTCAATAAATCATTGGCATAATACTCTAAGAACCCCCGAAGAGAGGCAACTCTCCCAACAAAAGTCAAACGATCTGTAAGACCTGTTGTTGTTCGGAGGTTTTACTGTAGCTGGAATAATGAAAATAGTACATGTAAACCATGTCTCAGTAAGAGAAGCTAAACAGATCAGAAACACTCACCCTGTATATATATCTTTTTAACTACTGTGGACCGCAAGAATTAAATTATTGGATCACGATAACGGCGTCACGATAGGGGGCGTTATACCCTAAGCTAATACCCAGGGTGTACTCCCATTTTCTCAAAAACCAGCCCAAATTCAGAAAAGTAGCGCAATAGCTTTATGAGTAAGTTCATACATAATCAAAGGTTAACTTCAAAATCAGAGCGTGATAGACAGACAGACAATCAAACAAACAAGACGACTACTCTAACCCTGTAGCGCATGCGCACTGAGGGTTAATAAGAGAAGCTTAAAATTACCACGGACGGTAAGAAATTATTTACTCTGGTGATTACGACGCGACCATAGGGAGAGTCTTCTAACAGCTTCGCGTTTTCTCAAAAATCAGCCCAAAATTAAAAGAAAGTAACCCAACACTAGGCCTTAAATTGTCGTTCAGAGTAAATTAGTACATAGCTAAATCAAAGGTTAATGGTCCGTAATCTCCAAAATCAGAGCGTGACAGACAGAGAGACAGACAGATAGGTTTCAGTCGCTTGGCTGGTTTGCCAACTAGCTATATCCTATTTTCAATAATAAACCTAATACTGCCTATCTCGCCTCTCTCGCTTCCAAAGTTTTACACTCACCACTTACAATAGTATAATACACTTAACATTGCTTTCTGTTGAACGGCGACTTCTAATCTACATTTCTCATACAGTCGCTGATAGATTGCAAAATCTAATATTGTTATGGATTATTACTCACCGCTAGTCAGTAAAATCTTTTTTGAGGCTACAGTGGAGTTCTTACAAATGCAGTAGTAGAATGCACAATGGGTAGGCCTAAAATTAATTGTGTTGTAATCACAAGCGAATATAAATGTAGATAAGTCCACGGCCAGGTCCTTCTTCAAATAAATGGTTGTATTAGAAAATATTAGTATTTCTGTATTTTGAGCAGAACATCTGAAATATATTTTTTCACCATAGGGCACCATCACTGTAGGGCCTATATGGTTCTCCTTCATGCCATTTACTGTAATTTCTAGTTTTCCTATAGAGTAACACATTATTTTATTAGGTTAACTGGTTTACATCAGATACTTATTCTTTAAATCAGAATTTAGATATCTGGCTATATTTTAAGAATGATTATAACGTTAAATTTCAATAAAATCCGAGGTATTAATTACAATTTCTGTATCTAACCTTGTAATAAAATGAATATGATAATTGTGAAGGTAACATAAAGCATATCCACCATGTTTAAAAAGAAGCGAGTGTCAGCTACAAACTAGTGACTACTAATCTGACTTAAGTCGTTTTAGCGGCGGCTTATTTTTATTTTTCAAACGCTGATAGCTGCACTTAAATAGCACTCTATTAATATTAAAATGATAATCCCGCAGTTATAAAATAATAGTAGCTTTGTTAATAGTAGGCTTGTGTAGCCGAGCCTTCACAAATTGCTACGCGGGGTGGGGGGTTTGGATAAAGGGTCCGGCCAACTGGCCTAGAGCAAGTTGTGCAGCTTTTCTCTGCTAAGGTAGAACAATAGAGAAGGCAATTGTGAGGCGGTATCACGTCAGTGGAGCTATTGAACCAATGCTTGAAGCATGCAAGTATGCTGAATTTCATTTAGGAAGTAAGAGCAAAATATGGAGTCTACTCACTGCGTATGGTGCTACACGTATATTGCGGTGAGTAAGAGCCCGACTCAACTCATAACTATCCTAGCAACTCCAACTTCTGACTTTAAAACCCAGTGTAAAGATGTCGTAATCATGTGTTTACATAATATTGAAGAAATTAAGACTTGCCCATAGAAGGTTAGCTATAGCTACCACTAAAGTATTGAATGTTAGGTTTGAAGGTAAAGTATAATTGCTTACACTTGATGGGATTTGACTTAGTGGCCTTGTTAAATTAGCTAAGCATGTTGCTAGGTGTAGTTTTGAATAATGTGCCACTATCTAAATCCATTACAGAGTGTGTGTGTGTGTGTGTGTGTGTGTGTTTGTAACACAATCAAGAGAAACTGTATACTATCATGGTTTTGAAGTTCAATATGTAGGATGATGTATAGATCCATAACAACCCTTCGCTCTTAGGCACATCAACTGATGGCCTTGTGTCATGCAAATGCTGTGATAAGAGAACACTGGAAGTTAAGTGTCCACTCTGTATTAAAGAAGGATTATCAGATAATGAAATAAATAAAAAGTTTGGTATGACCAAGCAAGATCACCAAACATGGAAGTTAAAAAGTAACCACTCATACTGTTTTGAGGGACAACAGCAAATGCATTATGTAACACTAAATCATGTGATTTCGTTGTGTGGAATAAACGTGGATATGTTTTACATAACTTTGATTATGATGAGGTATCTAGTAGAACTCACGTTGAGTCTGTAAAACATATTTTCATGTATGGAATCCCACCAGAAATAGTGGGAAAATTCTAAACTAGAAAAATTGTAGCCAACGCAGATGGTCTAGACCCAATTCAGTAAAGATCCCCCTTTAGTAAAGGCAATCTCCAGCTATTTCTTGACTTTAGTAAAGGGGGATCTTTACTTCCGCGATTGTCATCTGGGCATATTTGGTATAGGTGAAACTCCTGTCTGCCAATATGGCATCTCCTAATAATAATAAAAATATTATTATAGCTATATAATAAAATTGTGCAATTTCATATCTGGTAAAAGGTAGTTAGGAAGAGATGACTGCTCAACAATCTCTTGATCTGACATCATTCCACCTGCACATCAAGATACATAGGATATAGTCCCTGTTGGGGTGATTCTAATGAGTAGTTTTATCGTTGAGTGATGTTCACAATTGCTCCAAACTTGAGCACTGGCCAGTAAATCTTTAGGGCATTCAATATTTACCGCTGAACAATCAATAGTTACACTACATTGTATAAAAAAATTCTTGAAAGACAGGTATTACCTTTTGAAATGCTTCCCTTTCTGGCCATTTTGATCAAATGTGACATTATAACAGCCATGACATCTAGCACATGGTGTACATTTTGTAAGACAGTAGATGAAAGTACCAGAAGTCTCAGCATTATCTTCATAGAATAAATTGAGTTTTATCTTCATAAAGAACATTAAGATTGTGGTAAATTTAGAAAGTTTGATACATTCTGACAAAAATGGGAATATTAAATTTAGCAAGCCCTGAAAAACACACCATTCTGAAATCCCATAGAGAGGTTACATGTTACTTTTGTTTTGAGTGAAGTTGTGTGACCACCCCACAGCAACATATGGACTACACATGTATTCTAACATTGTCTTATTCTTGCACATATTTTCACTTAACATACAAACACACATACACAACATATTATCATTGGCTGATACACTCTCAACATTACCATACAAGGAACTCATTATTTATGCAAACATGCCCAGACTCACTATATGTATACAGTTTCCTTTCATTTTGTCCAGTCTCTTAGCAGTTTCTTGAAATAAAGCTTTGTACAATTCCACCTAAAGCTCCAACTGTCAACGGGCACCTTGAGGTTACTGAGTAGCTAGTCTCAGGGTTGGTGATTTGCAAGCCTAACCTTAGCTTGTACTCAGGTAGCAGCATACCGTGTGAATAGTGTCTCTACTGGGACAGCAGTTAGTTGTCTCACCACAAGTGACATAGTGTTACTTACCTGTGTAAAATTAAAACTTCCCTTTTAGCTTTTAAATATTCCTCACTGTATTGTAACACATCTACTTGCTTTTTAAATTTGGATATTAGGTATTTTGAAGACATTTATTATCTTTTCTAAGCTGTGCAGTGTGCCATTTTCTGCAACATTAATTTGTGTTTGACATCCTACACCATTTTCATTAGCTTCAACTTTTCCTGTAGCCTCTTACTTTTACTACTTGCTAGACACTGATATCTCTGTTGGTCTGGTTTAGATTGTATGTTAAAAAGTGTAGCGGCCATAGCAAAATATACTACACTGCGGTTCCTACTCCTATGTGTTGTAGGCTACTAATATTGTGATTCTCTAACAATAGGTAAACCTGCCCAGCTTAATGATGATACCAATCATGGACTTCCCACAACGTTTATTGTACCAACTATCTATTTTATCACACTTATGCATGCTTATTTATTATTATTATTATTATTTTATTAGGCAGCCACTAACATGTCTGGAACATCACGAGTGTGGGAGATTAGAGTTCCCAGGAGCTTCTTGACCTTCTGGCTAAGGAAGGCTAGAATAAGTTTCCCAGAATAGAGATTAATCAGTTCTAGGTAGGTTGCTGCCACCAGGAGTTAAGCTTCCCTGAGCCCGAGAGAGGTTAATTCTTGGTTCAGTTAGTGTCATGGGTTAATATGAGATACAGCAAAAAATCCCAGAATGATACTTAGCCAGCCAATATATAGAAAACCAGCTATCACAAATGGATAAGGGTGCATGAGAAAAAGAAACATAAATAAACTAGTTAATTAAATAATTACATAATTGATAAATGTAGAGTAAATAATGATAAATAGAAGAGTAGATAATTAAATAATTACTGAGGAATGACATGGGAAGTACATCAGAATCAATGTTTGGGTGGAAACTTAGCCGGTTAATTAATTTTGGTGTCCATTACACCACATTGAGACTATGACAATTGAGCAAATTGCATCATTGTTAGACCCAGTAAGAAAGGGAAGCTTTAATAAGTAATGTTAATTCTGTTTTTCCTTCCATTAACTGGAAATATTGAATAGTCAGTGTTGAAGATCCATAAAGACTTTACCTTCTGCTACATTAGGTTAAGGTAAAAGTCAGTGTGTTCTGTAAGATTCCGTCAAACTAAAAAATTCTTACTTTACAAGGTACGGTTAGCTAATGGGCATGATTGATTAGTATACAGAGGGTACAGGACCACCCGATAAGATGTTGGTAAGATTATTTGTCCACCTGTTCAATAACAAATGCCATATAGCCCATATATTTCAGAGAGATATAGCTATCACTTAGCTAGCAACTTGTAATACAACCTTTTTGCCGTTAAATTGTGTGCTTATCAAAGCTGTGTTAATACCAATGCGTTTTTTCTTCACTACTAGATGCTGTTTATTGTAAGGATTAGGACCAACTCAGGCTGCACTCCACCTTCAACTCGGATCACTATATTTTGTGTATGTGTACTACTTAAATTCTATCATCTCATCAATTTATATATATTATATATTATAAATAAATGAAACAATAATTTTATTTAACAATCATAAAATCAAATTGGACATAGTGTTTGAAAACCAACACCCACTGGGTTAATTTTATCCTTGATTTTATTGAAAATGGCTTCATGTCTTGGCGAAAGTTTTATTTGTTTTGATATTTCAAAGCTTGTGTCAAGAGAAGTCCTCAGTAATTTGCTTCCCTTGACTGAATCACTAGATGCAAGGTTTAAGGCACTCCTGTTCACATATATCTGAGTAGAAACTCCACTTCTATAGCTGCACATGTTAGCAGCACCGGCATAGCATTGTGATTTGCAATTAGTCATGCTAATATTCATGCATAGCACACCCAACTAAAACATCAGCTTTAATTTAATAGGTTCAACATGATAAAGACTAATAAAATCTTCTATGGGTTCAAATTGGTTATTTACATAGCGTAAAAACATAACAGGTTGCTGTTTGTTGGCAGAGTCATCTGCCATCAATGCAAAGTATCAGCTTGCTGAACAGATTCTGCTATCTTACACAAAATATGCTTGTACATAATAATCCATCAGTTCATTTTGAATCTGAGGACTGGTATATTTTTGCTTTAGCATGTCATTTATTTTAGCATCATCCATTGCATGAAGGTACATAAATTTAAAGTTGCTGTCATGTTCATAATTGCATAAAGTTGCTGTCATGTTCATTATTGTCCAAGGTAATTCCTAGCCTCGACAAAAAGTGTATATTTTGTGCAACTTTCAAAAGATAGTGTCGGTTACGGCCTTTTTCTTCTACATGAGAAGTTGCCAACATATCTCCCACACTCTTTGACATACTTGCTGGAATTGTCAACAGCAGCTTTATGAGCAGTTGTGTCTTCATGCCTGGCAAAACGAGGAGTACCGTCTTTCCAAATTCCAATTATTAAACCATACAAAAATACAGAATCAAGGAAGTTACCTGGAATTTTGTCTAAGTGACCTAAGTTTCAAATAGATAAATTACATTGCCTGCATTGAAATATAATTCTGCACTTCACTTACCTGATTGAATAGTCTTTACACAAATGAAACAATAAGCTACATCCTTGATCATAGTGCAACGACTTTCACCTGGTAAACCATCTGCTCTGAAAAGAGCCATGAACAACCTTGGTTTTGCCAAAGGACCTTGCAGGAAATACAACATTGTTAGGTTGCAGAGGATGCTCGGTTAGATCAGGAGATAAGGGTGCGAACTAGTCTCGCGCGCCAAACCCTTTACCCAACCGCTCCGCTTGATTTTTCGGGAGGGTCTGGCCGCGCCAGACTAGGTGCGAACTACAACTCGCTCTCAAGCCAGAAACCATACTTACAAACCAGCAAGAATACCACAAATTCGGTAATGATTGTCATTCAATTATTTTGAATACGCCCACTTGTTATAAAAACCTGTACAGTGGCCGTTGCGGTTCCTACCGCCCTCAATTTTACTGCGTACGGCCCCGCAATTTTACGTTAACGTACCCTAAACCCCCCAACCCCGAGCTGCCCTCAAAGATGGCGGGCAATACGTATAGGGCGGGGCGTAACGTCAACTCAAGACCTCTATTTATTGTTTATCTTACTCTGCCACCCACATACACATTTTACAAAACGTGGGTGTGGTAGTTAATTCAGTTGTATATCCTGAAAATCTATTCCACTTGGTGAAAGTTGATTAATCTACTCGAGTTCAGTTCTTCAACTAATCTTAGCTATATCCCGTAATCACTGGTATAGATAGATGACTATTATTTACTGAGAAGTCATCACTCAGAAAACGACACAGTACTTAACAATGTTTATTACAAATGTGTTTATTCTGGCTTTACTTCTGAAAGGTTAGTGATTCTTTAAGGTTAGTATTGTAATGGGGATCATTCAAGTCATGATGAACAATAAGTGCTACAGGAGCAGTGCAATTGTCACATAAGAATCTGTTTGAAAAATCTGTACAAAAAGTTTGGTTAAATTCAGTTTAGGTTTGATTACCCTTCTTAATTGCAAAATTAAGCACTTGTTGAATTATGTTCATACAAAAAGTGATAAAAGTTTATTATAATCAGCCACTACTGCTATTAAGGAACACAAACATGTTTTTGCACTTTGTGCAAGCTTGTGCTAAATACTGTAGTTTGAAATAATTATTTGCATAGAAAATTGTGGTCATGGTATTATCCTTTTTTATATTTTAATTCTTTCTTGATGCTTGTGGAAAGAGAAAATATTTCTAATGAGGTTAACTTGCTGGAATAAGTATCTGAATATTTTTTAAAAGGAAAATATTTTGTTGTGAATATCAAATGGCAGTTTCATGCTTTTATTTTATAACCCACAACTATTATACATATATGCCTGGCTAATAACAGTGCTCCGTGTTATGCCTATTATTTTTCAAACAATTCGCTTGTATTTGTGTAAACTGGACTTAAATTACATCTAAAAAATCAACAACAAAAACAACAAATGTCAGCCCCAGAACATGCACATAATAATAACATTAAATAATAGTGTTAACCTTTGTCATTAAATGTTGCTCACTCCCAGCTCTCCACCCTGTGCCACCTTAACCTCCATAACCATTACTGGAAGGAGGGTGATTGGTATTGCGCTGGAGCCTCTCTTCCAGCCAATACTTAATACCAGATCCTTCACACCTACATGATCCTGATTAACATACGGTGCGGAAATTGCGTAGGGGCATGGATTTTGGTGCAGTCAAGAACATTTCAGACCGAGGTCCTTCTTCAGCTCGTTGTACAGAATTGAAAAGGGATGCTTGGGCCTAAATATTCTCCCCAGGGTAGTTATATTTACTGCCACCAGAGTTGAAATGTGGCTGTTCTGCACGGGTCTTTTTATAGATATTATAATTATAAGTTCTTTAATACAAACGACAAACACTAGAAACAGTAACTTTATAACAAAACTGGCACGTAACAATGGAATATAATATAACAAACTCACATGATGTAATTAGTAATGATACACCCACACACTATTCAATCAATTAACAATCACACACCATACACCATTCATAAATTAACAGGACCACACAAGAATGAACTATGCAACTGACAAGTCGATTACAACATTGTTCTCAACGTCTTCACTTCTTCATATCTTCTTACTTTCTTAGATGTTGGGCATGAGGCCCCTTGGACAAATCTGACACAAACAGGGTTGGCCAGGTGGTATCTTCCCATGCTTGCCTAGTGAGTCCATATGCATTTGTGCCATCCTCACCAGGTCTGTACCTGAATGTCAACATTAAATTGCATAAGTTTTAGTGCAAAACCTTTCAGCCGTTTATTCAAATGAGAGCTTGTCAGTAGAGCACAGCATGGCTGGTGATCTGTGTATATCACAAACGAACATCCGTATAGATTATACAACTGTAGCAAAAGACTCCCATTCAGTGACACTGTAACAGTGCTCAGCTACTCGAAGCTGCCGTGAATAAAACACAACGGGTAGTTCAATACTGTTTTGTATAATGTTTACCGCACTCCTGAACCTGAGGCATTTGTATGGAGCATAAAGCTGTCCTCACAAAACTATAAAGTCAAACAATGAATCATGTAACTTACAATAAGCAGTGTCGCTTCCTACTCTACAAGTTTGATGGCAATAATACTTGCCTAACTACCATTCCAACATTAACCTCATACCATTATAAATTACATGACATAGATTTATTTGTAATGTTGTAATATTACAAGGACATAATAAATTCACTCTATTTTCTTCACACATATTGTATTGGTAATGTATCTTACAAATTGATGCATATTTTTTTTGTAAGATTAATAATAATTGAATATTGCGATACCGTTTAATAGATTTACATAAAAATATTCACATAAAGTTTGGTGTAAGGGTTTGAGGTAGATTGACTATATTAAAAAACTTGATGTTTTTGGTCCAAAATTTATTTTTGTATCAGAATAGCATTTTATCTACACTTAGAACTTTTATATTACTCATATTATCAATAATCTCTTGATTTAGTGTACTTCCTATACCACTCAGCAGAAAGACAGGCAACATTATTTTAATTTTGCAAGAAATTAGGTTCAATCTATCTCTAGGAATACTATGTAAAAGTTGAAGTTTCCCACTGCAGTGAAAACACAAATTATAAATATTAATAAAATGTATATGCAGAAGAACTTTTTTTTTCATAGCATAGATGTAATCATTCATAATGTACCCATTATGTTGTGTTCATTTGTAGGTGCTACAGAAATACACTGCATAGAAATATCAGTGACATCACTTCCTGACTTACTATTCAGGGAACATAAGAGTATTGTAGAGGGATCAGTTCTCTGGTTCTATTGTGAGGCCAATTCAATATCTAGTACTCTGTCAGTGACTTGGAATAAAAATGGAGGACAAATAGTACAAGATGTTCCTCATATTCGTTTACGAACTACAAGCACCTCATCCTCCACTACCTTACTACTAGTGATAGATAATGTAGTGTCTTCTGATGCTGGTGTCTATCAGTGTACTGCCAGGGAGGGGCAGAATTATGTTAGAGGAGAATCATTGACTATGTCAGGTACTGTTATCTTATCATTTTTAATAATGAAAATTTTTTACATACTTTTGGTTTCAGTTTTATCTTCCAGATCAACTGGAATATTGAGGATTATATCTCAAGATCCCCTTACAACTGGACTTAATGCTAACAGAACAGGGACTCATACTGGGCATAGTGTTTCCCTATCCTTCACTGCTGGTCATGTTGGAGATAATGAAATGAATTGTTCGATTCCTACTGTGCAATGGCTGAAAGATGGGAATCCATCTACTTTAGATCCCACTGATACTGTTGTAGGCATTAATGGTCAATTACGTTCTACTCTTTCATTTACTGTTACTACTTCTGATGCTGGTGTGTATCAGTGCATCTTCATTGATAGCAATTTGCAAATTTATGGCTCCTTTCCACTTAGAATAGATACTGGTAAGTATCATTGAACCTGCACATCATATCTAGTAGATCAAGAGCATTTGTTGTTTCGAAACACACTGATTGAACAAAACAATTATTATTGATAAAATCAATACATCATAAAGAAGTGCCAAAATAATGCTTTGTACCACTGTCTATTTAATTTCATGGTAGTGTCTGTATATTGATTTAAAAGTATGTATAATTAAACATAATATATATTTTATTGGGCTTAGTTTATAGAATTGTTTTTGATATCTTAATTCTATAATAGGTAATGCTACTATTCCTACAAGGGTATCACCACAAGTTGTCTTTCATACTGTACCTAATAAATTAGTGTTGGAAGTTTCTAGTGAGGGAGAATATGAAAACATTGTTTGGAACAGAGGTGGTGTAACATTGGATTCAAATTCAGTAGCTCCTGCCAAACTCAGTGAATTTGTTAATTTTTTTGAAATATTTGTTCGTGAACCAACCAATACATCTGACCATGGTTTATATGATGTCTTCTATTCTGGTGCTGGAGGACTTGGTACTACAATTGCAGTAGTCTCCTCAGGTAAATTAATATTACATTTTATGACATTTAAATTAACGTGCAGTGTATTTCATTAATATTCAATCTTAAGAATTATTTTTAACAAAGTTCAATTGTTTTCATTTAGTATTACCTAACACCACAACTGAGCAAGTTGAAATATTGTCCATACTGGAAGGAGGTAATATTGCTATCTCCTGCTGTTCCATTGGAGGACCAGTACCAGTTATCACATGGACTCTTAACAATCAAAACACTGAATTTAACCAAACAGACATTATTAATGAAGCGTCCTTATCATCTACTAATCATGTCTTTGTTGGTAATATAATTTCTACACTGCACATAGCAGATGCCCAGCATCCCACACATGATGGAGTATATACATGTACTGGAAGGAATGCTGCTTCAGATTCTCATAATACCAGTAGTGTTCATATCTCACTTATGATAAAAGGTAACAGGAAACCTTGATCCTTAATTTTACATTTTAGTCACCAATATAATAACATATTAACACATAATATACAAGTATGAAACATAAAAGTTCCTTCTGGATGTGTTGCTTTATTTGTACTAAGTGCCAAGCATCATAATACAGAGGTCTGCTATTTAAACAAGTATTCATCCTGAGATATAATTGACTTCAGAGTTTTTTAAGTTCATCATAATGTTATATATAAGTTAATATTATTAGTACGAATTCTTAAATTAAATTCGTATTATTATTGAGTATTTATCTATATTTTTGATGATTTTTAATACCAAAAAAATTGGTATATACTTATTGGTACTTTTGTAAGTTCTACTGGAGGTTAACAGTAAAACATTACGTTCATTAATCATGTAACATTCTTTCTTTGTTAATATCTCACTAATGATAAAAGGTAATTAAAACCTTGTTGTGTTGTGTACTGGTCCGTATTTCTAAATTTTAATACGAGTATATAGTACTTATTACAAGAGTCAGAGTATGATATGGTGAAATATTTCAACAACAGGCTAATTTATTTTCAAGAGCCAGAGGTGAGTGGAAATAAAGCCTGAGAGTGAAATATCTAGCCATATCACACTGACAAGTGCAATAGATATCTTCACTGAAGTAGTTTGTCGATAACTATTGGTGTAAGTTTGTTATTAAACTCTCTATGGGCTTTCCATATCCCCAGGTGACATTTTAACAGTTGCTCTAACCTGGTTGGGTAGGCTCCACTAGAGTAAGGTAGCTGTAAAAACTCTGAAAAATGGTAAGCCAGGCTGGTTGCTATAATTACTGGGGTAATGAACTTGCTCAGTACAGCCATGAGATAACAGGTGAGTCATCTCATGGTCACATACCTAAAGATAACATTGTGAACATCTAGCTTTAAATGAATTATATTATAATATATATGTGCTGCTTTAAACGTATTATTTACAATGCAGAGGTCTACTATTCATTCAAGTATTCATGCTGATATATACTTGACTTTATGAGTATAGCTAAATTATTTTCAAGTTCATCTAGATTTGGTTAAAAATGCATAAAGTTATATAAGTATAATAAATATCTTTTTAATTATTATTTGATATTGAAATAAACACCATTATTATTATGAATGAATGTTACATTATTGAACAATATATATGATACATTTTTTAATTGTGTCACTCCATTTTAATACTTCTTGTATAACTAACAATAAGTATTGTTTGAGATGAAAATATAATCATTATAATAGTAATATAGTCATATTAACTTTAAAAAGAATAAAATAATTTTTCAATTTTGCCTGTGTCACTATGGCCTCGGTGCCACAGGCAAAATTGATGCATTGTGTAACCATTTAGCTAGTTATTCACATGCTTTAGGTGTAAACATTATCAATAACTTGCTCTACTTATACCAGCTCTCAGCTATCATTCTTTTTGTTTCACTACTTTGAAGGGAAAACTGAGCCCGAATATTAAAGAACATTATTACAGTAGTCAAATATTGGTCAACTGGAAAGTAGCTGGTGCGTCTTGCCATTTGAGTACTTTAATTAACCGGAAAAAAAAACTTTGGATTTTTTTTTCTTAATTATGGATTAGTCCCTTTATTATTCTTTTTAATAACTTATCGAGACTTACTCCACTATGCAATTTCAAGTCTATTATTTCAGAAAAAATGCTAGCATAATCTGGCAGTCCATAAGATATCACTGTTCACACTCAGAATTGTGGCAATCTCATGTCCCTCAAATAAGCTAGCTACCAGCTAACCAGTTCCCAGGTTTTTACAGCTGCTTTCCACTACAAAAATAATTTTCAACTAGGTCAGCAAATACTAAAATAGTTTGGGAGTGTGGAAGCCTATATAAACTAACACTGAGAGTTTCACAGTCAATCAACTATACTAGCTGAGTCACCACACTAGTACAAACTTCAGCAGTAAAGATATTGTAGCTAATACACCACTTATTACAGTCAGCAAGGTGATATATTGTACCATTGTAAGTTCAAACTGTCCAATCAAATTTCTCAATTCGAGGTGAATAAATTTCATACCCACCTCCTGAATAGGTATATAGTCCAATCAAAACTTGTTATTGTGCATTTCCTATAGCCTATAGCCATAGTACAAGTTAGTTGTATCCCTGTGTTCGATTGTAAGGCATTTATACTATCTTTGGCCGTCAGTTGTGTAAATCCCATATCGACCTCCACATTGTGGAGTATCTTTACATATTTCACCCTCATAATGTATTTCACTCACTTCTGGTTCTTGAAAATATATTAGTTTCTGACTTGACTCATGTAATAAACATTATATTATATATATATACATGTAGTAATTCCAGAGGTCAGAGTAGAAGTGATTTTAAATAACAATACTGGACATAAAACAGTCATTCTTATCTGCAACATAGTAAGAGGCAACCCAATGGATTATAGTTATGAATGGACATTCAATGGAACTGAATTAAACAGTAATAATTCTCATCTTATTTTAACAAACTTCACTATTGAGCAAACTGGAGCATATTTCTGTTCAGTGACTAATGAGGTTGGAACTGGAACAGGAAATGCTACACTCGTGTACATTGGAATTGGGAATGGAACAGTTACGAGTGAAAAGGAAAGTGAGTACATATATACAATTGAAAGTTTAATTATACTAAATGACTCAAGATTACAGTATTAATTTCTGCAGTAGTTTTTGAATTTAAATTATTTCTATAGCTGCATGACATTGTAATGTAATTGAAGAAATGATTGCCTAATTGCTTGAGGATATACAATACAAGTAGTATAATTTTCATTCTTGCATGGCTTAAGATATACTAAGATACTAATAATGGGCAAGCACTTAAATGCTTGATATAATTCAGTTTTCTCTGAATGTTTGAAATACTTTTACATAAAAAGTAGCCACTAACTAGGCCTAACATTATGTGGCTTTTTGTTGGCATTGACAGACTGAGTGTTGAAAATGGAATGTACATAAAGTTACTTAATCATTACAAAGTGTTGAAAGCTTCCCTTTAAGTTGGCAATTTTCTTTTATTGATAAACAAATATGTTGAATATAGGTCGAGTCTTTTGTCAAATGTGTGGCTAGTATTTGCATTTTATTCGCATGATTCTGATTCTAATGCTTGGATATTTCTGGTGTAGCTAGTTGTCGGGACTGTATCAGTGGAAATGAAAGCTGTCACTGAGTTCATATAACATTGCACTCTAACCTAAGTTAAGCAAATTTCATATGAGGCAATTGACACTATCTCATGTAGTTAATGTTTTTTTTGTTTTTTTCCTCCAACTATGGATGTGATTGCAATGTCATCAAAATCATTTTTTATATAAAGAAGAAGAAATATTTGAACAAAACGTTTCACCTTAGGGTTAGTAAGACTAAAAGTTTTTAAGAATGTATTTTCGAGAGTAGCTAAGTTTTATATAACTAAACAAATAATATTAGCAAGATATATCATAATATGCTTAACAAACGAATTGGAAAGCCTATATTTTCCAAAGTCATTTTCTGTAATTAAACAGCCATGTATTTGAATTTAAGTAATAGTCACTGAAATAATATGTATTATTTTAGTTATGGAGACAAAGAATTCTATTCATGAAATATTGGCAGGCTCATTAGTTTCTTCTTTGGCGGTCATCCTAGTAACTGCTATTGTCATTACCAGTATTTTGTAAGTTTTAGAACTTATACAATAATTGACATATTTAAGTGTAATAAGCATGAGAAATGCATTAATTGCATTAGTTTTTCAAGGAAATATTTTGTACAGGTAGCAGCGCTAACTTCAACGCAATTGTACATAAATTATTGACATTATATTCTTTTTCTGTAAATTATATATTGAGGTAATTTAATATTTTTATCTTATTAGCATTAAAATTAGATATATAAATTCACAATACGTTTTAATTTGTAAGCCTTCTTCAGTTGTGAGGTGTAAATATGACCATTTAAAAATAAAATAAACAAAATTGTCAACAAGAAAAAAGAACTTAGCCGTGGGTCAACATTGACGTTAAAGTTCCTGCTAAAGTTCTTATAGGAACGGAGTTCGGGTGAAGTTGAGCACCTTTATCTAAATTTGACGTGGTGTTGGTGCTCTGTAAAATTAATGCTTCTGTTATCCTCCTATGGAAGTACCCGAGCTCAACTCCACCTCGATTTCGTTCATATAAGAACTTTAGCATCAATGTTGACACATGTAGTGCATTTTTCTTGTTGACAATTCTGTTTATTTAATTTTAAATTGTCATATACATCTCATAACTGAAGAAGGCTTATGATCTATTGTGAATTTATATAACTAATTTTAATGCTACTGAGCTAAAAATGTTATATTACCAGGAGTCTTTAAAGAAGCAATGAAAAATTACGACATTATATATTGAGGTTTCGGTAGTGTTGTTTAGTTTTCCTAAGTTGTCTATTTTGTGCTTGTTGTTGAAGTTTCCTTATGATTATATGTTAGTTCTTATTTGTTTTGGACTATTTTTAATATTATAGTTTAGTTTTGTTATTTCAAAAATTCAATTAGCTATGTTAAGTTAAGAATTGTTTAAATTGCTTGTACTATAAACACAGACATAATCATTTATGATCTCCAGCGTGTGACAGGGAATTCAATCCACAGTAGGGATTAGGTCTCAGCTATGGATTGCTAATTAGTAATGTCCATTAGTATGGCAACATAAATTAGGCATTGACAAAAGTGTAAGGCTTAAATAAGCACGATATGTTTATTTTCTAGCATAATCTACTGTAGCCATAATAATAAATTTTATGAATACTTATTTGAAAGACCACTGAGGAAACAGCTACAGTGGTTCTATTACTGTGAAATTACAATTATATTGTATAAGCTATTACTAACTTTTACACCGTGTTTACGAACTTGTTATCTAAATCTCACACCATTAATTACTGTGATTCCATCAAGGCCAAAAGGTATAATACGAAAACAGTACTGGCATAACGCTGACATCCCTATTGCCGACTCACCTGTAGTGATAAATTCAGGGTGAATCGTTACGTAAAGCGACGTTAAAGTGGTCTGCCATAAGTGATGGGTGGTGGTCATTTTAACATTGGTGGTAATAGTTATTATATCTAATTAATAATTAGTTTTCGTTTTTGTTTCTGATGTTGTAGGATGTTAAAAGTTAGTTACAGTATTTCAAATTTTAAGTTTAGTTTCAATTTTAGTTTTGAAAAAAGGGTCAGCTAGTAAGCTTACTTTTAGTTAACGATTGCAACAATAGGCTTAGGAAATGATTATATTTGCTTAAAATATAGAGTTGATGGCATAATAAGTTTTATGCAATATTACATGTATTTTAGAATTATTTGGTATATAATTTTTTTTTCAAAATTGTAAGGTTGTGTTACAGCTAAATAATTACTACCAGATTATGTTTGTTTTAATGTTAGGACACTAATAATTAAAAAGAAAACAAAGAGGCTCCATCAAAAGAAGGCAGATAATATCCATGAATATGACTACATTGATTCTAATAAGAAAGAGATGAGTCAATATAATGAAGAAATTGCATTAGAGAGTGACATTAATTTTACAATTTGTGATGCTTATGGACAATTACCTATATAATGATATTCTTGCACTATGAAAAATTTAAAGCTACATTGATTTACTTTTTGTTTAAGTAGTATCAGCCAATGCAATTATTTTTATATGCATTAGTGTGTAATATTGTTGTATCATTATTAAGGTTTAACTTTATTGATGATAAATAATCATTAATCTTTAAATAAGATGCTTTCATAAAATATGCATAATAGAACAATAATTTTATAAACCTTCAGCACGCATGCACAGTACTCATTCAGTCAGTCAGTTATTCTGTCACACAACATTAAGTGGATCTTGAAGATATCAGCCTCCAGAAGATTGAAATAAGCCTTAAAATGTCACAGACTGTAGAATCAAATGTTCATTAGAAATGATAGATTAAATATTAACAAACAGCAATTACAATTTTTGCTGGACATAGCTACTGACAAGCTAAAGTAAAGGTTGGAAAAAAAGCACAGAGTTAACATAAAACATAGAAACCAAAACAATGAAATTGTTTAAACAGTTAATGATTTGCTTACCCTTGTTTCTCCTCTCCTATTATTTTTGGGTGATGGAAGGCGGGGTCTTTTACAGTGGATTTGTAATTTTTTGTTCATAGGTTACTAAAAAGAACTAATAAAAACATATCCCTGTAGAACAATTAATCTGTTTTTATCGCAATGTTTCTTATTCTTTCATAACGTTTTGATTGGATTTCAATTGCTTTTGCTCAAATGTTACAGATATTATTGCTATTTTACACTAATCGATATTCATAATTTTTTCAGTATTATAAGATTTGTATAGCTAATGTGTCTTCATTATCATTGTCATCATCATGAGACATATTCAGTTTGCTTGCAGTAGCCAAAAATAGAAGTAAATTCAAATGTTGCACTTCTTGGTTGAGCATCTCAGAGTAATAAATTCAATATGGAAATTTCATCTGCAGCATTTGTTGAGGAACAGGAGGTAGAGATGTTTCAAGTACCACAAACACATTTCTTTGGTGGCCTTGATATTCCAGATGAGAAGCTTTTTAGAGCTTTGCATGATAGCAGAGCAAGACAGAAGTTATAAGTGTCATAACCAACTAGGGCTGTGTTGCTGGTAGTGACACACTACATTAATTAAACAGCCCTCTTGGCCAACAATCCCAAAACAGTGGCAGAAACACCACTTCAAAAGTGGGGGGGCAGAAAATAACTGGGGCATAAAAAAGAAATTGCTTAGGAAATCAAAACTGCGTTTTGAGGATGCAAAAAAATTATGAGCCTGGATCGTGACAAAAATAAAGAACAAAAAAGTTTATAAAAATGACAATGAATCAGGAGTACCAGCTGAAAATACGAATTATAGTGTGCTTGACCAGAAACTCAGCAAACTTGTTTGTTTCTTTGCCATTACTAGCTAGTTCTCTCCCTTCAAAGAGCAGCTGCATTGATTAATTAACCACAGCGGTACTAGCTACTTAGTCAGTGGATATGAAAGGTGATAACAAAGGTGAGATAGTCAGTTACATAAGAGTATGGCCTCAACTTTTGAAAAATGTTTAGGGATAGGGGTGGCTATCACTCTCCTAATATAAAATAGGGCCTCTGCTCTTTGTAGTGTAAAAGTGGGGGGGGCTGTGCCCTCCCTAATGAAAGAGTGGGGGGACGATCGCCCCCCCCTGCCCCCCCAGTATCTCTGCCACTGCAAAATCTAGGCATCTCCTGATTGCATGCAAGTCTTGCAGTCGTTTTTTGTACTCTCTACTTAAAAGGAAAATGAATTATTTTTTAATGTTGACCATTATAAGTACTCCATGCTAAATTTTTTGGAGTTAGGTCAACAGTGGGTGTAAACTTCACGGGATGTTTCAATAGTTTAATTTTATTTCTAGCTTTCATGTGGCAGCAAGATACATAAGCAGGGTCTGCTAGTTTATTTTTATTTTTATTTCTAATGTCATGATTAATTCTTGATTTCCTGGTGTTTTGGAACTTCCAAAATTACATCTATTCTCAAGTCATTATGGGGACACTAAGCATTGACATTGTGGAATCTTTTTGCATTGAATTGAGACAATTGGGATAGGAATAGGGTGCCCGGGAAGGGGGAGGGGGGTGACTGAAGCTACCCAACTTAGAAGTAGTGGGAGCTTAGCCCCCTCAATTTTCTGTTGTCAGTAGTTGTACTAATGAAAAGTGACAATCAGTAATTTATGCACTTAAAGTTGTGAATTTGCTGTGGGATGTAGTTAAATATCACAAATAGCACTCGGTCTTAGCTTAGGTCCTAATAATTGGCTAGCTGGGGTGGGTGTGTAATTACAACTTCACTGGTTTGATAACTTCAAAACTATAGGAACAATAACTGAGAACTGAAATGAAAGAATACAATACTTACAACAGCTGTAGTCATGGGTATGAACCGTGACCAGCGAGGCTATTCAAAAATAAAGTGCATTCGTAGTATAGTTTCTTCTGAATGTTCGTTGAGGTTCCATTAGGCCCGCACAAAACATCAATAATAATAACAACAACTCTAATAAAATAGTCAAGCAAAACAAGTAGCTAAATAAATAATAATAAGTAAATAATAATACGGATAAGGTGGTGATCGTTCTCACTGAGAAAGCCGGAAAAGATAGTCCATAGCCCCATGTTGTATATATATATATATATATATATATATATATATATATAATCCATTTTTGTCACCATGAAATAAAAGCATCTTCAGGTAAAATACATCATATAACACTATTGTAGTTTTATGCAGCCTAATAAGGCAGGCTCTCTGGCCATTTGTGCTCAAGCACACCACTAGTTCTATAGCCAAAGATAACAGTTCATTTCTGCAGCTAAGAAAACCATAATATTGTATTGTCTTTCTGTCAAAGAAATTTTTCATCCTGGTTCTGCTTTTAACTTTTCTTACGCTAAATAGCTTTTGTCTGGAATTTCGCCAGCGACATTACCTAGCGGGTAAAAGTGCAGCAAAGTCTCGAAGAGATCACCGTGACCAATCAGATTATTATTTCAGTTTTCACTGCTGTGGTATTTCAAAATAATACCATACTTTTTTTTTATTGAAAAATGACTCAGCTATGGTATTGTTATGCACACTGGGGCACAAGCACTAACTGAAACATGCTATAGTCTAGGCTGCAAAATGATTTTCAGTCATTGTTGTTTTTGACTTACAGTCTAGGCTGCAAAATGATTTCTTGTTGTTCTGTTATTGTTGTTTTTGACTTTGTTTACTTTAACTTTCAAGGGGACCATACCATGATTTTATTAAGCAATCACCAGATAAGTGCACTCCCAAATTTTCTGATGAAACTTTGCACAGGGTTTCATTAATATTATTATAAATTTTATGGCATAGCTACTCATTTTTGACTCATATTTTTAATCAGTTTATATTTATGAAAATATATTTTTGAAAACTTAGCCACTCACTTTCATTTTCAAAGTATAGCTTGAAGTCTCCAGCAAGCAAAATGGTTTAATCATATTTTCAGACAAATGATAACAAATGAGATTGTTAGTTTTAATCACTTTATCTTGTAGTGTTCGAATTAACATAAAATTTGTAATAGTGATAATTTTTCTAAATCTTTAGCATAGCTTGTTTTTTTTTAAATCTTTGATTTAGGATAACTATAAATATTATATTGAAATGATTCAAACAAATAGCTTGATCTGGCTAGTGATACTATTATATTCTACAACAAGTATTCATATTGAAATACAATTGCCTTCATGTTTATAAGTCAATAAGTTAATATTATTACGTATGTATGTATACATAATTTTAATTAACATTATTATCTGAGTATTTATCTATATTTTTTGTTCATATTGGTCATAATGTTTATATTTCAACTTATGTTGCTTTTTAATAAAAAAAATGAAATATACTCATTGGTACATTAGGAAGTTCTACTGGAGTTTACCGGTATTACATTACGTTTATTAACCATGTAACATTCTTTCTTGTATGTTGTCTATTTCAATTTATTACAATAGAGTGATACATAATATTTATTCCATGCAAAATATCTATTTTAAAGTTTGTGACATGTGGATAACTTATTATATCACTGTTCACACTCTAAATTGTGGCAAGCTCATTTCGCAGACCAGCCTAGTCCCACGTTTGTACATGCTACTTTTCTCTACAAAAATTATTTAGGTGCTCAAAGCAGCAACCAGTTGGGAATGTGGGTAGCCCATATGAATTAACTCTCAGAGTGTCACAGTCAACTTTATTATTTGGGTTACCAACCCTAGTACAAACTAATGTGGTAAAGATTTAGCATAAATTGACTCTTAAAAATATAATAGCCTCACACTTGACTCATGTAAAGCATTATATATAATGTATATTATAGAAGTGACTTCAAATAACAAGAAGGAAAATAAAACAGTCATTCTTATTTGCAATGTATTACGAGGCAATCCAATGGATTATAAATAAGGCATGGACATTCAATGGAACTAAATTAAACAGTAATAATTCTCATCTTATTGGTAGTGATTGAGTCGTAATTGATGGCACTTTATTATCACATGATTGAATCAGTTTATCCAATCTCACATAGCGACCATAGCCTTTGTTGAAACACTGAAAGTTATTATAAGCCAATTAGCAATGTTTGCATGGACAGAATGATAGTTTGGATTGTATAACCATAGAATGACAAATTGCAACATGTTTGTGGGAGTGTTTGGTCAGTAATATATTTCTGTTTGTGAGGAAAACCATGCTCCTCTCTTTGTTAGTTAGATCACAATCTAACTAACCAAGAGAGGAGCATGGTGATACTCACAAACAGAAGTATATTACCGACCAAGCACTCCCACAAACATGTTTGCAATTTTTCATTCTATGGCTATACAATCCAAACTAAAAGTAATAAAGTTTAAAACATGATTTTAATTTTTTAAAGGTTCAATCATTAAAAATGGATTTTTTTTTGTACATAAACATTCAGTCTCTAGCTAAGCCACTGGTAAAAGCACCTTCATCTGTAATTGTACACAAAACAGTGTACAAAGATTAACATATTCTTAGTATAGACAAACCACATGCACAAAACAATTAACCACACCCATGCAATCATAACCACAACCTTTTCTGGCAATACCACCCAGAAATTTTTAGCTGAAGTGCCTGGGTATATGTTACACTACACTACATAATCAAGGCCGGCGCAACCGCTACGGTTGCTACGGTTTTGGCCGTAGCTGCTTTTATCCACTGAGCTTGCAATATGGCTTCTTCTAGTTATACTTCTACAGGTAGTACTGGTACTACCATCAGTTCTCGTTTTACTTTTCCGGATCTTCCACTAGCCCCTATCCACCCAGCAGATAATTTTGTTTTCGCCAAGAAGTCATTCGGCAAGAAGCAGATAGTGTGGCGTTCATGTCAGGCTCCTTGGTTTAAGCTGTGGCCAAATTTGCATTATGATGCTGCCTGAGACTGTCCTTTCTGCCACACTAGTGTTGAAGGCTTCAAAAAACACAAGATGCTTGCATCCTTTGCAGAGCCTTCTTTGGTAAGTAAAATGATACCTTAAGGTAGCTAATATTGACAGATACTTATTTTAGCGATTTTGGCATTTTGAAAATTTTAGGGTGCTAGTTTTGTGCCAAAGGAATATGCTATCAGTTCAAGTCCAATACCATGCTATACTGGGTCCATGACTGTTATAATCAAGGTATTCCTAAGTTAAGATTTTATTCCAATCAAGAGCAAAATCATGTTGAACTTTGAACTAGCTAAAATAGCTAAAATTAGTACCCGCAAATAAAAGTTACCGTAAGGTAGGTGAATGTAGGCCCCTAATTTGATGTTGGAATGTCATGTCACTTTTTAAGTACAACTATATGTATATATTTACAAGTTGCTATCAACACCATTTGTTTAGCTAAGTTACTAAAGTATTGGTAATTTTTTGTTATAGATTTCAACTGGTTTTTCTAATTGGAATGATGCCACTACAGGGCTAAAAAGACATGAGCTCAGTAATTGCCATCGAGAGGCTGTTGAATTGACTATTACTATTCCAACCACAACTACAAATGTAATGGAGTTGATGCAACACAATCAGGTTAAAGAAAAAGAGAATAATCGAGGCATGCTATTAAAAATAGTATCCATACCAGATATTTGGCCAGGCAAGGACTGCCTCTTCGTGGTGATGGCAGTTAGGAGGATGGAAACTTCTTGCAATTATTGCAGTTGAAAGGAGAAGATGATGCTGGGGTTACTTGAATGGATGAAGTGGAAAGTTAATCAATATACATCTCACGACATACAAAATGATGTCTTAAAAGTAGTGGCTACTAATATCTTGCTTACAGTTTCAAAATGCTTACAAGAATTACCATTTATCGCACTAATGCTGGATGAGACAACTGACATTGGTAATGATGAACAAACTACCATAGTACTCCGAAGAGTTACTGATTCTTTTGATGTTCACGAAGAATTTGTTGGACTTTATAAAGTACCATCAATAGATGCTGCTACACTTAGTAGTGTTGCAAAAGATGCTCTGTGCAGGCTGAACATACCACTATCTAAACTTCGTGGACAGTGTTATGACGGAGCAAGTAGCATGCGTGGAGCTCGATCTGGAGTTGCCACGCGAATAATGGAGGATGAGCCCAGGGCAGTTTACATTCACTGTTATGGTCACTCCATAAGTTTGGCTGTCAATGATGCTATTAAGTTATCATTACCAATCAGAAAAGCACTTGAAGTGACATATGAGGTGACTAAACTAATCAAATACTCGCCCAAACGTGAGGGAGGGGGAGTATTTCGTGAACTGAAATCTTCTCATGACGTTTAGGTAGCAGATCACCAAGGTATTCGTCTACTATGCCCTACCCGCTGGACTGTACGAGCTAACGCCCTTGCAAGCATCTTAGACAACTATGAAACATTATTGAGTACATGGGAAGAGTGTTTACAATTGGTGAGAGATACAGAATCCAAAGCCAGAGTAAATGGAGTGTGCAGTCAAATGAAAACATTTGATTTCATGTTTGGGGATGTTCTTGGAGAGATGATCCTCAGGCACTCAGACAATCTCAGCAAGACCCTACAACACAAAGCCACTTCAGCAGCTGAAGGTCAAGTAATTGCTAAGATGGTTATTGAAACAATTGCCAAGGTACGCACTGAATTTGATCTGTTCTGGGAGAAATTACTGAAGAAAGCACAATCAGAAGAGCCTCAACTTCCCCGTAGACGCAGGGTCCCCAGATGCTTAGATGACGGGAACAGCAGTAGTCATTTTTATCATGAGTCGCCTAAAGCATATTATCGGCAAGTATATTATGAAGCGATTGATAATACTATTAGTTGCTTGAGTGATAGGTTTAACCAACCTGGTTATCAACTATATACAGCAATTTTTCTCATACAAAACAGTCTGCCCCTGGATTAGCACAATACTGGGCACCAGCAGCTAAATAAAAATACAATGAAAATAATTACTATTAGGGGTGTATCATCTTTGGCCTTACCACTAAAAATGTGCTTGCTCCGGACCTGATAATAGGTATAACTCTAACATGTGAAGCAGAGTAATACTAGCCATATTGTTATATAGCTTATCTAAATATAAAATTGGACAAAATATTACATTTTAAGTGGATGTTGCATTTATGTCTATTATCTGCTCTTATAATAACGTTCTAGCTTTGCTTTATTATGCAAGGGAGAAATGTTATTACTCCGGAATATATATTGCTATCATATTATGTACAAATGTTTTTTTTTGGACAAGTCTGTTTTCAGTTTGATACAATGCTGACTTGAGTAGCATTGGCAATAATTGTATTTTTTCTCATATAGTAATGGTGCATGTTGTACATATAATGTTATAGACACTGTAAGGATATAAAGCTACATTTGGATATGGACTTATTACGTGGTATTAATATGTATTTTTGTGATATATAATCAATTCTATATAAGCGATTACATATAGCTAAATAGAAATTCAATTTTATGGCCACTTTTATTCAGTGTAATAAATTACAGTGCATCAAGTTTAGTCCTATCCTATAGTTCGGGAATCACCAACTGGTCTTTTATTGATCTGTGGATATGAAAACTTGTATTGAGATTGTGATACTGAACCATCTGTATAATTTTGGGAGTGTTCAAAACTAACCTGCACCTGTTTACTGTTGCACTGTACTAGTTTTTAACTTCAATGTTGTGGTTTTGGATACAGTTAGTTTTCTTAGGCCACCTTGCGTAAATTGAAGTAGGCGGATAGGTAATTTTTAAAACTATTTGCATAAACTATCTTATGCTAAACTGAAGTAGATGATTATCCATTAGTGTTGCTTGTTTAACATGTACAAGTAATTTTCTAAGAGTTGTTGAACTCTGAAAATTTACTTTTATGTTCAGGGGACTGCAAATTCGCTCAATTTGCAGTCCCCTGAACATAAAAGTAAATTTTCAGATCAAAGATAAAAAAGTATGAATTCCAACAAAGAAAATGAATCCAAACTTTTGTTCTGTAATGGTTAGTGAGCTAAACACCGCCTGGTAGGCAAAACACCGTCTAGTGAGCTAAACACTGCCTGGTGAGTTAAACACCGCATTGTGAGCTAAACATCGCTAAGTATCTAACTTTGACACAAACGGCACTTCATAGTTTGTGACCACGCCTCCCACAATCACACTTCACGACATTTCAGCTCTGCTGCAAATAGCGATAAAAACTATCCCCCGTTGCGATGCGATGGTGCAAATTATACGCGAGTCATGAAGCTGGCGTTTGGAGTTACCGTCCTGGTTTGGCTATTGGTTGGCTTGGACGCAGTATTTTCGAATTCGTTGAGGCTTACCGTTAAAGCAGACATTCCAGGCAATATTGTTAACTTTCGATGTATCGGTGCCATCGGAGGCTGTCCTAGTGAAGCTGCGCTTACGCGTCCACCTCCCCGACCGCCTTGTTGCTACTTCAAACTAAACTTTTCAAGAGGAGCAAGTCCTATGAGAGTAGATAGTACTGATTATGACGGAGGGGGAATGAACTTAAACTACACATTATCACCTTCTTCAGAAGCAACCTTTTTTTGTGAATGTGAGCCTGCAAATGGTACCATCTCTTCTAATGGAATATATTATGCAGGCGAGTAAATACTAAGATTTTCACTGAACTACTGGAGCTTTAAGAAAATTTGTTTCTAGTTTATGTGTTTGCTATGCTCTTGCAATTGAAATTGATCTTTTCTATACACAGCTATTCAAGATCAGAATAAAGTAGAGTCACTGGATGTATATAGGAACAAGCAAGTTAATCTGCAATGTCCATTCTTACTTGGAAACCTCCATATGACAGCCAAACCATATGAGATATGCTGGAGGAATTCTACCTGTTCAGATGGTAGTGAATGCTGCTTAAAAAATAACTCGAAGTTATCAGTATCAGATAGAAATTTGACTATATTTGAAGTATTAAATAATCAAATATATTCCTGCAGTCTTTATTTGGAGAGATGTGAAGAATGTAGGACAAATTTGTTTGGAAATGTTTCATATGAAATCAATGTATTTGGTGAGTTGCTTGAATATAACAATATTGTCCTTACTGAGAAAATTGTATATATATAATATATATATATATATATATATGTATGTATGTATGTATAGAGGGAGACCTGGGATTTCCTACCCCAAGCCAACCCCAAAGAATTTGCCAATTTAATTGCTTAATCAGCTTCAAATTATAATAGCAACAAAATAGTAACCATTGCAGGAACATTAAAGCATGATCCAGTGATTACTGTTTGAGTTTCTCTTGTATTTTAGTAAAATATTTTTTTCTTTTTTTTTTGGCTGCAGCTATACCAAACTGAAAGCATTATAATATTATTATTGCTTATAGTAATGTCTAAAAATAAAATTCCGCTGAAGACAGCTAACTTTTCAGCTTTTCTAGGACCTCTTGATGCCCTGATACAGTCATAATATCAGGGTTTCGTACAGGTTTTTTTCTGGGGTGGTTGGGGCACATGTTGTCTGACCACAACCACTTTTGCTGAAACCACACCCATTTGAGTGGCATCAATCTTGGAAGACTAATGCGTATAGCAATTGAAGGACCACAATTAACTGAAGTGAACTTTCACTAAATATTAGATATATATATAAACAACAAAATCATAGAATACCATTATAAATCATAACCACAGAATACCATAAAGTAGTAAATATTATTAATTTATTTCATGAAATTCTGGGGGGGGGGGGGGGGGGGGGGGGTGAACTCAACCTTGGGGGGGGGGGGGGGGGGGGAATCCCAGGGCGCCCCAACCTCTGTATGAAACCCTGCAAGTATACTGAACTTCATTTAGGAAGTAAGAGCAAAATATGGGGTCTACCCACTAAGTATAGTGCTACCTGTAAACCTTACCATAATCTCCCTTGTTGCCCAGGTGGAAACAGACTTGCTCTATATCAGCTATGTTATAACATACCATGAAGTAGGGTGACTGCCCAGTGAGTAATAGCGTGACTCACCTCACGATCCTAGCAACTCCAACTTCTGAGTTTAAAACGTAGTGTAAAGATGTCATAATCATGTGTTTACATAATATTGAAGAAATTTACTGTCACTAGCCTAATAGCATATTTTGCACAGACTGTGCCAATGAGACATTACAAAATTACATTTTACAATATTATTCTGGAACATTATGAGGTGCAATGAGCAATTTAAAGTAATATTTATCCATGGAATGTTAGCTACCACTAAAATATTGAATGTTAGGTTTGAAGGTAAAGTATAATTGCCTACACTTGATGGCATTTGGCTTAGTGGCCTTGTTAAATTAGCCAAGCATGTTGCTAGGTGTACATTTGAATAATGTGCACACTATCTAAATCCATTAGAGAGTGAGTGTGTGTGTGTTTTTGTGACACAATAAAGAGAAACTGTTGCTATCACGCAGGTTTTGAAGTTCAAAATGTGGGATGATGTATAGATCCAAAACAACCCTTCACTCTTAGGCGCATCACATGATTGCCTTGTGTCATGCAAATACTGTGACAAGAGAATGCTGAAAGTTAAGTGTCCACTCTGTATTGAAGGATTACCAGACAATGAAATAAATAAAAAAAACTTGGTATGACCAAGCAAAATGACCAAACATGGAAGTTAAAAATTAACCACTCATACTACTTTCAGGTACAGCAGCAAATGCATTATGTAACACTAAATCATGTGATTTCGTTGTGTGGAAATTAAACATGGATATATTTTGCATAACTTTGATTATAATCAGTGTTGTTTTGGTTTAGAGATTCCAGATTATTCATACTAAAACTATCTTGAATGTTTAGTTTTAGTTCAGCATATATTCAGCACTGTCACTAATGCTCTACATTGTCACTGCTGGCATTTTCAGAATTGTCATCTCTTGTATTAAAATCTGGTACTTCTATAGCAACTTTAGGTTCTTATTCAGTAAGTACAGGATTTCTTTGAAGTATTCTGGGCCTTCATCATCAGACTCACAACTATAGCTGCTTTCACTTGCATGCTTATCAATAGTGACATTGATTATTCACTAACCGTTGTCCATCAATGGCTCGCTCACCACTGTAAGCATACCATTTTTTTTTATCCTGTTTTCTACTAGTAAGACTATTAGAAATTCTGACATGTTATTTAAATAATAACGTATAATATTACCTCTTCTATAGTAAATCTTCGGGTTGCCATATTGATGTGATGTCACATTTTTCTTAGCAGCCATTGTTTGGCGTTGTGTGAAGGTCAGAGGTGATTTAGTAATTATAAAGGTTGACAAGATATGACAAGTTACTTTCTGTTGATTGAATAATTCTTGATTATATCGGTTATGACCCCCATGCTGTACTATTACAGGCTAGGGCAGTAAAAGCATTAAGGCCACAGCTAGTATAGGCAGTTATAGGTATTGGTCTTAATAATTTGATATCTGATCTTAAGAGTTGTTTAGAAAATAAAATAAAAATTGTTTTGGATATTTTTAACAAGTTGATCTGTAATTTTACAATTGAGATAGAATTGTTTAACAAGACCAATATATTTTGATGCAGAGAGTGTTAATACTTCTGTTGCAAATAAAGAGGTTGCGGTTTTAGAAGGTAATGATGTCAACATTAACTGTACCTCCATTGGAGGTCCAACACCCACTGTAGGATGGACATTTAATAATTCTAATACATTCAATCGGACTGATGTGGTCACACCCCCTCAACGTGGAAGTGATAGAAATGTAACATTAGGAAGAGTCATATCTACTCTTCATATAGTCAATGCTCAATACCCAGCAAATGATGGAGTGTATACATGTATTGGAAGTAATAACTTCAACTCTACCAATGACAGTGTCACGTACAAGTACAAGGTATAGAGCTGGTGTGTTCATGTATAGAGATTCCTAGCATTAAATTATCGAACATTCTTAAGCGAAAAAGAAATGGGTAAAAGAAAACTTGAATGCTAGGAGTATAGTAGGATTACCACACACTTAGCTTAATTTAGAAGTTTTCATTCAGCCAAATTGACGGGCCCACGTTCTCCGATGTTTGAAAAAAAATCAATTTAATGTTATCACACTTTGTTTTTATACGTAGAGGCAGTATTACACTTACTTTCGAAAAAAATTTGAACCATATGGACAAATTACGTATTTTTTAATTGTATGAAAATTGAGATAGAAAATTCTATTTTGACCGAGAATTTTCAGGGCACCAAGCGGCCCAGTTTTTTTGTCTACAAACTTCTAACACTCAGAATAGAAAGTATGAAGCCTGCAGAGAGTTTCACAGCTGTTTGGAAGTATATGAATAAAAATTTTCCAACCAAACATTGCGAGTAAGTGACCAGTCTTGTTTCTCGGAGTCTACTCAAAATCTGCTGTAAAATGAACTGATTCCTGTTCTCTTTCAGGCTCTTAGAAGTGTTTTATTATTATATAGCTATAATTACCTACTTTAGATGTCTGGCTGGTTTGTTTACAGTCGTTTGTGGTTGCCTTGCCAAATTCAAATTGTAAAAGATGCCCAAGTTCATAAGAAAGTCAGAATCGAAATAGTTTATTTTGGCAAGTGTTTTCTCCTAGTAGTACTTGCTGGCCGGCAGAAATAAAATAGCTAGGGGAAAAAACAGAAGTAAGTTTAATATGCCTTCACAACCATGGCTATTCTGCGGGGTTTTCGCACCCAAAGGGTGTGATGGCACCCTTAAAAGCCCTTGCAACCATGATAGAATTATTATATAACAATTAATCATACTAGCAAGTGCCCCACCACACAGTGGCTCACTTGAGGTATGCACAGTAAGAATGTAGTAGCGTAAGTTATTTTTATTCATTTTTATCATTCTCTACATAAGTTACCCTCGCCTGCTCTCTCTTTTCCTGAACTATCTCAGTTTTCTTATCCTCCACTTTTCCTTTTTTCAGCTCTCTCTTCTTAAATCTGGAGTCCATTCTTTACCTTTGTCTACCTATCCTGCTTTTGAATCTCTCTGTATTTCTATCATGATTGTGGACTTATGATTTGCGAAATGTTTCTTCCTTTTTTGTACTTTTACCTTTCTTTTGGAGCTTATGCTGCTTTTATTCTGCAAGTTTACTATGCCGCCTTACCTCGCCAATTACACCCGCTTTTTAGTCACCTCTTTTCCTTCACCGTTGTACTTTTGCCCTCCTGTATGAAACCTGTGCCACCTGCCCTTGTCTATTTCACCCGCTTTTTAGTGTACAATTAATCACTTTCGGTCATCGTTGTTACTGACCCACAAGCTATTATAAAATAGTTGTATTGTACATTGTGGCTTCTAGCCAGTTTGCTGACTTAGCAGTTCCAGTGAGTTACTCTGAAAGCATAATCAATGTTAATTTGGCAATTTGGCCACTCTTCTTCACAAAATGTAATACATTTTTATGTCCTCGTAACTAAAATGTAATTTTATCTTCTATTTTGTTACATGTTAGCATTTTATCATTGTATATAAGCATAGTTCCAACTTCTAATTGATATATCAATGAACCATTTGTATTTTTACAGTTTTACCTCAGGTGATGTTTGAAGTCATAGATCGATCTAGAATTAGATTAGGTGAAGCTGTGACTCTTACTTGTACTGTAGTAAGAGGTAATCCTCCAAATTATTCCTTTCAATGGTATCACAATGGAATGACAATTAGTTCTACATCAGAAACATCAAATGCCTCCATTTTGGTGATAGATTCAGTAATGGCGTCCAACACTGGCACATATGAGTGTAATGTAACAAATGAGGCTGGTACTGAGTCACAAAGTGTTGATATATCTATTGGACGTAAGTAGTAGTTTTTATACTAAAAATATTATTACACCAAATATCACTTGATCAAGTCCAGATGGGATATTATTAGTACCAGGCCGAAATAAAGCTTCAATGGCGAATAGCACATAAATGGGTACATTTGCAGTAACTAATATTATATCACTGGATCATATTTTTGGCCCCATTTAGTGCTCATGCTGATGTAGAGAACATTAGCTTTGAATAAAGTGAGAGTTGGCTAAACCACACAAAAAATCATTTATATCATTGTAAGCTGTATTTCATCCATTCACTTTCTTTGCCTTTCTTTCAAATATCATGAGTACAAAGTGCTATGTGACGCTTTAAACTATTAGCAGTTCATACATAGCATAGACATGGGTAAATTATGTATGTATTTAAAACATTTAGCTTGTTTTGCATGTTTCACTAGAACCGCCTCAAGTCTCACTGCCATATAGCAGCGCAGTTGTCCTGAGTAATTCTATGGTAACACTAGTTTGTAATATTACACAAGGAGACAATCCTATCACTTTTATGTGGACTAGACCTGATGGCAATATGTTAGATATGATGATGATTTCCAGTAATAATTACTCTAGTGAAGTTACCATTTCAACTGCTGAAGCATCAGTCTTTGGAAGCTATACTTGTTTGGCTACAAATTCCTTTGGGTCTTCCAATGGAACTCTGACATTAATTCAAGCAAGTAAGAAAAGATATAATATTGTAGTTGTACACCTGATTATTTTTTAATGAGGATGTTCTTTATTTTTATACTTATCAATGACAATTTTTGGGAGTTGTTTCATCAATAAGTGTTTACTGTTGTAGCTGATGTCTATGTAAAATGTACACCGAATAAAAATTTTTCCCAGAAGGGGTGACCTTTGAGTTCTTTGTCAATGTTACTTGTGGGAACACTGCGTATGCTAACAACAGCATTATTTAATACCTGAGGCCATTAGCCACTGTTTCAATTTGTATCTGATATCACTGAGGAAAGTCCACGGACTCAAAAAATTTGATTACATTTATTGCGGATTCCAGTTCTAAAAATCATACTATTTCATTATTAAAAAGACACTATAATAAATATATACAATGCTAAGTTATATTATAATATCACTCTGTATAAGGAATACTTCTATCTATTGTCAAATATTGCATTAAATCTGTATATTAAATGAGGACTAATGTGGCACGCAAATGCACACTCATTGACTATTAATACCATTTCCATTATTGCTACCTTTACTAATCATAATGGCAGCAATAAATGCCTTCAGTCAATATCTCGCTTCAACTACAACAAACTCTGTTTGTGTTTGTTAGATGGAGTATTCATGAGTTCTTCATCACAACCTTCTCCAACCAGCACAAAGTTGTACACAAGTTCCGTGACAACTGTTGCAGCTTCTGTGTCAGTAACCATAGTGATGATAGTGATCATCTCACTTGTAGCCGGTTCAGTTTTCTTCGCATACAAATGCAAACGTAAGAAAGGGCTAACTATGAGGTAAGTTTCCTAATGATTTGATTTTGAAGATATACATTACTAAGTTATTTTTTTTATCCAGGAAGCATCCTGATATAGGAAATATTATCTACCAATCCAATTATGTTAAATGTTCAAGCAACAAAGAAGCTTTGTTTCAACTGATCTATGAAGATATAGCAAGTAGTTCTGCTCTAAGTGATGCATTGATCCCCTTTCAATTGTTATCTCTGACAAATAAAATTGGACAAGGTATAATAGTTTTGTAGTATTACACATACATTTATTTTATTCGCTAGTATTAATCCATAGGAGCATTTGGAACAGTTTTTAAAGGAGTTCTACAATATCATGAGAAAGAGATAATTGAAATTGAAGTTGCTGTTAAAACAATAAAAAGTAAGTGTACAGTTGTTTCCTGCACCTTTATTCACACCTATATTATTTCTCTTATTATAATAATAGCACATTTTTCTCTTTCTAACAGCCAATTATAACTTAATTAACAATACTGGCAGTTAGAAAGAGAAAAATATGTTATTATTATAATTAATTCAGCCAAGAATGACTGAATCATTTCTGTTATTTAATTATGTAATTATTCATTTTCAGTTCATCCATTCATTCATCATTTGTGCAATGTGCAAGAATTTATTAGCATCTCTGTCTATTGTTGTTGGCAATCATCATCGACATCTATCACCACAGAAAAAAAAAAGAATTGTAGTCAATATTGTCCAATTGTATGAGACGCTAACTAATACAGTTGAACCTCTGATAGTGAAATCAATAAGTTAAATTTCCTATATAATTATTGTGGACATTTTGCATGCACCTTCCAATAAGAAATGTATTGCAAATCACTTCTTAAAGCAAACCTTTCAGTTTCGAACCGAATGCCCTGGTCCCAAAGTGTTAATTTGAAACTTCAATAACTGTATAAGTTCATAAGTATAAGCGAACGTCATGTCATATTGCAAATAGTAGCTCTCCTTTAATATAAACTGTACTTTTAGATTCCTCAGCATCTTATATGGAATTGAAGGGTTTATTGGAGGAGAGTGTGATCATGTGTGGGTTTGACCATCCTCACGTCCTGGGACTCATTGGCATCAGTCTGGATCCCAGCAACTCTCCTCACCTACTCCTGCCATTCATGGAAAATGGAGACCTCAGGACTTACTTGAAGAACAGAAGAAAGAATCCAAGCTTCACAGATAAACAGTACATTAAAGTAAGATTGGCACTGAGATTTGAAAGTGTGCCGTTGTGTTTAACTCCGTGACCATTCCTTATACCCTAGGGCCTAGAACTAGACACTTTGTTGCGGTTGTGTTCGGAGGTGGCTGACGGAATGGAATATATATCGGCCAAGAAGCTAGTACACAGAGATCTTGCAGCGAGGAATTGCATGTGAGTGTGACTACAGCCAGCTGTGTATTTCAGATTGGAAGTAGAATTATGTGACATACCTTCCGTGGTCATATTAGGGTTGATGGCATCCTGAGTGTTAGAGTGGCTGACTTTGGTTTGACTAGAGACATCTACGAGACAGATTACTACAGACAGAGTCAACAAGGCAGAGTGCCTGTCAAGTGGATGGCTCCTGAGAGTCTCCATGACAGAATCAGTAACGAGAAGACAGACGTGGTGAGTTGGAATGGGTTATAATCAGTTCAAATCATCCTGGCTACAATACTCATTGAAAACAATAAACAAAATTGAGCCTTGTTGATTTTCACCTATTGTAACTGTATTGAGAAGTGTAGCAGTAATTGTTGTTGCTTTAATAATGTGCACCATGCAAGATAGCTGAAAATAGTTATCAGGCTGTTGATAACTAAAATCACTCTTCCCAATGATGCCTGAAGTCATTCACACTAGCTATATATTAACTTTCAATGAATTTTCAGCCTAGTTAGAAGTTAATTACTTTCTAAGACAAAAAACAAAACAAATTTAGGCACCAATTAATGCAGGTAAACACTAGTGAAATATTTATTATGTGTCACTCATTGGTTGTAAATCTGGTCGATAGCTATTGTCAGTTCGTTTATGTTTTATACAAGCTGGTATAGTAAATATCACCAGTAGAAAATGCTGTCCTGATTCAAGCTTTAATGGCAATAACAAATTCTACCACTATTTCACAATACCCCGATATTATGGGTTTGAAAACAAAAGTGAACAACAAAACAAATACACGAATTAAAATAAAGAAGCACCCATTGTTAAATAAAATTCCAGCTGAAAATAATTATGATCCAAACATCACTGGCTTGTTAATAATAGTTACTGCCATGGGAATATTATTAAAAAATTCATGACATTTTATGATACCATTGATGTTGCAGTTTATGGTTCTTATTACAGTGGTCTTACGGTGTGACTTGTTGGGAGATATTTAGTCTTGGAAGAACTCCTTATCCTACCATTACCAACCCCGACATGATGGAATATCTGGAAAACGGTGGACGACTCAGGCAGCCTATTCTATGTCCAAATGCAGTGTAAGCATTCATTAGGAGTTTATGGTCAGAACACTTAATATGAAGGTGAAAAAATTTCTCAGCCCCAGTGCACTTGACTACATAACCTTTAATTCATTAGTGCTCAACTTTATGTCTCTACATTAATTTATACGAAAAAATCAAAGAAACAAACAATACGTATATCAGATTTGTAATTACTATTATACTGCTACTACCATAGAAGCGGGTTGTTAAGTGTCCACTCTTTGTTAAGTGCTGTTTTTGTTAAGCACCCATTTTCTTCCCGGCATTAAGCACTCTATTGTAGCCCCAGTTTTTAGTTAACCATTTGCTATTACCTTACCGTTTGGAATTGTAAGTGGGACGCTTAACAACCCACATTTACGGTTGTTACTATACTAACATATTGGTATAAAAACACCCCCCCCACACCCTGCCTTGTGATTTACAATATTTGTCAGCAAGTAATTACCCGCTTTTAGGAGGTTTTAACAGTTCAAACAGCTCTAGTATTACCCTATTGAAATAATGTTTATAAAGATGAGGTAATCAATAGTGGTATTGGTCAGTTTTGCGGAATTAATGGGCAGTACATGATACCTACATCTCGTTATGTGACACATTTTCTAATCCGTCAATAATTTTCAGAATAGCAAATAGAACTGACACCATCTTTCTACATAAGTGCATGAACTGAATAAGTGTAGATGAATATTAATCAATTAATAATAACAAACATTAGATATGATGTAATCAGCAAATGCTGGAGGGACAATCAGCACGAGAGGCCCGATTTCTCTGAACTAAAATGGTCACTGAAGAGCTGTATGAGTGAATTGAAGTCTGATAGTTCCAGTGAACAAATGCAAGCTGTCCCAGAGGAAGGTCAAGAATATCTGGAGGTTTTGTAACATCTCGAATACAATTCGATCAAATATATATTGCTTCAGCATAAACAATTTGCTTAAAGAAAATTTTTGGTCTATTTTTGTCAAAATTTGTTTTTTTTGTTCCTAGTTTTGCGCAACTGATGTGTGCATGTGTATACTCAATTGGTTAGAAGATAATACCAATTGTCTCTGTTCATCAATAAATATATTTATTGGTAACACACACACACGATAGCTACCACCATTATCCCAGTTCTTGGACTCTAATTTTAAAACCTCAATATTTTCATATAATATTAGTCTTTGGTTGATATAGCTATAGACAGACTGTCACAATGTTTACTGTACCTTGTAGAATGAACAAGCTCATGTTTATTGTATTTACAATGCGATGTCTGGCCGAGATACTGTCAAGATAACCATAGCTATTTTTCATGTCTAAAAAGTGTTCATTATTGCCATAAAAACAAGAAAACAAAATCAAACAAAAACAACAAAGTCCCAAAGCCAGTTATTTATCTTCAGAACAAGAGTCTGTTGATGCATACATACACATCTAATAGTTTTTACTAGTTTCATGTGGTATTACTAAGTACTCCGATGATTTATAGCATTGTTCTGAAGATAAATTGCACTAAAACCAAACTCTGAATGAGCTCAAACATATCTCACTGAAATGAAGTGCATACCCATTTTTTTGTAACGTGAAAAATTTGTATCACAAGTCTGAGAGAAGGGCTGTACAATAAAAACTAAATAATAAAAAACAAACAAACAAAACAAAAACAAAAAACAACAAAAAAACCGAAACCAAAACCAAAAAAACAACTAAACAAACAAAACAAATAATATACTAACGTACATATAATTGCTACATGCAACCATAATATTTTATTTTAACCCTCAAAAGGAACTTGTCATATTTGAACATAAGTAGTTTGGCTCCAGTGACAACCTCTGCTGATTAAATCCAACCCTAAAAATTAAATTGAAGCTATTGAAAGTATATGAGTTAAATGTGTCGAAATTAGCTCATGACAGACCAAAAGATCAAGCACTCTCACAAACATGCACACTGAGAGTGAGTAATCTTTAATTGCAGCAATGTAAGCAAACTTATTGTGATTCAAGTTCATAAAAGCAATACAACATATCATGAAAAAAAGAAAGAAAAAACAAAAAAATAAAGAAGAAATGATTGAGATTTAAAGAGAAGAAACCATATACCAACACAATGCAAGTACTTGAAGACTTGATCCCAGATTGTATATGTAGAGTATTCCAAAAAAAACACCAACAAGTGTTGATTGCGTGAGAGGGTTACAGTACTGGGTTCGTCAGTCAGCCAGTAATTCTGTCACACAAAAAATAGCGGATCTCGAAAACGGCGAATTCCCGAAGATTCAAACAGGCATCAAAATGTTGCATTAGAAGAAAGTCTCTTTAAAGTGCCAGAATTTTTTTGCTTTGATTTTTTCCAGAAAGCTAGTTATTTTCCCCCATACAATAGTAAGCTATTGTTGGTAACGCCACCTATTGTGTGTGAGCAAATAATTTCTTGCTGCCCGCGGTAGTTTTGCTTTATATTCTCGTTGGTTTACCCAGTCCTAAATCGGAGTTCCCCGTTGTGAGTGTCTCTTGCGTGTTTGACTTTCCTTATGAAGACGGCATTTCGTCTTCTACCGTTTCATTGCACGAGCTATAATCAATTTGCACGTGCTACACGTACCGACTTGCAGGAGCTACACAGACATATCGATACTACACCAATTAAAATACTCTTAGAGTATTTGCAATGCTAGCTCGCTACTTATAATAACGCTAGGGTTCCCACCTTTTGGTGCTTTATTACAAATGTGTATATTCTGGCTTTACTTCTGAGAGGTTAGTGATGCTTTAAGCTTATTGTAATGGGGATCATTCAAGTCATGATGAACAATATGTGTTACAGGAGTAATGCAATTCAGTATTGTCATAAGAATGTGTTTGAAAAATCTGTAGAACAAGTTCCGTTAAATTCAGTTTAGGTTTGATTACCCTTCTTAATTGCAAAATTAAGCACTTATTGAATAATGTTCATACTAAACTGATAAAAGTTTATCATAATCAGCCACTACTGCTAGGAGTGCACACTATTAAGGGTTATAATACAGGATAAACTATAAGCTTTAATTACATTAGCTTTCTTTATAAGAAATAACTTACAAATGTAATTGCATGATCTTTTGCCTTGCCAGCAAAAGATCATGAACTCTCTGAAAGTTGCTACACCTGGCTAGCTATCAGGGTAGCTAGTTCTATTAAATAGTCTAGCTGCCTGTAATATCAGACCCCCCCCCCCCCCCCCCCCCCCCCCCCCCCCCCCCCCACCCCCAGGATGATAGAGGATAGATAGATGAGGATATACAATATATGGTAGTATAGTTTCTGTATATAGTTGTAACTGAAGATGAAATGTACATAGAGTTACTTAATTATTACGAAGTGTTGAAAACTTCCCTTTAAGTTGGCAAATTTTAATGACAAACAAGTTGAATACTGAGAGATAAGTCGAGTCTTTTGTCAATGTATGGTGAGTATTGCATTTTTTTCCGAGTGTTTTTAATAACAATGTTTGGATATTTCTGGTGTAGCTAGGTGTCAAGACTGCATCAGTGGAAATGAAAGCTTTCACTGATTTTATATAATATCTAACTCTGAACTAAGTGAAGCAAACATCATTGGAGACACTTGTCATTCTTTCTGATACTTAATTTTTTTTATTTTCGACTAGGAGAGTAATTGAAGTGTTAGCAACATCATTTATAGCAATGAAGGAAAAGAAAATATTTGTACAAAAAGTTTGACCTTATGATTAGTAGCTAAGACTAAAACTTTATAAGGATGCATTTTCAAAAGTAGCTAAAAGTTTTATATAACTAAACAAGTAATTTAGCATAATATGTAATAGTAAAAATCATATACTTAACAAATATACTAGAAAGCCTATATTTTGCCAAGGACTTTAAAAAAAAAATTATATAGCCATGTATTTGAATTTAAGTGTAGAAGTCAATGAGCTATGTATGTTTTTAGTTATGGAGACAAAGAATTCCATTTATGAAATATTAGCAGGATCATTAGTTTCTTATTTGGTGCTTATCCTAGTTACTGTGATTGTTATTATACCAGTATTGTGTAAGTTTGAGAGCTTAGTGATTGTAATAAAATATTTTTTAGTATATTTAGTAGGAAAATTTATTAATTGCATTAATTTTTCAAGTAAATATTTTTTAAAGGTACCAGCAATAAAATTAACATGATTGTTTATAAATTATTCACGTTATCATCTGGTGTTGTGACTTATATATTGAGGCTTTAGTTAGTGTGACTTATATTGAGGCTTAGTTAGTGTTGTATATAGTGTTCTTTCTAATTTGCCCATTCGTTATTTTTTATTAATTGTTGACAATCTCTTGTGACTATTAATTAGTTTTCATTAGTTTTTGAATAATTTTCAATAGTTTAATTTTAGTTTAGTTATTAAAAAAAAATCAATTAAGTTTAGTTAGTTTTAGTTAGTTTTAAGTATTGTTAAAATTGGTTATACTGTACTCAATTCATGAATTAAAGTAATATTGTTCTGTATAATTTATTCCCATGGCTTAATGCCGACTATGAGCTGGGCTGCTATTCAGAGAGTAAGCTAATATATCTGCTGATGATAACTCAGACTTTATCACTTGTGGTCTTTAATAGGAAGACAAAGTGTAGGGTTTAATAAATTAAGTGTAGTTTATACGTTCATTTTCTAGAATAATCTACTATAGCCAAAATATCAATTTTATGTATACTTATTTGAATGATTGCTGAGGAAACACCTACAGTGGTTCCTCAACCATTTTTACTGAAATAGAACAATTGAATTGTATTAGAGTCGCACTATTTACGAACTTTTTACACATTGTTTATGAAATTGTTATTTAAATCTCCTATTTAAATTATTATTAATTACTGTGACTTCATCAAGGCCAAAAGGCATAATAGATAAAATTAATGGCATAGTGTGGACATCCCTATTGCCAACTCACCTGGAGCATGAATTTTTAGGTAGTAGTATAGTGTTGAACGACTGCATAGCGCATTGCTCCACTTTAGAGTAGTGGGTGTGGTCATTTTAGCATTGGCGGTAATAATTGTTATATCCAAATTAATAATTAGTTTTCACTTTATTTCCAATTATAACAGTTTGGTTTTGATTTATTTCTGAAAAAAGGGCCTACTAATAAGCTTAGTTTTAATTCATGATTACAACAATAGGTTTAGGAAACTATTATAGAATATATAATTTGCTTAAAAAGGAGAGTTAATGGCATAGCAAGTTTTAAGTAATATTAAATGTATTTAACAGTTATTGGTATTGAAGTTTATTTTTCAAAATTGTAAGATTGTTACAGCTAAATTATTACTACAAGATTATTTTGTCATGTAGGACACTAGTAATCAAAAAGAGGCTCCAGCAAAAGAAGGCAGTTATTATCCATGAATATGACAGTTCGAAGATCACCTCAACCACATTCACAAGCATCTGTACACATGACTAACTGAATTCTGATATGGCAATTGTTGACATGTGCATTGTTGATCTGCATCCCAGTTGGGTAAAAGTGCTGGCTCTGAAAACATCGAATTTCTTACAGAAAGTGATATTGGAATCTACCAATAGAATTACAAACATAGAGAATTTTTAGTAAACTCAAAAATTCATTAAAAAAGTCCCAAAGCCAGTCTCTGGGAGACTACAATTGTTACAGTTATAAACTAACTTGCACTTGTTGTTGCACTAACTATTTTTTAACTTCAATGATGTGGTTTGGATATTTTTTTAGGGCTGCCTTACGTAAGCTGACATAGGTTGATAGGTACTTTGTACAACTATTTGTATTAACCGTCTAATACGCAACCGTCGTAAATGTTGCAGTAAAAATGGAAGTATTATATGTAGTGCTACTTATTCTGGGGACCACAGGTGAGCAATAACTCATTTATATCATTTTATGGAGCCAGGAAACAATAATTATCTAGAACCAGTTTTATAAATTCATAGTTTCCAGCCTTGTCTAATATTAGTACATCTACTTAAGGTTTTCCACTAGTTCACCTTTTCGGTAAAAGGATGATTTAACTCCCATTTATTTGCCTTTGATAGTAATAGCATATATAGCTAATAGGATAACCTTTGAAATAGAATGAAAAAAATCACAGACAAAAACTATGAGTTAGAGAATGCTATAATATCTGCAGCATACATATTAAATATGTAAGCTGCAATACATACATTGTAGTAAGTTTAAATTTTTTTGAAATTTCAAACTGCTATTGCTACACTTGAGCATTTCTATGTGTAGCTTTATGTTTGATGTAAAATTTGATGTAGCACTGCAATAACCAATGTGGAGTGATTAATGCAGTGGTTAATGTTTTTTTATACAGACTATGCTAGATGATTAATTTAATCTGTTACTATCAGGTTTAGTGAGCATTAGGTTTAATGCACTAGTTTTTATATAATGAGTATCAATATTTATAAGTTAGTTTAGTGCATTCTTAAACTTTGATTTAATTGTGGTGACTAACTGTAACAAATGATGACAATTACTTTTCTTAGACATAGCCATAATTATAATATTACAGGCATTACAGTTCACACGCATATATCAGTAACATCTCTCCCAGATTTACTATTCAGTGAACATAAGAGTATTGTAGAGGGATCAGTTCTCTGGCTCTATTGTGAGGTCAACTCAATATCCAGTACTCTGTGTGTCACATGGAATAAAGATGGAGGACAACTAGTACAAGATGTTCCTCATGTTCGTTTACGAACTACAAAAACTGCCTCCTCCACTACCTTACTACTACTAGTGATAGATAACATAGTGTCTTCTGATGCTGGTGTGTATCAGTGTACTGCTAGGGATGGACAAGACTATGCTAGAGGAGAAACATTGACTATGACAGGTATAGTTATCTTATCAATTTGAATAATGTAACATTTATTTTTTGTTTCAGTTTTATCTTCCAGAACACCTGGAATATTGAGGATTGTATCTCAAGATCCCCTTACAACTGGACTTAATGCAAACAGAACAGGGACTCATAGTGGGCATAGCATTTCTCTATCCTTCACTGCAGGTCATGTTGGAGATAATGAAGTGAATTATATGATTCCTACAGTAAAATGGCTGAAAGATGGTATTCCATCTACTTTAGATCCCACTGATACTGTTGTAGGCATAAATGGTCAATTACGTTCTACTCTCTCATTTACTTTTACTACTTCTGATGCTGGTGTATATCAGTGCATCTTTATTGATAGCAATTCGCAAATTTATGGATCATTTCCACTCAGAATTGATGCTGGTAAGTATAATTGAACCCGCACATCATATCTAGTAGATCAAAAGCACTTGTTGTATCGAAACATACTGATTGATCAAACAATTATTATTGATACAATCAATATATCACAAATCAGTGCCAAAATTATGCTTTGTACCATTGTTTATAATAATTTCATGGCAGTGTCTGTATATTGATTGAAAAGTTGATTATAATTAAACATAATAATATTATATATTTTATTGGGCTTAGTTTATAGAATTTTTTTTTGATATCTTAATTCTATTCTAGGTAATGTTACTATTCCTACAAGGATATCACCACAAGTTTTCTTTCATACTGTACCTAATAAATTAGTGTTGGAAGTCTCTAGTGAGGGAGAATATCATAACATTGTTTGGAACAGAGGCATTGCAACATTGGGTGCAAGTTTATTAGCTCCTGCTGAACTCAGTGAATTTGTTAATTTTTTTGAAATATTTGTTCGTGAACCAACCAATACATCTGACCAGGGTTTATATGAAATCTTCTATTCTGGTGCTGGAGGACTTGGTACTACAATTGCAGTTGTCTCCCCAGGTAAATTAATATTTCATTTTATGACAATTATATTAATGTGTACTTCATTAATATTCAATCATAAGAATTACTTTAAACAAAGTTCAATTGTTTTCATTTAGTATTACCTAACACCACAACTGAGCAAGTTGAGCAATTGTCCATACTGGAAGGAGGTAATATTGCTATCTCTTGCTATTCCATCGGAGGACCTGTACCCTCTATCATGTGGACTCTTAACAATCAAAACACTGAATTTAACCGTACAGACATCATTAATGAAGCTTCCTTATCATATCCTAATCTTGTTACTATTGGTAACATAAATTCTACACTGCACATAGCAGATGCCAACTATCCTACACATGATGGTGTATACACATGTACTGGAAGGAATACTGCATCAGATTCTCATAATACCAGTAGTGTTAATATCTCACTTATGATAAAAGGTAACAGGAAACCTTGATCCTTACCTTTACATTTCAGTCACCAATATAGTAACATATTAACACATAATATACAAGTATAAAACATAAATGTTTCTTCATGCTATTTAAAACTGGATGTGTGGCATTATTTGTACTAAGTGCCTAGCATCATAGTACAGAGGTCTGCTATTTAAAAAAGTATTAATCCTGAGATATAATTGACTTCAGAGTTTTTTAAGTTCATCATAATGTTATATATAAGTTAATATTATTAGTACGAATTCTTAAATTTAATTAGTATTATTATTGAGTATTTATCTATATTTTTGATGATTATTAATACAAAAAAGATTGGTATATACTTATTGGTACATTTTGTAAGTTCTACTGGAGGTTAACAGTGAAACATTACGTTCATTAATCATGTAACATTCTTTCTTTGTTAATATCTCACCTATGATAAAAGGTAATTAAAACCTTGTTGTGTTGTACTGGTCCATATTTCTAAATTTTAATACCAGTATATATTACTTATTACAAGAGTCAGAGTATGATATGGTGAAATATTTCAACAATAGGCTAATTTATTTTCAAGAGCCAGAGGTGAGTGGAAATAAAGCCTGAAAGAGTGAAATATCTAGCCATATCACACTGACAAGTGCAATAGATATCTTCACTGAAGTTGTTTGTTGATAACTATTGGTGTAAGTTTGTTATAAAACTCTCTATGGGCTTTCCATATCCCCAGGTGACATTTTAACAGCTACCCACCTCCTAAGAGGTGAATAGGTAATCAGTCCAATCAAAATTTGATATTGTGCATTTCCTATAGCCTTGGTACAAGTTGGTTGTATCCCTGTGTTCGATTGTAAGTGATTTACACTATCCTAGAATCTTTGGCCCTCGGTTGTGTAAATCCCATACAGACATCCACATTGTGGAGTAACTTTACATTATTTCACCCTCATAATGTATTGCACTCACCTCTGGTTCTTGAAAGTATATTAGTTTCTGACTTGACTCATGTAATAAACATTATATTATATATAATATATATATATTATATACATGTAGTAATTCCAGAGGTCAGAGTAGAAGTGATTTTAAATAACAATACTGGACATAAAACAGTCATTCTTATCTGCAACATAGTAAGAGGCAACCCAATGATTATAGTTATGAATGGACATTCAATGGAACTGAATTAAACAGTAATAATTCTCATCTTATTTTAACAAACTTCACTATTGAGCAAACAGGAACATTTCTGTTCAGTGACTAATGAGGTTGGAACTGGAACAGGAAATGCTACACTCCTGTATAAAGATAATGACATTGGAATAGGGAATGGAACAGTTACTAGTGAAAAGGAAAGTGAGTACATGTATACAATTGAAAGTTTAAATTTTACTAAATAAGATTTGAATTGAGATATTGATTAAAATTATACTATAAAATATATATTTTAATTTATTTGTTGCATTTCAGAAATTGCCTTGTAGCTATTATTGTCATAAAGTCAAAAAATATTTTGTAACACTTCATGAAACTTATAGTAGATGTAAATAATTTTTCACGAAAACTTTTCACAAGCAATATTATTTTCGCAAAATGTATATTTTACTATAAGTTCTTGAGTTAACATAACATTTATAGGCACAGGATTACAATATTGATTTCTGCAGTAGTTTTGAACTTGAATTATTTATATAGCTGCATGATATTGTAATGTAATTGAAGAAATGATTGCTTAATTGCTTGAGGATATACAATATATGGTAGTATAGTTTCTGTATATAGTTATAGCTGAAGATGAAATGTACATAGAGTTACTTAATTATTACGAAGTGTTGAAAACTTCCCTTTAAGTTGGCAAATTTTAATGACAAACAAGTTGAATACACTGAGAGATAAGTCGAGTCTTTTGTCAATGTGTGGTGAGTATTGCATTTTTTTTTTCGAGTGTTTTTAATAACAATGTTTGGATATTTCTGGTGTAGCTAGGGGTCAAGACTGCATCAGTGGAAATGAAAGCTTTCACTGATTTTATATAATATCTTAACTCTGAACTAAGTGAAGCAAACATCATTGGAGACACTTGTCATTCCTTCTGATACTTAATTTTTTTTATTTTCGACTAGTAGAGTAATTGCAGTGTTAGCAACATCATTAATAGCAATGAAGGAAAATAAAATATTTGTACAAAAAGTTTGACCTTACGGTTAGTAGCTAAGACTAAAATTTTATAAGGATGCATATTCAAAAGTAGCTCCAAGTTTTATATAACTAAACTAGCAATTTAGCAATAAATATCACATGCTTAACAAATGAACTAGAAAGCCTATATTTTGCCAAGGACAATTTTTAAATTATACAGCCATGTATTTGAATTTAAGTGTAGAAATCACTGAACTATGTATGTTTTTAGTTATGGAGACAAAGGATTCTATTAATTATAAAATATTAGCAGGATCATTAGTTTCCTCTTTGGTGGTCATCCTAGTTACTGTGACTGTTATTACCAGTATTCTGTAAGTTTGAGAACTTATATTCTAATAGTGATTGTAATAAAATATTTTTTGAGTATATTTAGTAGGAACATTTATTAATTGCATTAATTTTTCAAGTAAATATTTTTTAAAGGTACCAGCAATAAAATTAATTAATTGTGACTTATAATTGAGGCTTAGTTAGTGCTGTATATAGTTTTCTTATTAATTTGCCCATTCGTTAGTCTTTATTAATTGTTGACAATCCCTTGTGACTATTATTTAGTTTTTATTAGTTTTTGTATAATTTTGAATAGTTTAATTTTAGTTTAGTCATTAAAAAAAAAATCAATTAAGTTTAGTTAGTTTTAGTTAGTTTTAAGTATTGTTAAAATTGGTTGTACTACTATACTCAATTCATGAATTAAAATATTCTTTTTCTGTATTATTTATTCCCGTGGCTTAATGCCGATTATGAGCTGGGCTGCTATTCAGAGAGTAAGCTAATATATCGGCTGATGATAACTCAGACATTGTCACTTGTGGTCTTCAGCTTGTGACAGGGAGATCAATTGACAGTTAGGATATGTATAAGTTGTGGATTGCTAACTAGGGATGTCCACATTATGCCAAAATAAATTTAGGCTTAATAGGTAGACAAAGTGTATAGGGTTTAATTTAGTATAATTAATAGGTTCATTTTCTAGCATAGTCTACTATAGCAAAATATCAATTTTATGTGTACTTATTTGAAAGACTGCTGAGGAAACACCTACAGTGGTTCTTCAACCATTTTTACTTAGAACAATTGAATTGTATTAGAATAGCACTATTTAACACATTGTTTATGAAATTGTTACCTAAATCTCATATCATTAATTACTGTGATTTCATCAAGGCCAAAAGGCATAATAGATAAAATTAATGGCATAGTGTGGACATCCCTATTGCCAACTCACCAGGAGCATGAATATTTAGGTAGTAGTAGTGTTGAATGACTGCATAGTGCATTTCTCCACTTTAGAGTAGTGGGTGTGGTCATTTTAGCATTGCGGCGGTAATAATTGTTATATCCAATTAATAATTAGTTTTTGTTTTTATTTCTGATTTGTAGGATGTCAAAAGTTAAGTTATAGTTATTTCCAATTATAACTGTTTGGTTTCAATTTATTTCTGAAAAAGGGCCTACTAATAAGCTTAGTTTTAATTAATGATTACAACAATAGGTTTAAGAAACTATTATGGAACAATTGCTTAAAAAGGAGTTGATGGCATAGCAAGTTTTAAGTAATATTAAATGTATTTAACAGTTTGGTATTTTTCAAAATTGTAAGATCGTTAAAGCAAAATTACTACAAGATTATTTTCGTCTTAATAGGACACTAATAATCAAAAAGAGGCTCCGGGAAAAGAAGCCAGATATTATTCGTGAATATGACTACATTGATTCTACTAAGAAAGAGAAGAGTGAATATGTTAAAGAAATTGCAGGAGAGAGTGACTATAATTTTACAATTTGTGATGCTTATGGACAATTACCTACATAATGTTGTTCTTATACAATGAACATTTTAAATTAATTAACTTACTTTTTAAATAGTATCTGCCACATACAATTATTTATTTATTGTGTAATAATATTGTTGTATATTATTGTTTACTTTATAGAGGAAAAAATAATAATTAACTTCTGAAAAGTATGATTTCATAAAATATACATAATTGAACAATATTTTTTATTATCCTTCAGTACTCACTCAGTCAGTCAGTCATTCTGTCACACAACAAAAAGCGGATCTGAAAGATATCAGCTTCCAGAGTATCGAAACAAGCATCAAAATGACAGACTGAAAGTAATTTTTATAAGATAAATAGCTACATTATGGCGAGAAAGCCAGTTCAAATGTAGTAATTCACAAAAAACAAGAAGCCAATAGCTGTGTGAAGGCTTTTACTCTCTTTTACATAATCTCGCAAGCCGGACTTTATTGCGCCTTCTGCGTTGGACTTTTTGCTTCCCTTCAGTGCGCAACGAGTAACTTTTAAGAGAGTAGCAGAAAAATGGGAGCGCAGGTTTGTGTTCCAGCACTGAATTACAGAGTAAATTAATAGTGCAAGGCTAACTGGTTAGCAGCCAAAACAGGTGAGAGAAATAGCTGCCGATTACTATTTGTTATGGACCCCTATGGACCCTTCGATCCATACCTTATGAATATTGTGATGAATACATTTTCTCTCTTTCTTTCTAATCCTATCCATATTTTAAGCTATAAACTATGTTGCCTAATGTATTAAAATGTGAACCCTTTACCTCACGCATGTGCGTGGATTGTGAACAGACTATCATCGTCAACCACTTTCTGAAACTAATGAACTGTACAAATCAGGAAGAAAAAAAATGAAAACTAAGAACAAAACCAAATTACAAAGGTATTTATGTCTAGAATATTGAAAAGGAGCGAATAGTAGGGGTTAGCGAATTATGCACGTTTATTTTTAGTTATTATGCTATATATGCTAGCAATGCTCATCATTACTACATTACTTGAACCCTGCTCATGGACAGTGAAGATCACCTCAACCACATTCATAAGCATAATAAATTTCTGTACACATGACTAATCTGAATCCTGATATGGCAATTGTTGATATGTGTGTTGTTGATCTGCATCCTGGTGGGTAACAGTGCTGGTTCTGAAAACATTGTATTTCTTACAGAAAGTGATATTGGAATCAACCAATAGAATTACAAACATAGAGATTTTTAGTAAACTCAAAGATTCAATAAGAAAGTCCCAAAGCCAGTCTCTGGGAGACTACAATTGTTACAGTAATAAAAACAAGTTTCCCCCCCAAAATCTAGCTCTCTCATTATGTTTATAATAAATTACACTAATTATGCTAGCATATGCTAGTATCTATGAAATCACTTATTATGCTCAAAATTAAACCAGCATAATTTGCCAGCCCTTAGTGAATAGGTAGATAAAAAAAAGAAAAAAGAATTCATGAGAAATGAGAGTAGTACAAAGAAAATGATGAAAATAGTCTCGTAATTGTCAAATTCAATCATGAAAATTTTTTTAATAAGCCACAACCACTAAATTCTGTCCAGAATTAATAAATGCTGGACAAATTGCTCTGCTTGGAATACTACGAACTTGGTCTGCCACAGGAGTAGCAAAACTTCCCTCTCAGCACATCCATAAGTTGCGGTGTGTTAGAAAATCGCAAAAATTGTTGGTGTACGAGGAAAATGGTAATATTTTTATTTGCACTTAGAAATACAGTAGCTAAAAAATGAGGGCTCATTCTGAAAAAGGGGGGCTGGTATGACACCAGTAGAGCTCCCTCTAAATCCTCCACTGTATTATAATTTAAGTTATTCTTGTACTTGTAATTATTATTATTATTATTTTTTTGCTAAACAGTTTTTTTGAACAATACTAACTGCTATAAACTTCACAGCTATAGGAGCTTGGCATACTCAGCTTCTTACACCAGATGCATATCAATATGGATATCTATTGTGGGGTGACAAGATAGGGTATGCAGAGTGCAAGATGTACGCAGAAAAATATATGAGAACTTGAATAAAGAGAAAGCTTACTCAGAGCTACATAGCTTGCTATAAACTCTTTGCAATACATTAATAGTGAGATGGAGTCCCTGTATACCATGAGTAGTAATTGTGTCACTGATGCCATAATAATGGTTATTTATTTGCTCTTGCAACCAATGTTCATGTTTGTTCATTACAGAAATTAACACTCAATTTTTTATCAAAAAAACATATAATATGTGAGGAATATTTTAGTGGTAAGATGGAATGAAAACCGTAGTCAACATAGGTTGTTGGTTGGAATTGAACTCAAGGTTTTGGCCAATTGTCTATGACCTATATCTGTAGCAGAGGTTGAAGCATTACTCCTGAAGCTATATATTAATATTTGCTAAGTGGAATAGGTAATCTATATAGTTAATATATAATAATATGTCTTCATTGCCTCTGTAATTCGACAGTGTAAAAGATTACAATGATTCAAGGTTCCCACTATCCTATAATTTGGGAATCTCAACTGGTCTATTGATGATCAGTGGATATTATAACTTGTAATGAGTTTGTGATATTGAACCATCTGTATAATTTTTGGGAGTTTTCCAAACTAACTTGCAAATGTTGTTGCACTAACTAGTTTTTAACTTCAATGATGTGGTTTGGATATTTTTTTAGGCTGCCTTGCATAAGCTGACACAGGTTGATTGGTACTTTGTAAAGCTATTCATAAACCATCTTATGCACAACTGAAGTAAATGTTGCAGTAAAAATGGAAATATTATATGTAGTGCTACTTATTCTGGGGACCACAGGTGAGTAATAACTCATTTTTTATGGAGCCAGGAAACCTTAATTATCTAGAATTAGTTTTATAAATTCATAGTTTCCAGCCTTGTCTAATGTTAGTACATCTATTTAAGGTTTTGTGCTAGTTCTTAATTTGGTATAAGGATGATTTAACTCCCATTTATTTGCCTTTAATAATAATAGATATATATTAGGATAACCTTTGAAATAGAATGAAAATAATTGCAGACAAAAACTATGAGTTAAAGATCGCTCTGCAGCATACATATTAAATATGTAAGCTGCAATACATACATCATGTGATACATTTTAATTATTTTATTTCAAACAGCTATTGCTACACTTGAGCATTTCTATGTCTAGCTTTACGTTTGATGTAAAATTTGATGTAGCACTGCAGTAACCAACATATAAATGTCAATGTGGATTAAACTTTGATAAATTATTTCGATATTAATGATGACAATTACTTTTCTTAGACTTAGCCATAATTATAATATTGCAGGCATTACAGTTCACACGCATATTATCAGTAGCATCACTCCCGGATTTACTATTCAGTGAACATAAGAGTATTGTAGAGGGATCAGTTCTCTGGCTCTATTGTGAGGTCAGCTCCATTTCTGATACTCTGTCAGTAACTTGGAATAAAGATGGAGGACAACTAGTACAAGACATTCCTCATATTCGTTTGAGAACTTCTAACACCTCCTCCTTTACTACCTTACTACTAGTGATAGATAATGTAGTGTCTTCTGATGCTGGTGTCTATCAGTGTACTGCTAGGGATGGACAATATTACATTAGTGGAGAATCATTGACTGTTACAGGTGTTATCTTATCAATTTTAGAAATGCTAATATTTTTTCATTTTTTGCTTCAGTGTTATCTTCCAGAACACCTGGAATATTAAGGATTGTATCTCAAGATCCCCTTACAACTGGAGTTAATATCCTTCACTGCAGGTCATGTTGGAGATAATGAAATGGATTATTCAATTCCTACTGTGCAATGGCTGAAAGATGGGAGGAATCATTCTACTTTAGTTCCCACTGATGCTTTAGTTGGCACAAATGGTCAATTAAGTTCTACTCTCTCATTTACTTTTACTACTTCTGATGCTGGTGTATATCAGTGCATCTTTATTGATAGCAATTCTCAAATTTATGGATCATTTCCACTCAGAATTGATACTGGTAAGTAAAATGGAACCCTCACAACATATTTAGTAGATCAAGAGCACTTCTTGTATCTAAACATACTGATTGAACAAGCAATTGTTATTATTAATATCAATACATCATGAAAAGCAGTGATATTGCCAAAATTAAGCCTTGTAGTATTGTTTAGAAAATTATGTAAAAAATACGCATTATATTGGGCTTAATTTAAAGAAAGTATTGTCTATATCTTAAATATCTATATTCTAGGTGATGTTACTATTCCTACAAGGGTATCACCACAAGTTGTCTTTCATATTCTACCTAATAAATTAGTATTGGAAGTTTCTAGTGAGAGGGAATATGGTAATATTGTTTGGAACAGAGGTGGTGTAACATTGGATTCAAATTCAGTAGCTCCTGCCAAACTCAGTGAATTTGTTCATTTTTTAAAAATATTTGTTCGTGAACCAACAAGTACATCTGACTATGGTTTATACGATATCTTCTATTCTGGTGCTGGAGGACTTGGTACTACAATTGCAGTTGTCTCCCCAGGTAAATTAATATTTCATTTTATGACAATTAAATTAATATATACTTCATTACTAGTGATGTGCTTGAGCACAAATGGCGAGCGAGCCTAAAGACTATACTATTTTTATATGAATGATTTTGACTTCTAACACTAAAGCTACTGAAAATAAGGTCCAGTTTTTAAATTTCGCATACACGGTAAAGGGATTTCAGTAACAACTCTCTGCAACTGCTTGAATTGAAGGAAAAAAACAACAACAAAACAATACACGTTATTTAAAAGTTTTCTTTGTGATATTCTTTAGCTAAGTAGTGGTTGTAACACATAATGCTTTGACACACAACTGGACATGCACCTACACAGACTTACCTTCGCGGTAGTCCAGTGGACAATGTATTATCAAGTAAATACTGTTGGCACGGCTTATAACCATGACAAAGAGCGCATTGACTTACCACCGCCACTAACTCGAATAGAAATGGAAGTCCCTTAAGTTTTCAAGTTTTAACTGCACCCGCAAAAGAATTCACAAACGGTAAACAATTCAATTTCTAGGGTGATACGGGTACTGATCGATAAACCAGAGGATTCTGTTCAGTGCAATTTGGGACGGGGTCGACCACATAACTAACACAAAAATGCGAGGGTCAAAGTACAAAATGACATACATACGTCCATACATATATACAAATAAATAAATAATTAGTGGTGTGCTTGAGCACAAATGGCGAGCGAGCCTGATAGTTAGGTAACATAAAATGTTACTATTTTTAGCTTACTTCATGCAAACACTATAATAGCAGTTGTGGGGCCAGGCAGAGAGCAAAGAAGACGAGAAAGAAAGAGAAGACAAGAGAGTGAAGAAAAGAGAAAGAACTGAACAATTGTATGCGGAACATTAGTGTGCGTGTCATTGTGTATATTTATTATTATTAGCAGTGTGGTGTGCGTTGTTTAGATTAGCTATGTGTCGTGTGCAAAGATTATTGTAAGAAGTTGTGTATCAGTGTGAGCATGCGTATGAGACGGGTTTCATCTCATAAAACCCGTCTCCACTTCCTGTAGAGTTCAGTTACCCTTCCTGTAGTTAAATTAAATAGACCTAAAACTCTATTGTGACTTACTGCAGCCACTGTTAGGCACGGGCTCACAATACCTCTGTCCTATCAGTGCGCTGGGAACTCTGGTGGCAGCGTCAATCAAAACCCCACAACTGGCGGCAGCGGTGCTCGTCTTGGTCTGTTTCCTGAGTTCGAGTTGGACCCGTTCCTCCACGTGGTCGAGATATCATTCTACCCCGAGTGCGTTTTTCCTGACAGCGTCTGAGCCCGTCTCGTTTCATCAATTCGAGATCCGAGTTCTTCCTTGTGCTGACGGTAGACTCTACTCATCTGTCCTCTGTTCCGTGTTCGAGTTGGCATTTCGTTCCTCTTGGTCCATTTCCCGAGAACGTTCCGTGTCTGCGGCTCCTTCACACTGTGTACATCGTCTGAGGCATCTAACATTTTGTGTGTTCGAGATCATCTTTTGTGGTATATTGTGTATCGAGTTTGAGACTGTTTGATTTGTGTAATTTTGAGTTTGAGTGTCTTACGTGTTCTATTTTTCTTTTTCCTTGCTCCAGGTGCCTTGAAGTCTCCACCAGTGTTGAGAGTGGATGTTGAGACAGCCTGGGAGAGAGAGACACGTACGACAGTGTAGAGAGCGATCTAAGTTTGGAGCCTATTCTGAGAGCGAGTCGGAGGCTTCTGTTGCGGACTCTGGTTTGTCTTCAGCCAGAGGTGAGGTTTTTGAGAACCTTGTGTTTGGTCGTGGGTCGACCGGTTGTGAGTCTGTGTCGTTGAGCGATAACAGTGACTCTGAGTTTGTTGAGTATATCCCTGATTCTGTGGGTTTGGGTGCTGAGAAAAGTATTCGAGATTCTGAGAGTTTATTCAGTGTTGAAATGAGTGAGGGAGAGGAAACTATTGAGACTGGTCCTGTGGATAAGCGGGATGACAGTAAAGTAAGATCAAAGTCGAGAGAGACTGTGAAACTGGGTCACAGGAGTGAGAGTAGGCCCAGTAGAAGAGGGGCCGTGAGTGGTACTAGTGTGAGTGCCAGAAGTGTGAGTAGAAGGGGTGGTGAGAGGAGAACTACCCACAGATCGGCGGCGGTCGATGTTGACAGACCGTTGCCACGTACCAGGGGTGAGTCCTTGGTTGAGGAGGCTGTGAGCGAAGAAGAAGAGAGAGAAAGTGAGGATGAGCTTGGAGACTACTACTCTGAGGAGGACGAGTGTGACAGGATCACTGGAAGTGATGTGAGACAACTCATCAAAACTATGGCTTTGTCCATGAGGGACAAGTGCGACCTGAGATCCCAAGAGTCAATTACGAGGGAAATCCAGTCTATTGTGGCGTATCGTGATACTGATGAAATCCATCACTACATCATGGGCCTGGAAGCCGACCTGAAAGATCTAAAACTGCCAGAGAGGAGGTGGAAGCGCATCCTGCTGCGGAAATTAACACCCAAAGCTAGGAAAGCTGTACGAGGATTCGTCAATGAGTCTGACTGTACCTACCAAGAGCTCAAGGCTGCCCTGATAAAGAAATTAGGGTTGAGTCGCTCGGCAGTGGCTGACAAGCTCTTTAGAACGAGTGAATACGAGTTGAAGAAGATGGACCATGTAGCCAGGTTCCAGCACTTGAGGGACAATATGGAGAGGCTGGTGCTATCGTGCAAGTCGGTGGATGAGGTGCCTCTTGTTGTTGTCATTGGCATGTTCAGACAGACGCTGTATCCGTCGGAGCGTTGCCTGCTGGAATCCCACTCCATCACGTCATATGACGACTTGAACGATGTGGCGGACGTGTTGAAGTCGGGTGCTCCTAGAGGGGGTCAGTATGAGAGAAATAATGTAAGAGGTGACGGAAGTCGTGGTTATGGTATTGGGGGTATAAAGTGTTTCAAGTGTCAAGGTTATGGGCATAGAGCATATGATTGTAGGAAGTCTGAGGGGTCTAGTATGGTAACATGTTTTGTGTGTAACCAGCAGGGCCATAAGGCCCCTGACTGCCCCAACAGGGCAGACAAGGTGGCCAAAAAGGATCACGGGAAAGTTGACGAGAAAACGAGTACCACAAAGATGCACCAGGTTAAGAGCCAGGCTGGAGCTACAGATGCCAATACACTCATTGAGTTTAAAGGCAAATGTAATGGCCGGTGGTGCTACTTCCTGCCAGACTCTGGTGCTGTGATATCTATGGTATCCAGAGATTTGGTGGATCCTTCCCACTACACTGGGAATTACAAGAGCTTGATTATGGCTAATGGGGATGTAATTAGGAGACCTTTGGCTGTCGTAACTTTTGTTCTGAGAGGGAGAGTGTTTGAGCAGACTGTTGCTGTGAGTCAGCAGGGCGAGAGGCAAAGTTTTGTCTTTCTTTCTGCTCCCCCTGTGAACGAGAGTGATGCTATAGCTGCTCTCGAAGCTTTGTGTGACCGAGAGGTTCGGCGTCACACGATGTCAACAGGCAAGGAGGATGTGTTACCTCCACCTTCGCCTGTCTCCGCTGTTGTGACGCGGGCTGCTTCTAAAAAGGCAGCTTCGCGAGCGGCAGTGGAGGATGTGAATGTGTGTGAGATAGTGCCCCTATCTTCCATTGAACCGGGGGTGGCTGTATCTTCTGCACCACCCGCTGGGGAGGTGGAAGATTGTGTGGTACAAGACACTGAGGTGTCTGAGGGGTTGCTTGCTGAGACAAGCAATCCATATGTTGTGTCAGAGAAAGCTGATGAATCTATGTGTGTGAGTGATGATGTAAGTGATGGGAAGAAAGAGTCTGAGGTTTGTGCTAGGACTAGTGAGGGTTCTGGTAGTGTCGAGGAAGAAGTGTTGGAGAGCTTAGGATGTCCTACAGTAATGGAGAGGTCGGTGAAAGAAGAGCTTAGAAAAGAATTATTAAATGATGAGACTTTGAGCCCGTGTAGAACTCTAGCGGCTAAAAATAGCAATGGGTATTCTTGGAAGGATGGCTTGCTGTTCCATCAGCTGGTCGACAAGTCAGGTGTCGAGAGGTGCCGATTGGTGGTTCCCGTGGCCAGGAGAGCGAACATCTTGAACATGGCACATGACAAGAGTGGCCACGTAGGAGTTAAGTCGATGAGGGAACTTATTAATAAAAGATTTTCTTGGCCAGGGTTGGGAAGAGACGTAGTAAAGAAGGTGAACCAATGTGACGTGTGTTTGAGGTTTAATAAGGCTGGTAATAGGGTGGCGAAGATGGTCGAGAGGCCTGTAATCACTGTGCCTTTCGATTCCGTTGCCTTTGATTTAGTGGGCCCCTTGCCGAAGGCAAGAGGGGGTGTAAAGTATGTTTTGACATATATATGTATGGCCTCTAGGTGGCCTGAGGCTGTTGCTCTCAAGTCCGTGACAGCTGAAGCAGTGGCGTCCGGGATGACCAATATCATCTTTAGGACAGGCATTCCCTCTAAAATTTTAACTGACAGGGGGACGGTATTTGTGGGGAAACTTGTTTCTAAGGTGTGTGAGATGTTGGGATGTGACCAGATTAAGTCCTCACCCTACAGACCTCAATCGAACGGAGTCCTAGAGCGGCTCCACGGTACGCTGAAGCCTATGTTGGCCAAAGCTGCTGAGAAAGGGGTCGATTGGGCAGACTTCCTGCCGATGGCTCTCTTTGCCATCCGGCAGGTACCCAACAGATCAACAGGGTTCTCGCCTCATGAATTGGTTTTTGGGAGAACCATGGTGGGCCCCCTGGATCTTGTGTATTCGGGGTGGGTGTCAGACGAGTATAGCGAGTTAGATGTGAATGAGTGGGTGTTATCATTGCAAGACAAACTGTCTCTCTTGCATGACTTAGCCAGTGCAAATGAATTGAATTCTATTGCCAGTAGGTCTGTGGCTTTCAATGCTCATAAGTCTGACAGATCTTTGTGTGTGGGTGACCTAGTGTTGCTAAGGATACCAGGTATGCGGGTTACTTTGTCTGCTTCCTGGGAGGGTCCCTACAAAGTATGCCAGAAGGTCTCGAGAGTGACCTATAGAATCCAACGAGAGGGTTCTGATAATGTGAGAATCGCCCACGTAAACAATTTGAAAGTGTATGATGTCGATGAGACGTCTAGATACATGGCTGGGATTAGTGTTGTGGCTGAGGAAGACATTGAAATGGAGAAGTGGGTCGAGAAGAAATTGTTAGGTGATGAATTGTGTGAGGGATATTGTGAAAAGGATATGACTGACTGTTTGGAGAATTTCTCAGAGTGTTTTAGTGACACCCCGGGACTATGTGTAACTGGGGAATGTAAGATAGCTCTAGAGGAGGGAGCTAGGGTGGTGAACATCCCGCCCAGGAACATCCCCGTTCGCATTCGTGAGCAGGTGGAGACTGAAATCAAGAAGTTGGTAGATGCGGGCATAATTGTGCCCAGTGATGAGGAGTGGTGCAGCCCGATTGTCCCTGTCAGGAAGAAGGACGGGTCAGTCAGGTTGTGCGTGGACTATAGGGTGTTGAATGCTGTGACTCCACTGAGGCGGTTCTGGCTTCCGTCTCTGAGGGAAATCTTGGACCAGGTGGGGCCTTGCGCGGTTCTTTCCAAGCTTGACCTCACCTCGGGCTTCCATCAGATAAAGATGGAACAGGAGTCCAGCAAGCTTACTACCTTTAGTTGCCCTTTGGGTAAGTTCCGTTTCGTGCGGATGCCCTTTGGCCTGAAGAATGCTCCGGCAATATTTCAGGCCATTGTGGAGAAAGTGTTGAAACCGGTTGAGAGTGTGTGTAAGAATTACATCGACGATGTAGTTGTATTCAGTAGTTGTTGGAAGGATCATATTGTGGATTTGGGAATGGTGTTAAATGTGTTGAATGAGGCTGGGTTAAAGGTGAAGCTAAAGAAATGTGAGTTCGGACGTAAGCATATGGAGTATTTGGGACACCAGATTGGGAGTGGCAGGTTGGGCATACCGGAGGCTAGGGTTGAGGCAATGAGGGCTTACGCCAAGCCAAAGACCAAGAAGCAGTTGAGGGCCTGCTTGGGGTCTTTCGGGTATTACCGAGAGTTCATCCCGAACTTCGCCTCGCACTCGACTGTCCTCTCTCCCAGTACTTCCTTGACGGCTCCACTCACCATCAACTGGACGGTGGAGATGGATAGAGCCTTTAGTGAGTTAAAAGTATTGTTATGTGATACATGTGTGTTGTTTGTGCCTACTAGAAGTGATGCCCTCACTCTCTACACGGACGCTTCCGGTGGAGGTGTGGGTGGCTGTTTACATGTTGTGCGTGAAGGAAAGGAGTTGCCAGTTGCGTTTTACAGCAGGCAGCTGAGGGGACCAGAAAAGAGATATTCCGTGACGGAATTGGAGTCATTGGCGATCGTGGAAAGCCTGAGACATTTCGACCACTACACTTGTGGTGCGCCAGTGAGAGTTGTAACTGACCATCGTGCGTGTGTGGCGCTGACATCAAGTTCCCACCTGAACAAGAGGCTCATGAGGATGGCCTTAAAGATTCAAGACTACGATGTGACGATAGAGTATCGGCCAGGACGCCTAAATGGGAATGCAGACGGGCTCAGTCGACAGAATTTCGACGAGGATGAGACAGTTGAAGATCTGCCTGTCCATGGTGTTGTTCAGCCTTGCCCGGAGGAGCGAAGGCTTAGCGGGGGGGCCTGTGGGGCCAGGCAGAGAGCAAAGAAGACGAGAAAGAAAGAGAAGACAAGAGAGTGAAGAAAAGAGAAAGAACTGAACAATTGTATGCGGAACATTAGTGTGCGTGTCATTGTGTATATTTATTATTATTAGCAGTGTGGTGTGCGTTGTTTAGATTAGCTATGTGTCGTGTGCAAAGATTATTGTAAGAAGTTGTGTATCAGTGTGAGCATGCGTATGAGACGGGTTTCATCTCATAAAACCCGTCTCCACTTCCTGTAGAGTTCAGTTACCCTTCCTGTAGTTAAATTAAATAGACCTAAAACTCTATTGTGACTTACTGCAGCCACTGTTAGGCACGGGCTCACAATACCTCTGTCCTATCAGTGCGCCGGGAACTCTGGTGGCAGCGTCAATCAAAACCCCACAGCAGTTATGACATTTGATTTCAGCAAACAAATACAAAATCACTCTCTTACCTGGTTAATGGTAACTTTTGTAGTATCAAACATCAACCATTCTGATAATCTCAATCACCAGTAACTCTTGAACAAGCTCTCAGCTACGATAAAAAATAAACCAGTGTTATTATTTGTAATTTTTTAGCCAACAAATATGGAATTACTAATTACCTCATTCTTGAGTATTGATAACTTCTGTAGTATCAAATTGAAGTTACTTTGACCATCTGAATTACCTTGAATTCTTGACAACAAGCTCTCACCTACAAAAACAAAAGACAATCAATTTTAGCACTTGGTAATTTTGTAGTACCAAATTTGAGTCATTCTGACTATTTGAATTTACCAGTCACTGTTGACAACAAGCTCTTAGCTATAAAAATGAAAGGCCACAGTTATTTTTGCTTATTTAGCTAACAAATATAGAATTACGTACTTACCTCAGAATCCCTGGAGTAGTAGTAGCTTCCTTAGCATTAATACTTTATGTGCTTACACACGCTTTTCAGAAGTAGTGATAGCTCTCTTAGTACTGACTACAGGTGGCTCTTGACAACTAACAAGCCGCACTTAGCCGAAAAAAAGGCGAAGTTTTGAATTTAAATCTGGTAAAGGGTATTCAATGCCATAGTAACCGGTCGAATCAACTTTTAGTTTCTTGAAAAGCAAGCATTTTCGAAGGAATTTTCTCACACTTTGGAGCTTAAGTATAAAGTAAGGCTTGCTTAATGCTGTAGTTTCAGAATAAACTGGGGTCAAGCCTAAAAAGCCGTGCTTTTTGAAGAAAAAAGTTCCCTGCGCGCGCGTTTAAAGGGCATACGTACAATCCACACATACATACATATATACATACATACTAGTGGTGTGCTTGAGCACAAATGGCGAGCGAGCCTGATAGTTAGGTAACATAAAACTAAGTATTGTTACTATGTTTTAGCTTAGTTCATGCAAACACTATAATAGCAGTTATGACCTTGTATTTCAGCAAACAAGTACAAAATCACTCTCTTACCGGATTAATGGTAACTTTAGTAGTATCAAACATCTGCCATTCTGATAATCTCAATCACCAGTAACTCTTGAACAAGCTTTCAGCTACGATAAAAAATAAACCAGTGTTATTATTTGAATTTTAGCCAACAAATATGGAATTACTACTTACCTCATTCTTGAGTATTGATAACTTCTGTAGTATCAAATTGAAGTTACTTTGACAATCTGAATTACCTTGAATTCTTGACAACAAGCTCTCACCTACAAAAACAAAAGACAATCAATTTTAGCACACAAATACAAATTACTTTCTTACCTCATTTTCTGGAGCAGTGGTAACTTTTGTAGTACCAAATTTGAGTCCTTCTGACTATTTGAATTTACCAGTCACTGTTGACAACAAGCTCTTAGCTATAAAAAAGAAAGGCCAGAGTTATTTTGCATATTTAGCTAACAAATATGGAATTGCGTACTTACCTCGGCATCCCTCGAGTAGTAGTAGCTTCCTTAGCATTAATACTTTATGTGCTTACATAAGCTTTTCAGAGGTAATGATAGCTCTCTTGGTACTGACTACAGGTGGCTCTTGACAACTAGTAACAAGCCGCACTTAGCCGGAAAAAAGGCAAAGTTTTTTTTTGTTGTTGTTGTTCAATTTAAATCTGGCAAACGGTCGTCAATGTCATAGTAACCAGTCGAATCAACTTTTTGTTTCTTGAAAAGCAAGCGATTTCGCAGGAATTTTCTCACACTTTGGAGCTTAAGTATAAAGTAAGGCTTGCTTAATGCTGTAGTTTCAGAATAAACTGGGGTCAAGCCTAAAAAGCCGTGTTTTTTGAAGAAAAAAGTTCCCTGCGCGCGCGTTTAAAGGGCATACGTACAATCCACACATACATACATATATACATACATACTAGTGGTGTGCTTGAGCACAAATGGCGAGCGAGCCTGATAGTTAGGTAACATAAAACTAAGTATTGTTACTATGTTTTAGCTTAGTTCATGCAAACACTATAATAGCAGTTATGACCTTTTATTTCAGCAAACAAATACAAAATTACTCTCTTACCTGATTAATGGTAACTTTTGTAGTATCACACATCAACCATTCTGATAATCTCAATCACCAGTAACTCTTGAACAAGCTCTCAGCTACGATAAAAAAATAAACCAGTGTTATTATTTGTAATTTTAGCCAATAAATATGGAATTACTACTTACATCATTCTTGAGTATTGATAACTTCTGTAGTATCAAATTGAAGTTACTTTGACCATCTGAATTACCTTGAATTCCTGACAACAAGCTCTCACCTACAAAAACAAAAGACAATCAATTTTAGCACACAAATACAAAATTACTTTCTTACCTCATTTTCTTGAGCAGTGGTAACTTTTGTAGTACCAAATTTGAGCCAATCTGACTATTTGAATTTACCAGTCACTATTGACAAGCTCTTAGCTACAAAAAAGAAAGGCCCGAGTTAATTTTGCATATTTAGCTTACAAATATGGAATTACGTACTTACCTCAGCTTCCCTCGAGAAGTAGTAGCTTCCTTAGCATTAATACTACGCATTCTGACTACCAACGGTTCTTGACAACCAACAACCGGCACTCCGCTATCCCCCATAAAACGGCGAAGTTTTATCATTATTTTTAATTATTATTTTATATTGATGAATAAATGTTACATTTTTTTAATTGTTTCACTCCATCTTAATCTAACAATAAGTATTGTTTGAGATGAAAATATAAAATCATTATAAATAGGAATATAGTCATATTAACAATATGAGCTGCAATACTTGAATAGTGCTAATAATTATTTTATACTAGATATTTTCAGAATTGAATTGTTAGGTTTGTAACCTGACCAGTGAGATAACTTATGATATCACTAGGGCCTGCAGGTTATACTTGATTTTTTTAAATTCTTTTTTAATTATTCTAAACATTTTTGTTATTCTTCCAAAAGAATAATACATTATTCAATAAATTTTCTTATTATTCTCATATAGACATAAGTAAAAACAATTGCAGTATATAAAGTTGTACATTATGAAATGAACGAGTGAAACCATCATTCTCACTTGTTGTTGAAACTGAATTACTCAATATAAAGGCTTTAATATTGCTAGCTAATCTTTCAGTGAAAAAACCTTGAAAGAACTTATAAAGTGTTCAATGAACGTGAAAAACCTCATCAGACATCTTAGAGAAAATGTGGATTGTGAATTTTATGCTCAGCAGTTTTTCCCACTAAATTCATTGGTTGGTTGGTAATAATTGACTTGTCGACTCTGATGCAGTATGTTAGTGAGTTGATCAAGAAGATAACCCTGTTAACATGATTCTCCATGACTTGCTAACTCCGAATCTGAGCTGACTGCGTTCTATGTTTCAAACTTTTCCCATTTTAGAAAACAATAACGGAGTAGCTAACACAAACCCAGCTGTTTTAACCAAGTGATGGAGATCTACCATCTATCAACATTTTTAAATGTTTATGTCTTTCCATTGTAATAGAAAAAGGAAAAAAAAACTTTGCTGGATTTTCATTCATAATTAAGGATTATTCCCTTTATTTTTCTTTATCTAGAATTACTCCACTATGCAATTTCAAGTCTATTATTTCCAAATAAATGCTAGCATAATCTTGCAGTCCATAAGATATCACTGTTCACACTCAGAATTGTGGCAATCTCATGTCCCTCAAATTAACTTGTACCAGCCTAACTTACCAGCTAATGTTCCAAGTTTTTTACAGCTACATTAAAAAACAACAACAACATTTCAACTAGGTCAGCAACTACTAAAGTAGTTTGGGAGTGTGGGAGCCTATATGAACTAACACTCAGAGTATCACAGCCATTTAACTTTACTAACTGATCATGAGTCACCACACTAGTACAAAGTTCAGCAGTAAAGATATTGTTGCTAATACTTATTACAGTCAGCAAGGTGATATATTGTACCAGGGTAAGTTCAAACTGTCCAATCAGATTGCTCGATTTGAGGTGAATAAATTTCATACCCACCTCCTAAGAGGTGAAGGTAAACAGTCCAATCAAAATTTGTTATTGTGCATTTCCTATAGCCTATAGCCGTGGTACAAGTTGGTTGCATCCCTGTGTTCGATTGTAATGGATTTCACTATCCTCGGATCTTTGGCCCTCGGTTGTGTAAATCCCATACCGACCTCCACATTGTGGAGTAAATTATACATATTTCACCCTCATAATGTATTGCACTCACCTCTGGTTCTTGAAAGTATATTAGTTTCTGACTTGACTCATGTAATAAACATTGTATTATACATGTAGTAATTCCAGAGGTCAGAGTAGAAGTGATTTCAAATAACAACACTGAAAATAAAACAGTCATTCTTATCTGCAACATAGTAAGAGGCAACCCAATGGATTATAGTTATGAATGGACATTCAATGGAACTGAATTAAACAGTAACAATTCTCATCTTATTTTAACAAACTTCACTATTGAGCAAACTGGAACATATGTATGTTCAGTAACTAATGAGGTTGGAACTGGAACAGGAAATGCTACACTCGTGTACATTGGAATTGGGAATGGAACAGTTACGAGTGAAAATGAAAGTGAGTACATAATAATGCAATTGAAAGTTTAAATAAGGTATGAATTGAGATATTAATTAAAATTATACAATAAAATATATATTTTAATTTATTTTGTTTCATTTCAGAAATTGTCTTGTAGCTATTATTGTTAAGAGTCAAATATTTTGTAACACTTCATGAAACTTATAGAAGATGTGAATAATTTTTCACGAAAAAATTTCAAAAGCAATATTATTTTCGCAAAATGTAAATTTTACTACAAGTTCTTGAGTTAACATAACATTTATAGGCTTAGGATTACAATATTGATTTCTGCAGTAGTTTTGAACTTGAATTATTTATATAGCTGCATGATATTGTAATGTAATTGAAGAAATGATTGCCTAATTGTTTGAGGATATACAATACAAGTAGTATAATTTTCATTCTTGCATGGCTAAAGTTATACTAAGGTACTAAATGGGTATGTACTAAATACTTGTAATAATTCAATCTTCTCTAAATGTTTGAAACACTTTTACATAAAAAAGTAGCCAGTAACTAGGCCTAACATTTGTGGCATTTTTGTTGGCAGTGACAGACTGAGTATAGTTTCTGTATATATAGTTGTAGCTGAAGATGAAATGTACATAAATTACTTAATTATTGCAAAGTGTTGAAAGCTTCCCTTTAATTTGGCATATTTTATTGACAAACAAATTGAATACTGAGAGATAAGTTGAGTCTTTTGTCAATGTGTGGTGAGTATTGTATTTTTTTCGCGTGTTTTTCATAGCAATGCTTGGATATTTCTGGTGTAGCTAGGTGTCAAGACTGCATCAGTGGAAATGAAAGCTTTCACTGATTTTATATAATACTTAACTCTGAACTAAGTGAAGCAAACATCATTGGATACACTTGTCATTCCTTCTGATACTTAATTTTTTTTATTTTTGACTAGGAGAGTAATTGCAGTGTTAGCAACATCATTTATAACAATGAAGGGAAATAAAATATTTGTACAAAAAGTTTGACCTTACGGTTAGTAGCTAAGACTAAAATTTTACAAGGATGCATATTCAGAAGTAGCTCCAAGTTTTATATAACTAAACAAGATTTAGCATAATATAAAATAATAAATATCACATGCTTAACAAATGAACTAGAAAGCCTATATTTTGCCAAGGACAATTTTTAAATTATACAGCCATGTATTTGAATTTAAGTGTAGAAATCACTGAACTATGTATGTTTTTAGTTATGGAGACAAAGGATTCTATTAATTATGAAATATTAGCAGGATCATTAGTTTCTTCTTTGGTGGTCATCCTAGTTACTGTGATTGTTATTACCAGTATTCTGTAAGTTTGAGAACTTGTAATATAATAGTGGTTGTTATAAAATATTTTTTGAGTATATTTAGAAGGAAAATTTATTAATTGCATTAATTTTTAAGTAAATATTTTTTAAAGGTACCAGCAATAAAATTAAAATGAGTGTATAAATTTCGGCAAATTATTTTGAGGCTTAATTAGTGTTGTATATAGTTTTCTTATTAATTTTCCCATTGGTTAGTTTTTATTAATTGTTGACAATCCCTTGTGACTATTACTTAGTTTTTATTAGTTTTTGAATAATTTTGAATAGTTTAATTTTAGTTTAGTCATTTAAAAAAAAAATCAATTACGTTTAGTTTGTTTTAGTTAGTTTTAAGTATTGTTAAAATTGGTTGTACTATACTCAATTCATGAATTAAAATATTCTTTTTCTGTATTATTTATTCCCGTGGCTTAATGCCGACTATAATATGAGCTGGGCTGCTATTCAGAGAGTAAGCTAATATATCGGCTGATGATAACTCAGACATTGTCACTTGTGGTCTTCAGCTTGTTACAGGGAGATGATAAGTATAAGCTGTGGATTGCTAACCAGGGATGTCCAACTTATGCCAAAATAGATTTAGGCTTAATAGGTAGACAAAGTGTAGGGTTTAATTTAGTATAATTAATAGGTTCATTTTCTAGCATAATCTACTATAGCAAAATATCAATTTTATGTGTACTTATTTGAAAGACTGCTGAGCAAACACCTACAGTGGTTCCTCAACCATTTTTACTGAAATAGAACAGTTGAATTGCATTATAATAGCACTATTTTTATGAACATTTTACACATTCTTTATGCAATTGTTACCTAAATCTCCATTAATTACTGTGATTTCATCAAGGCCAAAAGGCATAATAGATAAAATTAATGGCATAGTGTGGACATCCCTATTGCCAACTCACCTGGAGCATGAATTTTTAGGTAGTAGTAGTGTTGAACGACTGCATAGTGCATTGCTCCACTTTAGAGTAGTGGGTGTAGTCATTTTAGCATTGCGCGGTAATAATTGTTATATCCAATTAATAATTAGTTTTTGTTTTTATTTCTGATTTGTAGGATGTTAAAAGTTAAGTTATAGTTATTTCCAATTATAACTGTTTGGTTTCGATTTATTTCTGAAAAAAGGGCCAACTAATAAGCTTAGTTTTAATTAATGATTACAGCAATAGGTTTAGGAAAATATTATAGAACAATTGCTTAAAAAGGAGAGTCGATGGCATAGCAAGTTTTAAGTAATATTAAATGTATTTAACAGTTATTGAAGTTTATTTTTCAAAATTGAAAGCGTTACAGCTAAATTTTTACTACAAGATTATTATTTTTGTCTTAATGTAGGACACTAATAATCAAAAAGAGGCTCCAGCAAAAGAAGGCAGATATTATCCGTGAATATGACTGCATTGATTCTACTAAGAAAGAGAAGAGTGAATATGACAAAGAAATTGCAGGAGAGAGTGACTTTAATTTTATAATTTGTGATGCTTATGGACAATTACCTACATAATATTCTTATATAAATAAAATTTTAAAACTAATTGACTTACTTTTTAAATAGTATCTGCCACATAATATACTTATTTTTTTATCTGCATTAGTGTGTAATATTGTTGTATCATTATTATTGTCTTACTTTACAGAGGAAAAAATAATCATTTTTGAAAAGTATGATTTCATAAAATATACAAGATTGAACAATATTTTTATTATCCTTTAGTACTCACTCAGTCAGTCAGTCATTCTGTCACACAACAAACAGCGGATCTGAAAGATATCAGCTTCCAGAGGATTGAAGCAAGCATCAAAATGACAGACTGAAAGTACTGTTTAAAAGACAAATAGCTACATTATGCCAAGAAAGCCAGTTCCAATGCAGTAATTCACAAAAAAACAAGAAGTCAATAGCTGTGTGAAGGTTTTTACTCTCTCTGTCACAAGAAGAGATACCACAAAATCATTTCAATTCGTAAAAAAATTACAATATGAATGAACTCTTTATAACTTGAGACAATTCTGGTTAAACCAATATAAAATTTCAATTTTGTTAGTTTAGTATTTTGAAGGGATGCTTCGCACACAATTTCGCAAGCCTGACTATGCCTTCTGCTTCGGACTTTTTGCTTCCCGTCAGTGCACCACGAGTAACTTCAAAGTGTTGGACTAAATTGGCTGTTGTGCGAGTTAGTTAAAATAACTTCTGCAAGCAGCTAACAAAAACTGAATAGTACATGAGAGTAGCAGAAAAACGGGAGCGCAGGTTTGTGTTCCAGTACTGAATTACAGAGTAAATTAATAGCGCAAGGCTAACTGGTTAGCAACCAAAACAGGTGGGAGAAATAAAATTAGCTACCGATTACTATTTGTTATGGACGCTTCGATCCATACCATATGAATATTGTGATGAATACACTTTATTTCTTTTTCTAATCCTATCCATGTTTTAAGCTATAGCTATGCTCCTATTGGTACATCTTGCCTAATGTATTTAAATGTAAACCCTTTACCTCACGCATATGAGTGGATTGTGAACAGACTATATCATTGTCAACCACTTCCTGAAACTAATGAACTGCACAAATCAGGAAAGAAAAATGAAAACTAAGAACAAAACCAAATTATTTATGTCTAGAATATTGAAAAGGACCTAATAGTAGGGGTTGGCGAATTATTTTTTAAAGTTATTATGCTATATATGCTAGCAATGCCCATTATTATTACATTACTTGAAACCTGCTCGTGGACGGAGTTCGAAGATCACCTCAACCACACAACCTTAGTGAATAGGTAGATGATAAAAAAAAGAATTCATGAGAAATGAGAGTACAATGACATTTTAGCTAATGATGAAAATAGTCTTGGAAAAAAAATGTTTACAACCACTAAATTCTGTCCAGAATTAATAAATGCTGGACAAATTGCTCTGCTTGGAATACTACGAATTTGGTCTGCCACAAGAGTAGCAAAACTTCCCTCTCAGCACATCCATTAGTTGCTGTGTGTTAGAAAATCGCAAATATTGTTGGTGTACGAGTAAAGTGGTAATATTTTTATATGCACTTACAGGCAAGAAATACATTTACAATAGTATGGCTTAATGACACTCTTAAAATAATATTCTCAAAAGTAAGTGTACAGATGCAGTCACAACTTATAAATACATGACATAGCTATAATATACAATACTATATGCCTAACTTGCTCACCTGTCACCAAAAACGGGAGTTAAAGGTGAAAAGAAGCGGAGGTGTAGGACTGGAAGACCAACAATCAGCATCATCATCTATAAATACTATCATATTATATTGTACAAAATATGAAAAAAAAAAAATCTGTAAAAACCCTTTAGGAATAAAGGCAGCTGATATACAATTTTGGTCACCAGCTGCAGTAAAATATAGTGCATCTAGCAAAAAATAAATTCATATTTGAAAAAAAAATTGTATAGTGTATAACATTCTGTGAGGACTGTGTGGTGTACCATCAAGGAAACGTGGTTATAAGCCAAATAAATTGAATAAGAAACTACTAAGAACAAGCTTGTATGTCTGTGTAGGAGGGGGTTGGGGATCAGAACCCAAGTGAGAAGTCAACTGTGTCATTGCCATAAATTAATAAGATGTTTACATTGTGATACTCGAAAACATGAATATTCAAGCTAGTAGATTGGTGATAGTAATTAAAATGATGTAACCAATTAATAAAGATATGAATTGTAAATGGGAAGACAAGTCTTACAAAGTATATACCTGTTGGAATCATTGCCTAATTTTTCTTCATAATAGTCTTCCGAATTTTTTGTCCTCTATATATTCTTAACCTCCTTGTCTTCAGTTAAATCAATAACTGGACAATCGTCACTATGAACCTATTACAATTATAGCAAGTAGCGATGCCCAGTGAAACAAATTCTGCTAAAGAGAGACAAAACGCTAGAAACGCTCGGTCAAGAGCTTTGAAGAGAGTGGAATCAGTGAGTGGAATCAGTGAGTGGAATCAGTGAGTGGAATCAGTGAGTGAAATCAGTGAGTGGAATCAGTGAGTGAAATCAGTGAGTGGAATCAGTGAGTGGAATCAAAATTACAAGAAGCCTTTATCATACAGTTTCAGCTACAGGGAGCCTTCATCATACAGTGGTATAGAATAGAAGCACCAATGGATCTATATGAAACAACAAACAGACATAACATTAACAACATCAAAATAAATAACTGTATCTTAGTACAAATTGTGGTTGAATGTACAAACGTTTCAGCTACAGGGAGCTGAAGCAGCTAAATAAAAATACAATGAAAATAATTACTATTAGGGGTGTATCATCTTTGGCCTTACCACTAAAAATGTGCTTGCTCCGGGTCTGATAGTAGGTATAACTCTAACGTGAAGCAGAGTAATACTAGCCATGTTGTTATATAGCTTATCTAAATATAAAATTGGACAAAAAATTACTTTTTAAGTGTATGTTGCATTGATGTCTATTATCTGCACTTATAATAACATTCTAGCTTAGCTTTATTATGCAAGGGAGAAATGTTATTACTCCAGATATATATTGCTGTCATATTATGTACAAATGTTTTTTTTTTTTGGACCAGTCTGTTTTCAGTTTGATACAATACTGACTTGAGTAGCATTGGCAATAATTGTAAATTTTCTCATATAGTAATGGTGCATGTTGTACATATAATGATATAGACACTGTAAGGATATAAAGCTACATTTGGATATGGACTTATTACGTGGTATTAATATGTATTTTTGTGATATATAATCAATTCTATATAAGCGATTACATTATAGCGAAACAGAAATTCAATTTTATGGCCACTTTTATTCAGTGTAATAAATTACAGTGCAATAAGTTTCGTACTATCCTATAGTTTGGGAATCACCAACTGGTCCATTATTGATCTGTGGATATGAAAACTTGTATTGAGATTGTGATACTGAATTATCTGTATAATTTTGGGAGTGTTCAAAACTAACCTGCACCTGTTTACTGTTACACTGTACTAGTTTTTAACTTCAATAATGTTGTGGTTTGGGATACAGTTAGTTTTCTTAGGCCACCTTGCGTAAATTGAAGTAGGCTGATAGGTAATTTTTAAAACTATTTGCATAAACTACTATCTTATGCTAAACTGAAGTAGATGATTGAGTATATTTAGAAGGAAAATTTATTATTTTTTTTTGGTAAGCTAAACACCGCCTGGTAAGCTAAACACCGCCTGGTAGGCAAAACACCGTCTAGTGAGCCAAACACTGCCGGGTGAGTTAAACACCGCATTGTGAGCTAAACATCGCTAAGTATCTAATTTTGACACAAACGGCACTTCATAGTTTGTGACCACGCCTCCCACAATCACACTTCACGACATTTCAGCTCTGCTGCAAAAAGGGATAAAAAGTATCCCCCTTTGCGATGCGATGGTGCAAATTATACGTGAGTCATGAAGCTGGCGTTTGGAGTTACCGTCCTGGTTTGGCTATTGGTTGGCTTGGACGCAGTATTTTCGAATTCGTTGAGGCTTACCGCTAAAGCAGACATTCCAGGCAATATGTTAACTTTCTATGTATCGGTGCCATCGGAGGCTGTCCTAGTGAAGCTGCGCTTACGCGTCCACCTCCCCGACCGCCTTGTTGCTACTTCAAACTAAACTTTTCAAGAGGAGCAAGTCCTATGAGGGTAGATAGTACTGATTATGACGGAGGGGGAATGAACTTAAACTACACATTATCACCTTCTTCAGAAGCAACCTTTTTTTGCGAATGTGAGCCTGCAAATGGTACCATCTCTTCTAATGGAATTTATTATGCAGGCGAGTAAATACTAAGATTTTCACTGAACTATTGGGGCTTTAAGAAAGTTTGTTTCTAGTTTATGTGTTTGCTATGCTCTTGCAATTGAAATTGATCTTTTCTATACACAGCTATTCAAGATCAGAATAAAGTAGAGTCACTGGATGTATATCGGAACAAGCAAGTCAATCTGCAATGTCCATTCTTACTTGGAAATTTCCATATGACAGCCAAACCATATGAGATATGCTGGAGGAATTCTACCTGTTCAGATGGTAGAGAATGCTGCTTAAAAAATAACTCGAAGTTGTTATCAGTATCAGATAGAAATTTGACTATATTTGAAGTATTAAATAATCAAATATATTCCTGCAGTCTTTATTTGGAGAGATGTGAAGAATGTAGGACAAATTTGTTTGGAAATGTTTCATATGAAATCAATGTATTTGGTGAGTTGCTTGAATATAACAATATTGTCCTTACTGAGAAAATTGTATATTATATAATATAAATATAATATATGTATGTATGTATGTATAGGGAGACCTGGGATTTCCCACCCCAAGCCAACCCCAAAGAATTTGCCAATTTAATTGCTTAATCAGCTACAAATTACAATAGCAACAAAATAGTAACCATTGCATGATCAAGTGATTACTGTTTGAATTTCTCTTGTATTTTAGTAAAAATTTTTTTTCTTTTTTTTTTTGGCTGCAGCTATACCAAACTGAAAGCATAATAATATTATTATTGCTTATAGTAATGTCTAAAAATAAAATTTCGCTGAAGACAGCTAACTTTTCAGCTTTTCTAGGACCTCTTGATGCCCTGATACTTTCTCCTGTGACTTTTACTCCATAGTTTTTTCCATTTCTTGAAAAAAGTTCTTTTGAGAAATAGCCCTCTGCTATTATGCTTAATTTGATTAGTTGTTTTTGTTGTTCGCTGTTTTTTTTTTTTTTTTTTTTTTTTTGCAAACAAGCCTCAAAATTCCCCTCCCCCACCCACTGTATGAAACCCTGATACTATATATATATATATATATTATATATATTTATTGCAGCTTTGATATTTTTTCTTGAATATTTCCGCATCACGCGAGCGTTCTGTATTCTCCCATATTGTACGCTTGTTATTGAACGGTCCAAGTAGCACGCGCGTAGCGAGTAAAATCAATGAAAATTGTATTGTAACCGGTTGAGAAAAATTCAAAGAAGCAATAAATCACTTATCACACTCGTCGTACAATATGGGAATGATATTTTACTCTCACGCCATATTTTCACTCGCCTTCGGCTCGTAAAAATATTTTGCGTGCTCATAAAATATTTTCCCATATTGTACTCAGACTCGTGCTATAAGTATTATATATATATATATGTCAGGGGTATCATACAGTCATAATATCAGGGTTTCGTACAGGTTTTTTTCTGGGGTGGTTGGGGCACATGTTGTCTGACCGCAACCACTTTTGCTGGAACCACACCCATTTGAGTGGCATCAATCTTGGAAGACTAATGCGTATAGCAATTGAAGGACCACAATTAACTGAAGTGAACTTTCACTAAATATTAGATATATATTAACAACAAAATCATAGAATACCATTATAAATCATAACCACAGAATACCATTTAGTAGTAAATATTATTAATTTATTTCATGAAATTCTGAGGGTGGGGGGGGGGAGGGGTGAACTCAAGGGGGGGAGGGGGGGAATCCCAGGGCGCCCCAACCTCTGTTTACATAATATTGAAGAAATTTACTGTCACTAGCCTAATAGCATATTTTTGCACAGACTGTGCCAATAAGACATTAAAAATTACATTTTACAATATTATTCTTGGAACATTATGAGGTGCAATGAACAATTTAAAGTAATATTTACCCATGGAATGTTAGCTACCACTAAAATATTGAATGTTAGATTTGAAGGTAAAGTATAATTGCCTACACTTGATGGGGCTTAGTGGCCTTGTTAAATTAGCTAAGCACGTTGCTAGGTGTACATTTGAATAATGTGCGCACTATCTAAAGCCATTAGAGAGTGAGTGTGTGTGTGTTTTTGTGACACAATCAAGAGAAACTGTTGCTATCACGAAGGTTTTGAAGTTCAAAATGTGGGATGATGTATAGATCCAAAACAACCCTTAGAGAATGCTGAAAGTTAAGTGTCCACTCTGTATTAAGGAAGAATTACCAGACAATGTAATCAATAAAAAAACTTGGTATGACCAAGCAAGATGACCAAACATGGAAGTTAAAAATTAACCACTCATACTACTTTCAGGTACAGCAGTAAATGCATTATGTAACACTAAATCATGTGATTTCGTTGTGTGGAA